>ERZ1292630.2534-Hain-H41-02um-R3-2534-length-16789-cov-6_pt1 | contig 16789 bp, 6 predicted proteins | sample MGYA00564408_ERZ1292630 | MGnify/ENA primary metagenome ERZ1292630 (study PRJEB36523, sample SAMEA6512641) | groundwater metagenome | collected 2019-01-08 | study: AquaDiva: Metagenomics assemblies of 32 groundwater samples | reverse complement strand
ACCCTCGTCGTCCAGGAGGAGGAGGCCGGCAAAGGTGGCCAGGACGGACGACGATGATGGCTGCAGGCACATCGCGTCGCACCCCGTCGTCCTCCTCGTCGTGTCAGCAAGAGGAGGGAGCGGCATCTCGTGCCACTCGGTCAGCGTGCCCTTTGTGGACGGTTGCGATAGGGCCAACAGTTGGGACTCATCCCCGTCTTCTGTTGCATGGGTGTCTGGATCTGCCGCTAGCTGGGGCTGGATGGCCGTGTCACGCTTCGTGGGTCGCAGTCCGACGAATGGGAGGTTGTCGGCAGCCGAGGGACCCAATTCATCCGCGACGCCGTGAAAGCGCCCCCCGCGGTCCTTCCACTCGATGGCGAACACCAGAGGCGGCGGCGTCATCACCGACGTTGAGGCGGGGGCCTCTCGCGTTCCGCACGCCAGCCAGCCCCACCCGCAACGCTGCTGCGCGGTGCGGCGGGCAGCAGCAGGAGCGGTGTTCCTATTCCCTTGTTCCGCCGTTCGAGTCACCGTTGCATCCAACCAACACGGGCCGATCTCAGCGCGCGTCACCGACCACGGCAGCGGCAAGGGGAGGGGTGACCCGTCAGGATTGGCGGCCGTCGTGATGGCCGCAGCTGGCGACCGCGTGACATGGCCGTTGCGCTTCGAAGTCCCCTCTTCGCGTCGGGCCTTCGCCTCGAGCTCGTCAATGCGCAGGTAGGCGAGGCGCAGCTGCTCCGCGGCGGCCATCGCGTACTGCTGCTGAGACATGGCCCAAGCGTGCCACTGCGCCCCTCCGCCACCGGTCATGCCACTCCATGCCGCCGCCCTATCCATTGCCGGCAACACGCCATGCGTGGCCACCTCAGCGACGGCGTTGGGAGCCTCGGTAAGAGGGATTCCTTCCTCATCAACAGGTAGAAACTCGGCATCCGCGGCGCCCAGCGCCCAGCGCGGCGGCGCCGGAGCATCTCCTCGGTGATGGCCGTTGCGTGCCGATGGCGAGTACATGGCGTCGGCCAGGAGGTGCTGCAGACGCGCACTGCTGCTGCGGCTGCTGCTCGGTTCCCGCGCCGACGACATTAGCGGGGGGCGGGGAGCCACTGTCGGCTGTGATTAATCCCGCGTCAACAATACGCACAACGTGGGTGGACGTAGGTAGACATATGTAATCGGAGTCGCCTGGCGCTCATGTGACAGTGATCCCAGATCCCCATCCATCTGCGAGTAGTAGTTTTACACACATCGGCGCGCGCGTGAGCGGCGGCGGCGTGGGGATTGAGGAGCCCTTACCGCGAACCGCGCGTAGCTGGCGCAAAAGAGGGGAGAGAGGGCAAAGAGAGGAGGATCGTCGTGTGCTTCGACATTCGAAATGAGGGCAAGGGACAGAGTTGGGACGTCGACTGTGGAAAGGCGGGCAGAGAGAGACGAAGGGGACGACGATGGCATATGCCTGCATCTACGGACGAAGGAGAGGGAGAGAGAGAGAGAGGCGACGTTGAGGGGAGAGCAACCGGCGCCCGTCGTCGCGCTCTCTCAACGGTGGCGGGCCTTCGACGCGGCCTTGATCAGCGGCAGTGCCTTGTTGATCGTGCCAGACGTGTCGACGTTACTCTCGTCGATGGTCAGGCGCGTCTGTTGGAGCTCGCTCCGCAACTCCTCAATTTCGCGCATGGTCGGCTGTCCCTCCACAAAGCCGACGGCGGCCGCCCGCGCTTGCATGAGGCGCGCCTGCTGCTCCAGGATGCGGTGCTGCTGCTGCGTCACGGGGTGCACGAAGGTGACGCCCGCCTGGCGCAGCGCTTGCTCGGTCACCGCGAAGGCCGAGAGGGCGACTTCAGCGCGCGACTTGAGCTCGGTGACATCTTGTTCGAGCTCGTCCCGACTAGAGAGCAACCGCTTCTTGACGTCGCCAAACTTCTTGGCATTGGGGTTGAACGTCTCGGCCAGTATTTCCTGCTGAATCTGCGCTTGCTGCACCGACTTTTCCGTCTCCTCAATCATGCGCTCCTTGCGGTGGACGATGTCGCCGAGCTCCAGCAGCAGTCCGCGGAAGACTTCGACGTGTTGCTTCTGGGACTCCAGCCGGATGTCCTTCAGTAGCGTCGCGCGCTCCGCGAGGTCCAGCTTCACCGACTCAAACCCGCCCCCAACGACGTCCTTCACCAAATCAACAGAGTGCGCGATCAGGTCCATATTACGGATGGAGCGCTCCAGCGGCTGCAAGTGCGCTTCCACGACGCCGCAAAATTGGGTGAACTCGGCGCGCCGGTGTTCATCTTTGTCCTTTTCGACGACGCGCTTCTGGAACTCACGGTGCCGCTCGCGCTCGAGGATCTCCACCTCTTTCTCGAGCTCATTGATCTTCGCAAAGACGAGTTCCAGTTTTCGGTGGTTCTCTTCTAAGACGAGGTCGCTGGCCTCGCGATCCGCTTGCACTTTCTTCGACGTTTGCGCTTCAACTTCCTCGACTTTTTCGCGGAGCGCGAACATTTTCTTGACGTCTTCTTCGCAACGGGCGCGAAGCTTCTCCGCCCTCACGCGGACGCGCTCCAGCTCGTCGACCGCCGCCGCCGCGTACTTCACGCGCAGCGCGTCGACCGCGTCGTTGTCTTGAATGGCCTGATCCAGCACGGCGTGCTTCGCGATGACTTCATGGAGCATCGCCTCGTGCGCGTCGATGATCTCGTAGCAGAGCTTCTCCGCGACGTGAACCTCCCCCTCCTCGATCGCGGCATCGCGCTGCACGCGGGCGTCGCTCACTTTGAACGCCTGCCGAGAGACGGTGGTCTCAAACGGCTCCACGAGGGCATCCACGGTGGGCAGCTCCATGGTGCGCTGCAGCTGGACGACGAGCGTGTTGGGGATACGGCTCAACTCCGTCGCATCCATGTTGCCTTCGCCCAACGCCTTCACGAGCGCATCGCCGCGCCGGAGCGCCTGGTCTAGAAAGAGAGCGTGCGCCTTGACCTGTTCCGTGTTTGCGTGAGTGTCGCGCAGCTTTGCCATTTCGTTGAAGAGGAACGACATGCCATCGGTGACGGCCGGTGCGTCGTCGACCAGCTCCACGGGCTGGAGGGCCAAGGTGCAGTCGCGGATGAGCTGCTGCACGTCGTACTTCGAGCGCAAGTTCCAGTCGGTGGACATCTCCACCGTGCGGAGCAGCTCCATCGCCTCGCGGCGCATGCTGAGCAGCGCGCGCTGGTGGTCCACGCGGCTCGTGTTCATGTTCCCATACGTCTCGGAGAGAGCGTTGTGTCGGTAGACGAGGTCCTGTTGGCGTTTCAGGAACTGCAGATACTCCGGTGAGGCCGCCACAGGTGCGGCGCTCGCGCCGGACATGGAAGTCGTCATGCCGGAAAGCGACGCCTTGGTGCGCTTCTTGCCGCCAGACGCCTCCGAGAGGGTCTTCAGACTCGAGATGCCGACGGTCGCGATGGGCGCCACGACGGAGGATGCGCTTGAGACGGTGGGATGCGCAGCCGACGAGGTGGAGACGCTGACTGCCGAGGTGCTGAGAGGCGGCTGGCTGCGGCTCTCGACCATCGGCCCAGGGCCCGCGCGGTACACATCGGATAAATTGCTCCCCGGCACGGCGGCCGCGGCCGCGTCCTTTTTGCCGCGGGCGTCCTGCGCGGTCTTGAACGACTTGAAGTCGGATCCGTGCGAAAAGTAAAACTTTCGCAGCGCGTCGGCGTCCATTGCTGAAAACGATCGGAGGTAGAGTGGGCCGGACGGCTTTCGCGTGGAGGGGGTGGTGCAGTGCAGAGGGTTGATTGGGGCTTGTGTCTCTGTTGGTGTGTTGACACCGCGGAACGGGGCTGGACAAGAAAACAAATCGATTTTATTCGACAAGTCTCCGTACACTGTCCCGCGCGACTACTCCAAAGGCACCGCCACAGCGTTTTCTTGCGCCGCGAGAGGTCACCAAGGCCGGGATGCAAGGTGGGTGTCACTGGAGGAAGGAGGGTGGCTAAGCCAATGAGGAGGGGGCGACTTGCGGCCTGTCACTGGTCAGGACCGAAAGAAAAGGGGCAAGGAAGGCGCGAAGGAGATTTCAATTTAGGACGAAAAGAGTGAAGGAATTGTGGAGGCACTGTGTGCCATCAGCGCAGCAGGGTGTCTCGGTGAGACTTACAGTTCCGCGCCGACAGGGGGGGGGGGTACGGGGGTGAATGAAGGCTTTCGATATTGCCGGATACTATCGCGATAGGAATGCGCTACGACAGGGACTATTTGTTTCCCCCAATTTCACAAGTCCAAGTCGGCGACGGGTCGACGAGGTGCATCCTGGCACGGATGAGCACCCACATGTGTTGCATCCTCCGCTTCCGCCTCGCAGTGCAGCAGCGCATCCAGATCCACGAGGTCCCCATCACCGTCGAGGGCGCGGCGCAGCGCGTCCCCACGGTCACGTTGTCGGTTGCCGCCCACCGACTGCCGCTTGGGAAGCCGGCGGTACTCGAGCAGATCATCAAGGGAGTCGCTGGAACCACGGTCACCTGGGCGATGATGAGTCCCATTGGCTGCTAACGGTTCGTCGTTGACCGCGATTGTGGGCGGCCCACCGGCCAACGTGGCCTCTGGCAGTGGCAGCATGGGAGTGTCCTCCTCCTCGGCCGTGGATGGCGCGTCGTCAGGGGCCGTTGCAGATGGCCGGCCACTCCTACGGCGGCATTGACTCGCCAGGAGTAGCCACAGGCGAACTCCATAGCGGAGAAAGGATGCGACGGCCGCGACGGTGCCGACGAGATTCGCGGCCGCGGCGACTCCAGCGGAGAGCCGGCGAGAGAAGAACGAGTCCAGCACCTCCGCCGTGACCAACGTCGCAAGACCGGCGGCCGTGAGTCCGGACACAACAACGTTGAGCAGGTTCTGCGGCGGCGACGCGAGCGGCCGGGTGCGGATGCAGAGACCTGTAAAAATGACGCTTGCGACAAGCAGCACGCAGCATGTGCCGAGGCACACGTGTTGGCTGGCTAGGTCGGCGCCGCGGGCGACAGCGAACAGGATCGTCATCCCGATGTCCCACACGGTGTAATTGCGAGCGAAGACTTGCGCAGTCGCAGACTCCGGCGCCACGGGTAGCGACGCATGCGTCACAACGTCCTCGTCCGCATGTGAGACGACGGTGCCGTAGCGCAACTTGCGGAAGAACGCCCCGTACAATTTTTGGTAGGTGGCGCCCGCGTCCGCGGCGTCGTTTTGTTCCAAATACCGTTGCTTGTCGCGGGTGTCCGCGGCATCGACCGTCACCCACTGCCCGAACCCCTCCAAAAAGCCGAGGACGCGGGCGATTCGTCGCATGCGCGGGGCGGCGGTGGAGGAGGCGGAAGGACCCGCTTGGGGCGGCGAAGCGTCGTCCGCGACGGGCGGCAGCAATCGATAAACGAGAGGGTTCCAGGACACACAGCGGTAAATGAGCCCCAAAGCGCCGCCGAACACGACGACCGAGATCGCGAGCAGGGCAGTGTCCAGCGCGGCGCCCTGGGATCGACACATCGCGGCGAGGCTGCTCGCAATCGTTCCCTCAGCCAGCAGGGCAACGGGTACGAACGCACGGCTGAAGAGGCCAACCTGGGCGGCGGCCCCGCGGAGTGAGAGGGACGGGGCCGGGAACCCTTTTCGCATGCGGCGTGCCACAACTCTGCGCAGCAGCCAATACCCCACCGCGACGCCGGCCGGCATGCCCACGAGGCCCACGCCACCGAGAAACGCGAGGTTCGCCGCGGTCGCTCCTCGCACGTAACGTGCGCGGTCGTCGCCCACCGCCAGCCCGGGCCACACCGACTGCGGAAATGGAACGGGGTCGACGAGTTCCCCGTTCTCGCCCTCAGGCGGCGAGCCCCCTGTCCGGCATCGCTCCGACAGGGCCAACAGCGCCTGGCCGCGCATCGCGCCCTGGGCCCCTGCAAGCGACCCAACGGCCGCGCCGATGCTAGTTGCCAGCTGCAGTCCCTCGGGCACGAGCGGCGGCGGCACCGTCACGAGTGGGACCTGCACGCCGACGGTCGTCCCCAGCTGGGTCGGTGACTCGATGTTCGCGCAGGCCTGTACGAACAGGCGCAAGGCGAGGTCCAACATCCGCGGGCGGCCGTTGTCGACGGGGTCGGTCGCCGAGGTGCCTGCCGCGGCCCGCCCGGAAACGGAAAATAGAGCCACGTCATGCAACAGCGCCGAGACGGTCGCGTTGGACGGCCACGTGTCCAGTAGGGTGATGTTGAGGAAGCGGCTCTGCTCGTCGTTGCCGACGAGGACCGCGAGACGCAAGTCGACGCCTCGTCGACGAAGCCGCGGCGAGAGAGAAACGTTGCTGGGGTTCAGTACCGCGCGAAAGCCCCCGATGCGCACGGTCACATTACGAGACCCACCCAGTTCGAGCTGGTTCCATAGCAACCGCGGTGGCGAGAACGTCAAGTCCGGCAGCGCGCACAAGTACTGAATGGACTCACTGTCGGACAGCGACTCGGATCCAGACCAGGACGGGGTGCCAGCGGTGCGGCTGGGCGACTCGGACGCCGTATCCGACACACTATGTGTTCGAACGCTCGGCGACTGGGACACCCGCCACGTCGGCGACCTCGGAGACGCAGAGCGACTGCGGCTGCCGCTGTTGTCGCTGCCGGTCCGCGTCCGGGTGGGACTGGAGGTCACGAGCAACGTGCCTGACGCTGTGACACGCGACCGTGACCCGCTGTAGCTTGACGAGACATAGTGGGAGACCGTTTCGCTGGGCAGGTGCGTACCGGTCGACGTCGCAGATGGGCGGCTCCGGGTACCGGAGCGCTGCGACTCACTCGCCGACGCCGTCAGCGACACCGTGCGGGTTTCGCACGCGAAGTGTCCCGAAGGTGTGGTGCGGAATCGTTGAGTGTAGTTCGCCGCGCAGCGCTCACATGTCGCGCCCCGGTGCCTCGGCACGTCGCAGTCGCATTCACAGCCCGTGACGTACGTCCCGCGCACCGTCACGGCGTGGCGATGGCAGTCGACGTCGTTCGTGCATACAATCGGCTGGCAGTTGGGGTATCCCCGATATCGGGGGTCACACGCCGAGCAATCGGAGCGAACGAAGCCCGTAGTGCACGAGCAGCTGCAGCCCGTAACCAGCGTGCCCGTGACCGACCCGGCGTGCCCGCTGCAGTCTGCGTTCACGGTGCAAGGAATCGGCGCGCACGCCGGGTACCCGGCATAATGCAGGGCGCAGCTGTCGCATTTGCCCCCGGCATATCCCCTGGCGCAGCGGCACACACACCCAGACACGTAGGTGCCGGACACGGAAGCGGCATGACTGCTGCAGTCAGTTGGGTTGGTGCATGGAATCGGGTCGCAGTTGGGCCCTGACCGCCCGGGCGAACAGGCCTCGCAGCGGCCGCCCGTAAAACCAACGCGGCAGCTGCACCCACATCCGACGACATAGTCACCGGAGACTGATGCGGCGTGGCTATTGCAATCCGCGGCGTTGGTGCAAGGGATCGGGGTGCACTGGGTGCCGGCCATCACGTACTGCGCTGGGTTCGTGCACGTTTGACAGCCCGTGGCGGGGTCCGTGTTTGCATTGCACGTCCCTATGTAGAACGTTGCGGAAGCGGGTCCGAGGTTTGCCGATGCCTCTGGGCCGTGCCAGGAGGCGTAGCTGCCGAAGGCGCACAGAGCCGCCCCATTGGACAATTTGATGACTCCTCCTTGGTCGTGAAACTCGGAGCCGGCTCCCCCTGGCGGGTTGCAGTGCATGTAACCCGCATCCGAGATGTACATGGGGAAATTGTTGCAGGTGTCGCCGTACACAACGTGGCTCTTGAGCTGTTGGAAGTAGGAAGACGAGAGGTCGTTGAAGGACGCCTTGACGAAGTCGCCATTCGGGGGCGGCCGGGACCACCGCCCGATCACCATGATCGTCGGACTGGCGGACGTGATCGTGGAGACGACGCTAACTAGAAGCAGCCATGGCCGCCACCACCAAAGGGGCCGCTCCCAGCATCGGTGACGACGCATCGGCCCGCCTCTTAAGGCTAAATGGGAGGGAGACGACCTGGAAAAAGGGATATAGCCAGCTATGGGGAAGGCCTTCAACACAGTGCCGCGCGCAGTGTCACGGGACGCACCCCCCCCCCCCCCCCTTGCCTATGGCGGCCATCCGACAATCTCTCGCGTTGTTGCGGGAGGGGCCTCCAACAAACCACCCATTGGGGGTTGATGGGGGTGGGGGTGGGTACAACGGGGGAGCAGAGGATGACAACAGGGGCGACACGCTCGCGCGGGCCGTCATGCGCGGAAACTATTGACAAACCGGAGACGATTCCGCGGCGCGACGTTCGCGCAGCCTCGCCAGCAGGGCGGCCGATGTGGGCCCGCGTGGGGGTGGCGGTCCGAGATCGACGACCAGCGGCGCGGCAGCCACCTGTTGCGACAGTGGCACGACCGCACGCTCGTCGGAGGGTAGTGCGACCCGGACCGTGGCTTCGCGGTAGTAGATTGCGGCGTCTCTCGGAGGTGACGGGCTGACTCCGAAGTCCCCCGAGAGCGTCGTCCGCGGGGAGGACTGGCCTCCACCCCGCGTCGGCGAGGTCACTCGGGCACTATCGCGACTCGCAATGGGGGCGAGTTGAACAGGGTCCGACGAGAGTATCGTGGGAAGGTCGCTGCTCGGGCTACTAGCCCCGCGAAGTGGGGTGCCCCCATCCGGCGTAGCTCCGTCTCGCCGCGCCTTCAACCTCGCGAGAAGCGCACTGCTGTGTCCGCCGGTCGTGTGAACGACCCCGGGCGAGTCCGTGTGGGCTCGGCCGGATGAGGCGAATACCATCCCCGGGCCTCCTTCGCTTCCGTCGCCGGTCGTCGTCACACTTGTGGCATGGTGGGCACCTTCCGGGGGCCCTTCCGGCTCGCGCCGAACGGTGGTGTTAGGTGGAAGCGTCGAGGGGTTGCCATTAATAGATGCATCGCTTGGGGGTACGGACGTACGACCCGTGGCCCCGACGGAACCGTCGGTGGTGGCAACCGGCGGCGGCGGGGGCGAGGGCGCAAGCTGCTGGGATCGGGCCTTGAGACGGGCGAGCAGCTGCTCGGATGAGCGCGCCGTGGCCGTCATCGGGTCCGTCGTGTCCGCGGGTGGTGCGGCGCCCGGCCGTACCGACGGCGGCGGCGTTGGCGACGAAGTCACCATATTGGTGGCTTCAGCAGTCACGACGCCACCATCGGCCCGGGGAGTGGGAGATTCTCCTCCCTTCCGTGCCCTCAGACGGGCGAGAAGCGCTGCGCTGCCGCCGTCGCTGCCTCCCGTGGTCCCCCCGTCGGTGGTCACGACGATGATGGCGGGAGTAGTCGCTCCGGCCCCGGCTGGCGACGCAGCAGCATCTAATGTTGTTATCGGAGACGCCGCGGCTTGCGCCCGTCGGGCATCCCGCATGCGCGCCAGCAGCTCGCTTGGCGAGGACGCCAACTCTCCCCTCGAAATAGATGACGACGGGGCGAGGCCGACGCTGATGGAGGCCTCTCGGGAAGACCCAAGCGACTCGGGACGATTGGCGACGGACCCTGGGGCGGCGACGGACCCATGCAGCGCATCCGTAGATGGATGAGACGCGTCGTTGGTCGGGACGTCCGCGGGTGATGCCGCGCCGCTGGAGGATCCGTCCCTTCTGTTCCGCAACCGAGCGAGCAGCTGCTGGTTGCTGGTGGCGCTCGGCACTGGCTGGGGGATCGGCGACGGGGCCGGCGGCATCGGAGAGCCCTCACGCAGGGCCGCCAGGGTGGCGCCGCTGGGATCGAATCCTGCATCGACCTTTTGCTCCATACTTCCACTCGCCGCAGCCGCCGCTTGGGAAGCCAGTTTACGTTGTCGAATTCGGTCCAAAATAGCAGCGGATGGCGTCGCGGTTCCACCTACTGCTGGCGTCACGGGTGGAGCCGTAGGAGAGGGCGGCTCGACAATGACTTGGACCTCACCGTCCCCTGGCCCGCCGATCTGGATGGATGTTGCTTGAGTCGCGGACGCCACCCCATCCGCAACGATGGCCGTTCGATGTTGTTGTGCGTCGAGACTAGTGCCGCCGAGGGGCGGCCGCTGCGACGGTGCGCCGAAGAGGGTGGGGAGTGTGGCTGCAACGACGGCACCGCCAAGGGGAGGTAAGAGGAACATTGAATCATGGGGTCCGCCGGCGGCGGCACACACTCCAGAAGGATACACCCCAGGACCTGCGGGGAGAGCGGGATGGTTAAACCCAGCCGGCAGCGGGGGCGCGATGAGCGAGCCGCGGTGCGCGTGCAAGTTCTGCAGCACGAGGGCGGCCTTGACCGCGGACAGGAGGCCTGGCTGGGTCGCGAGCGTGGTGTCCCTCTCCGTCGGAGATGCGCCGCGCCGTGGCTGATGGCGACCGGATGACGCCGAACTGGGCGACCTCGAGGCCATGGCCAGCAGTGGCTGACCAGGAAGCGTCCATCCGTGAGAATTGGTACGGCGGACGCGTCTCTCGTCAGGCAGCGGGGCGTACCCAAGATTATCGCTGACGCTGATCGGCGACGGTCGCCTGCCCGCGGCTTTCGGCGACATGGACCGAACTCGGGTCACGTCGGAGTTGTGCTGCGCCATCAGTTGCTCGAGGAAGTAGCGCTTGTGCTCCAGCTGGCGAGCACGCTCCAACGTCAGGTCAGCGCGAATGCAAGTGGCGTGTGTCGACGCGTGGAAGAGACGCGTGCCGACGTCCGTCGTCGAGCTGTCTCCCTGCTGGGGTGGCATGCCCTCGGCGCCCTGCGGCGCGGGGGGTTCCGTCGTTCGCGGCGTCGGCGACCGGCCGCGTTGCATGAATGGGTTGCGGAAGAGGAAGACGGGGAGGAGGGCTATAGTGAACAACGGATTGCGGCGGGGAAGGGAGAGGCGAGGACACAAAGGTAAGCCACGATGCGTCACGCTCGCACCGCCCATCCCATTCAAAGGCGCGAATTGTTCTCTTTACCTGATTTCAACAGGTGGCGGCGCCGGGGTCGCCTTCCGGGCATCCTTGATCAGCCGTCCGGGGAACAGCAGCGTCTTCACTTCCGTCGGCGCCAGTCTGGCTGGCTCCGTGTCCACGTCCAAGCCAGCCTCCTTCTGGCGACGTTCCTCCGCTTCCTGGGCCATCATGAAACGGAAGAAATCAGGGTCGAACACCCGCAGGCCCTGCAGCCACCCATTTCGCGCGATGACCACTGTGAAAAACACAAGCGCGACGAACATGGCCACGTAGCTCGCGGCCGCAAAGGCGTTGTTGGCATTGACCGCGGCATGCAGGGCCGACGCCGGGGGCCGAATCGCACGTCTCAAGTCGACGGCCGATCCATTTTGGTGCCATAAACTGTCGGGATTGGTGGCCATGGCGTACGCTTGCTGCAGCAGCTCGAAGTCCTGTTGCAGCGCCAGCGCGCGCCGGTCGTCGGGAAGCGAACGCAAGAATGCCTTCGTCGGTTCTGCACCCACCAGCATCGCGGTATCCGGATGCGTCTCAAACAGGAGCTCCCGGTACCTCGTCTTCACGACCGCAGGCTCCGTGGTATGTTCGGGCAGACCGAGCACTTTGAGGGGGCTCTTGTGGCGCTTCAACCACTGCGCTTCCCTCTCCATGGTCTGCACCCGTTCCAGGCCCCGCTGCACGCGCTCCGCCGCGCGCTGCCGCATGCCCGCAGTCGCGCATCCTTGAAACACGGCTCGGAGGGCGCGCGTCACCGGCCCCGGCACGAAAGTGTGATGGCCGGCGCCGGTCGACTCGTGTCGTGTCGAGGCCACCAACGGCTGCACGAACGTCATGCGACTGTCCGGCGGAGACCGCTTAGCAGGAGGAGGTGTCGTCCGCAACGTCGATACAACGACGAACGGCGAGATCGCCACCAATTGGTAAATACGACCGCGTGGTAGTAAGCCGAACACCATATGCCACTCGCCGCACGCAGTGATGCCCCTCCTTGAAAGCAGACGCGTCGGATAAGAAAGGAGAGAGGAAAAGCGGCCAGAAAGGAGAGACGGGTCGCCGCAGAAGGAAAAGCTCTCCTTTTAATCAAAGCCACCAACCGAACGACGCATTTGAAAAGAAACGCTTCATGTCGTTCAAAGCCCACACCGTGGGGTGTGGGGTGGGTGTGGGTGGGTGGTGGTGGGAAGTAGCGGACTGTCGCACCATCCAAAAGAACTTTGAGGACACAGAGATGCAAGTGATAACATACAACTCGAAGAGCTAGCACTTGGGGGATCGCGCTGCCTTTTTTGCTTTCCTTTGGCTAGTGAGTGTGGTGCTAGTGCGCGCCGCCACCTTTGCCGTGCGCCCGAACCGGCCGCACCGCGCCGCCCTCTTCGCCAGAAAGTCGAACGGCCTCACGAAAGACATTGTACGCGGCGTAGCGGTCCCAATACGTCGGATCGGTGCCGCAAAGGGAGTCGCCCCCTCCGCAGCGCAGAAAGCGCAGCGCCGATTGCGCCGCGGCGAGGTGGACGAAGTCGGTGTCGGCCTTCAACTGCGACGTCTGGAGGCGGCCATCGCTGCCAGTGGCAGTTGGAGAGGTGGTTACCGTCGGCGTCCCTCCACCGCGCCGTTTGGCATTACCGGCAGCGGTGGCCGCGGCACGCTTACCCGCGTCCGCCACCGCCGCCACGGCGTGTGCAAGTTCGAGCACGTCGGGGAGCGGCGGTAGTCCTCGAGTCGCGGCTCGCTTCGCCGCACGTTCACGAAGGCAAACTTCGAATTCCGGGGTCAGAGTCGGAATCCGTCGCGTCGACGTCTTTGCCGTGACAGCTGCTGGCGTCGCAACGTTCGCGTTCGCGAGAGGAGCCGCCGACACAGGCACGGGAGCTGATCCTCGCGCGTCGCAGTTATGGTGGTCGGCGGCGGCCGCCGCGACGTAGCGGCGCTTGATGTGCCGTGGGGTCATCGAGCATGGCCGACGCGTATCGGCGATCGATGGCGCGGGCGGCAGGTCGACGTGGAAGGCCGAACGACGGACGGAGGCCGCCGATGAGGGCCGCGATGTGTGCAGGTATTCTGCAGCGGCCTGTTCGAGGGAAGGACTGATCGCCCCGAGACGAGAAACCGTCAATCGCGCATCGTCATGTAGGTGCAGGGCGCCGGTGACGGTGTGCGTTTTTCCGTGATGACCACGAGCGGGCGAAGGCGTCCGCTGAGCCGCCCCCGTTGTCGTGCCTGACCGGCTGTGGTCGTCGCCAGGCTGCGCCGCGTCGCATCGCGGGTGCCCGGCAATGTCATGGTGGCTCGCCGCCATGCAGGTGCGTTGTCGAGACGCCGAATTCGCACGCTGCCACCGCCGCTCCTTGAACAGCCGAAGTTTGGCACGTGACGAAGGCTGCCGCAGCAGCGGATCCGCGGTTGCTACCGCTGGGGATGCGTCGTCGTGCGCCGTGAGGTCGGATGGCGACACGCCTTTTGGTGGCGATGGCCGCTCCTCGTGAGGGGCCGCGGGCTGGGGCGGCTTGCCGAGGGGGGGCGAGGAGGCGAGGGGCGGGATGGATGACGCCACGAGGCGGGCGACTTTGGCACCGGCAGCGCGAGTCGCCGCGCGCCGCAGCCGCTCTCGCTCGGCCACGACGCCGTCCAGGGCCGTCACTCCGGTGAGGCCACCGCTTGGCCGGTGGGAGGGTCGCATCATGCGGTGCACAGGTGTGCGGCACGGTAGGGAGGGGGGACGGCGTACAGTCTGGGAGGGGAACGAAAGAGGGGGAGACGAGAACGTTGTCAGCAGCGCACAAGCGGGGGCCGGAGGGGGGCGCGCCGCTTCTGTTCCATCGTTCACATCGAACACCCCTCGTTGTTAGGTGGTGCTACATATCTTTCGGGACCGCCCCCTTCAGTCCGCACCGCAATATTGGTCTCAACAGCGGAAGGGGTCACCGGTATCACGAGAGGCCGTGCCACCGTTCCAGCACCCGGCTGACGCGGGCGGCGAGGTCTTCATCGGAGCCGGCGAGGGACAACAGCAGCCGACTCCACGGCCCGATCGCCCGGGGCCGCAAGTGCGCAGGGACATGCGACACCCACGCCGCCGAAGCGGCAGCCGCCTGCGCGACGGGCTGTGCATGAGCGACAGCATTGCGGGGTGCGAACGTGGCCGACCTGGTGAGCGGGGGATGGGACCCAGCGGCTGAGGCCGCCGCCTGGGAAGGTGCGGTAGGGCCGGTGGTGGTGTGGGGCGTGTCGCCGTGGCCCCCCACGCCACGCAACTCGTCCCCCTGCGACGGAAGCAGAAGTTTCTCGTAAACGGTGAGGGCCCGCATGGCGAGTGACAGGGCCTCCTCCGAGCGGCCGACGCGTTGCAGCGTACTCGCCAGGTTGTGGATGGCATCGCCGAGGAGGCTGAGGCTGCTTGCAGCCGTCGCGGATGGAGCGGCCGCGACGTGCGCTGCGTCGTCGGTCGGCGAGCGGTTCACGGCGTCTGGCGCGAGTCCTCCTGCCGGCCGACCCGCCGCACCACCCCACCGTAGCGCGGGAAGGGACGGGCACAGCGCCTCGCGGATGTGCATCGCGTCCTCGAAACACGCAATCGCTTTCTGGTACTGCTTCGTCTCTAGGTAGGCGTACGCGAGATTGGAACAGCACGTCGCGATCTCGGCGTGTGCGGGAAGCGCTGAGTGCGGGGCCATCGTGCTGGCCGCGGCAACGGAGCTGCTGATGGGTGCCGAGGGCGGACTGTTGCTGATCGGCGTCGCGGGAACGTAGCCCAGGACCGCGACCGTGCAGCGGAGTGACAGCAGATAAAACTTCTCGGCCTCATGATAGCGCTGCGTGCGGCAGTACAGCAAGCCCAAATGGGTCCAGGCTTCCAGCATCACGCTGCACAGTGTCATCCCGGAGTCGCTGGGCGCGATGCTAGGGACAGCGGGGAGATAGGACACGCCGCTGCTGACGGCTTTAGAGAGCATCCATGGGATGGCGGGCAGCAGCTTTTCAACCACGGTCAACCCGCCGCCCGAGGCGACCACTGACGTCGACGCGAGGGGCGCAACCACCTCCACCGCTGAGGAGGAGGAGGAGGGGCCGGGGGGTGGCGGTGCACGGCCCGACTCAACCAGCCGTTCGTGCTGCATGAGATCCACCACGATTTGTGACGCTGATAAAAGGAGCGTTTCCGCCTCAGTGAACAGCGACATCGGCGTGGCGTGGGACGTCGCCGTCGGCACCATGGCCGATAAATTGGCAATGTTGGCGACCCTTGACCCCGCGGCGGTCGACGAAGAACCCGGCAGGACCCGCCGGAAAGGCCCTGACCTGCGCCGCCCCCGAGCGGTGGTCGCGCGTCGGCACTGCTCATGACGAGCGTCGGCGTCGTCATTTGGGACACCGCGCGGCCCACGAGGGTCGACGCCAGCGCGCACATGGCGAGGACGGTGCGGAGGTGGTGCGGCCCGAGCAGCCGGTAGTGCATCCGCAGCAGGTGGCGGCGGTTGGTCTCCGCTGCTAGCATGTCCCCGGATGCTTCGCTCATCAGGGAGCACGCAGTGAATAAGTCAAGCGCGAAGGCGTTGACGTTCGGTCCTCCTTGGTTGCCGCCGGCGTCACGAAACGAGCCCGGGGGCGAACCGGCCGACGCGACACTGGAACGTCGGCTTTGCACATCGAGCGAGACGACACTCAGCCTCGAGAGCCGCCGGCGAGGGTCCTGCGAGACGGGTGCGGGCGGCGCGCCCACCGCCGCCGCGTAGTTCAACTCCATCGTCGCGCTGTCCAGCTCACTCAGCCCCTCGTCGAGATCCCCGGCTGTCTTCCACTGGGCCACTCCGATGGCCGCCAGGTTCAGCGCAAAGGTCACGGAGGGTTCCATGTCGTCGCTGCTCTGAAACGCGTCGTGCGCCGCCTTGAGGTAGTGGAGCGCGAGGAGGCCGCGGTCGGCATCCACGATGTGGGCAGCACTACTGCCGGTGTTGGACCTCGAGGGCGTTGACGTCGCCGAATCGGAAGGGGGTTGCGCAGCTGCCGTGCCCCCCGATTGACTCTGGGCTACCGATGGGGTCGGAGCATAGCTGGCCACGCGCAGAAAGGCGACTCCGATTTCGTGCAGCAAGTGGGCCCTGGTGAACGCGGGCGACGCCTTCGGGATGATCTTCTGCCGAATCTGCAACAGGCGCTCCGCCTTGGACTCCGTGGGATCGTCTGAAAATTCAAGCCGGGCCAGCTGGAACTGAAGCCCCACGCTCGCTGCCTTGGAGTTGATGCGGACGGATTCGCGCCGGTGGCCGCTCGAGGCTGCCCTGACGGGCGTGATCGGGGATTCCGCTCGCTGCGTGGCGGCATGATGCGCCGGGCCGGAGGTCCGCGACATGGACATGGGGCTCTCGGTGCCACTCCCGGAATGCCCGCCTCCGATAGAGGCCGTGCGAGGGTGCGGGGGACTTGACTCCCACGGTCCGAGAGCGAACTCCGGCAGGAGAGACATCTTGTGCACCGGGTGCAGGTCCGCGATCGGGAAGTGAAACGCGGACGACCCTTGTTCGTCGACGCCTTTAGCGAAGGTCACGCCCATGAGGTGGCCGAACCTGGCGAGAAACTGTGTTTTGTCGACATTTGCCGGACCGCCTCTGAGGTAGGAGGACAAGAGCGTCGCCGCACCTGGAAATTTGGCTCGGATACGCGGCACGAGCAAATTGGGCCATAAGTGCGCCTGGTCGTCGTCGGATCCGGTGTCCTCGGCGATACCGACGAGGCTACGGCTGCCGCCTGTCGCGGAGCCCACCGCTGCGCCAAGGAGCGGCGAGTCGGGCAAGACGGCCGACGTTGCCTTCCCCGTGGAGCCGCCGCCGCCCGCGGTAGCTTCGGCGATCACCTTCGAGGGCCTG
>ERZ1292630.2533-Hain-H41-02um-R3-2533-length-16794-cov-4_pt1 | contig 16794 bp, 14 predicted proteins | sample MGYA00564408_ERZ1292630 | MGnify/ENA primary metagenome ERZ1292630 (study PRJEB36523, sample SAMEA6512641) | groundwater metagenome | collected 2019-01-08 | study: AquaDiva: Metagenomics assemblies of 32 groundwater samples | reverse complement strand
CTGACTTTGACTCATTAAACTTGAAATCCCCATTGCCGGAATTTTATTGTCCAATAAAAACAGAGCAACGCGATCGCCATTATGTTTGAAGTTGGTAAAAATCATCGCCTGCTTAGGATTTTCTTTTTTAAGAAGCGACAATAAATATTGCGGCTTTTCATCATTACCTAAATGAAAAATAAAATCCTGCACATTTTCAGCTTTGGCCTGATCACGGCTGATGTTGATTTCTACCGGCTCAGATCCAAATTGGTAAGCTGTGTTTAAAACATCAAAATTAAGAGTTGCACTGAATACTAAAAATTGGCGGTCTTTGGGCACACGACCTAAAATATATTTCATATCGTCTTTAAAACCCATATCAAACATACGATCAGCTTCGTCAAAAATAATGGCGCGCACTTGCTTTAAATCAACAAAATTTTCTTTGTATAAATCAATCAAACGCCCAGGAGTTGATACAATAAACTGCAAGCCGGATCTTAGGGCTTCTTTCTGTTTATCGTAACCGGTTCCACCATAAAGCGGATAAGTTTTCAAACCGCAACCATTTGAGAGTTTTTCAACATTTTCGTTTATCTGATCTGCCAGTTCGCGAGTAGGAACCAAAATAAGTACAAAACTCCGTACCGTCCAATCTTTCATGGCGCGCGGGTTTTCGGGTTCGGCTTGAGTTTTAAGAATTCTTTCAATAAGTGGAATTAAAAAGGCAGCCGTTTTTCCGGTTCCGGTTTGAGCTAGGCCTGCAACATCTCGACCCTCTAAAATATGGGGAATGGTTTGTTCTTGTATGGCGGTTGCTTCGGCATAGTTGAGTTTTTCAATGGCCGCAAGGAGTCTGGGGTCTAAATTAAGGTCTGAATACTTCATGTAGCTTTCTGTGATATTAGATAGCGCTCATTGTGTCACGCTTGAAGGCTTTTGCGCATCGTGCAATAAACAGTGCAATAAGTACGATCTAGCTAGTTTTCCTTTAAAAAATTAAGCAGTTTCTCTGTGAACTCCTCGTACTTTTCATAGTGAAGCCAATGCCCGGCTTCCTTAATTTCAACACCAATGATCTGAGGATTTATTTGCTGCATTTTATGGAACTCTTCTTTACTAAATACATGCGAGTTTTCGCCTCTGATCAATAGCACTGGCATCTTAAAAGAACTAACTTCCAACCATCGATCTTTTTGGCGACTTTGTTTGGCAATTTCAATTATTGCCTGTTTAGAGAATCTCCAATCATAAGCTCCGCCGGGCTGTTTTTCTTCGATATTAGCCTGTAAAAAACTGACCAAAACCCTTGGGTTCTCGCTCGGGCTAAATAATTTTAAGAATTCATTTTCAAAAAAATTATTAACTGCTTCTTTTGTAGCAAATGGAGTCGGAACCAAATTGAGCATTTTTTCATAATACTTGTACGAATCAGCCAAAATACTGGCGCCCATATCTTCTAAGGTTAAAGTTTTCACTTTTTCTGGGAACTTGTGCGCAAAAACCATGGCCACACTTGCACCCATAGAGTGACCAACTAAATGAAATTGCTCCCAGCCCAGCTCTGCTGTTATTTTGTTTAAGTCTTCGGCAAGTATATCTAATGAGTAGCCAGTATCGGGCTTAAAAGATCTTCCATGGCCTCTTTGATCATAGATTAAGCACTGATATTGATTTTCTAATCTATTGGCAATTTTTCTCCAATTGGCAGAAAAGGCCATCAGGCCGTGCAAAAAAACGACCCTTTGCTGAGCATTTGTACCCAAAATTGAATAATTAAAATTATCTGTGTGCACACTGCTTTAAGTACTCGACTTGAAATCGAAGCTCAATTAAAAAATAAGTAATGTCGAACCCAGATCACTCTTCACTACTAAAACTTTATAATTCAAAACTACAAGAAATGATCAATGACATTGATTCCCATGCCGTACAAATTTTACGACGCTTAAAGGACTCTGGTTTTGAGGCCTATTTGGTCGGAGGTGGAGTTCGCGACCTTCTAGTAAACCTTAAACCCAAAGATTTTGATATCGCCACCAGTGCGCTCCCAGGCGAAGTCAGAAAAAAAGTGCCCTATAGTTTTATAATCGGCAGAAGATTTAAACTCGTGCATGCAAAGCGGGGCGAACACACTTACGAAATAGCCACCTTTCGTCGGGCCGCCACCACCGAGGAGCTTGAAACCACCGATGAGGACAACCGTCGCTTAGTTGAAGAAAACTTTTTCGGAAATATCGAAGAGGATTCCTTCAGAAGAGACTTCACCATCAACTCACTTTTTTATGACCCGATCGACCAGACGATCATCGATCATTGCAATGGCATTTACGATATACATTCGAAAACCCTACGAATGATCGGCGACCCGCAAACCCGATTAATCGAAGACCCTATACGTATTTTAAGAGCCATTCGTCTGTCACAAAAATTAAATTTTTCTATCGAAACCGAATTAAGAACCCAGATCGTTACGCTGAAACAAGAACTTAAAAGAACCATTCTTCCCCGTCGCCGCGAAGAGTGGCTGAAGTTTTTTAAACTTAAAAATGTCGAACAGGCCTTAATCGAACTTTTTGATCTGAATGTTTTTGAAATCTTATTACCGACTTTTCATAAATTATTTTTAAACGAAGAGCAACGCGAAGAATTCTTATGTCACATTCGAGGTTTTGATTATTACGGAGTTAATTTTGCAGATGCAACAGAGCTTATCTCCGTCATCTTGGCCTCGTATCTGCACGCAACAAAGCCCAAAGGTTTCAATATAAACGACTTAATAGAAAATGAAGAGTTTTTACTCTTCTGTCGTGATGAACTCGGTGTTTTTAAAGCCGAACTCGGTGTATTTTTTCAAGCTATGGAGTTTATTGAACCCCTCAAAAAAATTGAAATCTATTCTAAAAAAGGCGAAAGACGCCAGCGCTCTTTGGTTTTTAACCAAGCCTTTTCATTATCTCTGAAGCTGGGGCTGCTCACTCACCAATTCAGCCCGGCTGAATTCTTATTCTGGATCAACGAGCGCGAAAAGTTTTCACAAAACCAATCTGCATCAGAATGATGTACGTACAAAAAATCTTATACTTTTAAAAATCAATCAATTGAAAAATATGTCTTGTGATTATATGCCGTTACGTTTTGTGTTAATATTTCATTATCCACGCTGTTCGCGTTATGAATCAAAGATAAAATAGTCGTTTTATCTTTGATCTTTTTATTTAACGATATTAAGTTTTGAACCATGGCGGGAAGTGGTGTTTTTGTGTATTTAACTTCAATCAGTTCAAGATGATTGTTTTTTCGGGGAACCATAAAATCAATCTCAAGTCCGGACTCATCCCGAAAATAATAGACTTCTTTTGCGGCACCCTTGTTGATTTGACTTTTTAAGAGTTCGCTCAAGACATAGGCCTCAAAGACAAATCCGGCGTAAGGGTGGCGTACCAGGTCCGCTTCAGTTTGAATATTCAATATGTGGCATAACAATCCCGAATCTAAAAAATATATTTTTGGAGATTTAATCAAACGCTTTTCATAGTTATTAAAATAGGGTCTCACAAAATAAATCTGATTGGTGATTTCAAGAGCTGATAACCAATGAGCGATAGTGGGAACCTTTACTCCAACCGGTGCGGCGAGATCGCTTTTATTTAAAACTTGTCCGTTTCTTTGAGCCAAGAGTTGAATAAACAACCGGTATGAACTCATATCCTTAACATTAATAATTTCTCGGATATCACGCTCTATATATGTTTGCAAATAGGACCTGAACCAGTCATTTTTTAATGCCTTTCGTTTTAATATTTCCGGAAATCCCCCGATTAGCGGCGATGTCTGCTTGGTTTCATGATATGATAATGGTAATAATTGAAATATAGCGGCCCTTCCCGTCATGGATTCGGTAACACCTTTCATGATTGAAAACTCTTGGGAACCAGTAATAAGCCATTGTCCTTTTTTATTTTTTGAATCAATAATTGTTCTGATATAGGGAAGCAACTCCGGACAATTTTGGATTTCGTCCAAAATAACAGGAAATCTTAAAGATTCCAAAAATGCACGAGGGTCCGATTTTGCTCTAGTTATAATATCAGGGTCTTCAAGCAAAACATACTGAGCTTTTGGCCTTAATGATTTTAATAAAAAAGTTTTACCAGCCCTTCTTGGCCCAGTAAGAACAATTGCCGAAAAATTTTTCAATGCTTTATCAAGTCGATTAGCAAGGTCTCTTTGCCACATAATATAAATGATAATACACATGTGTTTTTTAAAGTTCAACTTTAAAAAACACATGTGTATTATCAAGATGCATATTTGGAGATTTTATGCCCAGTTAGCAGAATGCAATTACTGCTATCGTTACGCCAGCGACCTCCTGTGATTTCAAGGACTTAAGACTAGCCGCCCAGGTAACGCGTATTCGTAGGCGTGTTTATTCAAGTATTACCCATTTTCTGACGATAAGTACCAAGAGTACTAACTTAAATTTTAAAGGACAGATAAAGGACACTAAATTATGAAGTCGCTATTGGCCTTTGTATTTTTATTTACGATGTTTACCAACGTTCATGCTGTTGAGTACTCTGACAATCGATGTATTTATTCGGGTGACGATCTTCCCACAATTCAAAAGGGCTTTGAGGCCATTTTCCGTGAATTTAAAAAATCACAAAAAAGCTGCTGCATTCATGCCGTTGTATCGGCTTGTGACGATGCCCAAATTGCCCTGGTCTGCAAAATAAATGTTAGTAAATCTGCCGGAAGTTGCCCTGAAGAGTGTAAAACCTGGGCCGCAGACTGCGGAGACTATGTTTCGACTTCTGACCTCAGAGGCGCAACATTTAAAGACAAATAACTGCACTAACAATCCGCGTGCAGTTACAATTTAACTAGGGAATAGTACATCGAGCGGCGCTAGTACCTGTGTCATTTTGAGCGAAAAATTTCCCAGTCTGAGCCTGGAAAACATAATTTCTACCTTGATAATCATCACCGCGTACCATTGGTAACTCAGAAGATGTCCATACTGAAGATTTGTGTAAAGCCGGTTGATACTGGTACTTAGATGAACTGTAATAGAAGACATCGCGAACTCCATTAGAATTAATAGCATTGATCTTATTGAAATCCTCTTTGCGATAGCCTGATGGAAAATTAGCTTTATTATACTCTTCGACTTCGAGTATTTGCCCTTGATTTTGTTCCGCCACTTGAGCAAACTCTCGTGCAGTTGGAAGTCTTGCTCCCTTATTTTCGCATAACTTCTCTGCATGGAAGACTCTCAGAAGATCATTAGGCACACCTTCTCCTAGATACGGTATATCACTCCCTAAAAAACCTTGAAGATAGCCACCGATTTGCACCGACTGCGCATGCGATAAATCTATTGAACAATAAAAACCCGCCATAATTAAAACGATTAAATAACTCTTTTTCATAATTTGTTTCCTTTCATAATTTGTAATTTTTTATTCTTTTATTCTAGGATGTGCGAAGTGTAATTTCCGATCACAAGCATAGCTGACCAAAGCTCTCGTCAACCGAATTTTACCCAAGTTACTCCACATATGAGCATTTCTATCGGGATCGATATCAGTGACATCAATATTAAAAACGACTTCTTTATTATCTTGAAATGCTTTTAAAATCTCGTTTCTGAAATCACTCTGATTATTTTTGAGAGTGCTGGCCACGGCTGACAACCTAAACCAGCGTGGTGTTTTAATTAAGCCTGATTCGCCAAGTTTGGCTATTGGGGTCAATGGCCTAAACGTAGGATCTTGATCTGCTTGCTTAAACGTGCTTGCTATTTTCAAGGCTAAGCCCAGCATTGAAAATTTAAATCCGGTCTCGGGTTGATTAGTCATTCTGGCATCTAATACTCTTTCAAGTTTAGTTCCTAAAAGCACGTCTACAGAAAAGAAGTTTGCAGTATTAACAATCGCATTTTCATCCATTGTCGGAAAAATCTTACCAGCAAAACCGAAGCCCCGCTTTTCGCCACGAGCAACGCTTTCCATTGTTACTGAAATACGCCCGATAAAAAGTGCTTTAGAGTCGCGCTTAAAATAACCAGAATATGCAGAAGGCTTATCGATCTCCCATTCTCCAGTAACACAAACTCCGTTAGGATGAAGTTTTTTGGGTAGATAATCATAATAGTCCAGGCGTTCATTAAGAGTTCTTTGGGCGTCTTTAAGAAGCGAAGTTTTTGCGCTAAATACAGTTAGTGAATTCACGGGGTAAACCGGAAGATTGCCAGCCTGGTAGATCTTAAACTCCTCAATCTCTTGTAGGGTTTTTAAAGCCGGATTGGAATCCGTTAATACCTCTAGAACTTCCCGAAAACTCGAACCTTCGTGGGCTCGTATGTTTTCAGAAAAAGCCTGATTAGAAAGTCCTGATGTAATGAGTAGCGCAAATATTAAATTTTTCATAACTTCACCTTTCGAGTTTTTATAAGTTTTTATCTAGAATTAACGAACACATCGAGCTTCAGCTAATCCGTTATTTCCCCAAATATTGCCAAAAGGACCCGCTTTATAAGTTATAACTAAATCGACGTTCCCCTCATTAAACTCGATTGCATCAAAAGCATAATGTGCTGTATCGAATAAGCCTACATTTTTTCCTTTATATTCATCAGAAGTCCAAAACGTACTATATGGAAATCCTGGTAATAGACCTTCTTTTGTGTTCACTATATATGGACTAAATCCATACTGAGTATTGCGTCCTAAATATATTGCTAGACGATTAACTTCAGCTCTTGTCGGAAGTCTTGCGCCGATAGATTTACAATAAGCTTTCGCTTTGTATTGTCGTAAATTTATAGCTGCTCTATATCCACTTCGTTCAGGTTTATCCAAAGCAGGACTTCCCCAAATTAAACCAGAAGGATCACGATAGGCCTCGCCCATTTCGCGTATTGTGTGATCTCTTTTAAAAATAGCTCCTGATATTGAAATTCGGTCGTCTGGACCAGTCATCTGGGAATCAAAATTTTCTTCTTGCTCGTTGGTTTCAGCTTCCTGAGCCTGACTGCTTAGGCCTATTAGTAATGCCACAATTATAAATAATATTTTGTTTGTATTTCTCATCTTTAGCTCCAATTTTTAACCAATTTAATTATTAGTTGTTTTTGTTTTAAAGATTTATAACGTATAGCGTTATTGATTGATAGATTATTTTACTAAATATTCACTATTATTTTTTAGTTCTATTAAATAATTAATTATAACTATATAATATATATAGTTTATTATGAAATTATATGACTGCAAAAATTACAAAGAATTTGTCTTAAACCGCATTCACTCCATGCCTAAAAGAGGACACGGACAGTTTTTGAAAATTTCTAAACTCCTAAGTGTTCACACTACTATGGTGACTCATATTTTTAAAGGTGAGGCAAATTTATCAATTGAGCAGGCCTTAAAGCTTTGTTCATATCTTGGGCTTGCAGAACTTGAATCTGATTATTTTATTAACTTGGTTCAACTGGCGCGCGCTGGCGACAAACATACAAAAGACTACTTTGAACAACAGATTGAAAAATTACGAAAAAATTCTTTGAATCTAAAAGTACGGCTACAGGCAAAAAATGTTCTTGAAGATATTGATCAATCAGTTTTTTATTCGGAATGGTTTTACACAGCTGTTAGACTGCTTTCTGCTATAAATGACTATCAAGATACTTCTGCAATGGCGGAAGCTCTTGATTTACCTCTTAATACAGTCAATAAAGTTATTCAATTCTTATCTCAGGTCGGCCTCTGCAAACAAGAAAACGATAAAATAACCTATGCCCCGAAAGACACCTATGTTAATCGCAATTCAAAATATGTCTCTCAACATCACCGGAATTGGCGTCTTAAATTACTGCAAAAACTTGATCAGATTTCAGAAGATGAGCTGGTCTTTACAAACCCGGTTACCATTTCAGATAAGGATTTTGCCGTCATTCGAGAAGAACTGGTACGGCTTATTGAAAAATTTAAAAAAATAAGTGAGCCTTCAAACCCAGAGACTTTATGTTGTTTTACTTTAGACTGGCGGCGAATAGTCGCAAAGAAGACTTAATCTGGCTTTGCGACTGTGTATCAATCTGAGACAGACCCTTGGCGCGATACTTGCTCCTTAGTATAGTATGAGTATAAGACCTAACTTTAAAAAGAAACTGAATGATTTGTTTGTTAATAGATTGAACATCGTACTGACAGTTTTTGTAATGACTCTGTCAATTAATGTCTTTGCTGATAGCGAGTCTTTTAACGGCCCCGGAGAAGGTGGCGGAGGAAGCGGTTGCCGAGCTCAATTTTTGGCATCAGTCTATCAGGTGTCTTTGATTATTGAAAAAATTGGTATGTATATTGAGCCTATAAAAATTGATGCAAAAGATTTTTTAAATACCTTTGCACCAAATGAAATTGAAGAATTAGATGAGAATCAACCATTAAATTACAGAGGCCAGCCCGTAACCGCGTACTTTGATGGTAAAAATAAGGTTAAAATACGTTGTGATCGACTTAAAAAAGAATCTGTGCAAGGTTTAAAAACTGTTGTGGCCCATGAAATATTTAGAAAAATGGCAGCTCAAAAAAAGGCCGTTGAAGGTGATAAATACGAAACCTCTAGATCGCTTTTCGCCTTAACAACAAAAGCACAGGCAGCACAAAATATCGATTATTCATATGAACTCGATGAGCAAAATACTGATTGCCACATCGGTTTTAAACCCTTAGTGCGCGATAGTTTATTTGGCGGCTGGAAGTTTAAAGATACCAGCTGGTCTCCGCAAAAAAACTGGCTACCGCTACATAGGGTCTCTAAAGCGAACTATAAAATAGAAACAACAACACATGGCATTAAAGCAAGTGCTATTCTTTTAAATGATAACAAGGCCAGATTTTCAATTAAAACACCTGATATGTTGATGGCAAAAACCTGGACGCTTGATACTTCCCATTCGTGGTCTGGAGGAAAAACTCGCAATATTGAAATACAAGATGCGGAGCTTACTTATGATTATCGCAATTATTTCAATGACATCGGATTTGACTTTCGCCTCACCTGTTCTTTTGGGCTTAGCGATGTCTCAAATAAAACCTATCGAAATATGCATGTAAGAATGGATCAACTAGGCCCAGCTGCTGAATGGTACGACCCTGCTGCGCCCTCATTAAGTGCGCTTAAAGCTGGAACCATACTTGAGTTCACACAAGATATAGAAATTGGTTATAATGGGTCAAGCACAGCCTTGCCAAATGAAATCATCGAGTATCACGGGCTAATGAGTGATGAACGCTACAAAACAGAAAATATTATTTTGCCTAGACGTTTTTCATATGTTCATTTTTACCCGCTACAAACTAAAAAATTTAGTAACGCTATTTATTTCATAAAAAGAACCAGCCTATCTTTAGTTAATATCCAGCGCATTGATACAGCATTGAATCACCATTATGTTTTAAGCTTTAAAAATATCACTCCTGCGAACAATGCTGCAGAGGCCGGGTTTTCAGAAATTTCTATTAGAGCTGTAGGCCGTCGAGGCGGTTTTTCTGATATAAAAATTCCGCAATTTATTGAACTTTTGAAGACTGCGGGTATTAATGTTATTTTGCCCTAATGGCTTATTTCTGAATAATTCAGACTTGTCATTCTTCTAGACAGTTAAGTGTTTTTTACATTCACAAGCATCTGAATTTCTTCACAACTCGAATAGTTTCGATATGACGTGGAACAACTTCTGCATTAAATCCCAGAGTTGGCAGAGCTAAAAAAGGAATATTCACGTGAGTTCAAAGATTTCGGCTCATATTAAAATATTAATCGCAATTTTAGTAGCCTCGTCATTTGTTGCAAAACCAGCCATTGCCAATCCTGATTTGATTGAACCTAATGCGGCTCAAATGGTTATTAAGGCCCCTTTAGCCCCAGGCAAAGAAGCTGTTATCACTGTTACGGAGCAACAGGAAACCACTCCAGAACAAATACAGGATCTCCTACGCAATTCACAGACCCAAAAATCAGATATTATCGTCAGTACCGACCAAGAATCGGTTGTTGAAGCCGTACTGCAGGCCACATCAAGCCCAAGCGACAAAAGACTACTGCGCTTTATCCCAATAGGGAAATTAGCCCACGCAAGTGAAAAAATTGCCTCTAGCTTTAAAGCCTATTATGCCAGAGCAAAAAATACCCTTTTGAATGATCGAATTGGTTTAACGGTTTTAACCATCACAGTTGGCTACGACACTCTTATCTGGATAAATTCAGCTTCTTTTAATCTACAACAAAAAAGCAGTATGACGATTATGAATCTGATTATGGCGGCCACTTTCGGCCTAGATCGCGATTTGTGGTCTGCAATAAAAAGCCCCATAAAAACCAAACTGATCAGTGTCTTTGATACTTTTTTGATGAAGCAAAGGCTCACAAAATTTAAATCTTTAACCGGTCAGTTTTTATCGGGCATAGCTTTAGGAATTGGTGTACAAGTCATTCGCACAGGTTTGCTATCGCTTGACCACATTTCAGATGCCCTGAGCACCTCGGATTTTTGGCTGACAGCGGCCAAAATCAGTGGGCTTATTACCCTTACCAGCTTTGGTTGGACCGAGATGTTCAGCTCTATCGACGCCGAAAAAAAACCTATCGCCAAAATGATGATGAAACGCATTGGCGAAATGCGTGGATTGATTCTAGGACAGCTCGCCAGTATCAGTATGGTTTTGCAACCTGAAGTCTATGGCCACATTCCGGTAATAACTTTTTTAATTCATGGCAGCCTGGGTTTATTGGTTATAGCAAACGCCGACCAGATTATTAATTTTTTAGAAACCAATGCAACTGTAAATCGCATTTACAGAAAAGTTCAGACTTTTGAGAATTTTATTAATAAAAGTTTTCGATTCAAATCCAGTCAGACTTCAGGTGCGGGCACCATGTCTTGCAAAAGTCTATTTCTCTAATTTATTTTTCTAGTTCTTCGCCTGCCAAATATTTATCAACATAATAATGAGCAATATAAATCACTGGTGTCGCGGCGACCGCAATTAAAAACTTATATGAATAGTTTGAAAAGGCCACATTTAAAAATTCAGAAGTCTGTACTTTTCCAGGCAACCAAAAAGCTATACCGACAATACAAAAACTATCCATTAACTGCGATATGGCTGTAGAGCCCGAAGCTCTTAACCAAAGATACTTCCCATTGGTTTTTTGACGTAAATATGAAAATACATAGACATCAACAAACTGTCTCATCAAAAAAGCTATTATGCTACCGACAATAATCCACTGAGACTGACAAAAAACTGCATTAAACTGCTCTGCGCTGACCGGAGAAAATGAGGCTGCCGGCACCTGCATAGCGAGTGTTAAAACCACAAAAGCATATACAATAAGTCCTACAGTAATAAATGTTAGTTTTTTTATGCCATCCTTACCGAAATACTCATTAATTAAATCGGTGGCTATTAAAACAATAGGCCAAGGCAAAACGCCCATGCTCATAACAAAAGGACCAATTTGTATCAGTTTACTGCCGATGAGTTCTCCCAAAATAGCATTGGTTATAAAAAAACCAGCAAGCAACAAATACAATTTATTTTTTCGTGACATAATCATAATTAAATCTGTTCGGCGGCCCGAACCATGGCCTCTGAGTCTATCCCATGCTTCTGATAAAGCTCAATGGCATTATACGCACTTTGTCCGAACTCTCCATGCACCCCAAGCGATTTAATTTTAAGATTAATATTACTCTGCGCTAACTGGTGAGTTACAAAAGAGCCGAACCCCAAAAGCACTTGATGATCTTCAGCGGTTACTAGGCGGCCCTCACATTTTTGCAACAAGGGTTTAAGAATATCCAAATCAATTTTGTTCAAGCAATTTTGATTTACAACAATTGATCCGATATTTTTTGTTTTTAACTTATCACTGGCAATTAAAGCCTCGCCCACTAGCGAGCCCGTGGTTAGTAATAAAACATTTTTACCGGATACAGAGTTATTTTTTAAAACTTGCGGTGCCGCTAACTTATAGGAAATTTTATTTTCGTCGGTTTTAAAAGATTTTGGGAAATTTTCGCGACCTAAAAAGAAAATAGAAGAGTTGGTTTTTTTACCGGAGACTCGGGCTGCAGCAAATTTTTCAATAACCTCAGTCATCAGCACTTCAGCCTCTTCGCTAGACGACAGCGAATATAAATCCACACCGGGAATGGTTGCCAGCATCGACATATAGCTTAGCGCCTGGTGAGAGGCACCATCAGCCGCATCCTGAAACCCCGTATGCGAGAACACACCGATGATCGGAGCTTCTGACAGCATCGCCATAGTTATTGGCAGCGCGCCCTTAGTAACCCCGAATTGGGCAAATGTATCCACAACCGGAATATAGCCTTGCTTTGATAAACCGGCAGCTGCTGAAACCATATTGCTTTCGGCTACACCCACATCAATTGAAGCCTGCGGAAATTCTTTTCTAAAGCCAGCAACGCCGGTTGAGCCTGGAAGATCGGAGGTAACTGAAATAACCGGCAAGCCTTTTTTAAAAGCGGCAACCATAGCTTTTGAAATACCTAATTGAATTTTTTCGCCTGTATCTGGTTTGGCTCTAGCTTTAATTTCTTTCTCTAAAATTACAAGTTCGTCAATCCAAGACTGAAATACGACTGGCACTTGATCAGAGCCATAAATTTCTTTAATAAATTCCGGTAATTCAGTTGGAGATTTACAAGGAAACCCATGCCCGCCGCTGGCAGATTCGGCCGTTTTTTTTGTGCCTATACCTTTTATAGTTTTGGCCCAAACAGCCACAGGTTGTTCGGGATTCTGCAATGCCGATTTTTGCGCAGATTCTAATACGGCCGCACAGGCCTGCAAGTCATTTCCATTTTCTAATCTGATAACTCTCCAGCCCAAAGACTCAAGAGAGCTAAAAGTCGGATTCATGGAAAAAGAATCTTGATCAATACGTCCCGATAGTTTGGTGTTGTTATCTGTAATGATCAAAACAAACGGCGTCATTCTGCCTTTTTTTGCCAGGCCTGCAACTGCCGCCATGGCTTCTTTAGCTTCGCCTTCCATTGCCGCACCATCTGATAAAACACAAAAAGTAATACGCGAAGTATTTCCGGATAACCTATCTGCTAAAGACAAGCCTTGGGCCTGTGGAAAAGCCGAGCCCAAAGGACCATTACTTAAATAAACACCCTCTTCAAAACAATGCACTTCACCATGACCCGTTAAACCACTTTCAATCGAACGAAATTTTTTCAGTGAATTTAAATCAAGTCCCGCCATGCCATAATTCGCCTTAAGAGCATAAAGGCCATTTTCACAGTGGCCGGCATCATTAATAATATGAGCCACATCAAACCAGTTTTTATGCTGGCTTTCCGCTTCATTAAAAATAATCGCATGCAGGGCCGACATCAAATCCGCTAGGGCCGCCGGACCACCATAGTGTGAAGCCGCACCACCTAAAACTGCATACATATCCATCAGCGCAACTAAGGCCCGGGTGGCCTTAGGATCTACAGCGTTAATTTCTCTGCCATTTTGCAATTTTAGAGGGTACGCGAATTGAGGTTTTTTGTTTTCATGGCCGGCTAACTTAACTTTGATATTTAAGGGCTTAATTTGTGTCATAGTTAATTTTTATAGTAGTCATATCACTAGTTCAACTCTTAACATCCAAAGCTATTTTGACTAATAAGCTCTAAATTGCAACCTGGGTGCCCACTTCAATCACACGGTTTTTAGGCAACCCAAAGTACTGTGTCGCGGGCAATTCATTTCTGAAAATAAAGGAAAATAGTTTTTCACGCCATAATGCCATACCCGGTAATTCAGTAGCAAAAATATTTTCGCGACCAATAAAAAAACTGGCTTTATCTTTATCAAAAATAGCATTTGATTCTTTAATTAAATCAAAAACATCGGGAACATTGGGCTTTTCTAGATAACCATAATTGATAATCAATTGATAACTGTTGCTACTGAATTCGTTGATTTGGTATCTTTCAGATTGTTGCAACCTTGGTTTGTTTTTAATATCCACTGAAACAAAAATTAAGTGTTTATGCACCGACCTCAGATGCTCAGCCGTTTGGATTAAGGCTAATGGCACCGAGGAAAGGCTGCGCGCCATAAAAACCCCCACGCCCTCTGGTCGATGAATTTTTTCAGTGCTGAGTTTTGCAAAAAAAACATCTAGAGACATGTGTTTTTCAAATAGTCGTGCGGCCAAAATTTCTCGACCCCTCTTCCAGCTCGACATATAGATAAAGCCGACAATACCTAATAACATTGGAAACCAACCACCCTCTAAAATTTTCAATAGATTCGCGCCCAAAAATGCTAAATCAATAAGGCCGAATACTGTACATAGGGCTGTGGCCGCATAAATATTCCAACCCCAACGGTAAACAGCAACAATATAAAACAATAGAGTCGTTATAATCATCGTCAGCGTTACAGCAATTCCATAAGCAGCTGCTAAATTACTAGAAGTTTTAAACAACAATACCAGCAATATACAGCCTATCATCATAATATAATTAATATTTTTAATATAAATTTGTCCGAATTCTTTTTCAGATGTGTGTGAAATTAATAAGCGCGGCAGATAGCCCTGCTGTACCGCCTGCATTGAAATTGAAAAAACCCCAGTAATAAGCGCTTGCGAGGCAATAGTCGTAGCCAGTGTGGCTAAAAATACTAAAGGATATAGGGACCATGTTGGTGCCATTAAAAAAAAAGGATTGCTGACAGCTCCAGGATTACTGAGCAAATAACTTCCCTGCCCAAAGTAATTAAGTAATAAACATGGCAACACTAAATAAAACCAAGCTTGGCGGATAGGCGCTATACCAAAATGACCCAAGTCTGAGTAAAGGGCTTCTCCTCCGGTGATCACTAGAAATACTGAGCCTAATACAACAAAACCTTGAAACGAGTTTTCTATAAAAAATTGATAAGCATAATAAGGATTTATTGCATTTAATATTTCAAAATTTTGAAATATATTATACGCACCCAAAACACCAATCACCAAAAACCAAATCAAAGTAACCGGTCCAAATATTTTACCCACTGAACCTGTGCCTTTTCTTTGAATTGAAAAAAGTAAAACTATGATCGTAAGCGTAATTGGAATAATATAGGGATCAAACAATGGTGTAATAACCTTTAAACCTTCTATAGCACTCAGTATTGAAATAGCCGGCGTAATAATGCCATCACCATATAAAAAGGCCGCGCCAAATACCCCAAAAAGAACAAAAGCTGTTTTAGACTTTTTAGATAATTCTTTTTTGTGTTTAGAGTTAATCAATGACGTCAGCGCCAGAATACCGCCTTCGCCATTATCATCAGCCCGCAAAATAAAAACCAAATACTTTATTGAAATAACAATAATCAGTGACCAAAAAATCAAAGATAAAATTCCCATAATATTACCCGCATTGGGTAACAAATGCGAATGATGAAAGGCTTCTTTTAATGCATACAGTGGGCTGGTGCCGATATCTCCGTAGACCACACCAAGTGCGCCCAGCGTTAACAATAGTTTATACTTTGAGCTTGTAGGATGCTGAGCTGATTTCATGAGAGCCTCTACCTGTGTGATTTCAGATGTTGAAATTTTAAAATAAATATTTACTAATTATTACAGAACAACTGCTATTTAAACAGCTCTTTATCTCTAAATTGAAAACTGATTTTGCGTGTTAAAAACTGTTGCTTGGATTAGCTGCTTAGTAGCTTAGATCTGAGCAACTTTATTGACTTTCGATTGACAGTTTATCATCTGCATCAATAAAATTTAACATGCAAAATTTATTAACTTCTCAAGAAATTCGCTTAATTCCTAAAATTGATCTGCACCGACATTTAGACTGCTCGATGAGATGGAGCACAATGCTTGAGGTGGCCACTACCCTGAAATTAGACTTTCCCAAAAACCCGGAGCTGCAGCAAAAGCATTTTTTGGTTACAGAGCCCATGCTCAACTTGGGAGCGGTCTTAGGTAAATTTTTAATTGCCCAAAAAGTTTTGGCCAGTGAAGAAATACTTGAGAGACTCGCCTTTGAAGTTTGTGAAGATGCTTTTAATGATGGCGTGCGTATTCTAGAACTTCGTTACGCGCCTACTTTTATTACCGATGGTCATGCAAATTTGACATTTGAAAAAATACATCAGGCTTTTTTAAAAGGCATTGCTCGTGCCAAAAAACAAATGCCCATGGCGGTCGGATTAATCTGTATACTTCAACGTATTCTTCCCTTAAAAAAAGTTGAACATGTAACTCAATTTGCAATTGAAAATAAAAATACTTTTTTAGCACTAGATCTTGCCGATAACGAAGATGGATTTGAACCCAAACACTTTGCACCTTATTTTGAAATGGGCCGCAAAGCCGGCTTAAGAACCACTATTCATTCTGGTGAGGCACCTAGCTCAAAAGCTTGTCAGTGGATTCGTGACTCAATAGATATTCTCGGGGCAGAGCGCATTGGCCATGGCGTGCAGGCCATTAATGATCCAAAATTAATCGAGTTGCTGATCAGTAAAAACATCCCGCTTGAAGTCTGCCCCTATAGCAATTATTTAACGCAAGCCTTTAGCACTTTTCAAAATCATCCCTTAAAAAAATTATTTGATCTTGGCGTTCCACTAAGCCTGGGCTCTGATGATCCCGGCATGTTTGCGTCGACTGTATCCGATGATTAATACTTGGCGCACCGTTATCAAAACTTTAGCCTTGAAGATTTCAAAAAGTGTAATGCCACAGCTT
>ERZ1292630.1677-Hain-H41-02um-R3-1677-length-21371-cov-8_pt2 | contig 16813 bp, 9 predicted proteins | sample MGYA00564408_ERZ1292630 | MGnify/ENA primary metagenome ERZ1292630 (study PRJEB36523, sample SAMEA6512641) | groundwater metagenome | collected 2019-01-08 | study: AquaDiva: Metagenomics assemblies of 32 groundwater samples | reverse complement strand
CGCGGCGGAGCGTGGCGGTGACCAGGTTGCAGCAGCCAGCGACGAAGATATACAATGGTACGTCGGTGTTGAGCGGCAGAACGGCGGTAATCGGCGTGGCACCGTTGCCGATGTTGGCCGTGACAGTACCTGACGTCGGGGGATATGGAAACGCGCGTGAACCTTGGGCATCCGCGGCCAGAGGTCCCAGGATGCCGACGAGGGCCGCCGCTGCGATGAGGACAATCACGCGCAACTGCATGCGACTTGAACTTGGCGGGGCGGGCAGTTTGAAATTGAAAACCGGTAGAAGAGCGCGTGGAAACGTCTGCAAATGTCCAACAAGCAGCATCCCGGTCGGCATCTCCGGCCAATTACACTGTCTCGCACAACCTTTGAAGGACCACGCCCCTTCTTCGTCGACCCACACGTACGCTCCCATTCGCCGCGCATCAACGCCACCGACAATCATCGGAGGGGAACGCAGACGGGTGCATCGGAGATATGAACGACCAAGGGGACGGAAAAAAAAACAGGAATAGAGTGAAGTAAAAAGGGTACGACACGAGCGGAATGCACGCTGCGCCCCCCCTGGCACATTGTGTGTGTCCCCCCTCGTGACCGTGCTGTCGCTACTCGTCGTTACCGTGCCACGCTCCCTTGACCGTGCCGCCACCACGAATTCTGCCCGTGCGACGGGCCGCGATCATGCCGACCTTCTGTCCGGGAGGGCAGTGACGCGACACCGTGGATGGGTGACCAATGTGCTGATGGTTACCACCACCATGGGGATGCTCGACGGGGTTGCGCGCCACGCCACGCACCTTGGGCCAGCAGTTGCGCTTGCCGCGGAAGCGGAAGAAGGAGTTACCGGCCTTGAGCACTGGCTTCTCGATGCGGCCACCGCCGGCGATGATGCCGACCATGGCGCGGCAGCTCGACGGCACCGACTTCTTCTGGCCGGACGGCAGCTTGAGCCGCGATCGGCCGGTCTCCGTGTTGTGCGAGATGATGATGCAGTAGTCTCCGGAGGCGCGCGCCAGGCGGCCGCGATCGCCCGTCTTCTCCTCCACGTTGCACACGATGCAGCCCTCCGGGATGGACGACAGAGGCAGCACGTTGCCGATCGCGAGGCAGGCGGTCTTGCCGCAGTGCACGGACTGGCCGGTGAACATGCCCTCGGGGGCAACGAACAGCTCCTGGACACGCTTGTACTTGTAGGGGTCACGGAACTCGACCTTGGCCAGTGGCGCGCCGCGTCCAGGGTCGTGCACGATGTCCTTCACGACGCCGCGAGTGAAACCGTTGCGCTCGGCATAGTCGAGGATGCGCAACCGAGCAGCACCGACGCGCTTGTGCCCGTGGACCTGGTACACGGACGCGGCGCCCTTACGGGTGGTCAGAACGCACTTGCCCATACCAGGGGAGCTCACGGGAAAAACAAGAGAGAAGTCCCGGCTGGAAATGTATGTCGATAACGAGAGAGAGAGGGGGGGGCGTCAAGCAGCTCGTGCGTCATCATGTCCAGTCAAGACGACGACATACGACGTCACCTACCGTGTTGCTAGGGGGGGGAGGGAAATGTCACACACGGACATGGACCTGTCGTTGATTCCCCCTCCCTTTCTCTCTTTTGTTGAAAGGGAAGAGAGGGGCAAGAAACCCAAACATCACCGCAGCAGTACAAATTTGGGGTCCCTAAATACCCTTCAGCCCTCAGGTCGAAGCGCTGTCTAAATCATTCGGCGGAGGGGAGGTTCGGCCGCTGGTTACAAACGGCCGAAAGGACCGCGCCGCCGCTCTCACGAGGTGTTGGCTTCTAAAAACGCTGTCACTGCTGTGGCAGACGCCCCATGCAACCTCGCTTTTTGCAGCGGGGTCAGCTGCAAGATGTCGCGTCCTGATTGCACGGGCGCAACTTGCTGGAAGTTAGCGCCATGTTCGGCGAGAAACCGTGCGGCAGTAAGATGTCGATCGTGCACGGCGATGAGGTGAGCGGGCGCCTCGCCTTTGGCCGTCCGCTGCTCCACGCTCGCGCCGTGGCCCTTGAAGAGCAGCATCCGCCTCACGCTGTTCGTGGTGTCGTTGCTGTTCAGGACCGCGACGTGAAACGGACTGAGTCCCTCACCGTTGAACGCCGTGCTGGACGCGCCGTGCGCCAGCAGCAGCTCGACGACCTCCGGGCACGGCCGCTGCGCCGCGCAGGCCATGTGCAGCGGCGTGTTACCCGTGGATGGTTCCACGACGTGCACCAACTCCGCGCGGTGGCGCAAAATTGTCCGAACGATGCCTGGTCGTGGAATGGGCTGGTTGCACGCCTTGAGGAGCAGCGTGTAGTCCGCGTAGAGCAACGTCGGGCTCGCCCCGATCATCCTGTCGAACGCAGCGTCGTTGCCCGCGCCGATGGCGTCCAGTAGATTCGCGATCGAGTACGGCTGCTGGGACGAGCCGACTGACGACGAGAGCATCGAGACGCCGCTGCCGTTGTTGCCGACCGTCGCATCCGCAAGAATCCGCGACGCGGCGTCGTTCGCCGCGGACGACAAGCCGCCTCCTCCTCCTGCGAAGCCACCGGATGTGTGATGGTACGCGAGCGCGGTCGCGGTCGTGGAGTGTCGAATCATGCGCGACTCGACCCCAACGAGCGCGGTGGTGTCGTGGTCCAATCGGTCTCTCGCAATTCGTGCCTGGCGGCGCGCCTCCTCGATTTGTCTGGCGTCGTCCTCAGCATGATGCTGGATCGACTCCAGCAGCGCCGAGAGGCGTGCTTCGACGTCACTAAGTTCTTCCCATTCGTTGGTCAAGGTGGTGCGCTCGGCCTCGAGGCGGCGGAAGTCGCTCGCTGCCTGCTCGTTGGTGGAATCGAGTAGCGTCTGCAGCTCGCGCACTTGGGCATTGCACACGTTGAACCGTTCAGTGACGACCCGCTCTTCCAACGTGAGCGCGTCGAGCCTCGCATCCGAGTTTCGCTGCTCCGTGGCCGTGCGATCGCGCAGCTCGACCGCCATCGAGTCGATGCGACGTTGCTGAAGGTCAATATGGGCGGCTGCCTCGTCGTGTTGCGCCATCAACGCGTTTCCGACGCCGCGCAGGGGTGACTTGTCGCGCATCAGCGCTGCCGTGGCCGAAGCAGCGTTGGCCGGCACCTGCCGAATCGACAGCGGCGGTCCAGGGGCGACGAGGGATGGCGCCGGAGGGGGAGTTGGCTGGGATGCCACCGGGATGCGCGGTGGTGACTGCGTACGACGCGCTGCCGGGGGGGCGTAGTTCGTCGGCCCAGCGTCGTCGCCGAGGACCCTCTTCATCGGACTACGGTAGCCCATCGAGGCGCTGCCATCCCGGGCGTTGACGCCGTATTGGCTGAGGAGGCGCTCGGCGGCCGTGCTGTTCGTGACCATGCCCCCCGGAGGGTGCATAGGCGAGGCGATCGGTCCGCCACGCTCCACGTCGGGCAGCACTTGGCTGTGTCGGGTGTACCGGGGTGGCAACGTTGACGTCGGCAAGAGCGGCTTACCGTGAATGCCAGCCTTCGTGTGTAGCCCCGAGGACAGCTGCGCGAAGGTCGGGATGTCCACGATGTCGATGGTGCCGGTGACGAGCGCCGTGAAGGGGGTGTGATACGACGGGTCCGCGTACAGATTCTTTTTGAACTGGCTCGTGTGGTTGGCGTGGCTCGCGACAATGTCGCGCATAGGAATATCGACGATACCAATGAGGGTGCCCCTGGGCATTTCCCGGAAGTGAAGCCGCAGCACGTTGTCCAGCAGTCCGCGGAGCGTCGAGCGCGTCAACACAACGGGCAGGTCCGTGGGCTGATTGCCCCAGGAAGGATTGGCCGTGCCAGCGGCCAGCGCGCCGTCGACCTCCGCGCTCGGCCCCGTACCGCCCTCCCCGGACAGCAGCAGCGACGCCGAAATGCGCGTGGTAGTGTTGGCCGACGGGAGGGTGGCCACAACCACCGACTGCGGCCGAAGCGCGACGGTCGTGACTTGCTCCATTTGCACGGTGAAGTGCAGCATGCCGCTCGTGGCGGTGCCGCTCGTGGGCGGACCGTTGGTGAGGGACTCCGCGGCGTAAAGCGGCAGCTGAAAGACGGCGGCGCCGGACGCGATCGAAAACAGGTCCACTGCCGTGCGGCCGGCGGGCACGTGGCGGTGGCCGTCCGTGAAGAACACGGTCAGCGTTGCCGTGCGGGCACACAACGACGCGATGGCCGCCTGCACGTCCTCTTCGAGCAGGCGGTACTCGAAGCCGGCACGGTGGCTCCACGTGGGATCCCCTGGATTCTTGCAAATCTCCGTTTGGACGATTTTTCCGTCGAAGTCGATGCGCACGTACGGAAATGAGTCCGCCGGACGGTCCATACACACAAGGTACTTCGCCGCAACGTCACTGATGCGCACGCGGAAGGACCACTCCATTTTTGACGACGCAAACTACTTTGGGAACCAAAATGCTTTCTGTTATCTCTATCCAATAAATGGGAAGGGCGTCGAAACAACGAACTGCCAGTCCCTCGTCTGCGTGTGGCATCACATCTACCGACGAGAACTGGGGCACTATGATATGTCTCGCGATGGATTCAGAGCGCGCTGCTCAAAGGAGAGAGAACATGACTTGTACAAGTCGTCGTTGGGGCAAATGTTCGAGACGAACACACAAATAACGGTGTCGTACAGATTTGCTTCCTCACACCGTTGCGCACTTCAAACGTCGAGCTTCCAATTCCTTGAGGAGGCCGCCCCCACCGCCTCCAGCGGCACCACCGGTTGCGGTTGGCGGTGGTGGCGGCGGCGCTTTTCCTGGAGGGGGCGGGGGTCCTTTGCCTGGTGGCGGCGGAGGGGCCGTTGCTGGTGCGGGAGGGGCCGTTGCTGGTGCGGGAGGGGCCGGCGGCGCCGACTTAGGTGGGGGGGCCGGTGGAGGGGGCGCAGCGAACGGTGGGGGTGGCGCCGGTGAAGCACGCGCCGCCGGCGGGGGTGGCGGTGGCAACGTCGCTGGCGGGGGGGCTGATGGCACCGCGGCGGGCGACGGTGGCGATTTCCCGGGCGGAGGAATCGTTGGCGTGCTGACCGCGGGCGGTGCGGCCTGGGTGGCTTTCATCGCCGCGACGTGAGCCACCGCCGCAGCGGCGGCCGCCTCCGTGTCAGCTGCGGCCGATTGGCGTCTCATCAGTTTCCTCGCCTTGCGCAGCGCCGACGAGGCCGGACTGTCCGGGCACTCGTCGCCGCCGAGCGTCGCGTCCGGAAGGCCCGTGCTGCTGGGCGGGAATGAAAAGGGGTGGTCTGATTCGGGTCTGTGCGGCTCTGAAAGGTCGCCGCCGCTGGGTCCGGGTGGGGCCGTGGCTGGCGAAGCCGTGGGGGACGTCGAGCGCAACGGCGGCGACGTGGTTCCGGCGGTCGGTACGTCGATGCCGAATGACACTTTGCCCACCGTGGGCGTTCGCGCCTCCGCGCCGCCAGGCGCCGCCGTTGCCTTCGCCATCCTGTTGACGAATCGCACCGCGCGTGCCACGTTAGCGATGGACATGCCGCGGGCCATGCGACGCGCGTCAGCGACGACCCCTGGAGCGGGGGCCTCCACCGTGGGAGTCAATATGGAGTCGAAGTCCACGAGCGGCGGCGCGGACATCGCCGCCACCTTGAACGGGCTGACGCCAGGTGCCATCGAGCTGCGGCGCGGGGGAGGCAAGCCGGCGGGGTCTGAGGATCCCGGGGCGGACGTACCGCGCGGGCAAATCACGGTGGGCGAAAGGATCACGTCACCTTGTCGCTGCGGGGCGCTGTCGACGCTGCTGACTCTGGGAGCCCCCGCACCGGGAGGCGGGGATGCGCGGACGACGGTGGACAGCGGAGCGTCGTTGGCAGCGCACAAGGCGGCTTCTAACTGCGCATCTCGTTGTCGCAGTTGTTCTTCCAGATCACGGATGCGCCTAGCGGCCTCGCGCTCCTCGGGCGACCCTTCGAACAGCGACGCGGACTCGGCAAGAATCTGACGAATGCCGCCCACTTGAACGCCAAGACGTGGATCGTCGCGCGACGGGGCGTACGGCGGCTGGCGTCGGTGGGAATTTCCGGCCGGGGCAGCTGATGCGGCCGCAAACCACTGCTGGGGTGGAGGCGGCGGCGCGGAGGCATGCGCTGGCCGTTGCGAGTCGAACGGCCGACCGTCAACGTTCGTCATCGAAAGCGACTGGTGGTGACCGCTTCGAGACTGGCGGCCGTCTCCGGCGATGCCGCCGTCACCGGACGACGATGAGGGGGGCCGCAGTCCGTTGTGTAAACCGGACGACGCGGTCGAGGAGAAGGACGGAGCGGTACGATTTCCGGCGAGAAACCGATCAAGTGTATCGAGAGCGCCGGCGAAGTCAACTTTGTTCGTCATCGGCAGCGACGCGAATCGCCGCGAGTCACTGTGCAGCTGCGACCACGACGACGGCGTTAACGACGTGGACACGCGCCCTCCGGACAGAGCGGTTGCTGCTGCTGCGGGTGCACCATTTCCCCACGGGAGTGTCCGATTTGGAGACGGTGCTACACCGAGGCCTCGGAGGACGCGATCTCGGATGCATTCGGCAACGTCGGAGGCTGTCGCGCGATCACCGCTCGTTCGCAACGTCACCGTCAGCGTCGCGGTCTTGAGCATGATCAGATCGTCGCGTGCCGTGGAGTCGACGATGTCGACCATGAGCATCTCACAGACGGTGTCGAGGGTCGTGTTGTCCACGAGTACCACGCGGTGGTGGCCACAATGCACCGCGACGCGATGCGGGTGCGGCTTGTTTTGCACAACGCACGAGAACCCGCTTTCTTCGCCAAAGATGAGCGACGCACTGTTCAGTGGCGACGCGAGGGTCGCCACTCCACTCTCCCCGCCGGCGATGCGAATGGGGCTTGCGTCGACGGTCAACGCGGAGTGGTTCCCGTTGGCCGTCGACGTCGTCGTCGTCGTGCACGCCATGGCATCCCATACGGGAGGGGGGTCGTATCGATCCCGACGGTACTCAGACATATTATGGGGTCTTGAAGCACTGCACGGTACGCGTAAATTAGTCACTCCTGGTAAATGCCCTCGCGATTCACCAGTTGATCATGAGCCACAGAGTTCACGTCAAACGTACGCTGCGTAACGCAGTCTCAAAAAATATAGTCACAGTGTTTTGTTGTTTCGGTCGGTCACTTCGCGTCCGGTCGCTGTTCTCCCCTCCCGGGTGAGTGAGGGATAATGTGCAAACCGCGGGGCTATTCATGGACTTCAACGATGCCATCGATTTCCACGGCAACGCCGAAGGGCAGCTGGGCGACGCCGACCGCGCTGCGGGCGTGTTTTCCCGCCTCGCCAAAGATGCTTACCAGCAGGTCCGACGCACCGTTGCCGACGGCGGGCTGGCCAGTGAAGCCTGGAGAAGAATGGACAAACACGTTGATCTTGACGATGCGCTTGACGCGGTCAAGGTCGCCCCCGAGCGCGGCGCTGGTCGCGGCCAGGAAGTTGATGACGCACACCCGAGCGGCCTCCTGGCCCTGTTCGACGGAGATGTTGTCCCCGAGTTTACCGACGAAAAGGATCTCGTCCCCGCGCTTCGGAATCTGGCCAGCGAGGTGGATGAGGCTGCCCGTGCGCACGAACGGCACGTAGTTGGCGACGGGGGCGGCCATCGCCGGCAGCACGATGCCCAGTTCAGCGAGACGAGCGGCGACGCGGCCTGCCATTAGATCGACCACAGCGGAAAGGGAATGTGGCTGACGGGAGAGGGGATGAACATCAAATGGATCGCCATGAATCCTTCAGCTGCGAACACCGTCGCCGCGACAAAGTCGATCGCAATCGGGATGCCACGTTGGGAACAAGTTCTGGCTCGACGGGGAGCAGAGAACGATCGCTTCTCGCTCTGTTCTTCTTGCTGTTAATAAAATGGGAGCATCACAAAAATTGGGACTACCGGTGGCCAGGCGACGGCCCTTGCGGTGTGTAGCCAGGGGGTGGGCCGTATCCAGGAACGAGCGGGGGCGGAACCTGGCTGTAATACAGTGGAGGTTGAGGCACCCCTGGGCCATTGTGGTATGGCTGGCCATTGGACGAAGAAGCTGGTACATACGGCTGGTAAGGCTGAGGTTGAGGATGACCGTAGGCGACCTGGGGCGGCTGGCCGTAGCGCTGAGTCGGCATGAAGGCCGGATTGCCCGGCGGCGGGGGCGATGAGTTCACGGGGGCCGCGTGCTGGTACGATCCTGGTGCCACTGGCGGCTGTCCAGGGGGGCCACCAAAAATGTGTGCCGGTGGTTGGTACGTGGTCGAATTCACCGGTTGTGCGCCAAACGGGGTCGCTTGTGCCGCTGCGACGGTTGTCGGCTGTTGCATGCTGGCCACACCTTGTCGGCGCTGCTCGATGCTCTGAATTTCAGCTAATATTTCCTGCTGGCGTTGCAAGGAGGCTTCGCGGCTCTTCGTCGACGCTGAGCGAGCCGCGATCTCCCTTTCCAGCTGTTCCGCGTACTCCTTCCCCTCGAGCAAGCGAGCCTCGGCGACGGACCGAGCGAGCGACAAGGCGGATTCCGCTTGTTGCAGTAATCCGGACGCGGCACTGCAAATGTCGTGGCACCGCGTCAGCGACGACTGGGCAACAGACAGGGCAGCTTCGATCTCTCCGCAGACCGTTTGCGCCTCCTTCGCGACCGGGTCGTTGGAACGCAGCGTCGCAATGTGTGTCATCACTTGCTCCATCTCGTTCAACAGCGACTCGCGGGAGGCGGCCGCGGACGACAGCACGCTGAACCGGTCTTTGACTTCTGCTTCGAGGCGCTGCAGCACTTCGTCCCGGTGCTCCATCTCGGCCGTTGATAGAGCGGCGAGGATATTGTCGGACAGCAACGCGTTCTGCAGTTCCTTCAGTTGCGACGCTTCAACCACTTCCACTTGGTCAAATCGCTCGACCAGCTTTTGGAGCGCGTTCGCCGACTGCGCCAAATCGGCGGAGAGGGCCACGGCTTCGTGCGACACCGGAGTCGGCATGAGTGCATCGAGATCCTCGATCGGCCAGTCGAGGCGCGAGATGGCGGTGGCCTTGGCCTCCAGCTGGTGCCGGACGTCCGCGATAGGTTGCATGACCAAGCGTTGGGTGGCCATCTCGATGTCTCCGATCGAGCGCCGCAATGCAACAACGTCGGGCAACAGATGCGACGGCTGGCGGCGTGAACGCCAAAACTTCTCCCCGTACTCGTTAGCCCAGCTCTCGTCGGCCACTTTTTCGCGGTCCAGCTCCGAGACGACGGACTGCAAGGTGGCTCCGCCAGACTGGCCTACTTCGCCCGCCTGCGCCATGGCGCCGACGATGCAATCCACGATTGCAGCACTGTTCGTTCGCATCGGTCCAGGGGCGCCCCGATTGGACGCGGCACATTCCTCCTTGAAGGTCACGATCCGCGCTCTCGTCGACGACGGCAGCATCGGCTTCGATCGGTTCGGCGACAAGACGCTGTCGATGACGGCCCGCACGCCCATCGCCCCAATCGCGTCGCTCCCCTTGGAACGGGAGCCGAGAGTCGCCATCGTCACCGCCGTCAGTTCGTCTGACAGCCGCTCGCGAAACTTAGCTGCAAATGCCACCGCATGCTGCGGCACCAGCCCGGTGAACGGGTCCGCCTCGGTGGCCGCCGGGTCCATTTGCGCGAGGCTCGAGAAGGGCGGAATCGCCTTGCCTAGCGGCCGGCCGGGTGCGACGAGCTCGTCGACGGAGCCCGGCACGGGATCGAAGTACACCATGCCGTTGCGACTCGAAAGCGTGTTGTGCAGCTCGACTGCGCTGTTGTTCACGGCGGTGACCCAGGAGTCGATGGTATCGCGCACGCTCTCGTGCGGTAAACATTTGAGGGCCTTGTTGAGATGGGCAATCGCAAGGCCAATGTTACCTTTCTTGTCCACGCTTGCCAACTCCTCGGCAAGAAATACGTGGCCGCGGGCGCGAAGCACCTTGCCAGCGGCTCGGGCGCAGCGAATCAGATCCGTGAAAGCTGCGGCGGGTTGTCCCGCGAGGCCCCACGCGCTGGCATTGACAATCACGTTGCATGCCGTCTCGTACAGTGCCGCTCCATCCGCGGCTAGTTTGCTCAGCAGCACACGCTTATCGCGCATTTCTGCCTCCGCCTTCAAGAAGCCACAGTGGTGCGCGTGCGCGAGGCAGAGCTTGTAGCAGAACGCGATCATGGAGCCGTCGAAATCGCCCACACTGTCGCCGCGGTTGAGGCGGACGACGGCGGCTGCAGCGCCATCGCTGGTGCCAGCCGCATCACCGCCTAAACTGCCGAAGGCGCCGGCGGCGCATTGGAAGTACCGGAAGGCGGCCTTGATCGCGTCCGGGGTCATTTTGATCACCTCCATCGATCCCATCCACGAGTAGGCGGCCGCGACGTCCCAGACCACGGAGGCCAGCTCAAGACCGCCGCTGGTGGAGGTCTGTAGCGTCGATTTCGACGACCCGCCATCCCAGGCACCGCGCCAGCAAAACGAAACCGGACCACTGCTGCCTTCGGCAGGCGCGGCGGCCGCCCCGGAAGCGCCACCCGCTGCATCCGGCGCACTGCCGCCCGCAAGCGGGAGATGGCGCTGAGCGTGGACGAGGTGATGCCCATACGGTAGCAGCACCGCGCTGATGAACGACTCTTGGGCCGCGGCCGTGGGCATCTTCGGCACGGTCACCGTCTCCACAATGCGACGGCGCATTTCGCACATCCGGTCGATGGCAACCTTGTGGTTGGTTTTGAAGCCAGGGGCCTTGTTGGCAACGGAGGTGAGGGCGCCCCAGTTCGGCTGGGGATCCGCGACGGGCCGCCGGAACGGGACAGGAACGATGTAGTCGGACATGACGATGATGATCGGCAGGGGTTGAATACTTGAGGGGGGACAAAAAAAAGCAAAGCGCACGACTACGCTCACAATGTTGTTGGGGACTGAGAGGAACAAACGACGGCGTTTGTCAGCCGTCGCGCGGTCCGATGCATGCATCATCCGAAACGAAGGAGGACGTTCGGATCCACCCCCTACGCAACGCACAGTGGGGCCACTCTATCGTGAGAGATGTCGCGTTTTCTGTCTCTCTTCGGCCCCCGCGGCGTACAGAAGGGGGGGGAGGGAAGCGTCCCCGCATACACACACCACAGAGGATTGATGGGGGTGGATGGAGTGAGCACGCGTTACGAGGGATGGCCACCCTCTCGCGCGTTCCCACTGCATGGAAGATGTCTCGTACATAGTACCCAGGGTGCGGATTGGTTTGGGCGAAAAGAAGCGAAGGGCTGGAAAGCGATAGCATGTGCGTATGAACTTGAGCAGGAAGGAAGGGGTGAGAGGAGGGATCAAACTTTTGATGCCACCTTCCGTGTACGTCCTGCTCAGGTGGGCACGTCCTCGCTACTCGCTGCCGCCTCGCCCAGCTGATCAACGAGGGCCAGAAAGTCACGATCAGCATCCGGCGGCATGACGTACTCCGACTCGTCGTCCTTGTCCGCGGCCGCATCGTCTTCGGCCTTGCTCTTGCCGGTGGTCACGGAACCGCCAGCCGCCGCGGCAGTGCGCTCCTGCAGCAACTTATCCATCTCCTTCTGTCGCTCCTTCCAGCGCCAAGAAAAGTACTCTACTCGTCGGCGTTCCCGCTCGAAGAACACCTTTGTTTGTCGGAGTTCGGTGGACTGCCCCACTGCTAACACGTGCGGTAGCTCGAAGCGGTGGAAGCTGCCTTGTTTGGTGCCGAGGGCGATGAACTGTGGCCCTCTGGCGCTCCGTTTATCCACGGGTCGGAACTCCATGCACGTGATCGCCTCCTGGATCACAGCGTGCGACAGCACTGGCTCGTGGGTGCGGTCAAGTAGGTCCCAGACTTGCACGTAGCCGTCCCGTGTGCCGGTGAAGACCACGGCCGCTCGTGTCGGTGACCAGCGCGCGCACATAATTTGTTGTTCACCCGTCGGACTGCTGACGATCGGTGCCGGCAAACCGACTCGCCAGATCTTGAAGCCCCAGTCGCCCGCCGTCATAAAGTAGTCCGGTAGCTGCGGGTGCTTGTGGAGACCCCACGAGGGGCCAGCGTGAGCAATCGCCAACTGCCGCACCACCTTGGCCTCCTTCTTCGCTCCGCTGTCGTCGTAGCTCGATGGTGCGCCGGACGGCTTGTCGTCCTTTGGGCCCCAGTAGCCCACGCAGAACTCGCCCTCGACGGAGGTGCAGCACAAGGCGTAGGATGCCTGCGTGCCATCGTCGCTGAGGGAGCCGTCGACGTGCAAGCGCAGTCCGAGCAGCGCCCCGCTGCCGTCGGGACGGGACAGCGTGAACGTCTTCAGCGGTACCCAAACTTTGCTACCCGCGGCGGCGCCACTGTTGGCCACGTTGCCTCCTAGGCGGTTGACACCGCTTTCGGCCGCGGGCGGTGCCGCTGCGCCCTTTGCCTCCTTGGCGGTGGGCGCGGCCCGCGTGGCATTTCGCAGGTTCCGTTTGCGGTCCTCTGGCAAGTCATCCGGATCGAGCGACCACACGTGCATGCACCCATCCTCGCTCACGGAAGCGAACTGCGTCGGGCCGCCAGAGCTCAGCCGAGCCAATCGACCATCGTGGCCCAGCTGGCAGTTGTCTGGGAGCCAGCACATATCGTGAACGACGCGCTTGTGCGAGCTCTCGATGCGGCTCACTAGGATCGGCTGCAGCTTCCACAAGGTATGCTCTCCAAGCTTCTCCGCCGTGAGCCCGCGGGCCAATGTGTGCATGGGCGGGATGGCCGTCACGTCCGCAGCGCCGTGGTTTAGCGGCTTCGCTTGCGCCCTCGTCGCCTGGCGGTTGTTGGTCCGGGAGTCCGGCGCCATGCGCAGATTCCACATCGCGATCTGTCCGTTGACGAGCCCTCCAATGACGATGAGAGGCTGGGTCTTATCCTGAGCCATCCTCGCGCTGGGGTGCACTTTGATGCAGTAAATTTCGTTGGGTGCTTCCAACACGCACTGGGGATTGGTCTGCTCGTCGAAGTTCCACACGATGGCGACAGAGGACTCGCACCCGCGCGCGGCCTCGAGGCGGTCCGCTAGGTTCAACGGTGCGATCGTTGAAATCACAATGGTGCGCGTGCCGGGAATCCAGTCGAGCGACGTGACCTGCCGTTCGCGCGTGTAGGCGTGGAAAAAGTTGCCAGCCTCGCGCAGAAAGTTCTCTTCCCTAGCGCCGACAAACGCGTCCTCCTCGGTGAGGGCGGCAAAGTCGTCAATGAACAGCGGCACTTCGATGCTCTGCGTGAGGTGGTGCAGCATGCGGGGCATCACCTTGTCGAAAAATCGTTTCAGTTGCTGCTCCTGCGTGGCGGCCTCCGTCGCAGCGGCGGCGCTGCTCGCACCTTGGCCGTCGCTTCTCGGGGAGGCGCCAAACTGCATTCGCGCATCGACCACCGGCGGTTCGGCTTGTACGGCCATGTTGACTTTGCGGTAGAAGGGCGTCTGGGATCCTGCGGACACACACTTCCGCATGGCCTGCACGCCGACATCCACCTCTTGGCGGACGATGTACAGGTCTTTGGAGTCACGGATGGGACGTTGATAGGCTGTGCCCAGGTCATCGGCGGCGTTGCGCTTTTGCAGTTGCTGGGCCTTGCGTTTCGCAGAGAGGAACACTTCGCGCTTCGCGGTAAAGTGCAGTTTCACGAGGTCGCGAGTGCTTTCAGGCGCCGCACCGATTCGCGATGCTGCGGGCTTCGCTGCCATGTCTGCTTTCCGGTCCTGAGAAGGGAGAGCGGCTGCGGGAAGCGGTGGAAATTTGGGGGAAAACCAATCGAATGACAACGCTACAAACGACACCCCGAGCGACTTTTGAACGGCCTGTCTGTCGGCATCCCCCCCGTCACGGCTCTCGCCCGAGTGTGTGTGTGGTGTTGTTGTCGTCGGGTGTGGATTTTATGCTCCGTGACACGAACGGGGGGGACGGGAGGTACGCGGCGCTCCCGAAGCCGTGCGCCAGCCATCTCTCAGTCGTCGCGTCATGCGGTTGGCGCGTGTCACAATTTGAGCAGCGGGTCGTGAGCCTCCACCCCGTGAGCGAGGAACTCCAGCACCGTTCCGCCCTCCGCCGCGATAGCCATGACGTCACGGAGGCGGTCGCCGAGCCGACGCGCGACAGCCAGGTCGTCACGGCCCTTCGTCCACACCGATATTTTCGCGAGGTTGCGTTTCTTCGCGAGCATGACGCCCGTCACATCATTGCCCGTCGGCGTCTCGTCGAGGTACTCGCCCACGCAGCTCATCAGCAGCTCCTCCCAGATCGTGTCGAGGCGATACAAGTCGGCGGGCTGCGTGATGGACACGGTCCACTTGCCGCCGCCCTTGTTGGCGGGATCTTCCCACATGGGCTTGATCCCCGCCTTAAAGAAGCTGTACACCGCGCCCTGCTCCATGGTCGAGGGCTTTTTGATGGTGTTCAGCACGGCCCAAAACTCCTCCACAGACTTTGATGTGTGCACTTGCACGAGGCCCTCCTCCCAGGTCGCGTCGGCCCTCCCCGGCTGCCGGCGAGGCGTGTAATACCACATTGTCCAGTGGTTCTGCAAGTTGTGAAGCGGCGGCGCGGAGGACGAGGCGGCCCCCGCTTCGTCCGTCGGGGCGGCAGCAGCGGACGGCGCGGCGGCAGCGGCCATGAACGACGGCGGAGAGTTGAAAGAGTTGGTCGAAAGCGCTATCAAATAAAACAATAATCCCAAAGGAAACGGTGATGCGTGTGAAATCACTGCGACTAAAGGCGCGCGCGATCGACAGTAAATCTGTGTACACACTGTAAAGGGAATACAATTTCGATACAAAAAAAAACGCCGCGGCGAAGCAAGTGAACGGCATCAGGTTAACGGTCTACTCAAGCGCCTCGAACAAATACTGGCGCGTCTTGTCCCGCAGCTGCTGCTCGATGTCGCGCGCGAAATCGCGCTTCATGTCACGCTGTCGCTGGCGCTCTCTCTCTGTCAATTGCGTCGCGGCGACGACGTCGGCTTGCACCCGACGGCTGTCCTCTTCGAGTGCCGCTTGCTTTCCTTGCCTCGCGGAGATGGCCTTCGCCTCGACCTGCGCGGCCAGCGCGGCTTGCAACCTGCCCCTGAGCGCCGTCGTGACCGCGCGCCGTCGCTGGTTAGCGTCGTGAAACACGTCACTCAATGCAGAAGACGTTACCAACGGGCCCGTCGCTGCGCTGTCGCACGAAGCGGTGTGATGAGATGTCGCCGAGCTAGCTAACGAAGAGGATGCTGGACTGGACGGAGCTAGTGTTGGGATCGCATCGTCGTCGCGCGGAATGATCGACACCTCTCGCAGGACAGCACGCCGACGCACTTCCCGCTGTCTCGCATCGCCTTGTCCGAGGCCACTCATGAACGTCACCACCGCTGACGGAACGATCGCTGAGCCACCACGCACACACCCCGACGAAGCATGTGGTGCGTCGGCACTGCATACGTAACGCCGTGCTTCGTCGTACTTTTGTTGGAGCCGACTGCGGTATGCGGCCTGTTGCGCCTGAAAACGTTCGAATTTTTCCGCTCGCTCAAGTTCTCGCCGCTGCCGATCAGCCAAAGCTGCCGCGTGAACCTCACTTTCGGTGGACAGTCGCTCGGCGACGGTGGCCGCAAGCTGCTCTGCCGCACGGCACTTGCGGTCGGCGTCGAGCGACTGCATCAACGTCCGCACCGTCACCGACTTGGGCCGAGCGACGCTGCCACAAGCTGCTGGAGTCGGCTCCCCACGACAAGGCGCATCTTCTTCTGTTGGCCTCCCGTTGTTGATACCCGCAGGCGCAGGCGCGCTTTCTGTCCATGACGCCTTTCTGTTTGCCCGCTCTGACGCCTTCATCCCGGCTTGGGCCCGCGTCTGGGCGGCCAATTCGTGCGCGAGCGCGACTTGCTCGTCCCGCTTGGTGGCTCGATCGACTTCCACGTCGATGAGGTGGGTCGCTCTGTCCGTCCGTGCCAGCAACGCCCACGGCGACGAAGCGCGCCAACTTGACTCTGGCGCGCCGCAGTGCCACAGGGGAGAGCTCAAAAGCCGCCGCCATCGCGCTGGACGCCGTCAGGACGGTCGGGTGCGGTTCTGACGGAGGAGGCGTCACCGCCGTCCTCCTAACGCTGGTTGGTCTGCCTCTGTCCGACGCGACCGCGTGGCTTTCGGTCAACTGGACGTTGGTGGGTCTGACGGTGGCGATCGACATCCCTTCGATGCCTTCGAAAATAATGCGATTTCGTTGCTGGCGTGCCTCGAACGCCGCGGCCGCGGCACTGAGCGGGCGCTTGCGTGGGGCGCTCATCGCAGTGTTTCCCGCCCCACCCAACTAGAAAGTCGAGAAGCCTAGAGAGAAACTATCATCGAAATAGTCAACGAAAAATTCTTGGCATCAACCCATTTTGGCTCCAACAAAGCGTTCGCGATCGGTTCAAAGGCTTGGGGTTAACGCTCCTCTCGCTCCCGGGAAATTTCTATGCCGCGCACGAACACAAGGAGAAGGCAGGTGATGGCGGGCGAGAGGTGATCGGCGGCTCGGAATACGCACGCGCTGAATGCATATCCACTTTGGCGGGGCGAGAAGACCAAAGGGACCAAACGAAACGGGAGGGTGGTGGGGAAAAACACGGAGGATAGGAACCGAAGGTCCTCCCTTGTAGGTGTGTAGCGGGCGCAAGCGGTTGACAACTGCTCGGCGTTGGCGAAGCCGCTCGCAAAGCTTCCGACCTATCCACTCGAACCACCAAAGTGACCACCACACGAAACGAGGCGAACAAGGCGATGAGAGGGGCGGGCGGGGGAATATGTGGGGGGGGGGGGGGGGGGGGGGGGGG
>ERZ1292630.2531-Hain-H41-02um-R3-2531-length-16817-cov-7_pt1 | contig 16817 bp, 14 predicted proteins | sample MGYA00564408_ERZ1292630 | MGnify/ENA primary metagenome ERZ1292630 (study PRJEB36523, sample SAMEA6512641) | groundwater metagenome | collected 2019-01-08 | study: AquaDiva: Metagenomics assemblies of 32 groundwater samples | reverse complement strand
GGTGGGCGTGGCCGTGGGAGTAGGCGCCGCCGTCGAGGTGTACGGCGCCGAAGTCGGATACGGCGTGACGGATCCCGCGGATATCTGACAAGCGTTCGGTGTTCCCCCCGTCACGTAGGGATTCTGACCCCCGTAGTTGCCTCCTGGACCATAGACGCAGCTCCAGAAATTCTTGTAGAGCTGCGCGGCGCAGTACGCGTAGCCACATCCCACGGTCAACGTGTTCGCCCAGATCACCTGGGTGTAGTGACCGCAGACCTTGGTCGCCGCGCACGTTTGCGGAAACGTCCAATCCACTTTCTCGCCATTCCATAACACCGTCGACGACGCCCCGCCGTTTGCGAGATTCATGTTGGATCCGGTGCCAGCGGCTAGGTTTTCGCCGACGTACGAATAACCAAATCGTGTCAAGTTTTGGCGCATCGCATTCGTCGAGTGCACCATACCGACGCAGGTGCCCATGTACTCCTGCGCGAAGTCCGCAAGCTTTTGGTTCCACGTTAACATCGGCATAACGTTCGCAGTCGGCGACACCGTGCGCCGCGCGTTGTTGTGCGCGACGAGGATCGCGTTGATCGACGCCACTGATAGGTACGGCGACGGCGACGGTGACCCAAGCGGCAGAAGGTACTGGTCATCGCACGCATCACCGACGACGCCGATGACCATGGCGGCCAGGACAACCACCACGCCGAGCGACAGCGCCAGCGGCGTCTGGACGACGGTCAGGGAGACGAGGCGTTTCAGGAAGGCGTTGCCGCTTGTCATTGGCGCGACGAGGGAATCAGAAACCGTTCAGTTCAAAAGTACAATTGTTCGAGACTTATTGCTCGAGAGTAGAGAAGCAGCCACCCGCACACGAGTCAACCTTCGTCTGTGCGACGAGGGAGGGCATGGAGACCACCAACAAACATGCCCATCATCTGACTGCTCCACTGGGGGGTGCACAGCGACAACTGCGCCTCGGGACTGATCGACGAACCCACTGAGGAGGAACGAAGTAAGGCACGAAGGAGGGGCAAATACTGGCAGTGCTACAAAAAACCGAGCAGCGGATTGGCGCATCGCAGGCGCTCTTCATGCTGATCTTGCTCATGGGCCCAAAATACCACTTCGAAGCCGTTCAACAGCGCGAGCGCCACACTGCACAAAAGTGCAACGGACCAAACCGTAATCCACACGCCGCAAGGGACGACTCCCCCACCCAGGCCCGTGAACGACGACGCGGCCACCATGGAGCCATACATCGCCGACGCGGCCGTGGCCAAGCGGTATCGATAGGGGCGCAGGAGTACGGTCAGCAATACTTGGCCCACGGCCACACTGCCAATGACCGCGAGCTGGGCCTTGCAGCCGCCCACGGGTATGGCGCCGACGATGATGCCGGCGACGATCGCGGCCGTCCAGGGTACCACGGAGAAGAACAATCGGTCAGGCCGGTACGGGTGGTACAAGTAGCCCACGCGAGCGAGTGTGGCCCTCACACCACCTTCGCGGTCTGCCGCGTAGGTCCCAATGGGAAGCCAGTAGCGTCGAAGCTGCCCTCGGAGTTCGCTCCCTCGGCGAACCTGATCCAAGGGATGGAAGAGAACGGTGACGTCAACCTTACGCAGCAGGAAGTACATCACGCCAAAAACGAGGCCGGCGGCCATGAGCGATGCCGTCACCGCGAGCGTCACTCCTAACGCAGCATCGCCACCGCTGCGAAACGTGGCGTAGGTGCGCGCGACCGTGAAGGCGGCCGCGTGCGCAAACGTCGTGAGTACGAGAAACGTGAGATTCGGGAACAGCGTTAACACACACGCTCGTGGCCACAGTTCCTTGGCAGTTAATCGCTTTGGAGCGGAGGATGACGATGGTTGCCCGTCGTCACCGGCAGCCTCGGCGCGGGAGATCACTGCACCGTCGATTTTATCCGCTCCTCGCATCGACGAACTGCCGCCACCGGAGAAAGCGGATTTGAAGATGTGCCGGCGCTTTGAAAGAGCATGTCGCTCGCGTTCCCGCTCCGCCTCTTCCTTCGCCCGCTGACGGGCGACGCAGCCCATCACAACGGCAGTGACGCAAACGTGCGTCAAGGCCGTCGATGCGAGCAGCACGAAGAGGCCGAGCAAACGGCCGCCCGGCGTGGAGCCAATGGAAAACGTCGCGACCAGCCATTCGAGTCGGCTGTGACACATACCCAAGTCACGAAGCGCACCCGCGTCGGTTTTCGTTAGCATCGTCGCGCGGCAATCCGACCCGGAAAGGACCAAGACGTGAACCAGCACGATGGCTTGCGCGTCCGTGTAGAGGCCGGTCCCTCCGAACGCGTTGATGCCGACGGTGACACCAGCCAACGTGGCCACGGCGTAGTCCATTGGAAACCCGGGCGCGAAGACCGGTCACAAAAGCGGCCGAGCACGTGTCCGTCCTCGTCAGCTGGGTGGTTAGAGGCGGCGAGAATGATCCTCAACTCTCTCTCGTCAACTTTCCCCCTTTCCTTTGAAATATTTCGTCCATCAAATTCCCCGGACAACAATAAAACGGAACGAACGTGCCAAAGCAAGAAAACGAACTTTCTTACATCGACAGACCGAGGAGGGGAGGTCATCGGAGAACTAAAGCCTGTGGCTTTGGCTAAAACCGTGCTACATCAATAACTCTTGCAGGTGGCCGTGCGAACTACATCAATAACTCTTGTAGGTGCCGTGCGAGCGAACAGCAAGAAGAATAATCTAAACGATGTGTGTGTACTGCTCAGTCAGTGCTGCTGTATGCCCATGTGTTTCTTTCTGGTGGTGGTGACCACCAGTGTCCTTTGCCTTTGTTCCCTTCTTCTAAGAGAAGCTATTCGGAGCGTAACGGAAGCTGATGGCGGGTGAAATCAGTCCTCGCCCCAGACGATTGGCAGCGTCCAAGTGGGCATCGTCCACCCCTTCCCAATCAGCCGTCGCCGTGGCTCGCGACCGGTTCGTCAAATCCGCGATGACCGCGGCGGCTTCGCCCAGCTCCTGCCGCAGATGCTTGTTCTCCGTGGAGAAGGTGGCGACCTCGAGCTGATACTTCTCAATGCGCCCCTGCAGGTTACCGTTGGCACGCAACAGTTCGTCCAGCTGCTCGATGGTCGCTTGCAGCTTGACCGAATTGGCCTGCTCGAGGTTCAGCGAGGCTTGGACGATTTGCAACTGTTCATGCGCGGAGACTAGTTCTGACAGTTCGCTGCTGGCCATGCCGCTAATTTGCTGGACCTGGAAAGACAAGATGGCATTGTCCTCGGCGACCTGGCTGATGGATCGAGTGTAACGTTCGACCTCAGCCTTGGCTTCCGCGAGAGCCGCGTCCCGTGCCTCAAGGGTCTTCGTAACCGTTTCGAGTTCCTTCTCGACTCTCTGCAGACGACGCTTCGTTTCCAGCATGCTCGCGATACTTGTGGTGGAGTACGTATCCAACGCGGATGGCCGTTCATCGCCGCCGCCCAACGGAAACCTGACGTCGTCCTCACCGAGGCCTGAGTAACCTGACAGTGCGTCGCCATAGGCCACGAGGCTCGCGGCGAAACCAACGTCGTCGCCGGCATCGAGCAGCGAGGAGCTCTCGTCACCCGCTTGACGCTTGGCGGCCGGACTGTCCGAGTTGGCACGAGCGGCTTCTAGCCGCCGGACCAACTCCGCGATGAGTTTGTCCTTTCGCGCATTCACCGCTGTCGCGACCGCCAACGTGCTCTGGGCCTCGCTCACCTTGTGCTCCACCGCGCTGAGTTCAACCATGTGGGCGGCCTCGGTGCGCTGTAGCTGCGCAATTTGGTCATGCGCCTTCTGTAGCAAGTCGAGGGTCTTCAGCAAGCCCGAGTCCGTTTGAATGCCCACGCTGACGGTAAACGCCGCCCCGGTGGGTCCACCGCCGCCGCCCGCGCTGCCGAAGCCGCTGCCGGGCATCGTGAGACCCCGGCTGCCTCGTCTCCCCGCCAAGGTTGGGCTCTGGCCTTGAGAAAGCGACGGGCCCCCTCCGGGTGCGGTGGTTGAGACGGGGGCATCGCGGTCGCGGCGCGCGTGCAGCACCTCGGCCTGCAAACCCAGCAGCTCCTGATGCAGCCGAGCAATGTCAACGGTTTGCGTTTGAATGGTGTCTCGATCCAACGCACGCTGACGCTCCAAAATCTCTACGGTGCCTTGCAGTTGCGAGTAGTCGAGTGGAACCTTGAGGCGCAGTCGCCGCGACAGGCTCAATATTTCCGCTTTCGCGTCGACGAGCTCGTGTCTCAATAATTCGAAGGATGCGTCGCCACTTCCACCTTCACGGCTGCCGCTGTCCACGGCTGCCATCGCCCGCGCCGCCCTCCTCTCCGCCTCGCACAGATGGGCCTCTTTTTCTCGCAGCTGCGTTTCCAGTTGATGAATGCGGGAGCGGCTCTCCTGCAGTTCGAGATCGACGGCGGCGTCCCGTTCCACCCGCTCGCGTTCATCGAGCGTGCGGTGCAATTCGGCCTCGTTGAGGCGCTTCGTGGCTGCGGTCCAGCCAGCGTGGAGGATGGTGGCGCTCTGCATGAGCTGCGGCCGCGTGAGCGCCCCGAGCTCCCCCTGCGGAAGCGACGCCGTGGTCGGGTTGGTGATGGTTAGCATTTCCCCGCGACCCTGTGTGTGCCCTCTCCCCACGCAAGGACCAACGACTGAGGACAGTAACGACAAAAAAACACCAAATGAATATTGCCGAGCTCCCGAGTGCCCGAAGTGCGAGCGAAAGCCGAAGATGGAAGTGTCGACTGCTGCATGCATGGGCTAAAAAGAAAAAGGAAAAAAAAAACCAACTTCACATCGGAATCGGCATCGTACACTACTACGCACTGAAGACCGTCTCCAACGTTCTACGCGGCGGCAGGGGCTCCAGCGGCCGCTGCGGGGGGCGGGGGGATGCCGTCGGCCACGACGAACGCGCGAGGCCGCACCCAAGGCGGCCGGAAGGTGAACATCAAGTGCCTTCCGTCGTCGGTTCGTACATTCCAGCCCTCAGGCACCCGGCGCAAGTCGTACGCGAGCACCGCGTCGTCACGGCGAAGGGCGTTGTTCATGTACGCGAGGACCCCGTCGGTGTGGCTCACGCGCTCCGCTTGAAAGTAGATCACGATGAGGTCTTCAGCCGTCGAAATAACCGTTGGCTGAACCTCCCGCCAGTCCGCCATGATGTTTCGATACAGTGCGGTCATGGCGTCGCCCAGCAACGCTCTCGTCGGCTTCGCGAGGGCCTTTTCGGCGCCTGGTGGTAGGAATGGCCTTGGATTGCGCTGGCTGTCTTCCAGCCATTTCTCTCTCATGCGGGCCTCGATGGGAGACTCGTATGGCTCGCTCACGTACTCGAACTGCGTGCCGTCCAATTCGTGCTTCAACCGGAAATTGTTGTATCCCGCGAAGAACGGCTGCTCGCCACCCACGGAACGCATCTTTTCTTCATGCGCTTGCCGCTCACGGACCTTGGTTTCCTCGGCTAGGTCGAACGGACTGCACGCGTAGGCGAAATCGCTAAACGTGGCGCGACCGCCGTGAAATCCGACTTTGAATGGGTGAAGCTTGTCGGAGTTCGATGCGAGCGAAGAGCTCTGCGCCAGAACGGCGGCGCCCGGGTGAATGCTAGATATCGAGCGATAGTTGTTCGGCATAAACGCCGCGCGGATGTTTTCCTGGATGGAATTGGTGTAGTCGGGAAGACGGCTGGCGATGTTCGCGCGCGCGTACCGAGGGAGGCTTTGATCGGCCTCATCCAGCAAGGCTATGTCTTGCGGTTGCTGGCTCCCGTCTGCTCTGTTGGACGACATTCGCTGTTGCCCAACGCTCTCTGTTTCAACAACACGAAAAAAACCAAAACAACAAAGAGACAATTTGCTTCAAGCAAGGAGAGCGATGCTGAGCAAAATTGACCGCCGTTCGCGAGCAAAAAGATATTCGTCCCGGTGTATGCTTCTATGCGCGGATCGATAGATGAAAAAACAGGAGCCTTGCGAAAGTCGCTTGCGAGTAGTATTATCTATGACTGATGACCTCTCGAAAGGGGCCAACGTTGCCGATGACGATCACTTGCCACCTCCCCTCTCCCTCCGCCTTTTTCTTTGTTTTAAGACTCCTCCACTCGCACTTCCGTCAACGATCGGAAAACGTCGGGATGGGCGCGCTCAGTTGAGTTAACCAAATGCTGCAGGTCCGCCAGGTCCTTCACCTCCCCGTGAGCGAGGGACTTGATGAAAGCCAACGTGACGCTCCGCACGGCGTCGGGCGATGATGATGCTCCGCCGGTGCCCGTGGAGGAGGCGGTCGTCGCAGTCGTCTCTGCATTGGCCGACACCGTTAGCGCTTGGAACCGTTCCAGCTCCTCGGCCTTCGCTTTCGCCGCGCTCACAATGTCCGTGGGCATTCCCGCGAGCTTCGCGACGTGCACGCCGTAGCTGCGGCGACATGGCCCCGGCGACAATTTGTAGGTGAACTGCAGCTCCCCAGGAAGGGCCGCGCCTGTCCGCCGATCAATGGTGTCCGCGGTGGTTTCCGCGCTGACGTGGACGTTGACGATCCGTGGATCGCGGGCCGACAGCTCCGACAGCTCGTGAAAATGCGTGGCGCAAAGCATCGCCGCCTTCGCCGCGCACGCGATTTCATGCGCAATCGACCAAGCCAGACCGAAGCCATCGAACACCGAGGTGCCCCGTCCTAGTTCATCCAGGATGACGAGGCTGCCATCCGTCACGGTGGACAGGATGCAAGAACACTCCAACATTTCAACCGCGAACGTCGATAGCCCCATGGACATGTAGTCCACGGCACCGACGCGGCACAGAATCGCGTCGCGCACGCGAACGACGGCGGACGACGCTGGGACGTAGCAACCAATTTGGGCGAGCACGACGCCGACGCCGACGCTGCGCATCAGGGTCGACTTGCCGCCCATGTTCGGTCCGGTGATAATCCATGCGTTGCGGTCTTTGGTGAGTGTAACGCTGTTTCCAATGCAGGTGCCCTGCCGGGCCTCCACTAGCGGGTGACGGAGGTCACTGAAGCTCACGATGACTCCGGCCTTGTCGTCCTCGCTGCTTCCCGCCGCGTCGAGCACCTCAGGACGGACCATGGCGCCACGCGACTGGCTGATGATCGACGCCCAGCCCGCCAAGACATCAATCGCCGCGATAATTTCCTTTGCGTCGTCGAGGACACCGAGATAGGACGCGGCCGTCTCCACCAACTTGCGATGCAACGTCGACTGCCTCGCGATGTACGCGTGATGCAACTCGTCGTACTCGTCCGAGAGGCGTTGCAGCTCTGGCGTACGGAATCGGACTCCCTCCTTGGTGGTAGAGAGCACCTTGAAGTCCTTCGCATGGTCCCGAACGCTCTTGTCCTCCTTTCGGGAGACGCGGAAGACATACCCGTTCGACAGCCAATACTCGCGCTTCAGGGTTTTATCCATCGTCCACCCATACTGAGACGCGACGCGGGCGTCCTCGCGGGCCATCTTGCTTTCCACTGCCTGTCGCTGCTGCTGCAGGCTCATCAGATCATCGTCGAACTCGGCGTTGATGACGGGCACGTGCGCCGTCGTCACGTCGATGGTCGTGTCCGCCAAAATTCGGAGGTTCGCCATCAATTGCAACATGTCGTTGAGTGGGGTCACGAACTCGTCGGTGAGTAGCTTGATGTGGCGCCCTTGGTAGGAGCGAAGGATCGTCACGGCCGCCTCGACGCAGTCCACAAAGTGTCGCAAGGAGTACACGTCCTTGAGGTTGGCTTGCCCTCGCTGTAACTTGCGATTGAGTCGGTCCAAATCGATACAGCGCTTCAACACGTCTGTTCGAAATTGCTCGCGTAGAATCGGCTGGTCCACAAACATCTCGACGACGCACAACCGCTCGTTAATGTCGTCGACGGAGCGCAACGGTTGCATGATCCACTGTCGCAGCATGCGCGAACCCATGCCGGTCACACAGCGATCGAGCCATCCGAAAAGACTAAGCGGCACGTCGCCCTTGACGGCCTCGCCGGTGGGCGACACGACGTGCAGCGCCGAGATGGCCGCGGCGTCGAGTCGCAAAATGGAATTCGTCGTGATACGCTTGATGGTAAGGGCCCCGCGGTAGCTCTGCGCATCGCGCGTCAGGCCGCCCGCTTTCATGAGGGCGACGACGGCCACCGCGGCTTCCGGCAACTCCGTGATTTGGTGGGCCAGCGCCGGCAGCCTCAACAGCGTGCTGAGCTGCTGCACCGTCTCCGCGATGAGAACGGGCGAAAAGTCCGTCTTTGGAATTTTTACGATGCGCACGCCCCCAATGCGCTGCGCGATGCGTTCCAAGGCAGCGAAGACCGTCGGCACGTCGTCACTTAGCGACGCGGCGACGTGGACTTCCTTGAATGAGTATTGGGCAAGCAACGCATCGACGTGCACTAACTGCGCCGCGCTGTCGGTGAGCTGCGTGAAGGTTAAAGTTCGCAGCGCAGGCGAGAAACTGGCGCTGCCGATCAGCACGCCACCGGGCACGCTAGGATCGACGCGACAGTGGATGGTAGCCACCGCGGCCACGACCGCTTCGGTGGCATCCGCGCCGGCATCGATGCTGTCCATAACGAGCGACTCGAAGTCCCGGAGGTTGCCAGGGGTACCGGTCTTGGACAGCTGCCAGCCGGCCGAGGTGCGATCGTACTGCTCGACGGTCACGCCATAGTGCAGCAACGCTTCCCTCACGACGACCTTTGCGATCGATTCATTGATCGCGGCCACTGTCGTTGGAGGAATGCGCGAGTGCCGCCACGTCACGAGCACCGAGGATGTCTTGACGAACTCGTTGGCGACTCGCACGGCCCATGGCCCGAGCACAAAAAAACCTGTCGACGTCGTGCGGGAAAAGATACGGAGCGTGCCACCAGTGGCGTCTCCCGCGACGTCAGCGGAGTCGGTGTCCTTCGCGAGCAATGTCGCGTAGAAACAGCACAGGCTATCGTCGGCATCCTGAGGCGTCGCCATTTTTTCTGCCGATGCCAACTTCAACCCGCGCGACTCTATACCCCGAAAGGGGGAAAGTGTGTAAAACACCCAACCAACAATCCGCCTCCAGTCCTCCATGTATCATCTTACGCGCGCCCTCTTATTGCGACTGGCACTGGATGCCATCGGGGACAAGAGACATCGCACGTGGCGTTGCATCGAAAAGGCTCGAAGCGATGATTGGAATTTCATAATACATACACCGCGCGCGGTGGTGGGGACGCTGTGGAGCGGTCCATTTCCATCAATATATGACGCCAAGTCGACATCGAACGAAGCATCACACTCCAGACGATGATACCGCAATGGACTTGATGTTCCTGACGCCTTGCTTATCAAGCATCGCCCGAATGCGCGCCGAGTCCGTTCGCCGCAGGCCGAGGTCGTTTTTCACCTCGACGACCTGCTGCCGACCGTCGATGTACGTGACAAGCACGCGAAGGCACGTCGTGTTCTGCGCGATTCCCTTGCCCCCGGAGATATGCCACGCGTTCCGCATCATCAGTTCAAAGTAGTCGTCGCTATCGATGTTGGCACTAATGTCACTGTAGTACTCCATAAACTCTTCTGGCGTGATCCGGGAATCTCCGTCCTTGTTCCAGCTGGCCGTGAATTCTTGAATGACTTGGTCCGGCGTTTGCAGGCCGAGCAGAACATTCGGATGCTTGGTGGCATCGTAAAGCTGCGCAATCTCGGCGAGGGAAACCGCACCATCCAAGTTGGCATCCAACAGCCGGTGTGCTTGCGCGACGAGGTCCCTTCTGGCCATCGACATGGCGGGACGTACGCCTCGAATGAACTCGGTGACGGACACGCAACCACTTTTGTCCTTGTCGAAGAAGCCAAACAGCCGGTCCAAGTCTTCCTGCCGGTAGCCGAGCTGATACCGCTTGAGGCCGTCGGAGAACTCTTGCTTACTGAGTTTGCGGTCCCCATTGCCGTCGAGGGTGCGCAAGGTGCAGACCAAGCCACGATACGTGCCGCCCCCGCCTGAACGTTTAAGCACAGCCTCCCTAAAGTTGTCAATGAGAGGGTCGCCGACGCGTTGCAGGTTTTTAGTCTCTGCTGCTCGTCGCAACTCCGCCAACTGGGCGTCATCCAGCGTCGGCGGCGCGGCGGACTTACTTGGTGAGTGGGTGCCTGCCATGGGATGGTCGCCAGGGGGGACGTGAATATGTTCCTCGTCGACAATGATTCCTTCTCCCGAAAAAAAAAGGACGAAGAGAGGGGAGTGCTCCCCAGAGGGGATCGTCGTCATCCACAGCACCGCGGGGAAATCTCCTGGTACGGCCTTCACGCCAGGGGAGGGCACTGGTTTTGTGTTTTGAATTTCAAGTGACCCCAAGGAGCCATCGTGGGCTGCCCCGAGGGGAAACCGAAAAGCTAAGCGGACGCTTTTTGGACCCCGATCATCGGACCCCCCCCCCCCCCCCCGGTGGGGTAACACGTCTTGCCCTCCTGGCTGCATTGGGGCTTGTCGACGCACGCCACAATGTCCACCGATCTCCACCGCATGGGCGATCCCCCCGCTGCAATGACGCTTGGTGGGAAGGCCACGCTCACCCTGGCGCACGAGCTGGTGACGGAGTTGCACACGGCGGTGTCGGTGCCTAGGGCGGCGGGATCCAGCGATGACGGCAGGGGGGGAGTGGGGACGGCGCACACGCGCTGCCAGCCGCTTCCGCCAGGGAGCGAGGCGTTGAGGCAGCGCAAGGATCGCGCGGGCGAGTCCCCCACGGGCACTTCCTGTTCATCGTCGAAGCAGTCGGTTGGAATCACCAGTTGACAGTCCGCATCGACGCCGCATCGAGCAAAACTACGGCCACTGTGAGTGAAATTGTTGGGCAGTACACAGCCGTCTGCCCAAGTATGAAACGCCAGGGGAATCAGGCACGGTACGAGGTCGGCGGCCGCAGTGGACGTGGTGGTGGGTGCCGCCGTCGTCGACGTGGTGCTGGTCACTGCGGTCGTCGTCGAGCCGCTTTCCGTCGTCATCGTCCTCGTCGTCGTCGTCGTGCCGCTCACTGTCGAGGTCGTCGTCGACGGAGAGTCGGGGGGCACCGTGGCCGTGATGGGAGGGGCGGTGACCGTCGTCGTCGCCGACCGATTGGACGGAGGGGTAGGGGCCGGACCCGGTTGCGATGCCTTCTTTGCCGCCGTGACCGACAGAGCAATGACCGCGATGACCGTCACGAGACCCATGGCCGCGGCAAACGCCTTCACGGACAGAGGCGACGGCCGCTCGCGCACCATAAGAGTGAGAGAGCGAGAGGAAGGAAGGGGACGAAACCAATCGAGCTTGCTCAGCTAAGAATAACGTCGCCAGCGAAAAGACAAACGGAAAAGCATACTTTGACCGATTGTCATCAATAAGCTCTCACTCGTATGAAGGGGAAAATCGCGATGAAAACTGTTTTGTAACAAATACTTTGTTTGATCGACTGATGCTTGGTTGATGACTGTGGGCTGCTGGTCCGTCAGAATCGAATTGACAGTCGTCGTTACGACTGCTTGACGCTGAAGTCTAGGTAGCACTGGTGAGCCTCGGCGTTGTTGCGATACACAAGCTCGACAATCTTGCCGAAATCTTGAACCGACGATAATGACGACGGCCCAAAACCACCACCTGGAGGCGACGTGACGGCAGACAACGGCGCGGCGTCTTGAGCGAAAGGAACGGGTGCCCGCCCACCAACAAACGATCCTCGGCGATGCTGACTCATTTCGCCGCCGGCAGCTTGGAGCTCCGGTGGCCGAGGTAGCCGCGAGGGTGACGTCCGCGATACAAGTTGCTGCGCGTAGGGGCGAAACTTCGTCGACTGCGGCTCCACGGACGTGTCGTTGACGTAAGCACCGATACCACCTCCGGCGACGAGACCACCGCTCTTGGCGATGCTGACGTTCGCCTCGCGGCCAACACGGGCCTCTTGAGCGCCCGCCGCAGCTGCGCGGCTGTGAAAGCCGACCTCGTTGACTTTCCCAGTAAGCTCCTGGGTTCGACGCCTCCGCTCGGCGAGCACAGGGTTGATGTACGAGGACATGCCGGCGTCGCTTTGTCGTGAGCAACCGTGCAGAACAACAACACAAGGCAGGCACGAAGCGTCACCGGGACTTCATAGGATCGAATCTTAACAAGAAAAGGGGAGGGAGTCGAAGTTTAATGTCGGTGGTGCAGAAGGGGGAGGGCCTCACGTGGATTTGTGGTTGCCATGGCGGGAGAAGGAGAAAGACGACCGGAACAGCCGTGACGACAAATATGCGAACAATGTTCGAAAGCTCCCCCCCTGGATTGCGCCAGCTGGCGGTCGCTTGATCCCCCCCATCCTCTCTCACCCATGGAGCGCCGGTCATGGACTACGCCTCCTCGTCGTCCGGTCCAGGCGGCGGTCCACCTGGCCCCCCTTCCGGCATTTTCGTCCCAAACTGAGGTGCACCGGGAACCGGGCTAATGACCGGCATCGCTAAGGTCAGCGCCTCTGGCACGAAGTTAGGGCCCGAGAAGATGAAGATCGACGCGAACATGGCGACCCCGACGGCGGGCGTCCAATATTTCGCGTACCGAAACATGGTGTCGGCGGCGTGATCGACGAGATGCTGCAACTTTTGGTGGATGTACATCTCTCCCCAGTCGGCGGATGCGGTGGGCGCGGAGGGAGGGGGTCCTCGTCCGAACATGGCGTGACGGTTCGCGGTCGGGAGGGGTCCAAAAATCAAAGGTTACTGTGTCAGCGACCCTTAGGGAGAGAGAGAAACAAACCCCGGCCCCAAACAACAACAAAAAAAGCGACTCCTTCTTGGTGCCTTTTCCCTTCCTTCCTTCCCTCTGAAGTCACGAGGTCAGGTGAACTAGTCTCTGCTTCGCTACGGGGCAGCCGACGGCGGCGATGGGTGCCTCTCTTGTTGGGGAGCGCGGGGACCCAGATGGGGTCTCGCAGGCGCGGGGCCGCCAGCACGTGTCACTCCACCCCGAGGCGGGTCACGCAGGGAAGCAGCCCACGGACGAGGCTCTAGAAATGAGGTTCGAGATGCTTTCGCTGCGGACGCCGTGCGTGGCGTAATGGCACCATGCGGAGGCGCGCACGGTCCTGGCGACGGGCGCCGGTCGACGCTGCCTTCCGTCGTGATGCGAGACGACGGCGAGATCGGGCGAGTGGGGCTCACGACTGCCCGCAACGACCTTGGCGTGGCCGTCGTCGACGCACACTGGCGTTTCAACAAGGCCGCGGCGATAGCAAGGTCCGATTTGATGCTCGAAACGGAGGACACGGACCGAACGGACGGGGGCGGCGACCGACCCCTCCGCGACGGACCCCCCTCCGCCGTGGCCACCTTGGCAACGCAAGACTCAATACGCAACACGAGTTGCGAGAGCGACGATGCTCGCGCCACCGGCGCGCTTCCAGAAGACGATCGCGGCACGGCGGGAGCGGGTGAAGCGGCGGGTGCGGGCTGCTCGCTACCGGTGGGGGCGGAAGCCGCATCATCGGATGTGGGGGGAGCCTTCTCCCTCACGACGGCGGGATTGCCGCGCTGCGACGACGCGGCGGCGTGGTGCTGCGGCGTGGTGGTTGAGCTGGAAGGTGCGCGACGCGCAAATACCATGACACTGTGTAACAGTTTCCGCTGCTGTTCCAGCTGTTGCTTCAAGTCGAGATTCGCCTTGTAGAGGTCCGTCGCCGACCTTGCGACGAGGGTACTGCGGCGCGCAGTATCAGCGCTGATGGATCTCGTCGGTGGGTGGCTCGAGCCTGCAGACCGTGGAGGGGCCGCCGCCGCCGCCGAACCATCACCCCCTGCGGCGTCGATGGCTGACGATGCTGTCGGCGGCGCCGTGCAGTGGGTAAGGCGACGGGGTGGCGCCACGTAGCCGTGAGCGAACAACGTGCTGACAGGACCTGCCGCACGTCCCCCTGACGGACCCCCAGGAGACGGGCGTCTTGGGTCCGAAGTGATGAGTGTTGGCCGCGAGGCGACCATGTCCGCGCGCCTCAGCGGCGACGATGGCCGAGCGACAATGAGCAGTTGGGGAGGTCGCCGAAGGTTGGCCGTTACGCCGCCGCTAGGTGCCGTGGGCGACGGAGCTCGCGACCGCGGCAACGGGGCCGCCCCGTAGCCGGAAGAGGGAGCCGCGAGGGCGTCAAACGGCTTGGTGGGCACGGGCGGATGATCCGGGTGGCGCGGCTCGGGGCCGGGTGGTGACGTCGGGTCACGAAGATCGCTCATATGGAAAAAAGACGGCCACTGCGTTAGCGACGACTTCACCCAAAGCCGATGGCCAAACCAACCCGCGTCAGATTAGTTAGGTCAGTTCTCGAGATCGAGCTCGAAAGACAGTAGAGAGAGGCAAGATCGAGAGATAGAGAGGGAGAGGGATGACGAAAGAAAAAGGAGTCGTATTTGGCCTCCGGCTGATGCTGCACTTTTCCGTGCCTCGAGAGCGAGTGAAGAGAGTGACCCATCCGGCGCGCCGGTGGGGTCACAGGTGAAAAAACGCCTCAATCGAGCCGCAGAGCAGCAATGAGGCTCATTGCGGTCGTTGTTGGCTTCGAAACTAACATTCTGATGTGATAACGCTGTCCTCTTCGAGCATCAAGGCCTCGACATGACCCAACCACCGGCTGAAAGAAAACGACGACGCGATGGCGTGTGACGCTTCTTCGAACGCGCTGCCCGCCGGATACTGTAACGTTGCACACGCAGCGGTCACGATGTCGAAGAGGTCCAAGGCTAGCGATGGATCTGTCGCTGTTGGGCCGAGTGTTTCTTCTCCGGCGCGGGTTGTCGTCATGACGGTTGGATCCTGGGCGTCTCTGAAGGCTCCTTTGCCGCATCGGGAGCGGAGCGTCACTTCGTACAGGGCGACGGCGACCGCTGCATCGATGACGGTGACGAGGACCACGCCCAGCGGAAGCCGCACCGACACTGGCGGCACCGAGTCGGCTAGGACGCCGCCGGATCGAGCGTGCCCCAACAAGGAGCCCGTCACAGCGACCGCGTTGAGCTCGGCGTGCAGTCGTGCCGTTTGCCATAGCGTCGCCGCGATCGTTGGACTGGCGGCGACGCTCACCGATCGGGCATATCGAGCGTAGCTCTCAATGAGGGCTGTGGCGCGCGGGGTGCAGCGGATAGTCGGCGAAGCGGCGCCGCCCAGCTGGCGGGCGACGACCTGTGCCAGGCAGTCGGCCACCGCGGCCCCATGTGATCGCGGCCACGAAGATGCCGCCTCCCCGTTCCTGTCAGCGGGAACGGCGGCGGCGTTCAACAAAAAGTGGCCGCATTGCCGGGACATGAATCCGTCGCCGCGGGGCGTGGAAAAGGCCACGGCAGGAGGCCAGCCGAACGCGACGAAATCGCAGCTGTTGGCAAGTCGCAGAGTGTCCACCGCCACGGGCTCAAGACCGGCAGCCGACTGAGCTGATCCGCTGGACGCGGCGCTGATGAGCGCGTCGAGAGTTCTGCTGCTCGCTTCGCCACGATGACCGGCAGCCGCTCCGCAGCCCTTTGGGAGTAACAGCATCAAACTAAAACAGCAGCGTCCCTCGACGGCCGACGGGATCCCACCCATATCGGACGATGAGGCTGAACATCCTGGGATGGGAAAAACGTCGAGCCTCAGGTGGTCAAGCAGCAGCTGCGCGGCCTTCGAGGCCTCGGCGGCGTGACCAGCGGCTGTGAATAGGAGGACCCGGCGGTGACACGCCGTCATGACGGCGGCTGACCTCGGGACGACACTTGCTGAATACGAAGGCGCAACGAAACGCGGAGATTGTACTACACCACCTGTACCAGACATCCTGCCTTGCGTTGCCATTCGGATGTTAAAGCGATTTGAGCTCTCGGAAAGTGCAAGACCCGGCCGGGTTTGTGCAAGACCCTTCGTTGTGAGACAGACCGACTCAACCAGGCCGCTTGCACACAACGCGACCACGCGGCCGTCACACGCTGTGCCAAAGGGCTGGCTGCCAGTCGCGGCGACGTCGATGGCCGCCATGACAATAGAAACGGAGTCGACGCAGCCACCCAGGATGGCGCAGTGCCAGCGACTTCGCGACAAGAGGGCCTCCGCACAGCGACCACCATCGGCAAGTCCACCACCACCACCAGCCGCGACGGCGGCGGTGGCGTCCGACTCGGCGCAGTCGTCAGTCTGCGCCAAACGGGTCGACGGCATGGATGTTGGAGCGCGGCGGTCACCGGCGATCGTGGAGCTGACGTAGCTGAGAAGGCACGCGACGACCACGGACACGGGCACGGTCGCTTGAATGCCGGCGCACAGGGCGAACCGCCGAAGAGGAGGAGGAATGGGGACGGTGGCCGAACCAACGCCCAATGGTTCGGAGCGAAGCGGTGCCGGGGCAGTGCCGTCTAGACGCATGGGCAACCCGTACGTGTCGATCCACGTTGCAGCCGTGCGTCCGAAGGCCAAGTCGAGGCCCGCGGCGTCCGCAGTGTCGGCGTGGCCCGCAACGGCTCCGAGACCGTCGTCGTCATCGTCGTCGTCGTGATGACGGTGGCTTCGATCGCTCCCCCCAGAACCTCCTCCCTCTTCTGGCGGCGTCAAGATTGCTATGGACGTCACGTGCAAGGCCGCGGGTGACGAAACCCCACGATTGCCCTGCGTGACGACGTGGCCGACGACACGCACCTCATCTCCAACGTGAAAGGAGTCTGTCGACGCTGCGGTACCGAAGGTGCTTTCGAACACCGCACGCGAAATGAGCGCCTCGAAGACTGTGAGCCCTAACGGAGCGCCTGCAACGTCGTGAGAGGGGCCATGGGCACACAACGACACCGCGACAGCTCCGGCCACGACAAGCGGCTGC
>ERZ1292630.2530-Hain-H41-02um-R3-2530-length-16821-cov-20_pt1 | contig 16821 bp, 23 predicted proteins | sample MGYA00564408_ERZ1292630 | MGnify/ENA primary metagenome ERZ1292630 (study PRJEB36523, sample SAMEA6512641) | groundwater metagenome | collected 2019-01-08 | study: AquaDiva: Metagenomics assemblies of 32 groundwater samples | reverse complement strand
TGCTATCGACCGATAGTTTCTGTCTGGCTGTGGAGGACCGCCGTGCAAACGGATTGTCTTTGGATGGATCGCGGCCAGTGACTCCGGAAAAGTCAGGGAGGGAGGGTCGTTGTATTTTCAGGAAATAAAAAATCGTCGCAGCTGCCAGGAGTAGGAGGAGCAGAAGAATTCCGGCAGAGCCGAAATCCTCGGTTGGTTTGTTTGTTTCTGGAGCTGGCGCATCGGTCTCGGTGGTCTGCGCGGTACTGTTCGTCGCTCCCAAGAGCATCTCGCCGATCGATAATCCGGCGACTCCAGCTGCGAGTCCAGCCGGCAGGGGAGAAGCTTTCAGAATGACGGTTGTTGTGTTCAAGGTCAGCTCCCGGTTATCAGTCTCGTGGGCCATCATGCGCCCGGCAGCATATCCTAGCAACAATAGCCTCTTGAAGATGAAAGATTTTTGGTTGGAGGTTGCTTCGCTGGTACGGCTGGTGCTGGCTACATTGATGAATTACTTGAGGTATTTACGCGAAGTGACTGAAGGTAATATGTTATAGCGCTACTGATTTTTGGGCATCGCGGATGGCAAGTTCCTCGGGTATGAGGTAACGTCTTGGCCCCAAGATCGCCGTACCTATGCGCACCATGGTTGCACCTTCGGCGATGGCAATATCCATATCTTCCGACATGCCCATGGAGAGCGTGTCGAGTTCGTAGCCATCTTTCCTGAGCCGATCGTATAGCTCCCAGAGCATGTGGAACTGGCTGCGCTGCAGGGCCGTGGCCGTCGTAAGTTCAGGAACTGCCATTAATCCGCGTAATTTCAGGCGGGGGAGGCGCACGACATGGGCGGCCAGCTGGGCCAGTTCTTCAGGCGCGACACCGCTTTTATTCGCTTCTCCGCTGACATTCACTTGCAGGCAGATTTGCAAGGGCGGCAGCGATTCGGGCCGGTCTTTGGCCAAACGGTCGGCAATTTTTATTCGATCCACACCATGAACCCAGACGAAATTCTCCGTGATGCGCTTCGTTTTATTACTTTGGATCGGGCCGATGAAATGCCACTCGATCGGCAGATCGGTCAGAGCCGGCATTTTTGCCAGTGCTTCCTGCAGATAGTTCTCGCCAAAAATGGTTTGTCCGGCCTGCCAGGCTTCCCGCACTCGCTCGGCCGGCTGGGTCTTGCTTGCGACTAGCAGTGTGATCTCCTTCGGCGATCGACCGACCGATTGTGCCGCTTTGACAATGCGGTCTTTGACGGCCTGTAATCGTGAGGCGACTGTTGTGGTCGGTTCCATTAGCGGTACAGGTGCTCCCGTGTGAGAGGCATGGTGTGATTCAATCCGTTCGTGAAGAGGACGTGGTAGAGCCGCATGTCTCCATAGCGAAAGTTGGCAATGCAACCATTGAGAAACATCCGCCACATACGCACGAAGGAGGCATCGTACAGCGCCTCGATCTTTTTGGCGTGGACCTCGTATCGTGCGCTCCACTCCTCAAGCGTTCGCGCGTAGTGCAGGCGAAGATTTTCTATGTCCGTCGGAATGAGTTTGACTTCGCACATGGTCCGTACGATTTCGTCGAGCGTGGGAATGTATCCACCGGGGAAGATGTATTTCAACGTCCAGGGATCACCGGGTACTGGCCGCTCTTGTCCGATGGTGTGGAGCAGCCCTATGCCGCCGGGTTTCAAGATCGACTGCAACTTCTCCATAAATGTCGGAATGAATTGCTTCCCCACATGTTCAAACATGCCGACTGAAACGAATTTGTCGAACTTGCCCTCAATCCTTCGATAGTCCTCCAGCACGATCGAAATCTCTTTCGACAGACCCTCTCGCTTCAGGAGATCATTTGCATACTCGACTTGCTGTTTGGACAGGGTGTAGCCGACGCCGCGCACGCCATAATGCTTCGCGGCATAGATCAGCATGCCGCCCCAGCCGCAGCCGATGTCAACCAGTGTTTCTCCTGCCTTCAACTGAAGTTTCCGGCAAATGTGTTCGTATTTCTGCTGCTGTGCCTGTTCGAGCGTGTCGTTCTCATAACGGAAGTACGCACAGGAGTAGGCCATGCTGTCGTCAAGCCACAGCTTATAGAAGTCATTCCCACGATCGTAGTGGTGGGCGACGTGTTTCGTTGAACGTGAGAGCGTGTTGAGGGATACCTGGCGCAAGTGTTTGATGGCGAGTTTGGCTTTCAACCCGATAGGCAGATTGAGGATTGCGTCGTCCGCTCCAAAGCGGAGCAATTGTGTCAAATCACCCTCGACCTGAATATCTCCTGCCATATACTCTTCGCCGAAGCCCAACGACCCGCTTTCGAGCGCATGCTCTGCCGCGCGCTCTGTGGCGATAGTGAGAATGAACTGTGGTTCACCGGCGCCATACGATTTTTTGACTCCATCCCAAAACTGGATTTGAAATGACACCTCTTTCGCATGATCACTCAGCGCTTCGAAGAGTTGCTCGAATGTTTTTCGCATGACAGTCCTCTTCCGTTTTCGGGTAATAGGGCTTTGCCATTGTGGGACGGCTCAACCGCCTTGAAAAGCCTCAATAACCGCCTGTGATTAGCTCTTTCTCCGGCCCTTGTCAAGCTGCCCATCGGCTGTTCATGCGGAGGGGCTTGCCGGCTAAGCGACGGGGATGGCCTGTTGGCAGACAGCTCCGCTAAAAAACTAGGTCAAAAGAAACGATGTCAGCAGTGATTACAGTCAGCTAAGATCATTTCTATCGCATGGGGGTTGTTTTTTATCGAAAAATAGCTGACAATGCTGGCCGATCATCAGTCAGCAGTAAACTGGTCAACTGACTCTATAACAACAATAATAAGAGGCTTAGCGATGAAATTAAAAAACATGTTGTGGGTCGCACTTGTATTGGCTATCCCGGCCAACGTTTTTGCGTATGGCGAAGGCGGGTCCGGTACAGGAATGTGCCAGAAGCTGAATTTTCAAGACTTTACGCCAGCCAATAATTCAGAAGTCGCCCAACAATCGGCATTTTCATTTTTTGCCACCGGCGCAGTCTATCCGAACGGCATTAAGGTTACGGTACGAGGCCAATCTGTACCGGTGACCGTGACCGCAAATAAAGACGGATATAAGGTAACCGGCAAGCTTCCTCAGATCCCATCAGGAGGGTACGCGAAGGTGAATATTGATGCTCGAGGCGTCAATCAATGCGAAGTCACCGCCGGATGGCTATTGAAAGTTATTCAGTAATCCCGAACCATTGTCGGTGACGATTCGATTTTCCGAGAATCGCCATAAATAGGTCGGAAGTTTTTGTAGCATGTCAGGGGGGCAGCGAAAGCTGACCCCCTTTCAGCTTTCGGAAGGTATTCAGGAACGTTTCCTGAACAAGATCGTTGTCGTTGTCTTTCTCCCACCCGCTTGCCGCATAGTTCATTTGTTTTGGTAGATTAGGTCGAATGCAGTCAGGGCCGGTCCCGACCATCATGGGTGGAACCGGCCCTGGCTTTATCACGTGCCTGCTTATGAGGTTGGGGGCAACTCAACGGAGCCGGTGATTCGCCAGAGGCGACACCGGCTCCGTTTCAGTTCTATTGAGGAAATGATTTTGGCGCTATGGCTTGTTGCCATCCTTCGCCATTCAGCGTACGAAGAAACTCCACGAGATCCTTCTTCTCTTGGTCCGTCAGTTCGAGCGGAAGGATCAACGGATCCTGGTGTGGATTCTTGGCGCCACCTTGATTGTAAAAGTTCACAACTTCGTTGAGATTTTTGAAGCGACCATCATGCATGTAGGGTGCGCTTCGGGAGATCTCTCGCAAGCTTGGGGTTTTAAAGGCGCCGATATCCTCAGCATTATTGGTCACCATGTAACGACCGAGATCCACTTTGTTGTCGTCCCAGCCGATTCCGAGGTTGTGAAACTTTTCGTCGGTGAAGTTGAATCCGGAGTGGCACTTCGTGCAGCGAGCCTTGTCCCGGAACAGGAGGAGGCCACGTTGGGCCTCTTGTGAAATGGCGCCAGCTTCCCCGCCCTGATCGAATCTGTCTGCGGGACTGTTGCCGGAAAGGACGGTGCGCTGGAAGCTGGCGATCGCCTTGCCCACGTTGCCGATCGTGATGTCTTCGCCGAAGGCTTGCAGGAAGAGGGGGTTATACCCAGGGATCTTTTTCATTTTCGCGATCATCACATCGTAGTTGACAAAACCGTGTTCGATCGGATTCGTAAAGGGGCCGATCGATTGATCTTCCAATGTGGCGGCCCTTCCGTCCCAAAACTGAACGCTGCTGAACACGCGGTTAAAGGATGCCGGCGCGCTACGGCCGCCCTTTTGGCCCTTGATGCCTGTGGAGACTGGTTGGCCGTCGGTAAAGCCTTTTTGCGCCAGGTGGCAACTCGCACAGGCGATCGTGTTGTCATTCGATAACCGCCTGTCAAAGAACAAGACCCGGCCTAACTCGACTTTCTGAATTGTCATGGGATTATCGGGAGGAATGACCATGGCACTTTCTTCCAGGCCAAAAGGAAGCTTGAACTTGTACTCGGTTGACATCACGGCATTCGCGCCGGGCGCAACGATCCAGGACGAGAGCAGCGCCACTGAGCCGATGGCCAAGGCTCCGAGGAAGCTCTTGCGCAACAGAGAGGAACCTCCGACTGCCTGTCGGAGTTGGGTTTTCAGTACGGCTGGCTTCATTGGGGCTCCTTTCGATTGGGTTGTCATGAGGTGTGGCCTTTGCCCTTGATTGGTTTTCATTTGAGGCTCTGAGCTGATGGGCAAGTCTTCACGGCGCGAATCGTAGCTATCATGGTCTTTCTTTGCAAGTTCTTTTTTTTCAGCTCTCCGCGCTTTGCAGACTTTAGACTGGTCGGATTGACAGACTGGATAAAGGTCATTTCCCTGAAGCGCGCGCCTCTTCTATCTTTGCCGCAAGATCTGGCGGAATCGGCATGCTCTTGAATGGATGAACGTTTGTGCCGCCTGTATTTCCCTGTGGCGCCAGACCGACGGCAGTGCTGATGGCAGCGCCGGCGATGCGCAGCAGCTGACCCAGACACTCCCGGACGTTACGCTGACGAATGCTCCAGAGGAACATGTGCCAATGCACGCGAACATGCTCAACTGTTGATGCCTGCCCTAGTATATGGGCACGTTCCAGGTGGAAGAAGGCGACGTCCGGTTGCCCTTGTGCGTCGGCTTGATATGCGGCAAAAATCTCACGTTCCACGTATGGACGAATGCGGCGGCCGAACTGGCTCACTCACCTCTCCTTGACACCCAATCCATGAGGGTTGAGAGGGAAATTATAGTCCGACTGCATGCATGCACGCTAAGCAGCCACAAACTTCAGCGCCACGCCGTTGATGCAGTAGCGTAGGCCAGTCGGTTTGGGGCCATCCTTAAAGATATGTCCTTGATGTCCCTCGCAACGGGCGCAGTGGACTTCGGTCCTGGGAAAGATCAATTTGTAATCGGTAGTGGATTCGACCACTTTGGGGTCGATTGGTTGCCAAAAGCTGGGCCAGCCTGTACCGCTGTCGAATTTGTGTTCAGAGGAATAGGCTGGGAGGTCACAGCCCGCACAGTAATAGATGCCGGTTCTCTTGTTGTCGTGCATGTTGTCGGTAAAGGGGCGTTCGGTATTCTCATGCCGCAGAACCCCGTAGGCCAGTGGTGCGAGGAGTTTCTTCCATTCCTCATCGGTTTTCACAACTTTGACAATCTGACCGATCTCAATCTTTGGCGGCATGGTGTTGCTCCTTTCTTGTCAGGTCTTCCCCGAGGTGAGTCGAGGATCCGGAAGTATCCTTACATATGGATTGGTTCAAGGTCTATGGTCGCTTATTTTAGCGATCGACAAAGATTCCACCTTGGGGATGGAAGAAGAGCTTTCCGTTACCGGGACGAACATTGTCCGGTATTAACACATCAGGTAGTGGCCTATAGGTGTCTTTGCCGTCGAGATCGAAGAACCCTGCAATACTCTTTTCCGAGGAGTCTCCGAAGCCCGATGGGGCTTGGTACCGATCCGCCCCTCCATCGTCGATAAAGAGCCCCCAACTTGCATAGTCGGCTCGACCGAGACCGGTCGAGTGGTCGAAATCATAGATGTCCCGGCCGTTTCCTGCATCGATCATCAGGCTCACGCTGCTGTCCCAGGCCACTCCTCCATTGTAAAAGGGGCCGGAGGAGCCGTAACGATCGTCTCCTTGCCGATCGATGAAGACGCCGACCCCGTAATGGGCGGAGGCGCCATGCCCATAGCGAGCTGCATGGTGTTCGTCGTCGCCATCCAGGTCTAATTTCATCCCGGCGCCGAAAAAGTAGCCTTGTCCCTGTGAGAAGTTCGCGCTGTCATAGTGGTCGCGTCCTTCGATATCCAACAGGATTCCCCAGCCACCGGCCAAACTGTGGGTCTGCCATTCGATTTTCTTTGTCAGAATCCGTTGCCCCGATCCGGCGCCCAGCCCGAAGCAGTCGAACTGATAGAGGGGATCGCCCGGTTTCCCACTGGGAGCGTCTTGCGCGTTGTAGGCGCTGGGATAGGTGTCGCCGCATTGATAGTGGTCGTCGCCGGAGATATCGATGACGGCGCCGACGCCCAGGGGGCCACCGAATCCGATGGCGAAGCCATGGCTGGTATAGCGGTCGTTCCCAGCCGCATCGAGCAAGAGGCCGAGCCCTCCTAATGCTGCGCCTTGGGTCAAGCGGTTGCCCATGTAGACATCGTCGCCGTTTGTGTCGAATAAGATTCCGAGTCCGCCGAATCCAGCGCCTCCCGATCCCATGCCGAGCTGGTAGACATCGTCGCCGTCGTGATCGATTAGCAGCCCCACCCCCAACCGTCCGGTGGCCAGTCCGAGTGGAGCCCCGGCATAGGTATCGTCTCCGTTGAGATCGATGACGACGGCATTACCCTGCTCTTCGTTTACAGACGAGGCAATCGTGCCTCGATAGAGATCGTTGCCCCCCACATCGATAATCAGGCCGATGTACTTTTCTAACTCATAGGTATTCGGTCCAGGGCCGCCGATGATAATCAGTCCATAGGATGTTTCTTGGACCAACAGGACGTCACCGGTTACGCCGGGAGGAACGGCGGAAGCCGGCAGGGGTTTTGTCCATGCCGCGGCGACCTGGTGAAGCCAGCGCTCATTGGCCAGGCGAGCGAGCACCTGGGCCGCTGCAATGAGGCTGGCATAATCGACCTGTCCTTCGAGCAGTTCGGCAAACCGGAGATCGGCTTTGATTCGCGCGCTCGTCCGGTCTGACAGGCTTGAAACTTGTGGAAGGAAGTGTTCCGCTATCGATTGTGCATGCAGAAACAGGAAACGCCGTTCTGCCTCGGTCAGATTCTTGAGCGCGTTGTCTCGGTGGAGCGACGCCTGCTCCAAGCTTCCGACCAGGAAGGCCAGGATCTCTTCATGTGAAGAGCTTGTCGGCAGCGGAACCGGTTTATAGAAAGTGGAGGTACGATCCATGCCGGCTTCCAGCACATCGAGGAGGGCCGGAAGATTGATGGATCCTCCCGCTGCCAATTCAGCCAGTAAGAGCCCCTGGCGCTCCAAATTCGTCAGACCGCCCCAGGGCTGTTTGAGTGCCTCGACTATCAGGCGCCGTTTAAATTGCGCCGGAACTTTCTCGACTGTTTCATGCGCAGCAAGCAGGTCTCTGTGCCGTAATCCAGCAAGTTGCTCAAAATCATTTTTGACAGTAGGAGTCAGCCGATCGAGTACCGATTGGTGTTTGTGACTGTTTGTCGCGGATTGAGTGGCAATCGAGGCGAAGAGACCCTGCAGGGCGTTGCAGCCGGGAAGCGACAAGAAGAGCAGACTGGAAAGAAGCAACAGGGGGCGAGTCATCGTGTATGTTTCCAGTATATAGGCGAGGCGTTGCCCTCTGCTATTCTCCTTCGCCAAATACGCCGTAGCTTGCTACGGGGATGAAGGCGAGGAGAACCCTCCATAGCCTTGGCGAAGGAGGGTAGTGGCTTCGCAGAATTTCGCAAGATACCCCGCAGCTTCCAGTCTTCGTAGCCGAAGCGGCTGCTTCGGCGGAGTAGGCTGCTGCGGGGAGCTTCATTTGGATGTAGGAATCGTCTTGCGCATCGATCCCGAGACAATTAAAAATTCGTACAAGCGACATTCTAATGGGCCATTGAAGAGGGGAATGCGTTTCGAAGGCGTGAGGCCGATCAATTTCGGGACTCGCAAATCGCCGGTAAAGATATAGGCCCGCCATCCGCTGAATCGCTGTTTCAACCAGTCGCCCAGTTGTGGATAGAAGGCGTCGAGTTCCTCTGGCCGGCCGAGCCGGACTCCGTAGGGCGGATTGATCAAGAGTACACCCTCTTCAGCCGGAGCTTCGATGTCGAGCACATCGCTTTGCCGCAGGCGAACATCGATGGCGACTCCTGCCCCCTGAAATGTCCGCTGCGCAATCTTCACCGCGGCAGGGTCCTGGTCGGAGGCATAGATGGCGGCCGGTACTTCCGCCAGTTGTTTCAGTCGAGAAGCTTCGCGCAGATGGCCCCAGCGTTGGGCATCATGGACCAGCAAGCGCTCAAACGCGAAGGACCGGGACACCCCAGGCGCGATCCGGCGCGCCATCATGGCTGCTTCAAGCGGGATCGTTCCGCTGCCGCACATGGGGTCGAGCAGCACGTCTCCGGAGGTCCACCCCGCGAGCCGCAGCAAGCCAGCCGCCAGGTTTTCGCGCAATGGCGCCTCGACGGACAGGACACGATGCCCGCGCTTGAAGAGCGGTTCGCCGGAGGTATCGATATAGAAGGTTACCGTCGATTCATCGAGAAAGGCATCGAGCCGGATGTTCGGCCGATGCGTATCCACGCTTGGCCGCTTATGGCGCACCGACATAAATTTATCGCAGACAGCGTCTTTAATTCGTAGCGTGATAAAGTCCAGGCTGGTGAGTGGACAGCGGCGCGCACTCACTTTGACCTTGATGGTCTGTGACGGTGTGAACCAATCCGGCCAGGGTAGGCTATAGGCTGCGCGGTATACATCGTCTTCCGAGCGGTAGGAGGCCTGTCCGACTTCCCAGAGCACGCGGCTGGCAATATGACTTTTGAGATTGACCCAATACATCGTAGACCAGGGAGCCTGGAAGCCGATCCCGCCTTCCGTCTTTGTGGTCGTAGGTATGCCAAGGTCGTGGAGTTCCTGTTCAAGAATCCCCTCCAACCCGCGTGGGCAGGGTGCAAAGAACCGTAGCTTTGTGTTATCCATGCTCATATAACTCTTCGCGAGACGTACGGAACAGGTGCGACTCGAAGTTCGAAGTTCAGGGTTCGAAGTTCCGAAAACCTCGAACTTCGGACCGCGAACTCTTCCCCGTTTCGCTCGTCACGCATCACACATCACGTATCACTTTCTTATGAACTATTGCAGCGCCTGTGGCGCCTCAGTTACCAAGAAGGTTCCCGCCGGCGACAACTTGCCTCGGTTCGTATGCGACACTTGTCAGGCCATTCATTACCATAATCCGAAAATCGTCGCAGGCTGCATTCCGGAGTGGGGCGGTCAAATCCTCCTCTGTCGGCGTGCGATCGAACCCAAGTCCGGTCTCTGGACCTTTCCTGCCGGCTTCATGGAAATCGGCGAGAGTACCGAACAGGCGGCTGTTCGCGAGACTCTGGAGGAAGCACAGGCTCAGGTAGAGCATATCTGCCTCTTTGCAGTTCTAAGTCTCCCGCACATCGGCCAGGCTTACCTGGTATTCCGCGGGCCGATGCGTTCGCCGGATTTCGGGGCGGGTGAAGAAAGTCTGGAGGTGCAGTTATTCTCACCCGCCGCAATTCCATGGGAGAAGATCGCCTTCCCCGTGGTCAAGGATGCCCTGCGCCGCTATGTCGACGATGTGACGCGGGGCGAGTTCCAAGTGCATGTCGCAACGCTACCGGATCGGCTCTCCTAATCCACATTATTCATGAGCGCCTCTGCCTCGATCGAGGACTCGCCGTGCTGGGGAACGGAGTTGCGGGTTTCTCGTTTCGAGTTTCACGTTGTTCGGAAGCCTCCTCCAAAAACTTGAAACTCGAAACCCGAAACTTTTTTCGGATCCGTCAATTGAGTGTGGGAATCGTCAGGAGAGGCAAGCTGCGCCCCTTGTCATCGTGTAGAAAGCGAAACCCGGTTGCCTCAGTGTAGTCCATCGTCACGTTTTCTATCCGTGGGGCACTCCGTCGATCAACGGCAATGGTGAGGCCATCGATCTGCCGAACGTCGTCTTCAGGCTGCGGGGTTGCTTCTAACGTGATGTTGAAGCTTAAGCGCGAATCATCCAGGTCGCGCACGGAAATCCTGACGACCGGATCCTGAGGATGATGGACTTGAATCGCTTTCAGCTGTGCAATGGCGGTAAGTGTGAGGGCAATCATGAGCGGAACTCTGTTTGGCGGACGATCCTGTGAATGTCGACCATGTGATCGCCCCGGTCAATGGAGTAGAAAATTCGCCAGCCCTCAACCGCATATTTGGAAAGGCCTGGCAGGTCTGACGCAATGAGTTCGTGGCGTAAGTTATCGATGTTGGAAGCAATCCATTTAGTTTTCTCTAAGAGCCGCTGTGCCATGGACAGCTCAAGGCTCGCAAGGTCTGTGAGAATGGCTGGGCAATAGGCGAGCCGATACCAGGCCATGGTGTCCTTACCAGCGGAGACCGAGCTTGTTCGCAATCTCCTCGCCGGACAGTCTTTCCTTATTGGACAAGGACTCTTTCAGACGGGCGTGCAGGCCTTCGCCGAGCTGGAGTCCGAGGTCAGGATCGCCCAGCAACTCGCGCAGGCGATCGTCGACGATGCCACGCAGAAGTTCCTTGAATTGATCCTCGGAAAGTTGGGAGAGATCCATACAGGCGGAGGATACGGAGGAGCGTGCCTAAAATGCAACCACAGAACGGTTGTCTATTGAGGGCCGGTCTTGGGTTGGAGCTGCAGGATCATGCGGTCCAGTCGGTCTTGATGCGGAGATGCTATCGTCAGAAACTCTAGGCCGATGCCGCCAGATCCGGACCAGCGGACTGTGGCATTGTCGATCGAAATGGGCTGCGGCTCTCCGGGGATATGCAAGTGTATGGCGAGCTGCATGCCGGTAAAGGGGCTGATGATACTTTCTACGAGGCACCCCTTGGCAGAAAGGTTTCGGACGGACCCAGCATGCCGGAATTGATTTCTATGCATCAAGGTGCTGGAGAGCGATACGGGAAATCTGGGATGTTTTCTGGTGACCATAGTCGTGTTTTGATCGTTCCCTATGCTGCGATGTTTACTTGGGCTGCCAGGAACTGTTCAAGTCTGGTTCGTTCCAGGTCTTGCAGCTCAAGAAACTCTATCCCAAACTCGAATTTCATGATCCATTGGACTCTGGCGGCTTGAATGGTGATGGCCATAGTCTGTCCTGGAATCTGAAGGTGCATTGTTAAGAGGGCGTTTCTCGTTAATCCAAGATTGCTGACGACCTTACAGCCACCCATTCCGAGGTTGTATACGATCCCTATCCCGGCATGGTCTCCCGCGAATAATTTAGCAGGGAATTCGACCTGATAACGAATGTGTTGCCTCTGTTCCGTCATATTAGGTGCCATACAAGGGCATCGCTTTCAAATAGGCATCGCCTATGAGATTCCTCGCTGAGATTGTCTTCGCTTTTGAAATGCTAGTCGGTGAACGAGTGGTTGTCAAAGGAATAGAGATCTTTGGAGATTTCTGGCACTGATGAGTTTGAGAGGCCAGAGGTAAGGTTTGATTTTCGTTGGACGCACCCCTAGAATGCCGCCATTGGACTGACGTTTTGATGCGTACCACCTCTGACCCACGAACATCATCTCAGCGCAAGAAGAAGATATCGAAGAAGCCCGCCGGTCTCGATGCTTCGCAGAAGCGCCGTTTTCAGGCTCGCTTGCTGAAGTGGTACGAGAAACATGGCCGCGATCTGCCTTGGCGAAAGACCTCCGACCCCTATCACATTCTCGTCTCTGAAGTGATGTTACAACAGACCCAGGTCGATCGTGTGATTCCGAAGTACCACGAGTTTCTAGAGCGCTACCCAAGTTTTGAGGAGTTGGCCGATGCTCCGGTCTCGGATGTGAAGAAGACCTGGTATCCGCTTGGCTACAATATTCGGCCGGAACGGTTACATAGTATCGCGTGCGAGACAGTGGAGCGGTATGGGGGCCAACTGCCGAGGGAAGAGGATGAATTACTGTCGTTCAAGGGAATTGGACGTTATACGGCCGGCGCCATCCGGTCGTTCGCATTCAACGAAGATGCTCCAATCCTCGATACGAATGTGATCCGAGTCCTTCATCGGGTGTTCGTGGCGAAGGGCGACCCCAAGACGCAGAAGGCGAGGCTCTGGCAATTATCGGAAGTCTTAATTCCCAGCGGGAAGGGCTATGACTTTAACCAGGCGATCATGGACTTTGGGGCGATCTGCTGCACGGCAAGAAATCCCTCCTGTCGGCAATGTCCGATGAAATCGTTTTGCAAGACCTACCCCTTCGAATCTAAACCGCGAAGAGCGACGGTGCCACATGAAGGTCGTTGAAGTCGCTGCCGGCCTTATACATCGTGAGGGCCGCTACTTGATCGCGCGACGGAATCCTGGTGTGCATTTGGCTGGTTTCTGGGAGTTCCCCGGCGGGAAGTGCGAACCTGGTGAAACATTGGAAGAATGTCTGCGGCGAGAGCTGTTCGAGGAACTGGGTATTCGCATCGATGCGCCGATACCCTTTCAGATCATTCGGCACGAATATACGGAGAAAACTGTGGAGCTGCATTTCTTCCATTGTAGGATCGAAGCTGGACAGGCCACAGCAATCGAATGCGCGGAAATTCGATGGGTCTTGCCACACGAGTTGAGAGACTTTGAGTTTCCCCCGGCTGATCGCCCGATCATTGAGGCCTTGCAGCGACAGAGCATAGGACCGGTTTTATGAAGGTTGTTCTGGATATAGAGACAATTCAAGCGCCTCGGGAAGAATGGGCGCGGCTGGCGGGGAAGCTCCCGTCAAGCGGCGAATCCGAGCCGCCAGGCGAGGGGTACGATTTGTTTACGGCTGGTGCCGCCGAGGTTCAGCGACGCGCTGATGATGAACAATATGCGAAGTCGGCCTTCGACGGTACGTTCAGCCAGATCGTCTGTATCGGTCTGTTGGAATTTTCCGATCAGCTCGAGCCGCGTGGGTCGGTGGCCTGGTATGGCGGGGATGAGCGAGAGTTGCTGGGGCAATTCTGGAGCCGGTTGGCTCAGAACCGCCCGAGTCTCTTCATCACTCATAACGGTCTGGGCTTCGATCTTCCGTTCCTTAAGAAGAGATCGATCATCCACCAAGTCAAGCCGAGTCTGGACGTCAACCTCGCTAAGTTCCGCACGGAACCGGTGTACGACACGATGGCGATTTGGAGCAATTGGGATACGCGCGGGTGGGTGAAACTCGATGTTCTGGCGCGTGCGCTGAACGTTGAAACTAAGTCGGGTAGTGGGGCGCAAGTGGCTGAGATGTGGGAGAAAGGACAGGGGCTGGAGTTGGCTCGGTACTGCCTGCAAGATACCTATGTGACGTATGCCTGTTATTGCCGAATGAATTTTCGCCAGCCCCTGTCCAGTGAAGTTGTCTTACTCCAGCCGGAGTTGCTGAACGTCGATTGAGGCAACTTAGCGAGTTCGTGCCGCCTGGGCCGGTTTCTTCTTCGCTGCCGGTTTCCCTGACACCTTGGTCAACCGGAGTGCTTGCATCTCCTCGTCGCGGTCCCGGAGTTGGCGTTTCATCCATTCCGCTTCCTTGCGCAGCATACTAATTTCTGTTTCCTTCTTGATGAGCGCATCTCTTACTGTTTTTATTTCACTGAGTCTCTGAGCCGACAATTCAGCGTCCCCCGCCTCCTGGACCGTACTGTCGGAAACCGCCTGCGCTCTTGGCTGGGCAGTTGCCGTTATGGGGGCAGTTGGAAGGGCCGACGTAGCTTTTGCCATTGGGAAGGAAGCCGGCATCGGGGCCTTGGCCATCGCATGGTAGTCGATGATCATCGTCATGGCGCCTGGTTCACCGTTGGAGGCATAGGCCGGAGCTGGTTCGGTGCGTGCAGCTGACTCTGGCATCAAACCAATCGGCTCAGTACCTTTCTTAACGGTCAAGTGGATCGATTCCTTCATCACGTAAAGACTGCCCGTGGTGGGTTCAGAGCCTGACCCTGCCGATGAGGATATGTGGAACCCAACAAGCTGTTCGGGTTTCGCCTTTGCTAAGCCTTGTGTGAGCAGGGGGGAGAGAAACTCTACATCCTCATCGCTGAAAATTCTCATCGGCTTGCTGCCACCAGCGGACATTCTCGAAGATCCGGCTATGCTGTCATTGGCATATAACCCTTTCACGATCTTTGTGATGGTCTGTTGGTCGATTACAGCCGGATGGCTGGCTTCAAACGACCAATCGGACACTTCTTCCAAGTAGACGCTGTTATTTGGATTCTGGGCGAGCTTCGTCCCACTGGCGCAACCGCTGATGAGGAGGGCACAGGCGGCGATTCCGACGAGGCTCTGCATGACCGGATGCTGCACATTCGTTAATGAGAGATAGCTTTTCATCGCGACTCTCCTTCTTTCGGATTTGGTGTGTGTATTACCCGTGGCGAGAGCAAGTATCGTTGTCCTAGGTAACTACCAGATTCCCAGGCCCATCAGTGCCATGCTCAGTGCAATCCATCCGAAGAGTCCCAGCGCAATGATGGTTTCCAGGCTGAGGGTTATGCTTTTTTTTTCTTTTGCGCTGTGGTCTTGATTCTCGGTCATCTTCATCTCCAAGGAGTGAGAGTAATGTGTTAGTGCCTCAGTTGCGTAGCAAAGACTATGCCTTTAGCAGGATCAAGTGGATTTTCTGATCTACCCAGGTAATATCAGGCAATATCAGGAGAAGATTGGGAATAAGTGCGGAATGAGCTGCCTGGCGTGGAAGAGAGTAACAATAGGAGATAATGAGTCTAGGCCTATGATAATACAGTACTAAATATTAACTCTCTGGTGAGTCATTCATGGGGTCTGGACCCAAAAGATTCAGTTTCCCCTTCGGAGCATCATGCAGTTTGAGACCGCACCTTATTTCCTAAGATCCCGTGGGACTGCAGGATTCCAAAAAAGATATTGTTCAGAAGTGTTCGCTTTTGGAGTCGATTCTACAGAAATGATTCTGGAGAGGTCGGGCAGGGCAACAACAATTCAATTATCGGGCGGACGTTCTGCATATAACGTTGTGGACGAAGCGTCGTAGACCGAAAGGGAAACTATGTCTCCCGGTTGAGAGGATACGGCGCTCTTGTCCCAGATGATGGTGATATTGCCGTCCGTTTTTCCCATGCCTTGCGCGGCGGATCGCTTAGCGTCTCCTTCGACTAGGACGGGGACTGTCGTCTTCAGATATTCCCGGTTGCGTTCGTAGGAAATGTTCCGTTGCAGGTCGAAGAGTCGCGTGACCCGTTCGGTTTTTACTGGCTCGGAAACATCGTCCGGAAACTTGCGCGCGGCGATCGTATTCTTTCGTTCAGAGTATTTGAAGATAAACGCTGAGTGAAATCGTACTTCTTCGACAAGCCGGTATGTCTCGGTAAAGTCCTCATCGTTTTCCCCGCAGAAACCGCAAATGATATCGGTGCTGAGAACGATATCAGATCGCAGGTCGCGGATACGGCCGACCAAGGCGCGATATTCTTTATTGGTATAGGTGCGGTTCATCAAGCCGAGGAGGCGGTCGCTGCCGGATTGAAGCGGCAAATGAATTTGCTTGCAGATGTGGGGGTGAGAGACGACGGCTTCCAATAATGAAAGCGGAAAGTCTTTGGGATGAGGGGAGGTGAACCTCACACGTTGGATGCCAGGCACGTCCGCCACGGCCGTGATCAATCGTGCAAAATCCCAGTCGCCGAATCGGTAGGAATTGACGTTTTGTCCGAGGAGCGTGATCTGTTTGAATCCTTGCTCGGCGATCCGGTGGGCCTCTTGAACGATCCCTTCCGGATCGCGGGAACGCTCCCGACCCCGAGTGTAGGGGACTACACAGAAACTGCAGAAGTTGTCGCAGCCTCGCATGACGGCGATCCAGGCGTTTACCCCGTCGGTTCGGTCCGGTTCGACATCGTGATAGGTTTCATATTCCGAAAGGTCAACGGCGAGTCCCTTCTGATCCAACCCCTCTTCTTGCGAGCGTATGGCGTTGCGAATCAACATTGGTAACTGGCGATAGGCATCAGGTCCGGCAAGGACATCGACCAACGGTTGGATGTCCGTCAGCTCCTCTTTCAGGTTTTGCGCCATACAGCCCAAGACTCCCACGACCAGCGGACGTTGCCGCTTGAGTTTCTTCAGCTCAAATAAGTGTTTATAGACCTTATTGTGGGCATTTTCACGAATCGCGCAGGTGTTCATCAGGATCACGTCTGCACGTTCGGGCTCGTCGGTAAACACAAATCCGTCCTGTTTCATAAGTGAGCGGACGAGTTCCGAGTCATACTCGTTCATCTGACAGCCGAAGGTCTCCAGATGCACGTGAGTTGCTGCGGATTTGGCTTTCATAGAACCGGCACCCTTCGCACTGGCTGATGTTCCGCCGTGAGCTGACCCACCGCCCAACGATCCGATGCCCCAGTAATATGCACATCTTTCAGGTGATTGGTGAGGTCGATGTGTGAAGGAACTGCCACCTTTAGGAAGTTCGCAGTCACCCCCAACCGGTATCCGTCTATTTCTCCTGACTCGAAGAGGACTGGTACGGTGGATCCGATATACCGTTCCGCAAAGGCCAGGCGTTTAAGGCGGGACAGCTCGGCAAGTTTCTTCGCCCGTTCCCGAGCGAC
>ERZ1292630.2524-Hain-H41-02um-R3-2524-length-16840-cov-4_pt1 | contig 16840 bp, 12 predicted proteins | sample MGYA00564408_ERZ1292630 | MGnify/ENA primary metagenome ERZ1292630 (study PRJEB36523, sample SAMEA6512641) | groundwater metagenome | collected 2019-01-08 | study: AquaDiva: Metagenomics assemblies of 32 groundwater samples | reverse complement strand
AAAAAGTTCTCTTCATGTTTATTCGTCTTCAAGAGTAGGAAAAAGCGATTTTGGTACAAATATTCGACATATACTTGATATCATTGAGCAAATAGAAAAATTATAGAATAATATAAATTTTAAAATCTAAATGAAATATGTTAATATTTTGTTTGTATAATAATTTATTTTCTATAAAGGTAATTTAATTATGTCAAATGAAAATGATTTACCAGTTCAAAAAGAGCCAGAAATTTTTTATCCAAATCAAAATATACTAGATAATGCAAATATAAAAGAATATGATAATCTTTATAAATATTCTATAGAAAACCCAGAAGCTTTTTGGGCAGAACAAGCTGAATCTCTTGATTGGTATCAAAAATGGGAAAAAGTTCTTGATTCTTCAAATGCTCCTTTTTATAAATGGTTTACTGGTGGAAAAATTAATATTGTTCATAATGCTATTGATAGACATTTAAAAACATGGCGTAAAAATAAATTAGCTATTATATGGGAAGGTGAAACAGGAGATGTAAGGACTTTTTCTTATCATGCTCTTAATCGTGAAGTTTGTAAATTTGCCAATATCCTTAAAAGTATGGGTGTAAAAAAAGGTGATATTGTTACTATATACATGCCACAAATACCTGAATTAGCTTTTGCTATGTTGGCTTGTGTAAAAATAGGTGCTTGCCATAGTGTTGTTTATGGTGGTTTTAGTGCAGATTCTCTTTCTTCAAGAATTCAAGATGCCAAAAGTAAACTACTTATTACTGCTGATGGTGGTTGGAGAAGAGGAAAAATAATAGATCTTAAAAAAATTGCCAATGATGCTATGTCATCATCTGCAACCATAGAATCTTGTATTACAATAAAAAGAACCTCTAATGAAGTGTATATGGAAAATGGAAGAGATTATTGGTTTCATGATTTAGCAACACTTCCAATTGCTTCTCATAAATGTGAAACAGAGATAATGGATTCAGAAGATATGCTTTTTATTCTTTATACTTCAGGAACAACAGGAAAACCAAAGGGAATAGTTCATACACATGGAGGTTATACATTATATTCTTCTATTACTCATAAATATGTTTTTGATATAAAAGAAGATGATCGTTGGTGGTGTGCAGCAGATCCAGGATGGATAACAGGTCATAGTTATATTGTCTATGCACCTTTGATAAATGGTACAACTATTATGATGTATGAAGGTGCTCCAAATCATCCTTATCCAAATAGATGGTGGCAAATAGTAGAAAAATATGGGATCAATATTCTTTATACGTCTCCCACGGCAATAAGAGGATTGATGAGATTTGGAGAACAATGGCCAAATAAACATGATTTAAGCTCTTTAAGGTTATTAGGATCAGTCGGAGAACCAATAAATCCTGAAGCATGGAAATGGTATCACTCTGTAATTGGAAAAAATAATTGCCCTATAATGGATACTTGGTGGCAAACAGAAACAGGTGGTTTTATGATTGCTCCATTACCAATAACTCCTTTGAAAGCTGGGTCAGGAACTAAACCATTTTTTGGAATTGATGCAAGTATTGTTGATGAACAAGGAAATGAAGTGCCTGTTGGTGAAGAAGGAAAATTAGTTATTAAAGCTCCTTGGCCAGGAATGGCAAGAACTGTTTATAAAGATGATAAAAGATATTTAGATACTTATTGGTCAGATTATAAAGATAAAGGCTGGTATAAAGCAGGTGATTCTGCTAAAAAAGATAAAGACGGTTATTTTTGGATAATTGGTAGAATAGATGATGTTATTAAAGTTAGTGGATATAGAATTGGAACTGCTGAAATTGAAAGTGCTTTAGTAAGTCATCCATCTGTATCTGAAGCTGCTGTTATAGGACTACCACATGATCTTAAAGGAAACTCTATTCATACTTTTGTAATACTTAGAAATGGTTTTGTTGGAAGTAATGCACTTCAAGAAGAGCTTAAAGAACATGTTAGTAAAGAAATTGGTAAATTTGCAAAACCAGAATTAGTTAATTTTGTTGATTCTTTGCCAAAAACTAGAAGTGGCAAAATTATGAGAAGAGTTTTAAAAGCTAGAGCTTTGGGGCAAGATGAAGGGGATTTAAGTACTATAGAAGAGTAAAAAATACTTAGTAATATAAATTAAACAAACTAATAAATAATACTTTGATATTGCTCAATAACCTAAGTAATTAGATAAGAATATTATGTAAAGAGCGTTTTTAAAACGCTCCCAAACAAACACATTGGATAATATATAATGTTGAGCATATCAAATTTAATTTAACATTACTACTTATCAAAATTATTTTTTTCTATAAAAGATGTTAAAATTATGTTTGATATATTTTTTAGTGTTATAAGCAAAGAATAAAATAAAATGAAAATAGGTATAATTGGTGGCGGAACAGTAGCTACAGGTGTAGTAAAAGTTCTTACAGAAAAAAAAGCACATTTTTATTCCAAATATGGTTTTGAACTTGAAATAAAAAAAATATCTGTAAAAAATCTTGAAAAACAAAGACATGAATATTTTGAAAAAATTGAAGTTAACAATAATCCAGAAAGTTTAGTTAATGATCCAGAAATAGATATTATTGTCGAACTTATTGGAGGAACAGAACCAGCAAAAGACTTAATCTTAAGTGCTTTAAAAAATAAAAAACATGTGGTTACAGCAAATAAAGAATTAATTGCTAAACATGGAAAAGAACTTTTTGATGTGGCAAAAGAAAATAATGTTTTCTTAAATATTGAAGCTTCAGTTGCTGGTGGAATACCGATTATTCAAACTCTTAAGCATGGTTTAAATGCAAATAAGATAAATAAAATGATAGGTATTATAAATGGTACTACTAATTATATATTAACTGAAATGACACAAAAAAAGAGAGATTTTTTTGAAGTTTTACAAGAAGCTCAAAAATTAGGCTATGCAGAAACAGATCCAACTGCTGATATAGAAGGCTATGATGTCATGTATAAATTATCTATACTTTCGTTTTTAGCTTTTGACAAGCATCTTGATTATAATGAAATATATAGAGAAGGAATAAGTAATATAACTGTAAAAGACATTGATTTTGCAGAAAAAATGGGTTATGTAATAAAATTATTAGCAATAGCAAAACAAGATGATAATAACTATGAAGTAAGAGTTCATCCTGCAATGATTCCTAAAAAACATCCTTTAGCTTCTGTTAATGGTTCATTTAATGCAATTTGGTTAAATGGAGATTGTACAGGTGATTTTATGCTTTATGGAAGAGGTGCAGGAGAATTACCTACAGCAAGTGCGGTTGTTTCAGATATAATTTCTATAGTAACTGAAATGAAAAATAATTCTTCTATTTTTGATAATAAAGAAACTATTAAAATATCTAATATTGAAAATATCGTATCAAAATATTATTTAAGAATAGAAACAGACGATAAAACAGGTATTATAGGAATAATTGGTAAAGATTTGGGTGATTCTGAAATAAGTATTGGTACTTTATGGCAAGAAAAAACAGAAAATAATAATGCTGAAATTGTTATTATTACTCACCCAGTATCTGAAAAAAATATGCAAAAAGCCTTAGCTCTTTTAAAGAATTCAGCTGGTATAAAGAAAATTAGTAGTATTATAAGAGTAGAAGATTAAAAAATTAATATTATGATAAAGAAAATAATAGTATTTGCAATTTTATTAAATATATTAACAATAGCACCAAGTTTTGCGAAAGATTTTTCTGGAAATTATAAATATAAAGATTCTGATATGACAAATAATATAGGAGATCAAAACTTTATTATTACAAATAAAAAAGGAATTTTATCTGGTACTTTTTGGGGTGCAGAAAGTGCTGGTGAAGGTTGTTGCGTTTATTTTAAAGTTCCTATGAATAATTTAAAAATGGATAAAAATGGATTAATGACTTTTGTTGTAAAAAAAAGAGCTTTATATGATAATAGAAAAAAAATTGGTCAAAAAGAAGATGGTGGATTTTCAAATGCTGAATTAAAATTTAGTGGTAAATTTAATAAAGATTCTTTTACTTTAGAATGTAAATCAGAATCTGGTTTTGATTGCTACACAACACATAAAATGATTTTTAAAAAGAATTAGAAAAAATTTATACTAATAATAATTTTTAGTTTCTAATTTATGCAATATATTAGGTACTCTTAAAATATTAAACTCATCTGTTTTTTTAAGAGTGTCTATAACAACAATATATTGAATTGTGCTTGTTTCAATAATTCTTTTTTCATAATCACTTTTTATCCAAGGTTTTAATGATTTTAAAATAGCAATCATTTCTGGAGAGATTTCATTAAAAATAGAAATTACATTTTCTTTTAAATACAAATTATTTGAAGAAAAAAAGTTAATTATTTCGTTAAAAGTAAAAAAGCGTATATGTTCTTCTACTACAACACCCTGATCATACCAATTTCCATTTATTAATAAATTTAATAATACACTTTGATGCATTACATTAGGAATACTTGCTATTATTATTCCATCAGGTTTTAAATACTTTAAAATATTTTTTATTACATTTTTAGGATTAATTAGATGTTCTAGTACATCATTAAACATTATTACATCAAAAAAATTAGGTTTTAAAACATTGTCTTCAATATTCTCTATATCACATTTTATATATTCATCAACATTTTCTAAGGCATATTTTTCTGCCGAAGAATTAAAATCCATACCATGATATTTTTCAATGTTTTTATTTAATTTTTTGGCAACAACACAACCGATACCATTCCCACAACCAATATCAAGAAGATTTTTAGTGTTTTCAGGAATAAGCTTTATAGCTTCATATAGAGCTGTAGAAAAATAGTTATTTCTTTCATCATCATAAATTATTTTTTCTTCTTGAATTTCTTTTATTATATTTTTCATAATAAAACCGTTTTAATATATCTCATAATATTAAAGGAACGGTTTTAAAGCGTTCCCTAAAAAAACATTGTATTTAAAAATTATTTCTTGAAATAAATTTTATCATTGTCATATTCAACTTTAAAATAATCAAGTATTTTTGAATTTGCATAAGCATATAATGTTCTTACAGCTTCAACAATATTAGTTGCAAGATTAAATATACCTATTATAGCTGTAAATCTTTTTATTATAGCACTTGTTAATTCTATACCTGCTTTTGAAAGAATTTCTCTTAATAAAGCACCATTATTTACTAATAAAGCTTTTACTGTTCCGCCTAATAAAGATTTAAAAACTTGTCCATATTCTTTATTTTTAAAACTTTGAATTATTTCTAAAATAGGTAAAGATGATACTATTTTGATAATACCAACACTATATATTTTATTTATATTGAAACCAGTTATTATTGAGATTACAGGAGAAATAAAATCACTTGCTAAACTTTTAACTAATGGAGTACCATATTTAATTTTAGTTTGAGTATCCCATTTTTCCCATTTTTCTTTAAATTCATTAAAATCTTTAAGACCAACACCAATAACTTCAACTTGGTCTATTTTATTTTTAGTATTAAGATTAAATTCTTTTATAGAAGGTTTAAACCCTAAAGATACATGATCAATATCGATTAGATCATAAGCAGCAAGTAAACTTTCATTAGACATTTCTTTATTTTGGCTTAAAAAACTAAGAGAAACCATTCTTCTTCTATAATTTTTCATTTCTAAAGTTGTTTCTAATTCTTGTTTATTTTTTGAATTTATTTCTACTCCTTGAACTCTATTTGCTGGATCATCTTCTTTTATTTTTTGAAAATCGTCAGCTAATTTATTTACAGTAGCATTAACTGCTTTTGATAGTGCTTCAGTTTGTTTTTTATTATCAAAGCTAAGATAATCTTTTTCTTTTGCTCTTGATTCTATAACATTTGCTAAAACAGTAGTTTCTGGAAGTGATTTTATTATAGCTACAACTTTTTCCGCTAAATTTGACTCAGCTGTTGCTATCGCAGGATTCATAAAAACTAATGCTTCAGCTGTTGTTTGAGGGCTTATAATTGCATTTTTAACTTTTTCAGGATTAGCTATTATAGATAAAGCCAAAGGTGTTTTATTAGCATCTTTCTCGTCTTTAAGTGTTATAAGTTGAGGAGATAAAGAATTTATATTTAAAATTTCTTTATTAGATTTAATTAGATCTGTAGTTTTTGCAGTAAATTCACCAAAAGAAGATGATACTTTTACATTATCACCATATAAAGAAGCTTTTTCTATATTAATAGAAATATTTTTTTGTTTTATTATATCTGATTTTAAAGAACTTATTTCTGATATATTATTAATTACGTCTTCTTGTTTTATTGAAGTAGTAGAAGTACAACTTGTTATTAATAAACTTGTTGCTAAAATAATACCAGTAAGCTTTTTAAAAGTTTTTTTCATAAACATTTATCCAAAAAATTATATTGATTTTTTTTGTTTTTTATTTTTTTACAAATATATAATATATTATACACCTACTAATTTTGTTTGTATTAATTTATAGATTATAATTTAGTGTTCCACAAGTAAAAAAAAAAAATCATAGTTTTTTGGAGAAAAATAAATGACCGGATATTCAATTGATCCATCTAAAATTAAAAAAATTGCCATAAATACAGGTGGTGGTGATGCCCCAGGATTGAATGCTGTTATTAGAGCCGCAACTCTTTCGGCATTAAGACAAGGTTGGGAAGTTTACGGTATTAGACATGGATATAGAGGTTTATTAGACCTTAATTATATGGTAGAACTAAATAAAGAAAAAGTAAAAGGTATAACTCATTTAGGCGGTTCTATTTTAGGAACTGCAAATAAAGGAGACCCTTTCAATTTTCCTATTGAACTAAAAGATTCTGTTGAATTAGTAGATATGTCTGATAAGGTAATGGAAAATTTTAAAAGATTAAAAATAGATGCTCTTATTACTGTAGGTGGAGATGGGTCTCATAGAATTGCTGCAAAATTTATAGAAAAAGGAATGCCAATAATAGGTGTACCAAAAACAATTGATAATGATATGATAGGAACCGAAGTTACTTTCGGTTTTGATACAGCTGTTGTTACTGCAAGTGAAGCAATTGATAAACTTCATTCTACAGCAGAAGCTCATGAAAGAGTTATGGTTGTAGAAGTTATGGGAAGATATGCTGGTTGGTTGGCTTTACATTCTGGTTTATCAGGTTCTGCTCATGCTATTTTAATACCAGAAATACCTTTTGATCTTGAAAAAGTAGCTGAAAAAATTTATGATAGAGAAGCCGCTGGAAGAAATTATTCTATTATTGTTTGTGCAGAAGGTGCATTTCCAAAAGATGGAACTATGTTTTCAGAAGATCAAGGAAAAGGAAGAGAAGTCCTTTTAGGCGGGATTGCTAAATATGTAGCAAAAGAAATATCAAGAATAACTGGAAAAGAAACAAGATCTTTAGTTTTAGGACATCTTCAAAGAGGAGGAAGCCCATCTGCTTTTGATAGATTATTAGGTTTAAGATTTGGTACAGCTGCTGTAAATACTTTATTACAAGGAAAAGTAAATGTTATGGTTGCACTTGATCCACCTGAAGTAAAAACAATACCAATTGATGAAGTAATAAAAAGTATGAAAACTGTTCCTATGAATTGCGATACTATAATGACAGCAAGATCATTAGGTGTTTCTTTAGGTGATTAGAATATAGTAAATTAATAAAAAGCTGTAATAATATGATGTTTAATCTATAAATTATAGCTTTTTACATTTTTTTAATTTATTTTCAAGAAAGTTATAAAATTTTAGAGATTAAATATGTTGATTATCAGCCCATTCTTTTAATCTTTTATAACCTTCTTCAGTTGAAATTTCTGGAACATAACCAAGATCTCTTTTTGCTGCACTTATATCGAACCAATGAGGTGTTGATAACTGTTTCGCCAAAAATAAAGTTAATCTTGGTTCTGATTTTATATCAAAAAATTTATAAAATGTTTCAAACACTGTTCCTACAAAGTATGCTAAACCAGCTGGAATTTTTTTATTTACTTCTGGTAAACCGCCTGCTTTTACGTGCATGTTTATAAAATCGTTTATTCCTATTTGTTTATCTTGAGTTATAAAATAAGCTTTACCAGCTATTGAACTTCTTATATCCAATTTTTTCATAGCTAAAAGATGTGCTGAAGCAGCATTATCAATATAAACACAATCAACTAATGGATTATTATCTCCAATTAAAAATAATTTACCTGCTCTGGCTCTTTTATTTATTCTAGTAAAAAAATGAGGATCTTCTGGGCCCCAAATAAGATGAGGTCTTAATGCTACTGTTGCCAATGTATCACTATTTGCTTCTAAAATCTTTTTTTCAGCAATTGCTTTTGTTTGAGGGTAATATGCTTCAAAATGTTCTGGATAAGGTAATTGTTCTTCATTTTTACCTTCTATACCTACTCCATTATGCACAACACTAGGAGAGCTTGTATATATAAGTTTCGAAATATTTTCGTCTTTACATGCTTGTATTATATTTTCTGTTCCTAAAACATTAGTAGAATAAAAATCTTGATAATCACCCCAATAAGATGCTTTTGCCGCAACATGAAAAACAACATCACAACCTTTAATAGCTTTTTTTAAGGTAGCTAAATCTGAAAGATCTCCTTTACTATGAGTAACACCCATTCTTTCTAATTCGGGATAATTATTTCTTGAATAACTTATTATTTCATGATTTTCTTTTAAAAGCTGTTTTATAATAGCTTTACCTAAAAAACCTGCACCACCAGTTACAAATACTTTCATTTATTTTCCTTTAAAATTTTACAAAGCAAAAAAGCCTGAGTAAAACTCAAGCTTTCTTTTTCTTAACGGAGGACACAGGATTCGAACCCGCAAGCCCTTCCAGGCCAACCGCTTTCAAGGCGGCTTCCTCACCACCCGGACATCCTCCAGAAGACCTATATAATATAACACGATTAATGTTATATTGGCAAGTACCTTTAGAGCAATTTTGTGTTAATAAGTGTGAATCTTAGAAATAGGAGCTCTATCTCTTCCTAGTGTCCAAATGGTCTGAAGATCTGGTGAATCCATAATATCAGTATTCTCTACTAATTCCCAACCAAACTTAACTTTATGAGGGAAAATTCTTGGTTTATGATCCATTGCTAGAAGTGATCTGAAGGCTAATTCAGTACAATAAAAAGCATCATCATCATTTAATAAAAATAAAGCATCATATTTTTTTCCTATTTGTTTATTTGCAAATTCTAATTCTTTTTTAATATCATCAGGAGTAGTATTTTTAGCTCTTAGAACTACAAATTTATCTCTTTCACTTCTTGCCAAATATGTTTTTAAAGGTTCTTTTACAACACCCCAAAATTTAGGATTTGGACTTCCTAATGAATGAATAATTGTTCCATTTCCTTCATATACAATTGCATGAATAAAAGAAGAATCATTACCACAAAGTATTACATCGCCTGCTTTTAAAACACTTAGTAATTGATTAGCTTGTGAATCATTAACTCTTGGAATAGTATCAACGATATCTGGTTTAGCAAATTTCTTTTTTACAACATAATTACCTATTTTAGATAAAACACCTCTTCCTAAAGAAGATTTATTTAATATATTAAAAATAACGCCACCTTTGAATTCTGGGTTTACAAAATCATTTTTATAACTTTGAATTTCGGCTTCATCTGAAAAGTTATTTTGAAAAATCATTTTTGCAACTTTTTCAACATCTTTTTGATTTGCTATTAATATTTTTTCTATTTCTTGAGGACTCATTTTTGACACATCATTCGCAGCAAGAGCTTCTAATGATGTTTCCTGTTCTAATGATTGAGTATTTATTTCATCTATTTTGGAACAAGAAGAAAGTAAAATAGATGTTATAAAAACGGATACTAAAAGCTTTTTCATTTATATTCCTCATAAGGTAGATAAAAAATTTAGGTTAAAATCTTAATTTAAATACAAGTAAAAATAAGATTATCATAAATATAAGTTTAACAAATTTTATTATTTTTTTCAATTATTAAAGTACTTTTTTATATTCAGCATAAAAAAAAATAAATTAGAGCTATTATTTTATAGTTAAAATACATTGATTTTTTTTATTATTATTGATAGAATTTTATTTGAGTTTTTTTAATATCTTTTAGATATTTTTATAAAAGAATTCTTCTTTTTGACTTAAATATACGAAAAATTATATATATGTGTTGTTTTTAGTTTTCTTGTTGCTATAAAATATTGGTTTTTAAGTGAGGTTTTATGAAAAGCAAGGTATTATTGTCGTTAATTATATTTTTTTCAACACAAAACAATGTTTTTGCAGGAGAAAGTAGTAAAAAATTATCCGAAATGACACTAGAAGAAATACTGAACACAGAAATAGTTTCATCAGCATCAAAAAAAGAACAAAAAGCAATGGAATCTCCTATGAATACCTTGATTATAAACGAAGAAGAAATAAAACAAAAAGGGTATTCTAACTTAAAAGATTTACTTGGTGATTTACCAGGTTTAGAAACAATTGAATATCATTTTAGTGAAATAGGAACATTAGTACCTGTTAGAGGAGTATCTGGAAATAATAAAATTATTGTTTTAGTAAATGGAATGAAAATAAATCCACCTGCCAGAGAAAATATGATGTTTAGAAACGATCAAAGTATAAAATATGCCAAGAGAGTTGAAGTAATTTATGGCCCAGGTTCTGCTCTTTATGGTTCTGATGCTGTAAGTATGATAATAAATATAGTTACAAAAACTTATGAAGATTATAAAAATGAGAATAAAAATCTATCAGCATCAATTAAAGGAGGTATGAATAATACCGTAGAAGGTTCAGCAGGCTTAGGATTAGGTTTTGGTGAAAATAAAGAAATAACAGGTTATCTTCAATATTTAAATACTAATGGATCAGATTATCCTTCTAATTATCCTAATTTATTTAAAGGTTATCAAGAAACTTTTGATAAAGCAAAGCCTAGCGAAAAATTATATACAAGAGAAGATAAAGGTTTAAATGGTTTTTTTGATATAAAGCTTGATAATAGTAATATTCAATTTTATCATAGAAGCTCTTCTAGATCTTCTAGTCAGGGCTTATTATCTGCTTTTCCTTTTTCAGAAAAAGCAATTTGGTCTGATAGCTCTAATATTTTTAGAGCAGAAAATAATTTAAACTTACTTCCTAACCTGAATGCAAATACATCTTTGACATATAATAGATATGAAATAGATCCAGCTTCTGCTTATGTTTGGATTCTTAATGATAAATATAATTATAATGATAATAAATATGGAAGAGGCAGAGGATTTGAATTTGAAGAAAAACTTAATTATGACTTGCTAAAAGACTTTAATGGTTTAGGTGGTTTTTCTAAAAATCTTTCTTTTATAGGTGGTTTTAATTTTGGAGATTATGAATCTGTTCCTAAAGCTACTGTAGCTGGTGGCTATAAAGTAAATGAAAATTTAGTTTCTCAGGGGACAGATTTTACTTATTATGATTCTAAAGATGATCGAGATAATAATAAAAATGCTAAAACAGTATCACCTTTAACAGCTTTATCTTATCAGAGTTATGCAGGCTATCTTCAAACAGATTGGAAACTTTTTGATACTTTAAGTGCAAATTTAGGATTACGTTTTGATAAAGATACCCGCTTTAGTAATACACCCTTAACACCTAGAGCATCTTTAATTTGGAATCCTATAAACAATTTAGGTATAAAATTAATTTATGGAAAAGCTTTTGTATTTCCTCCTCCATATTTTACAAATGCTGTATATCAAAACCCATTGCAATTAAATCAACCTAATTCTGAAGTAAAACCAGAAGAAGCAAATTCAACTGAATTAAATTTAGTATATGCATTTGAAAATTTTATGTTTAGAGCAAGTGGATTTTATAATACACAAGCTAATTTATTTTTGTTAGGCGATGGAGCTCCGACACCTTCTTTAGTTAAAGAAGAAATTTGGGTAAAAGATTCAGAAAAACCTTTAAAATTAACTAAAAACACTAATAGTGGAAATAGTTTAATGTATGGTGGAGATGCTTATGTAAAATATCGTATAAATAACAAAAATAATATGTTTTTATCTTTGTCTTATGTGGATGGTAAATTTGATGTTTTAGGAAAAACAACTGGTTTAGATAGAATATCCAATTTTAATACTAGACTTGGGGCAACCTTTAATATTGTAGATAATTGGTTTGTTTCACCTAGACTATCTTATCGTTCTAATCCAAATTTTACTGAAGAACAAAAAGGAGCTAATAAAGATTTACTTCAAAATATATATCAATTAGATCTTTATACTTATTATGATTGGAATGATCTAAGAGTATTTGTAAATATGAGTAATTTGACTAACAATAAGTATATGCTTCATGGTGGTTATGGCCCAGTTCCTGCTGAAGTTTTAACTATTATCGGAGGAATTGAATATAAATTGTAGAGTCCTTAAAAAACTTAACAAAGTAACTTAAAAAGACTTAACAAATTATTTATATTGTGATTTAATTTCTTTTAGCAAAATGTATATTTTTGAAGAGCGGTTTAATTTATGAAATTAAAAAAAAGTGCTGTTGGTCTATGTATTGCTTTGAGCATAATAAGTGCTAAAGCTTCTTTTGCAGAAAATGAAAAAGATTTAAATTCTTTATCATTAGAAGAACTTTTAAATATTGAAGTTTATTCCGCCTCAAAGAAATTAGAAAAAATTCAAGACTCACCTGGTATTATTACAGCATATCCAAGTAAATTAATAGAAGAGTATGGATATTATTCTATTGATCAATTAGCTAATATTACTCCTGGTTATAGTTCTTATCTTAAATATGGTGAAAAAGTATTTGAAACAAGAGGTCAAAAAGCTGATAGCTTCAATAATAATAAACATTTAACATTAATTGATGGAATTCCTGTTAATCATGCAAGAGCTTTTAAATCACCTGTAGAAGAAGAATTACCTATATTTTTTGCAAAACAAGTTGAATTTTTAAGAGGTCCTGCCTCAGCTTTATATGGAACCAGTGCATTTTATGGAATTATTAATATTGTTCCAAAAACTCTAAAAGAAAATGGATCTTTACTTGAAACAAAATTATTTGGAGGAACAAATGATTTTAGTAAAAAAGCTATGGCAAATGCTATGGTAAAAAATGATATTGGTGAAGGTCGTGTAAGCTTAGGTTATTACAAAAAAGATGCTTCAAGAAGTTTTGTAGGAACAAAAGATAGTTCAAACAACCTTTTTTGGGATGATCAAGATAGTGTTTTCTTAAATCTTACCTATAAATTAAATACTACTTTTTTAGATGGTTTGGGCTTAGGTCTTATCTATATGTCAAAAAATGGTGGTTTAGGCGAACATTGGATGGAAAGTGCTTTTACTCATCAATTAAATGATATAACATGGGAAACTTTTATTCCTTATGTTAAATATCAAAAAAGTTTTGGAGATTCTTTTTCAGTAAATTCTTATTTAAAATTTAATCAAGGTATAGAAAAAGGTTGGTGGGCTCCTTTTACAGAAGAATCATATCAAAAATGGGATGGAAAAGGTAATATTTTTTCTGCTTATGAAGCAAAAGTTGATAATTTTGAAGGTTTAGTTGAAACAAAATATGATCCTTTTGATTGGTTAAATATTATAGCTGGGGTTAATATAGATTCTAGATATCAAAAAGGTGCACCAGATAGTTATGATTACAATATCAATTCTGACCCTAAAATACCTTATCCATTAGGAGATGAATTAAAAACAGCGTCATCTTTATTTTCAATATATTCAGTATATTCTCAAGTAAGTACAAAATTCCCTGTACTTCGTGATTTATTAATTACATTAGGAGCAAGAGGTGACTATGGAACATCTTCTATACTTCAATATCAACAAATATCTCCAAGAGTTGCTGTTGTTCAAAAATTAAATGACAATTTCAATGTAAAATTTTTATGGGGCAATGCATTAAGAGGCCCTGGATTAAAAGAATTTGGTCTTAATACAGCCGCAAAACAAAAATATGGAGCTGAAATAAAAGATATTAAAGCAGAAACTATAAGTACATTAGAAGGAGGATTAACTTTTAATAATGATAATGTTAGTAGTACATTAACTTATTTTAATAACAGTACCCTTAACGCACTTGATGGAACTAGATACAAAGAAGCTAATATTTTTATAAACTCTGATGGTGTAATACAAGCAAGTGGAGTTGAAGCAGAATCTTCTTTTGCAATAAATAAAGATTTTAATTTTTTTGCTAACTATTCTTTTGCTCAAGCAGTTGATTCAAAAAGTAAAGAGTTAAATGATATTCCTATTCATAAAGCTAATTTAGGTATAAATTATACTTTAAATTTTCCATTCAATTTAAATTCTAGTTTAGTTGGTAAATGGATTAGTGATTACAGAATATCTGATCCTAAACTTACAAGACCTACAGGAAATTTGACATTAGATCTTAATTTTAGTTCAAAACTAACAAGTGGATTAACAGCGGAACTTCAAATAAGAAATATTCTGGATTCTAAATACAAATTACCAAAAAATGGCTTACAAGATATTCCTATGCCAGGAAGAAGTTTAATTTTTGGATTGGGTTATCAATTATAATTATTTAGAATTAATTAATATTAGTTAGTAGCGATGGAACACTTAAACATCTTTAAATTGCTACGTTTATACATGCAAGGATTTAATTCATAAAAGACTTTATATAGGATCAGAAATTAAATAACTTTCTGATCCTAATTTTTAAAATTAAATAATTATGTAAGTGATTATGTAAGCGTGATAAATTAAAATATTTATTATAGTATTAATTTTGAAGAAGGTAAAAGCTATGATAAATCAAAAAATTGTATTAAAATTCTCAGATAGAATAAAAGAAATTAGAGCTAGAATTCATTATAAGGAAAATTCTAATTTGATAAAAAAAAATGTTGATAAAGATAAAACACTTAGATCTATCAATAATATTACTGTATAGATATTATATTTAATAGGTAAAAAATTTTATGCTAAAAAAATCACTTAAAATAGTTATTATATGTTTGTTCATTTCGTCTTGTTCAAATCCTATTAATAATATTAGCCCTAATTTAGTAAAAAAAAATGAAATAACAACAAAAGAAAGTAGTTCTGAAAAAATAATTGCAAATTTTGATTTAAAAGATATTTTATCAAAAGATATAGAAAATATACAAATAGATAATAAAAAAGTAGAACCTCAAATTTCTAAATTAAGTGAAAGTATAAATATTCCTTTTTTAGCAGCAGGGAAACATGTAGTAACATTTACTCATAAAAAATATGGAGAGTTTTCAATTCCTGTTGATATAAAAGAAAGTGTTGATAATAATTTTCAAATAAATCCTAAATTAACTAATGATAAAGTAGAATCTTGGGAAGTAATCGTTTATGATAATAAAACTATTTTAAATCCCGATATACAAAACGGAGAAACGTTTGAATATCCTTTTCCTGGAAATTTTGTAATTAATTTACCTAAAAGTTTTAATCTAAATGGATATAGAGCTTCTGCAATAACAAATGAGACAACTATTTTTCCACTTTCAAAATATGTAATAAAAAATGATAAATTAATTTTGGATAGATATACTTTTAAAAATGAAAGTTATATAAAACTATATTTGATTGATGACACAGGAAAAGGAGTACTTTTGAATATAAATTATGCACTACCTATAATTGTAAATAATCCTCCAATAAAACAACCTATGCCAAATCAACCTAAACCTAATTTTCAAAATAATAATCAAAACTCTCAACCTTTACAAAATCAACCTAGACCTAATTTTCAAAATGGTAATAATCCTCCAATAAAACAACCTATGGCAAATCAACCGAAACCTAATAATGTAAATAATCCTCCAATAAAACAGCCTATCCAAAATCAACCGAAACCTAATAATCAGCCGTTACCTCCTCCTGCTGTTCCAAATCAACCGAGACCTAATTTTCAAATTGAAAATACTCAACCTAAAACTTTTTCAGATGGAACTGATATAAAAGCAGATATTGGAGTAGCGGTTTTAAATGAAGGAAAAACAAATGTACATTTTATTGAGAATCAAAAAATAAAATTTTCTTTTAAAGATAATACATTGCTAAGTCAAAATGAATCAAATAAATTGAAATATTATACTGATGAAATTAAATCAGAATCGAAAATAGATCAAAAAACGGCTCTACCGTTACCAAAAAAGGATAATGGAGATGGAAATGGCTATGTTTTAGTAACATCAACAGGTGAAATAGTTAATTTTATTGAAGAAAAAGATTTTAAAGAAAGTAATAATGTTGTATTAACAAGTAGTAAAAGTTAGGTAAAATTAAATATGATTAGAAAATTTTTATTATTAAGTGTATTTTTATTATTAGGTTGTCAAAATTCAAATAATAGCGAATTAAATAATTCAAAAAAAACTTCTGATGTCGTAGTAAAAACCGAAACTTATAAAGATACTTCATTTGAAGAATTTCCTGAAGAAAAAGCAGAAAATATTTCTAAAGATGATAATACAAATATTTCAACCTATCTAAAAACGAATAATATATTTGAGTCTATTCCATATAAAGTTCCTGAAAAATATTTAGCAAAGTTTTCTGGAGACGGAGCACCAGTATTTTTTAGTGGAGATGGAGCCCCTGTTTTTTTTACAAAAGCTGAAAATAATACAAACACTAATTTAGAAATAGAATGGTCAAGAACAGAAAATCAATTATTATTAGATTACTTACATTTGACTAATAAAATTGAAAAAAATAATGAATCTGTAAGTTATGGTAGATATTCTCAAGTAATAGAACATAATATATCTATTGATAATA
>ERZ1292630.1113-Hain-H41-02um-R3-1113-length-27088-cov-8_pt2 | contig 16843 bp, 12 predicted proteins | sample MGYA00564408_ERZ1292630 | MGnify/ENA primary metagenome ERZ1292630 (study PRJEB36523, sample SAMEA6512641) | groundwater metagenome | collected 2019-01-08 | study: AquaDiva: Metagenomics assemblies of 32 groundwater samples | reverse complement strand
GGGGGGGGCGCCCAACCCCCTGCCTCATTGGGGCGCGAAACTGAGCCCTCGAGTTTCCTGTGTTGCCTTGTGCAGTGCCCATTTTCCATTTTCCATTTGCAGTCTTGTCCCTCCATACATTCCTGCGACCACCCCCCATCCACCAACATGCTCTCCGGTCGACGCGCAGTTCTGGATTGCGTGAAGGCGACCCTGCAACCTTACTTCGAGCGCAACTACATTACGCATGACGATTTCAAAGCGATCGCTAAGGACGTCACGACGCGCGTGCTTCCCGACGCGGCGTCGTCGTCTGCTGCGTCGTATGCCGTCGTGCGCTTCACGCTGATGCGGCTTATGGAGAACGTCTACCGCCCCGACCTGCGCGCTGAGATCGTCAACGCGATGGCGCGGAATGACGAGGAAGAGATTGCGGCCAAGGCGTCGTATCACGTTCCGCCGCCCCCTCCCGCAGCGACGGTCGCTGTCGCAACAACGGCTCCGATTGGGGGTGGTGGAGGAGTGCTTCCGCCACCCACCGCGTCCTCCGTGCCCAACGGGCGTAACACGGAAGAGGCGGCGTCCGCTGTGTTGCCTCTTCCTTCGACGATTCCAGGGTCGAGTAACACCGAGTCGTCCGGCGCAGCCACGCCACTTGTGAGCGGTCCGCCTCCGGTTGCCCCGGTCGCCGTCGCGCAAGCACTGAGCGGGTTTCGCAAGCATGTGCAGAGCCGCCTGAAAGCCACCGTGCCTGTGGCCGCCAGCAAAGCACTTTCAGAACCTTCGGCAACCTCCGCGCTGGGGACGACCGACACCACCACCACCACCACCACCACACCACTCCCCTCCGCATCCCACCTGGCTCCGATTGATGTGTCCGCGGCGACCCTGCCGCCACCCACACCCTGGTCGATTCCGGATGGGGTGAAGAAGTCGATCCAAGATGAGGAAGAAGGAGTGGCCTCCAGCGCCACGTCATTTTTTTCTGGCAGTCTCTTCTCAGACGTTTCCGATTTCGACGCAGCCAAAAGCGCTCGAACTCTCCCTCCCCCGGCGAATCGAAGGCACGGCCAATCTTGGTTGCTTGTCGTGACTGGCTTGACGCCGCAATTCGGGGACGTTGCCGTTCCATCAGCACTGGATGCTCGCGATGGGGTCACTCGCTGGGCCAGGGACGCGGTTGCAAAGGCGACTTCGAGCGGAGTTGGTTCAGACGACGTTGAGGCCGTCCGAGTGCCAATGGTAACCCTGGCAGGTCAGCCCCCTGCTTTCCCGGGAGCCGCGGTCATCGCCATCCGGTCGCTTGCCGCGTTGAAGACCGTGGCCGCGGCTCTCGTGGCGGGTCATCCACATCTGTCGTGCACGTACATCTACGACGCAACGCTTTTCGTCGACGACGTCGTTCGGCGTGTAAGCGTCGAAATGGCGTCCGAGCTCGAGACGCTCAGTCGAAAACGCATGCGAGATCAGGAGACGCCTACGTCACCGCCAATCGCTACCAGACCCTTCCTAGCTACCACAACCGGCAGCACCGCCGAGGCCGCCGCCGCGCCGCCGCTAGCGCCAGGTGCAACTGCTGCCGCCGCCCTCGGTGGGACTGGAGATTCGTCCGCCGCGAATCTTCAGCCGGCCGACGGATTCCAAGGCCCTTCGTCTCGTGAGGCGATCACGAGTGCCGGCAGCTTGGCGTCTCGTTCGACCGCGGTCGACGATGCGCGCGTCACCGCCGCCCAACCCCCGCAATCAGCGTCGAAAAACCGGCCACCAGAACCCACTCGCGGGGGGAGGGGCGGCGGCAGGCACGTCGCTGCCCTGCCGGCCCAACCTTCCTTCGACCTGTACGACGACATCCCATGCCGACCTGCCCTCGTCGCCTCCGCGCCCGCTGGCCTGTCGCCTCCGCCACAGTCAGGCGGTGTCCTCGGGGCGCCACCGCCTTCTCGTTCTTCCTATGCGTCATCATCCTCGGTTGGAGCGGGAGATTGGGGGGCTAACCCTCAGGGGCATTACCACCACGCCTACCATCAGGGCGGAGCGCCGTTACTTCAGGTCCCGCAAGGCGGATTTCGCGGTCCGGCGCCACCCCACCACCAACAAGGTCAGCCCATCTATCACGGTGCGCCTTACTATGCATCGGCTGGAAACATCTCGCATGCTGGTTACGCTGCCGTGCACCCCCAAGCCGCGGCGCCTCCTGCCAGCGGCGCTCCTATCTCAAACGGCGGTGGATTGGGATGGGCCTCCTGAGTCCTTTTCTTTTTGACCTGACGCAAGAAAAGAGAGAACGCATGCACGATAGAGCGACGCCGGTTGGTCTCTCACCACTGTTTGAAAGGCTCATGCCCACACCTGAGTCGGCCCTTTTCTGGCCAGTCGTGGAAAGCAGCAGTGTCGCGGGATGTGCTTGATGGGTGTTTGTGTGTGTACGTGCGCTTTTGATGTGAGTCACAAAACAACCCGAAAAAAACGCGCGCAAGGAGGGGGGCGTACTGTGATTAGCATGGCGGTGTGCGCGACGATGCAAACGACTACCTGTACGCCTCGGGTCTCTCGCAAAAGAAACTTTGTGCAGGTCGTGGCCCATCGACGTCCGTGTGCCGCCACATGGCTGACGAAATTGCCTTCCTTCCTTCACGACGGATCATGATAGTGATCCGATCATTTTTTTCCGTGGTGAGGTCATCCCCCGCTTGGTAAACCGCTTTACCTGAACCTTGTCCACCAAGAATGTTTCTTTTGATGGGGTTTTTTTTAATTTTGATCAACGGCTATGATCGAAGCTACATCTCGTCATCAGATCATTTCCCCCAGAGTAAATAATGGGTCTGTTCGATGTCTTCAAGTGCGATGTCAAGGTCCACCTGACGCAGAAGGTCTTCTTCCCCGGAAACGTCGTGTCGGGCTTCGTCGACGTCAAGGTCAAATCAGCCATCACATTCGTCGGGATCCGCGTCAAGGTGACCGCGAAGGAACGTGTCGTGATCACGCGCCGAGAACGACGTGGCAAGCACACGCACACTCGTCGATACGCCGCCTCCAGTAGCCTGTGGAAGCAGCTGCTCACATTAGCTGGGCAGCTGAAAAACTCCAAGAACCGAACGGAGCAGACCTTGCCACCCGGGAACTACGTCTTCCCGTTCCAATTTCAGATCCCGATGGGCGTTCCGCCGAGTTTCGTGCGCAACACGTCGGACGACCGTGCGTCGCTGACCTACTGCATCAAGGCCTACATCGACATACCGCGTGGCAAGGACGCCAAGTTCCGCGAATACTTCACGGTGCTGAGCCCAATCCCAGCCGCGCAGTGGATCGAACGAGGCCCTGTTTCGGTCGACCGAACCTGGCGCGTGACGTGCTGCTGCTTCGACAAGGGGGTCGTCTCGGCTCGCATCTACATGGACCGCTCCCTGTTCGCGATCGATCGGGACAGTTGCACGATTTACGCGGACATCGACAATTCGCAAGGCAAAGAGCCCGTCAATAGTCTTGAAGTCAGTCTTAACAATCACGTGGAGTATCGTGCGCAAGGCCGCATTGAACGCAACGTGGTGCGCGTCGGCCACAATGTCATCCAGCAGGTCATTCCCGCCGGCGGCCGCGGCGTCATTCAGGGGATCGTGCCCGTGCCGCGCAGCGCCGTGCCGACCGTGGCGACGATGAACTGCACCAGCAGCTACGTGATGAGCATCGAGCTCAACATCCCGAACGCGTCGGACCCTGCGCACTCTTTTCCCGTAATGCTCTCCCACTGCGTCGACGAGACGAACACCATGCCGCCGGTGAGCATCACGCACATGCGGTGCGCCGTGATCCCCGCAGGCGCAGTCACGCCCGAGTTCTACTATGCGCTGCCGCCGCATCCCGTTTGCCAGCCGGTGCTGCCGCCGCTGCCGCCCCCGCCGATGGCGCCGATGATGGTGTACGGTGCGCCCACCTTTGGCATCATGCCGCAGGCAGCGACTTGGGACGCGGCGGTTTCGGTCCTTCCCACCGGACAGGAATCCCTCAACGGCCCCAGTGAGGAGGCGATGAATTCGCCTATGCCCCCCGGGCCACCACCGCCAGGATACCCCCAAGCGGCTTACTCCCAGCCAGGCCCGGCTACGTCGTCCGCCGTGGCTCCGTTGGTATTGTAACCACCCCCCGTCGTTCCCGTACCACGTTTATCTTTCGTTTCGTCTCGTTCCGCATTCCACCGTTTTTCGTCGGCGCCCCTGTTGGTGGAATACACAACACAACGAATGGATATTGGCAGCCGCGTCGCTCAATCGGTCGCTGCTTGGCGGTCGTTCTGCTTTCCTCCTCTCACCTCCCATTCACGACAGAAAGCAAGGAAGGAAAGGAAGCGGGGAGCGAACAGCAATACTTATACGTAGAACTGTAAGTATAGCATCATGGCCGTCGTTCAGTATCCAGAGAAGTTCTTTCTCGCGGTCACGTTTGTTGAGAATGTTTTTTCACCTCTGGAGTCAACACCGCTCCTGGACGACATGCAACGCCTCACGTTCTACGCGCTCCAGGAGCAGGCCACCAGCGGACCATGCACCGCCGCGGCCCCATATTTTTGGAACGTGCGGGCGCGCGCCATGCATGGCGCGCGTGCCGCGCTCGGCAACATGAGCAAATTCGAAGCCATGGTTCACTACGTCGGCTTTCTTGAGAGTCTCCGGCCGAGTTGGCTCGACTCCGTTCCTCTCGACCAGCTGCAACTAGCGAGCAACGTCTCACCATCATCATCCCCTCCAACTAGCGCGGGGGTCGCCGAGCCTCCCGCGACGACGCGGGATGGGCTGTCGCCTCCGTCGGCGGCTGCCCCATCAGGAGGGCCCTCTCGAGGCGGCAACGACGTGGGGCCGCTGGATGGGTCCGATCTGAACGCCGCCGACGTGTCCGCAAGTAACGTCACGTGGCTTGTGGCGGAGGTGCTGCGGCTGCGCAGGCTGCTAGCGCCGGTGGTAACGGGCACACATCCTCGTACAAGCACCCCTGTCAAACATGTCGACGTGTCGGTTGCTTCGTCGTGTCTGCCGGAGGCTGCTTCGTCGTCGATGGTGGCTACAGCTGGCCATAGGTTGGCGCATCCGTCCGTTTTCACCGCCAACGCCAGTAACTCGTGTAGTCACGTGCTACTCGCCGCGCCGCCGTTGCCGGCACAAACCATCTTCGTGAACGCGAATCTCGTCGGTGCGGCATCCGTCTCCCCTCCCGCGCCACGACGTACGGTGGCCTCGGCAGAGCATGGCATGTGGTGGTCCTGGCTGTCTGTGGCCGCCGAGGGCGAAGCGGTCCAGCCCCCCCCGCCAAGCGGTGGGGGCACCACTGTATGAGGATCGCTGGAAAAGTATGCTCGTGGGTTTGGGTTTTTTTGCCGACTTGGTGACCATCACGTTCACCAACTTTGAACATCTCTTTTGTATTTGTGTTGTGGTTCTCTTTTTTTTCCCATGTTATGCGCGGACAGCAGAATCACCTCCTCCTTTCAGTCGGTCACGCATCGATGAAGAGTCGTTGCCTAAATTTACAATCGTGAACTATGAACGAATCGCCGCGCGGCGATAGAGAAGCGAGAGTTGTCACGGCACGGCAGCGAAGAAATTAGCCCTTCGCACCTACAGGTGTAGTAGCCGGTTTCAGAAGCAGCACCAAAATGGCGAACGGCAAATGAAAAATGCATGCGCCCCCGATTTCAAACGCCAGGCAATGACGGCCCCAGTGAGGAGGCGATGAATTCGCCGGTGCTCTCCAGGCCGCCGCCGGGCTACTTCCAAGAAGCCTTCCCTCAGCCCGGCCCGGCCTCGTCGTCCGCCGCGGCCCCGTTGGTATTGTAACGGGCGTGCCGTTGAACGGCATTTCAACATGATTCCACCATTGCTGATCTGTATATCACACGGTACCACCACCCGACCATTTCCCGCCTATTCCGAATTTGCTTCGTAACTTTGAAACAAGGATACAACGACAATTTGTCTCTCGTGTCGACTCGAATAATGTGATGGGGTTTTCTCTCGAAAAATGCAGCCGTGTTTCGTCGCCAATTTCTAGTTATTTATGCATGTGGTCCGACCAGGTCGACGAACCGCAAATCGTGCAGTATCCTCGATGCACCACAGGGCAACAGCAAACATCTTTTCTTGCGTTTCATCTTTCCTCTATGATGTATCAATTTTTGTCCGCTTGCCCACCCCACGATGGACAAACAGCGCTCAACGGTACACTCGTAAAATGGAGGCACTGCGGGGGGGCGGCGACGACGACGGCTGGAACCAGCAGGATGATGCATTCGCCGACTTCGGCGGCACATCTTCCTCCGCCTTATCGTCGCTGCTGGAACCTGACGACGGCATCGCGAGTCGCGCGGCCGCTGGGTTTGCGTCTCAGTCCGGTCAGCAGTCGACTCATCGCCAAGTCATGGCGCACGTCACCATGCCCCAGGACCCTTTCTTTGGTGACGTCTTCGCCACCGCCACAGGCAACATGATGGGCTCCTCGACGCACCCCCATGGGGCAGGCGTGGGGAACCACGGTGGCATGGGGGCCACCATGGCCTCGTTGGACTGGGGCGCTGAGGCGGAGCCGCAGGTCGGCCCGGACGTCAACGCGCTCGTGCAGCTCGCCTCCCTGCCTACCGCCGCGCTTCCCCCCAGCCCACCGCCCGTCAGCGTCGGCGGTGCCACAGTTCGCGACTCGCTCGTCCGATTGCTGGCCGCCGGCGGCAACCGGTGGAGCAAGCGATCGAGAGAGTCGACCTTCCTAGGACTGGCAGCTGGCCCGATCCCGGCCGCGTCGCCGCACGACCCGTTTGATGTGACGAAACGAATGTTGGACGCGTCCTCATCCTCGGCGGCGGCCGGGGGGGGTGGGTCGACAGCGTGTGTTGCGACCAGCGGGACGGCGGCGGATGGCCATCAGCAGAGTGGCCGCCATCGCTGGGTTCAGAAGAAGCGCGTGCCGGCCGTGTGGACCAGCGACGAAACAACGGCATTTTTTGATGCGCTTCACCAATTTGGAACAAACTTCACGATGGTGACCGAGCTCTTCCCTGGAAAGCAACGGGACGACATCATCGCCAAATTTAAATTTGAGTCACGGCACAATATCGCGAAGGTTCGCAAAGCCATTTCTCCCGCCAGCGAGAAGCCAGTGGACCTCGATTACCTGGCCGAGAAGCGGCACGAAAGGGCTCGTAAGGCCATGCTGGGCGACGCCAAGACGCTGTCTGCCGAAGAGCAGTCGATGCTGGCAGAAGTTGAGCAGCCCGCTGCTGGCAACGTTCCCCATTCCGCCCCAAGTGTGGTTAAGGAGGGGGCGATGGGCTGGGACTCAAAAGCCAGCGTTTTAGGAACGACGGACGACCTCAATTGGGAACCCGTCGTGTGCGACTTTTTTGCAGCCGCACCGAGCACCGACGTCGCCGGCGACCGCGCGGACGCAGACGGCGGTGCCATGTTTCCCAGTACCAGCGGCTGGCTCGACGAACCAGGTGACTGGGGTGCCCCGGATGCGACATCGGCTTCGGTGCCACCCAAGGTTATAGCCACAACAAGTTTGACGTCGAGGCCGGTTGTAGACTTGGATGACGTCCCGTTCTCCGTCCGGTTCGCCGGTCAAGTCACGCCGCCCTCAAGGTCCGCGGCCAAGCGGGCAAAGCCACCGTCCCGGACGGCGACAGACGCGATCGAATCACCAAAGACGCCGTCCAGCAAAGCAAAGGGGGTCAAGGCGGCACCATCCACTGCTTGAACTGATTTGACTTTCGCGTTGATTTTTGTGTGTCCTGCGGAACAACTGCGGACGTTGCTTGGTTTGACCTGTGTTTCGCCTTTCGCAGAGAAAAAAACGTTCACCAGCTAGGTTCGAAAGACCGCGGCGACCCCCTCTCCTCCAACAGCGACTCAGCCATCATTTCCTCTCAAGTTGCACAGCCCCACAAACAAAATGTCGCTTCAGATGTGCTTTGGTTGCCTTCACGGCTTTCCAACGACCTCATTGACACCGGTGACGTCGTTCTCCGACGAGCTCGTGAATCGATTTCAGACGTTGAGGGCCTACCTCGCGAAGGTGCATGCCAGCACACCGCAAGCAAGGCAAATCATGTCGGCCATCGAAGAGGAAACGAAGAAGCTCGCCTTAGCGATGGATCTAGAATTGAAATCAAAAACAAGCATCATCGAGAAGCAAGCGGTTCAGCTGCGTTACTTCGCGGCGCAGGAAGAGTCCGCAAGAACCACACAGAGCCAGCTGAACCAGCAGCGGCAGGCGAGGCAACCGGGCACTCGCGCGCAACCCTCCGTGAAAAATATGTATGCAAGCGGTCTGTTGCAGCGGTTTCTATCGGCATCACATAGTCAACCAACATTTACGAAAACCGCCTTGACGTCGGCTGAGAGCGCACAGCGTCGTCGCGACATCGCCGGTGGAGATGATGCCCCAAGTACGAGTCGAGGAGGCAACGCGAACGGTCGGGGGACTTCTCCTGATGCGGATGGTCGCAATGTGTCTCCGACGCGCCCTTCGACGAGCGGTGGAATTGGCCAGCCAACGGGGCCACGGCCCAGCGAGCTTGCCGCCGCAGCCATCTTTTCCATTGTAGAAGTCGCGTGGGTGCGCACGCGCGCGTCATGCGCCTTGTTGTGGCTTCACTCGGAACATCGCGAAGAAATTGTGGCGCCCTTCGTGTGTGGCACGGAGATTACGTCGAGTCGACACGGCGTGCGGCCGCTGCAACTCAGCATGGCGTCGAGCACCGCCGGTACTGTCGTGCTCACGGGCATCGCGGTGAACGTGCTCTCCCCGATCAATGGCCACAGCGACGCCGCCAAGGCACCCGCCGCTGACGCCATGGCCTCCTACCATCAGCCGCACCTCACGACACCGGCCGGCAAGCGCGCGGCAGTGAGCGATATGGCCCCTTCCGCTGCCGCCCCCGTTGGTGTCCCGGACGCCGTCGACGCCATTCACAGCGCCGTGCAAGGTCTGACGCGCGCGACGCTCGTGGTTCCCGTGTTCAGAAAGTACGGGGCCATGTCGCGACACTGCATCGGAGCGCTGCAGCTGGTGGCGCACAGCAGTGCTTCCCCGTTCTCGGTGCAGGACGAAGCCGAAGCAGCCAACGCTTCCAGCTTTTTATCGCACGTCATCAGTCACTATGCCGGCTTCGTGCCAGAGTGGTCCACCCGCACGTACGACGCATCAACCTTGACCAAGTCGTCCAAGTATCTTTCCGAGCTTGACTGCGACAAAGGCGATCCGAGACACCCGGGGATCAATGCCATCGACGATGGCGTCATGGCCGTCGCCGCGCCGATGCTCATCTTGCGCACGGACCCGTCCTCGGGCGCGGCGACGGGTGGGGACGCCCAAGCGGCGGTCGCGCGCACGTCCGGTGCCAGCAGAAAGCCCATCTCGCGCACAGCCGTCATGGCGGGGGCGACCGACCAGGTCAGCCTTAAGGACGTCATCAAGGACATTCACCGATACACCGGCACCCTCGAAGCGAGCTGGAAGCGCGGTGTGGGTTTGCTAACCGAGACGCAAGCTAAAGTGGAGGACCTGCAGAGGCAGCTCGACCTCGCCCGGCAAGGCATCAACGAGGCCAGGCGGCAGCAAATGCGCAGCGGATCGACGGCGACCTGGGCGACGTCTGTCAATACTTCCGGCCAATTGAAGCATCAGCCGGCCCCCCCGCAACCGCGCGCGAGTCAGGGGGGCCCGCTCGGCATGTCAGAAGTTGAAGACATGGAAGGCGACGTCGTCGGCAGGCTCGCGGTCAACACCAAGGCACTCGAAACCGCCAAGGAAGCGGCACACGAGGTCAAATGGGCCGCCTCTCCGGGTTCGAAGAGAATCGGCCAGACCACCATCGTCGCCCCTCCGAACCAGCACCCCCTCACGAGCACCGCAGACCGGACCTTCATCACGTCTGCGCCACGCTGACGCCGGCGACAGTTCCCTCCAACCCGCCCCTCTCCCCGTAGAGAGTTCCCCCTCACAATCCAAAAAAGACTGTACGGGCGCCGTCACGAATCGAACGTCGTCCGCCGAGAGATCGCTGACGGTGCGTCACACCCCCACTTTCTCGCCGTATCGACATTTCACGTCAATGTGCAATGTTGAAATGGCCGCTTCTCCTCACTTTTTTGTAAGTTATCTTGTTCAAGATTCGCTGAACGGTACGACTAGACGAAGGCCCACGATGCCGCCACCCCCAGGCCGTCCGCGAGCGGCCAAAGCCCTGTCGTATGCGAAGAACCTCGCCTTCCTTCTGATGTCAGGTCTGGTCTTGTACCTCTTTGACGTGCACAACGTCATGTGGCGGTCGACGAAAATCTACCGCACGATTTTAAACATGTCGTACCTGTGCCATAGCGTGTTCGTGGTGATCGGCTTGTACCTGAGCTTGGTCGTGGAGCGATACAACCCCAACTGGGGCGAGACGCATAAGCAGTACATCTACGTCGCCACCGGGGCGGTGGTCCTCGGCGGAACGCTGTGGACGATCGCGCTGACGCCGGTGTTCCATCTCTGGATGTTCCCGCTTGCCTTCGCGGCGCTCATCTTCTGCGTCACGCTCGTCACGTTGATTCCCAGTCCCACGGGCAAAGTTGCCACCGAGTGACGATGGGGGGCCGCGATGAAGGACAGGTGTAGGCGCGGTGTCTAACTGTAGGGGTAAACAACAGCCACATGGTTCCGTTGCCTGCTGAGGAACAGTTCCTCACGACACACAGTAACAATAACACAAATGAAAATTGTGGAAGCGTCAACCCGAGGAGGCCGGGGGGCCGGCGGTCGTGGCCGCGCTGGCGATCGGCGAGGGGGTCGCGACGGCGGCACGAGCGCGGCGCCTCAACGGACCGACAAGCGATTCGGTGGCCGCCGCCAAGACCCGGTCTTCACGTCAGCCGCGCAACGACGACCGGCCGATGAGGACCAAGAGCTGGCCACTCTTTCGAACCGCGGCGGAGACCACCACCGGCTACGAAGTATCATTTCTCGCTCGTCGCGCACGGTGACAAGCCGCGGGCAGCCCCTGCCTCGGGAGGACGACGAGGGAGGTGAAGAAGAAGAAGAAACGGATGAAGAAAACCTTCCGGAAGCCGCGGAACTTGACTTGGAGGCCGACGAAATAGCGGCATTGGACGAGGACGCCGCGAACTGGAGCGGCTCGGACGTCGACGTATCTAACGCCACTCGTCGTATCGCCGTCGTGAAGTGCGACTGGGACCATGTGCGTGCCTCCGATATCTTTGCCGTGTGTCAAAATGCGGTTCCCCTGGGTGGCACGTTGATCAATGTGTCGGTGTACTTGAGCGACTTCGGCGCCCAACGGCTTGAAGAAGAGCGTAAGCACGGGCCGGACCTCTGGGACGCGGCCGCCAAACGCGCCGCTGCGACTGCCAGCAGACGGCCTCAGAGGGAGAAAAGTGAGCAAGTACCCGATCCCAAACAAGATGTGGATGCCGTGGAAGACGGCCTGGAGGACGACGACGACGACGAAGACTACGATGACGCGCGCGCATTTGGCGTCGCCGAGCAAGACGATGAAGAAACCGGCGAGCGGTTTTCCTCGGGAAAGTACCGCAAGTATGAGATGGATCGCATGAAATACTTCTACGCCATTTGCACGTTCGACTCCGAGGACACCGCGGCGGTCGTGTACAAGGAGTGCGATGGGTTAGAACTGGAAGGTTCCGGTGTGTCGCTTGATCTGCGCTTCGTCGACGCATCCGACTCGTTCGACGATCGGCACCTCCGAGACACTTGCTCGCGGCTACCCCGGACGTTCAAGCCCATGAAGGCCTTCATCAACCAGTCGATGTCCAACACGAAATTCACCATTTCTTGGGACCGTGACGACGCCATTCGGCAATCGTCACTTCGCGACATGTTCACCGGCGACGGCGACGAGGCGGATTTGATGGCGTACTTGGCCTCCGATAGCGATGGTGATGACGACGGCGTCCCGACCACGGCAGTGCAACCCCCGGCGCCAGTTCGCGGCGCGGCCGCCGGTCTGGCACAGCAAGCGAAGCCACCCGGTCCCAGCAAGGCGGAACGCCGTGCGGCCAAGCGCCTCAACATCCGCCGACGCTATTCCTCGCTGCTCGAATCGATTGGGAGTGACATCAACCACCTGCCGAAGGATAAGGACACGAGCGAAGACAAGACCATTCTCATGGACGTGGAGGGCGCGGAATCCAGCACTGAAAAGGGAGGAAAGAAAAGGGTCCCGGATGCCCCTTCCTCCGACGAAGGGGAGGAGGGGGCGGACGCAGCACGTGGCACGGACGACGACGATGACGACGATCTCAACAGCGACCTGAGTTCGGTGGATGATGACGACGATGACGATGAATCAGATGCCGTGACGGGCAACGTATCGGGCAACATGGACGCCGATTTCGACATGGACGCGGACGAGCGAGCCAAGGACGTTCAACGAGACCTCCAAAAGCGGCGCCTGCTGCGCACGGCGGACGCCGGAACGAAAGCGCAGTTGAAGTACCGTGAGCTGCGCAAGGCCGGAAAGAAGGCGAAGAAGGAATCCATTTTGAAGCAGCAGCAGCTATCCCGTGAATTATCCTCCGAACAGAAACAGGGCCAACGCGCAGATCTTGAAGCCACATTTCAGGGCGCCGTGGATCCTAGTGACGATGGCAAGCCGAAGCGAGGTAAAGCGAAACACAAGGCACTAGTCAAGGCCGCGAAGCAACGTGAACAGTTGGAGCGCAAGGCGAAGAAAAGAGAACGGACGTTGCGACAGTCCGGCTTGTCGGCCCTTGACGTCCAGGCCACCCCTGCCGTGACCGCAGCAGGCGACACCGCAGCAGGCACGAAGACGTCAAAAAACGCCTCGCCAGCTTCTGCTGGAAAGGTCGCATTGGATCGCCGGTTCGTACAGCGTCTCGTGACGGATCCGCGCTTTCACATCGACGTGTCGTCAGAGCGAAGAAGAAAGGACGCCGGGTTGGCAGCGATGGCGGCCACGGTGGTGCAGCAGCGCCGCAAAAAGCAGGAAGTGGTGACGGCGCCAGCGCTCACTGCTGCGGCGGGGGACGAAGACGTTGCGTTTTTCATGTCAAAAAGGAAGACCCCAGGCACCAAGCGGGGCCGCGAGTAACACCAACACAACGTGACGCAACATGCTCCCTTCACACCGCCCACCGCTAGGAGGGCTTGGCGCTCGGTACGACGTAAAAACCGGTTAATGACCCCACTTTATTGCTCGAAAGAAGGCACATCCGAGAGAGTCCAAAGTTGACAAGGAAAAAACAAGGCGTTGCATTTGTCTTTTTGTTGTGGCTCTCACTCATCTCTCTACATTCCGACTTCCGCGTCGTAGCAATATCGTCCGGCACTCCAACTTAAAAATGCCACTCTCCGCTGCACTAGGTGTGCTGTCTTGGGCCCTCGTTCGCGCCTTCCAGAACCGATGGCTTTGCTGGGGCCTTCTCCCGTCGCTCGCGGCGGCGGTCGGTTTTATTTGCTCCTGCACCATCCTCGAGACGCTGCTGACCTTTTCTTTCATGGATCGCTACATGGTCCGGTATCCGAGCGCCCCTCCCGCCCCAGGTGCGCCCGCGGAGAAGAAGGATGCCACTCGCCGCGACTTGTTCACCAAGTTGCAGCAGCGCATTTCCTGGTGGACGCAGTTGCGCAGCTCTCTTTACCAAGTTCTGGGGCCCCTCAACGTCATTGGCATCGCTGTCAACGCCTATTTGCTTCCGCTTGCAGGTGCCGTAACTCCGTTGGACGCACCCCGAACGCCCGAGGGATATCACCCTCTCTCCATATTTGGCGTTTCCGGCTTCGTCCCCATCGCGCATCCGGTGGGCAAGCTCCTCACCCAACTGGATATCCGCGTGGCGACCGGGGTTCGCAGCTTGCTGGCCGCGATCGACCCAACGTCCGCGAGCGTCGGTGCTGAGGAGCTGTCCGGTTTGCTGCCGACGTTCACCACGCACGTGATTCAATTCTTCTTCATGATGCTGATTGCGGACTTCTTCTTGTACTGGGGCCATCGGCTGCAGCACGATATTGAATACGCGTGGAAACACTTTCATTCGTTGCATCACCAACTCTCGACACCAACTCCCGTCGGTACCGCGTTTATCGACAACACCGATGCTCTGCTTCAGGCAGGCCTGCCGCTGATCCTGACCGGGCTCATCGTGCGCCCGCACCCAGTGACCTTGTGGCTCTACATGGCCTTTCATCTCACCAACAACGCGCTCAACCACAGCGGACTGGAGTGCTGGTGGATCAACCTGATCGCGCTGAAGTGGCTTCCCATGCGCAGCGGCAACAGCCACCATGACACTCACCATCGCTTTTCGCACTATGGAAAGAACGCCAAGAACTACGCCGAAATGTTTTGGCTGTGGGACTACGTGTTTGGCACGTACAGTGACGGGGCGATGAAGCTCGTCAAGGTGGGCTGATGCAAGTTTCGCGCTTGACGCGCACACGCAACGCGTTCTTGACACACAATTTTCCGATTCTTTAAAGAAGTAGGAGGGAGGAGGAGAGGTGTTTTGCTGCACACACAAAATCGACGTACGCACAACACCGTGTGAATGTGGTGGTTGGCGATGATTTCGTCGTGAAAATATCGGATTCGTGCGATCGCGGTGACTCCGATGTCTCAGGTGTTTTTCGAACGCGCGGCAAATGTCAAAACTTGCTCGAGTCTGGGTTGAATTTATTTTACAAAGGCACAGCGAAAGTACGGACAGGATTGAGACATATCAGCAGACTCTCAATCACCCATTCGTGATCCAAGCTACAGGGTTTCTGTCTGACACATTCGTTGCCGAACCATCATGACGTCCGCCAGACAATTGCTGACGGTTCCAAGCGAAGCCGCTTGCCGCACTGTCGCGGACTTGATTCAAAGAGGAGATCAGGTAGGATTGTTGGAAGTCATTGCCACAGCCGCAGACGACACGGCGCCAACGTCGATCACCAAGCCTATTCTTGGGGCGGTGGTATTCGGCCTCCGAGACAGTAAGACCTTCTCAGATGCCAAAACGCGGGTCGTCCTCGAAGGGGTCCTGAAAAGCTGCTCTCAGGGCCGTCTGGCGAACACGTTCGGGGAAGAATGCCTCTCAGCACGGGAGGTGCTGACTGACATCGCGCAGGAGGAGGGCCGGCTTGCGGATGCACTGCAGATCCTGTCTCAAGTGCCGACGGACAACACCGCTCTCCGCAGCGGCCAGGAAAAGTATCGCTTTCACCTTTTCGTTCGCATGGGTGAAATCGCGTTGCAACTCGACAACCAGCACCAGGCCGAGTCGTTTCTGACGCGGGCGTGGCCGCTGCTCAAACACGCGTCCGACAACGACATTCGTCACCGCTTCCATTTTGCCTTCGCGAATGTGCACGACCAGAATCGCAAGTTTTTCGAAGCCGCGTCTCGGTACTACACTGTTAGCCACCAACTCGAACACTATCAAGAAGCCCTGCGCAACGCGATTGTATGCCTCGTACTTGCCGACGCGGGTCCGCAGCGCGCGCGGTTGTTGGCCATCGTAGCCCGTGACGAGCGTATCGCTGCCCTCGGAGACCTCGGCGCCATGCTTGTCAAAGTCGCCCATCAGCGGATCCTACGCGACAAGGACGTCGCCAGCCTTCAGCCCTTCTTACTAACGCACCACAAGGCGGTGAGCCGCTTCGGACGCACCGTCGTCGACAACGCCATCTCTCAGCACAACTTGCTCTCCGCGAGCCAGCTCTACTACAACATCTCGTTCACGGAGCTCGGGTCGCTCCTGAGTGTCGCCCCGAACGAGGCTGAGCGCATCGCGGCGCAAATGATCTCCGAAGATCGTCTGAAAGCGGTGATCGACCACGTCAAGCAAAGCATCACGTTCCTCGCCGCAGCAGGCGAAACGGTGCCCTTGCAGGTGTGGGACGTTCAAATTGCTAGTCTGTGCCAAGGCGCGTCGGCCGTCGCGGACGCCATCTGTCGCCGTCGGCCTGAGTTGCTAGGGTTGCTGGAGGCGTAGGCCCATCCATCCCTGTGTTTGTGCCGATGCGCCCCTCCCCGTCCTTCTCTCTCTTCTCATCGCCGCATGCTGCGAACGTTGGCCTTTCTTTCTTTCTTTTTTTTGCTTTTTTGTGACAAAAGACCCCTGATGCCGGCAAAGACCCATTGTCGGGCGACATTGGCCAAACGACGTTCCCCGTCACGATGTCCCCTCCCCAGAACGGCAGTATTCCTTTTCCTGTCGTTTCTGGTTGCTGATAATGGACTACAAACGGCAGGTCGAGGCGCTAGCGAGTCATTCGCTCGCTGTCGCCGGAACGATTTTAAAGCAATGGACCGCCAACGTCGAAAACGCCTATCTTTCGCAGGACTCCAGCACACGAAACCGTCTGCTAGTGGCCGGAGCTATCTCGACGGCCGCGGTCTCTCTTGGAACATCCTGGGTCGTCCACCGCTTGTGCTGCCGCCAACAATCCAGCCACTCACCCTCCGATGAATTCGATTTTTCGAACAGTACACGAGGGAGCGTGGCTCGTGACGCTGCGGATGCAATTGAAAGTGAAAAGAGGCTAGACCCTTCGCTTTACTCCCGAGAGCACATTGCGCAATACCAGGAAAACGTCATCCGACAGGGCGACGCCGAGCGCCGGGAGGCTGAGCGGAAAGCCGCTGAGCACAAGGACGCCGAACGGAAGGAGGCCGAGCGCAACGACGCCGAGCGCAAAGCGGCTGAGCACAAGGAGGCCGAGCGCAAAGAGGCCGAGCGCAAAGCGGCTGAGCGCAAGGAGGCCGAGCGGAAGGCGGCTGAACGCAAGGAGGCGGAGCGGAAGGCGGCTGAACACAAAGAGGCCGAGCGCAAGGAGGCCGAGCGCAAAG
>ERZ1292630.2521-Hain-H41-02um-R3-2521-length-16845-cov-3_pt1 | contig 16845 bp, 16 predicted proteins | sample MGYA00564408_ERZ1292630 | MGnify/ENA primary metagenome ERZ1292630 (study PRJEB36523, sample SAMEA6512641) | groundwater metagenome | collected 2019-01-08 | study: AquaDiva: Metagenomics assemblies of 32 groundwater samples | reverse complement strand
TCGCTCTCATAGAAACTCTTAATCCATGCTGGAAAGACCTTGCCGAAGAGTTGGAAATAGATTCTTCGGTCGCCCCGATATTCATCGGGGCTTCCTCAGAATGACAATAAACGGTGCTGTAAAAATGACAAAAAATACAACTCAATCTATCCTCTTAGGTAACGAAGCGATTGCCCAGGGACTGGTAGAAAGCGGTTGCCAGATAGTAACCTCCTATCCGGGCACCCCCGGTTCGGAAATTCTCCCGAGCGTCGTTCGCTTAAAACAAAAACATCAACTTAATATTTATACGGAATGGTCCACTAACGAAAAAGTGGCTTATGACATTGCCCTAAGCGCCAGTTATACTGGTAAACGTTCGGCCGTGGTGATGAAACAGGTTGGTTTAAATGTCGCGGCCGATTCCCTGATGAGTTCGGCTTATACCGGCGTCATCGGCGGGATGGTTATTATTTCCTGCGACGACCCAGGTCCTCATTCTTCCCAAACCGAACAGGATTCGCGCTTTTTTGCAATGTTTGCCAAAGTACCGGTGCTGGACCCGGCTACCCCACAGGAAGCCAGGGATTTATTGCCTGATGCCTTTGAGTTATCGGAAAGATTTGAAATACCGGTAATTTTCCGGCCGGCGATCCGGGTCTGCCACGCTAAACAAACTATCACGGAAGGAAAAATTTTATCCGCCTCAGGTGGACTGGACCGACCGGCGCTTTTTAAAAAAAATCCAAACCGCTGGGCCGCCACGCCCCGCTACCGCTTTATCCTCCACCAGGCGCTGAATCAAAAATTAGAACGCATCAGAACCGAATTTGAAAAAACAAGAAAGTGGAATTACGCTACCCCAATCTTGGGAAAACCCAAATTAGGTATTATCACCGGTGGTGTTTGCGATACCATCGTTAAAGATATTTTAGAAGAATTCCGGTTAACCAACCGGATTCCGGTTCTTAAAATCACCACCCCCTATCCCTTACCTCGCAAATTAGTTAATAACTTCATCAAACGGGTTGGACAGGTTTTGATTCTGGAAGAAACCGACGAAGTGATTGAAATACAAACTCGGAGTGAGCGCAGCGAATCTATCATTGGTAAAAGAAAAATCCTGGGCCGGCATAACGGAGTAATTCCACGCGAAGGAGAATTATTACCAGAAATAATCTATGACATTCTCGGAAAAACATTAAAAAAATTGAAGATAACTCCCTCATTACCGCCACCGGATAATAAACTTTCGGTCTTGGTTAAAGATTTACAACTGCCTATCCGTCGTCCAACCCTGTGTCCGGGTTGCCCCCATCGGGCTTCGTTTTATGCCATAAAAAAAGCCCTGCCTCGGGCGATTTTTTCCAGCGATATCGGTTGTTATACTTTAGGCCTTAATTTAGGAGCCGTTGACACCTGCCTGGATATGGGCGGCGGCGTAACACTGGCTAACGGCTTCTACCAAGCCTTCCATCTGGATAACAAAACGCAACCGATTGTTGCCACCGTCGGTGATTCTACTTTCTATCACGCCTGTCTGCCGGCTTTAGTTAATGCTGTCTATACTAAGGCCCGTTTTGTTTTGGTCGTCCTGGATAACAGCATCACCGCCATGACCGGGATGCAACCAACCCCTGATTCCGGTATTCTGGCGGACGGGCTAAAAGGAGAACGCGTTCCCTTAAAAGAATTAATCGCCGGCTGCGGCGTAAAATTTATTGCGGAAGGCGACCCGTATGAAATGAAATCTTTCGAAAAACTCATCAAAGACGCCTACGCCTATACCCAACAACCAGATGGTAATGTCGCGGTAGTGATTGCCCGGCACACCTGTCCCTTATATTTTAAAGAAGATTTAAAAAAATATCAATCCGCCTTAGGCGGAAAAGTTACGATTGACAGCGAAAAATGTGATGGCTGCCGATATTGTTTGAAAGCATTTGAATGCCCGGGTCTGGTCTGGAACGAAACTACTCAAAAAGTGGTAGTTGATGACCGCATTTGTGTCGATTGCGGCGTGTGCCTTACTGTCTGTCCGAAAGATGCCATTGTGAAAGCATAATTTTTTTGTGTAACTCAAAACTTTAGTTTTGACTGACTTATGAATATTCAAATCATCATTAGCGGTATTGGCGGACAGGGAGTTCTTTTTGCCACGAAAGTCTTAACCGAAACCGCTTTAGCCCGGGGTGCTAACCTGATTGGTTCGGAAACGCACGGGATGTCCCAGCGCGGCGGGTCGGTGACTTCCCATTTAAAAATCGGCCGGTTCCAAAGTCCCTTGGTCCGAACGGGCGCGGCTGATATTTTATACGGATTTGAGCAAACCGAATTCTTGCGGACGTTACCATTCATAAAAAATGGCGGGGTTTGTTTTATAAACACGTCTAAAAATACTTTACCAAACGAAAAATTACAAAAGTATTGTCATAAACACGGAATCGCCATTTTTTATTTAGATGCCGATAAAATTGCCCTGGAACTGGGTGCGCCTCTTTCGGCCAATCTGGTAATGTTAGGTTATTCCACGGCGCTACTTCAGAATACTCGTCAAAACATATTTTTCACGGCGGCGGAAATGGAAACGACTATAAAAAAAATCAGCCCGGCACAACTCCTGGAAATAAACCTTAAGGCCTTTCAGACAGGACTATCTATCTCAGGTAAGCCGTCTCAAGACTAAAGTCTTGAGTTACATTTAAAGTTCTTTCCCGGTCAGTTTCCGGTAGGCGTCCAGGTATTTTTCAGAAGTTTTCTTGATGATTTCCGGCGGTAATTTCGGGGCGGGCGGCTGTTTATTCCACTGGAACGCCTCCAGATAATCACGCACAAACTGTTTGTCAAAAGAGGGCTGGCTCCGACCGGCCAGATACCCCTCGCTGGGCCAGAAGCGGGAAGAATCAGGCGTCAAGACCTCGTCCACCAAAATAATCTCCCCGTTTAACTCGCCCCACTCAAATTTCGTATCGCTGATAATAATTCCTTTAGTCAAAGCATACTGATGGGCTTTCTGGTAAATTTTCAAACTTCGCTCTTTTAATTCCGCGGCAATTTTTAGGCCGATGATCTCCACCATCCGTTCATATGAAATATTTTCATCATGTCCTGAGGTGGCTTTGGTGGACGGAGTAAAAATAGGTTCGGGTAATTTCTCTGATTCTTTCAATCCTCCCGGCAATTTGATTCCACAGATGCTGTTTGATGATTTATATTCTTTCCAACCGGAGCCGGCCAGGTACCCGCGCACCACGCATTCCACCGGCCAGACTTTAGTCTTTTTAACCAGCATTGTTCGTCCGGCTAAAACCGCCTGAAGCGAAGCGGATTGACTTTTTATCTGCGGAACCTGTTCCGCAATTTTATTAAAATCATCTGTAAGCAAATGCGTGGGCGTAATATCTTTAAGAAAGTCAAACCAGAAGACGGAAAGGGCCGTTAATACTTTTCCTTTAAACGGAATACCGTCCGGCAGAACGACATCAAAAGCTGAAAGACGGTCCGAAGTAACAATCAAAAGTTTGTCATCTAAGTCGTCCTGATTAGGTCGGGACTCTCCCGCTTGGGGCGGGACGGAGTTTACCCCGCTATTAGCGGGGCTGTCGCTTCGCGTTGTCGCTTCGTACCGATTAGGTCGGGATTCCACTGTCGCTTCGTAAATATCGCGCACTTTTCCGCGTCCGAAGAGTTTTAATCCTGGTATGTTAGTTTCACAAACAACTATCTCAATCATAAAAATTTTATCCTAAAATTTTTATCGGTAACGATGAATATGGCAAATGGCCATAGCCAGAGCGTCGGCCGCGTCAGCCGGCTTAGGAATCTCAGCCAGCCCTAAAATAAGTTTAACCATCTCCTGGATTTGCGTTTTATGGGCCCGGCCGTTGCCGGTCACCGATTTTTTTATTTCGGCCGGCGTATATTCATAAATCGTACAGTTCTGGTTCGCCGCACAAAGCAAAGCCACCCCCCGCCCTTCGCCAATCTTAATCGTCGCCTGGGCATCTTTACTGTAAAAAACATTTTCAATCACCACTTCATCCGGCCGGTATTTTCGTAGAACCTTGGTTAATCCCTGATAAATTGTCTTTAAACGCAAGGCCAATGGTTCCTTAAGACTGGCCCGGATAACTCCGTAGGTAACCACCTTGCTATCTCCGCCGTTGGCGGAATAAACCGAACCGGTTGACCCCTGATAAAATTCAGCTTGCCCCGCCCCGCCTAGGCGGGGCGAGGGCGCCTCCAAAATGGCATACCCCACAATTCTGGTCCCGGGGTCAATCCCCATAATCAGCATATAAAATTTTCCTTCGGTAAATTTTATGTTATTATATATGAAAATTACATTTTATTCAAATTTTTCTTGTGTAATTTTCGTTTATTCATATAATATAAATTTTTGCAGACAAAAATTTATGAAGTGGTCACAGGCATTCATTTCCACATTAAAAGAGAACCCGGCTGATGCGGAGATTGTCAGTCACAAATTGATGCTCCGGGCAGGGTTAATCCGTAAACTAACCTCCGGCACTTATATCTATTTACCTTTAGGCCAGAAGGTTCTTAATAAAGTCATTACCGTTGTCCGGGAAGAAATGGACCGGGCCGGAGCACAGGAAATCCTGATGCCGGCCCTGCAACCGGCTGAAATATGGGAAGCCAGCGGCCGCCTGAAGCAGTTCGGCGAATTAGTTTTCCAATTCCAGGATCGGACCGGCAAAAAAAATCTCCTCGGCCCCACCCACGAAGAAATCGTTACCAATCTCGTTAAAAATGAAATTACTTCTTACCGACAGTTACCGGTCACCCTCTACCAGATTCAAACCAAATTCCGGGATGAAATCAGACCGCGCTTCGGCGTCCTGCGCAGTAAAGAATTCCTGATGAAAGATGCTTACAGTTTTGACACCGACGAAAAAGGATTAGACCGGAGTTATCAAAAAATGTATGAGGCCTATTGCCGGATTTTTGAACGGTGCGGCTTAAAATACAAAGCCGTAGAAGCCGAAACCGGTCTGATGGGCGGAGACGTGTCGCATGAATTTATGGTCCCCAGCCCGGCCGGCGAAGACCTTTTCGTCACCTGTCCGAAATGCACTTACGCCAGCAATATCAATACGGCTATTCCCGGACGGCCGACGAACCCAGAAACAACTAATAACTCTCTTAATTTACAACCATTGCAGGAAGTCAAAACACCCGGAACAACCACCATTGAAGCGGTCAGCCAATTCCTCAAAACGCCGCCGCCCCAAATGGTTAAAACGCTTATTTATCTGGTGGATAACCAACCGTTCGCTTTTTTAATCAGGGGCGACCATGAACTTAATCCCTTTAAACTCGGCCGACTGTTAGGCACGGAAAATATTGTGATGGCTGATGCTAAAACTATTGAAAAAGTAACCGGAGGACCTTTAGGTTTTTCCGGACCGGTCGGTTTAAAAAATATTAAAATACTAGCCGATTACGCCATCGCCTCTATGACTAACTTTGTTACGGGTGCTAATAAAACAGACGCGCATTTAATTAATACCAATCTTAAACGTGATTTCCAGGTTGAGCGGTTGGCCGATTTACGCGTTGTCGTGGAGAACGACCCCTGCCCGCAATGCGCCGCCCAGTTGCAGATTTCCCGCGGGATTGAAATCGGCCATGTCTTTAAACTGGGCACCAAATATTCTAAATCTTTAGGCGCTTCTTTCCTGAATGAAAAAGGGCAGAGCCATCCGGTAGTAATGGGCTGTTACGGCATCGGTCTTAACCGGATTATCGCTGCGGCGATTGAAAACTCGTCCGACCAAAACGGGATTATCTGGCCCAACCAGATCGCTCCCTATCAAGTTATTATTATCTCAGTGAATCCTCAGGAACCGAAAATAAACGAAACCTCGCAAAAATTATATGAATCTTTACAGGCCAAAAATATTGAAGTACTCTGGGATGACCGGAATATTTCGGCCGGCATAAAATTCAAAGACGCCGATTTAATCGGAATCCCCATTCGTTTAACGGTCGGGAAAAATATGATGGAAAAAGGGTTAATTGATATTAAACAGCGCGGTCGTTCCGAGCAAAAATCATTTTCATTTGATGAAACCGTTACGGAAACCATCAGATTGATAAGCGGTTAAGGAAGTATGGCATTCAAAAAACACATCTTCATCTGTTTGTATCTGGGCCTAACCGTTTTCGGTTGTCAGGGTATCTCCTCAAAACCTCTGCCGGTCGGTCTGGTAAAAATATCTTATTTCGCCCAGACTGAAACCAGGCGCACCAATCAACTCGTCGGCGTTTATATTGCTGTCGTTTCCCAAAAATGGTACCAACAGCACCGCCAAAAATTATATGAGATTTTTGAAGAAGCCGCTCCGGCCAGCGTGCATATCGCCCCGGATGAAATAATGGACCAATTAATAACCTATTGCCAGGAGAAAGGATTTTACCGTTTACCGGCCATGCCACTCGGTGAATTTAAAACATCCGACTTAACCCGCCGGGATTTCCAGATTAAGGTAATTACGCTGGAAATAAACGGTATCAGCCGCAGCGTCTCGCTGGATAAGTTAACCAAACCGGAAGAACAATTTGTTTTTCGCGAACTCCGCGAAGTAATCCGTCAGGTTTTTAACGCCTCTTCCGGTCCAGCGGTGATTACGCTGGAGCAAGTTAAACCGGAAGAAATACAGCAACGTGAAAAGTAAACTGCGCCTTCTTATCGGAACCAGAAATAAAGGTAAAATCAGGGAAATTAAAGCGCTTTTTAAAAATTTACCCATCAAGTTTATTTCGCTCGCTCAATTCAAGCATGTCCCTCCGACAAAAGAAACCGGCCGGACTTATCAGGCCAACGCCGAAAAAAAAGCATTGGTTTTAGCCCGAATCACCCCGGTTAGGCTAACGGGTGAACTGGTGCTGGCTGAAGACTCCGGAATTGAAGTTAAGGCACTGGGTGGGCGACCTGGGATTTATTCAGCCCGGTATTCAGGGGCCGGAGCAACCGACGAGAAAAATAATGCTAAACTTTTAAAGGAATTAAACGGTCTTCCGCCGTCCCGCCGCCAGGCCCGTTATCGCAGTGTCGTGGTACTGGCTAATCAGAAAGGTATTCTTTTCAGCGCGACCGGCACCTGCGCCGGCCGGATTGCCACCGAATTAAAAGGAAAAAACGGCTTCGGTTATGACCCCCTCTTTATTCCCACCGGCTATACAAAAACATTTGGCCAATTACCGATCAAAATCAAACACCGCATCAGCCACCGGGCCCGGGCGATACGTAAACTTATCAATAAAATCAGTAATTATTGACAGGACCAAAATTATCTGTTATTCTTTTTAAATATAAATTAGATTGCTTCGGGAAGACCCTCGTCCCGCCGCGGCGGGAACATTCCTGTGGTAGGTCGCCCTTTATGGTGACGGAATAAGACGGCACTCTAAAGAGTGCCCGACCAAAACGAAGCAATCCCAAACATTGAAATTCCTATACAAAAATTTATGGATAAATTTATTACTGAAGGTATCACTTTTGACGATGTTTTGATTTTACCGGCGAAATCGGACGTGGTGCCGAGCGCAGTGGATACCTCAACATTTTTTTCGCGTAACATTAAAATCAATATCCCCATCTGTTCGGCCGCAATGGACACCGTTACCGAAGCGCCGCTGGCGATCGCGATGGCTCAGGAAGGCGGCATCGGTATTATCCACCGGAATCTGGGTATTGAAGAACAGGCCCGGGAAGTAACCAAGGTTAAGCGTTCGGCCAGCGGCGTGATTCTTGACCCGATCTGCCTGTCTCCGAACGAAACCACCGGCACCGCCCGGCAGATTATGACCGACCATCATATCTCCGGCATTCCTATCGTGGTGGAAGGGAAAAAACTGGTCGGAATTCTGACCATCCGTGATTTACGATTCCAGAAATCTGATACTAAAAAGATTTCCGAGGTAATGACCAAAGACCACCTGATAACCGCTCCAATTGATACTACCTTAGACCAAGCCAAACAGATCCTGCATAAAAATAAGGTGGAAAAATTACTGCTGGTTGATAATAATCTTATTTTAAAAGGACTGATTACCATCAAAGATATTAATAAAATGTTGCAATTTCCGAAGGCGTGCCGGGATAAGACGGGTCGTTTACGGGTTGGCGCAGCGGTCGGAGTCAAAGAAATACCCCGGGTAGAACAATTAATTAAAAACGGGGTTGATGTGGTCGTGGTGGATACAGCGCACGGGCACTCTAATAATGTCATTGAAACGGTCAAAGCCATTAAGAAACAATTTAAAATAGAGGTGGTGGCTGGTAATATCGCCACTCCGGAAGCAGCGCTGGATTTAATCAAGGCCGGAGTGGACGGCATTAAGGTCGGGATTGGACCCGGTTCTATCTGCACCACGCGGATTATTGCCGGAATCGGAGTGCCTCAAGTAACTGCGATTGTTAACTGCGTCAAGATAGCCCAGAAGTACAAAGTGCCGGTTATTGCGGACGGCGGGATTAAACATTCCGGTGATATTACCAAGGCCCTGGCGGCCGGGGCGCATTCGGTAATGATTGGCGGACTTTTTGCCGGCGTAGCCGAAAGTCCGGGCCAGACATTTTTATTTAAAGGCCGCCCTTATAAAGTGTACCGGGGAATGGGTTCTGAAGGCGCGATGGTCAAAGGCAGTAAAGAACGTTACGGCCAGGCCGACATCACGGAACGGGAAAAATTAGTGCCGGAAGGGATTGAAGGCCAGGTGCCCTTTAAAGGACCGTTGAGCGATTTTGTTTATCAATTGGTCGGCGGCGTCCGGGCCGGAATGGGTTATTGCGGCGCCCGGAGTATTGAAGAACTGCGGACTAAAGCCAAATTCATCAAAATTTCTCCAGCCAGTTTACGCGAAAGTCATCCGCACGATATTATGATTACCAAAGAATCACCGAATTACTGGCTGGAATCATTGCAGTAAAAATCACATCCCTTATTCTGTTCGTTCACCGCGGGAAGAAAACAACTCGGTTAAAACAACCAACCCAATAATTATAAATAACAGAATAATTGTTGCATAATAATAATCAGGCGAAGCCCACTTGATAAGTTTGGTAACGCGACCAATCACTAATGATTCTCGGGCCATGACGGTATATCCAAAAGCCGCGCCGAATGAAACCATCATATAGAATATCCCCAAACGAGCAACCTTATTAACCGCACCTTTATGCTCAACCGAAAAGAAAAAGTAAATCAGCACCGCGATTACGCCGACAAGAATTAAACAAGTATTAATCGTCTGGAATATTGTTACTTCTGGCCCCCAAAACGGATTGAGTGTCGGAACCATCTGTTTAAATATATTAGCTGAAACCACCAACGGAATAGACATACCGGAAACTGACCCCATAATAAAAGCAAGGGTATAACGGGAAAGCCAATTAAACTTAGAAGAAAAACGGGTGAGCATCAGTATCCCGAGAACCAAAGGGATGATCAACCAGAGATTCTCGTGAGATTCTAACGGTTTCTCCCATTGTTTAATGTGGAAAGAAACGGTCAAGGCCCGGTAAAGCGGATAGATTAAATCAGGCCAGATAACAGTAAACCAAGCATAACAGACAGCATAACCGGCCGTTAACTCCACGTAGATATATTCACCCAACTTGAAAATCGGATTATCTTTATAGAGAAAAGTATAAATCATCAGGGTAAACCCGACGGCTAACCACGTTTCGATAATCTGCATTGTTGTAATTGATTCCGGCATATAAAAAATCAACCTTTTCTTCGTCTGGTAAAGTAAACAATATTACCGACTACGATCAATATAATAATCAAAGAATGAACGACGGTTTGCGGTTTCATTCTTTCGGTCGCGATCCCTTTTTCGCCAATCAAAGACTCGTATTGAGCGGCGGCGCCGATGCCCCCCATTAATCCCACCAGTTGACCGGATTGCAGATAAGGGTAATAATCAGTGGCCATCACGGCCGTACAGCCGGCGCCTAAAGGCATTTTCCCTTTTTCTTTACCATAAACAATCCAAACATCAACGGCATTGCCAGCAGAAATACACATAGCATATTTCATATCTTTAAGAGTTCTAATACCTTTGAGAACCGGTAATTCTTTAGTAGATTTATCTTTATAATCCTTGGGATAAGTAAAAAATATATCCTGACTGAGATTTAAAATGACCGAACTACCGCCTGGTTTAAAAGGCATAATCACATAATCAAGGCCATCCTGTTTATTTTCCATTTTGGCGGCGGTGGTAAAAATGTCGCCCATTAAACCGGAGGACTGAGGACTCCAGATAGTCATTCCGATAACACGGAGTTTTTTCCTGAAAACATGTCGTAAAATCGCCATGGTCATCGGTCTTAATTCTTCGTCAGAAGAAGGGTCGAAATCTATAGAAAGAATTATGGGCGAACCGGCCGGCAATGATTCTATTTTATCATATATATTTTTTACCACGCGTGATGACGTATCAGGAAGTTTGATTTTTTCGCTGACTATAACCGGGATGATAATGGCCAGCGCGACTAAGGCGAAAATAACCCAGCGGATGATATGGAATTTTGGTTCGCTTGTCATGTTTTCAATTTTTACCGCCTAAATAGGCACGTTCAATACCAAAAATAATCTTTAATGAAAATGAAATAGACCCCATCGCAATACCGAATAATATGGCCCGTTTGGCCGCGGTATTCGGGGTTGATAAAATCCAGGTCATAATATCCGGGATGCCGGACCAGAGCATCCCACCCAACGGCGTCTGCCCAAGCATAATAAACACGGCGGCCAATAAAAGCAGTGTCGCTTCCAGACTGCGCGCCCGGAATGCCCGAAAGGCCGCTGAGGCAATGAAAAATCCGATGATGGAAAACATCGTGGCGGAAAGCGGCGTTATGCCGTGCCTGAAAATCCAATCTAATGACGACCCATCCTTAAGCCCGGTAATACGATACCATTCTTTTACTTGTTCGGCCGATTGAACCGAAGATTCCGGTAAAGGTAAAATTACGTTTATAAGAGACGGAGTAAATCCTACGACCACGCTAATCAGGAACGAAAAAAACATTATTAGACTGAATCCCCAGCCGGGTTTATTCCGAAAAATCTGGAGATAATGAAAATTTAACAGACTGTATATGCCCAATAACAATGAAATACCACCGATAATCATCAACCATTTATTAACCCATGTCAACAGGTCTTGTGATATCTGGTGAGGGATAAAAAATTGGATTATAAATATTACCCCCATGGCAAAAGCAATCAGCAATGGTAATTGTCGTTTAATCATAATTAGAAAGTCTTAAATAAATTAACTAAAAAAGTTATCCCGGCTGTACTGGCCAGTGAACCAAGTATTAATATAAGGATAATAAGTCCCTTGGTGAAATCCTGTCCTTTCAGCGAACCGGTCTGCAGAGGTTCTCTGGAAAGGTAAGCTGAAGCCGCATAGAGTTCCTCACCCATTAACGTATAATCACAGGTCGTAATAAAGAATGGTAATTGGGTAATTGAATCAGTGCCGGCAATCTGGATGGCGCCGATCGCAGCGCCGGTTTCGGCCAATAACAAGGATTCGGCATAGTAATAACCCATGTAAAGATTAGCCGCCGGTTTGTGCCGGACCATCAGACCATCAACCGCCGCGGCATAAGCAAATTGGTCGTCGGTGATAAAGAAAATATTATCCTGATTATAAGCATCGGGCCGGCCGGCTTCCAGATAGGCCTCCCGGACTACTTCCTGGCAAACCGACATTACAATGGGGTCCCGGCAGGGAACTTTTATTTGTGAATCATAATTAGCGACTTTCCGGGCCACCTTGCCAAGAATACTGGTCGCCGCAATCGTCGAAAGCGACCCCATTCCATCCAGACCGTTAAGATAAAGAATGGGTTTCCCCATCTCGGTCGCCCGGCCGATGGCTTCTTCAATAGCGTCAAGACCGGGAATACGCCTGATAAATAAATCAGGATTTTTACGCGCCAGACTGATGAAAAACATAATTACAAAAGAAAAAATAACGACAAAGATTAAAATATTAATCTTAGAAGCGTCAAACCAATTACCTTGATGCATCGCGGAAACAACGCTTGAAAACCCCAACGTTTTACTTCCATCTGTCACGGCTAATTTGAAATAGGTCGTTGCCGTAATAGGTTTCGGATTGTCATCCGTAAGACTCTGCTTAAAATCGGTTATTTCACAATAGGACCATAATTTATTAGACGCGCTTAGACCAAAATATTGCGGGTAATCTGACTTGAGATTAACCAGAGTCGTCTGTTCAAACCAGGGTCCGTCCGGCGCGGTTGCCGCCAGGATGAGATAAGGAACCTCCGGTTTGTTATTTTCCGGAACAACCCGCCAGGTTAATGAAACGCTTCCGCCGGCATCGTTGGGTGTGTCAAAAGCGGTAAAATCTTGAGGAGAAACTAGTGTGTTTTGAGCAAAAATATCGTTGTTAAAACCTAACAGACTGATCAATCCCAAAAACAAAATTCTGAACCAGGGCATCATCTTATTCATTCGTCTTTAGAACTTCTCCCTTTTTTATCACTACCTCATAAATGATAAAAACCAAGATCAGCATTATCAACAGAACAATACTGGCATAATAATATTTAGGAGAAGAGAATTCTATTAAATCATAGCATCGCCCGATTAACAACGACATTCGCCCCATCACCGTATAACCGAAAGATGCGCCGAAGGCAATCATCACAAAATAAATACCAACCCGGGAAACGCTTTTTACGACCCCTTTGTGTTCCACCGAGAAGAAAAAATAGACCAAAACGCTGGTGATCCCGACGATAATTATTAAGGAATTAATATTGACCAGCGTAAAATTACCATCAGCGTTAAAGAAAAAACCATCTTTAATAGCGGCTAAAGGCATCAGAACGCCTTCCAATTGTTTAAAAATACCACCCGCAATAGTCCGGGGGATGCCTAAACCGGCGCCAAATCCCACGATAAAAGCAAAGATCACCCGGCTGACCCAGGCAATCCTGGTAAAAAATCTGGTATAAAGGGCCAAACCCATCAGAGCCGGAATAATCAGAATATAATCCCGGTCCTCCACCAACGGTTTATACAGGTCATTGATAAAATTATTAAAAATTACGCGCACGATAATATATCCGATGGATATTCCTAAATAAACATGCTCGCCGAAACGGAAAAACACGTTATCCTTATAAAGGAAACTATACATAAATAAGGTTAAACCGACGGCCAGCCAGACCCCTAATAAAACCGTATTATCCATTATTTATTTCTCCGCGTGACAAAAAATATGATATTGCTTAAAACAATCAGGGTAATAATCAACATATGAGTAACCGATTGGGCATCCATTCCGCCGGTCGCGGTCCCTTTTTTATTAATCAGTGTTTCATATTCCGCCGCACCGCGCAGGCCGCCTAAAAAACCGTTAATCCAGTCTATCTTCAAAAGATTGTACCAGCCGGCGGCAATCACTCCCGTACAACCGCCACCCATTTTAAAGTTATATTTCAATCGCCCAAAATAATACCAGGTCCCGATAGTATCCCCGGCCGCTAATTCTATCAGGTAACTGATGTCTTTAAGGGTAGCAACATTTTGCAAGATAGCCATATCACCGGTAGAATTACCGTAATGGTCTTTGGGGAAAGTTTTGGAAATACCCTCTTCGCCCATGCCGATGACCAGAGCATAATCGCCCACTTTCCAACCCAGATAAAGATAATCTTTTCCGTATTCCTTACCGCACTCTTTGGCGATATCAGAAAAAACCTTTTCCCCCAGGCCGGCCCCGGTCACCCAAAAAGTCATTCCGATGACTTTTAAATCCTTGCGAAAAGCGTGTCTGAGAAGCGCTTCAGCCATGGGATAAAGTTCCGGTTTGGCGGCCGGGTCAAAATCCAACGCCAGGAATACGGCTGAACCGGGAGGCAAAGATTCAATCGTATCATAAACCGCTTGAACTTCAGGAGTGATATTTACCTTAATAAAAAGCGGCTTCATCAAAGGAATAATTACGGCTAAAGAAATTAATACATAAATAATCCGGCGGTCCAGATTAATTATTTTTTGCCATGACAAACTCATTGTTTCCCTCCACCCAGATAAGACCGTTCAATTCCGAAAATAATTTTTAGGGCCATCGCGATACTACCGAGGCAGATCCCGAGTGAAATCCCGCCCTGGGCCGCCATATTGGGAACTTTCATTATCCAGCCGGTAATATCTCCCAAAGACGGCGGCAGGTTAATCCCGAATATTTTAAACTGCCCGATACTTTCCCAAATTAATTCACCCAGCGGCACCCGGCCGAACATCACGACTAACCCGGCCATGAGAAGAAGCGTGGCTTCTTTTGTTTTAGCGCGAAAGGCCTTAAAAGCCGCCGAAGCAATATAAAAGGCCAGGATGGAAAACATGGTACTCTGAAGCGGCACCTGAATATTCTGGTAAAGCCAGCCGTAGATTGTTAATTTCCCGGCTTCGGTAGAAACCTCTATCCCGTTACAAAAAATTCCGGCCGCCAGCATACCAAATAAACTTACAAAAATAATGATACTGAACCCCCAGGCCGGCCCGCGGCGTTTTATTTTAACAAAATGGACATGGAAAAGACTAACAATCCCTAATCCTAAGGCAAAAGCGCTGATAATCCTGAACCAGACCGCCAGGTCAGTCAGCATTTTGTCTGTAACAGGATGCGGGATATAATATTGCACGGCAAAAAATATCCCCATCGCAAAAGCGACGATTAAGGGCAACCACTTTTTTATTGAAGCCATTTTTTCTGCCTTTCCTGGTTAGGAAAAATCTTTAATCACATCAAGCCAGGCGGGTAAATGCAGCAAAGATAAAATTGCACCAATAACAATTAAGGCCAGCAAAAATCCCTTAGCCAGATCCTGAGCTTTAAGCGTGCCCACCAGAATCGGTTCACGGGACAAGTAGGCGCTGGCCGCGTAAAACTCTTCGCCGATTAAAGTATAATCACAGGTAGTGATAAAAAACGGCAACTGGGAGATGGAATCGCTGCCGGCAATCTGGATGGCGCCGGTAGAGGCACCGCATTCGGAAAGGAGCAAGGCCTCAGCCATGTAACTGCCCATAAAAAAATTAGCCGCCGGTTTTTCGCGCATCATCATCCCGTTAACCGCCGCCGTATAAGCAAACTGATCGCCGGTTACATAGAAGTTACAATCTTCCTTATAGGCATCGGGCCGGCCTTATTTAGTATATGCTTCTTTAACCGTTTCCTGGCAGACCGTCATGACAATCGGGTCGCGGTGTGGAACCATGATTTGCGTATCATACTGGGCAATTTTTTCAGATACCTTGCCCAGAATAACCGTCGCACAAATAGTGGAAATATCGCTCATTCCGCCAATGCCGGTCAGATAAAAAACGCTCCGACCCATCTCGGTCGCCCGCCCGACCGCCTCTTCCACCGCATCTAAACCGGTAATATGTCTTAAAAATATATTCTTGTTCTTTTTAGCATGGCTGATATACCAGAGAATCACCGCACAGAATAGTATCACCACGATTAAATTATTTAACAAGGCGAAATTAAACCAGTTGTTTTTCGCCTGGCCGGATAAAACTTGAGGAAAAATTATCGATTGGTTATCAGATACGATTTTTAACTTAAAATAATAAACGCTTTCTTTAATTTCCGCTTCCGGACGAGGTGGTATCCCTTCCAGCAAGATTATTTCCTTTTGTAATGCGGAAATCTCACTTTCCAATTCTTTATAATCATTACTTTCTTTACCAATTTTCTCATTTTTTTTATTTATTTCCTGCAATTTCTTTTTTCGCTCCTTGAATACTCCTAAAGGATTAATCTCCAGATAGTGATAACCCTCTTTCTTGCCGCTTACCCAAAACGGCCATTTCTTGTCTGTCTTATAACGGGTATTAGACGGAAAAGAAGTCGCGGTAATAAATTGTCCTTCAGATTCATTAGAAATAGATACGTAATAAGTTACGGCGGCTGAATCAGATGACATTTTCTTCCATGAAATAGAAATGTTTCCCTTACTATCATTAGGCGTATCAAAAACCTTGTAATCCTCGGGTGAGATAAATGTTACGGCTGGAGCGGATGATGCCTGAGGGTAAAGATTTATGTTGTAGCTAAAAACAAATAAGAAAACAACTACTAAAAAAACTCGGAAATTTTTGATTAGCGTCATAATTTGTAAAACACTCAAATTGAGCAAATTATTTTATGAGGCAATTATAATAGATATAAAAAAATCAGTCAAGAAAATACTATTTTTATATAAAAATTTTCAGATGAAAATTTTTATTCTTCAATCAACTCCACATTCGCCCGTGGAATAACCGCATTCTGGCTATCGGCGAATTCAACCACTAACACCCGGGCCGGGCTTTCGGTCTCAATCTTCTGTAAATCATTCGGCAACGATTTCACCCGGGCAATCTTGCCGAAAAACGGGTCACGGATAATCCGAATCATATCGCCTTCTTTCAACGCCCCCCGCTCCCAGCCCGTCGGTTGGTCTATTGGACTACTAAACGGCTGGTCTATTGAAATAATTATTTCCGGTCTGATGACCCCGGCCCGGATCTGAGTCGCGCCGCTGATGGCGGCTTTCTGCCCGGCTTTGGAAACCAGCAGGTCAAAAGTTTTTTTAGCCATGCTAATGGTCCCAAACCCTTCGGTAATAATCAAGGTTAACCCGATTTTCTCCGTACCGGTAATCGCCACGCCTAAATCATAACCGAGCAGTTCTCTCAGGTCTTTATCGTGAAAGGCGCCCACGACAATTCCCTTCACGCCCACCTGACGCGCTTTCTTTAAAGTCTCGCCGGAAATATGCGCGCC
>ERZ1292630.2519-Hain-H41-02um-R3-2519-length-16849-cov-5_pt1 | contig 16849 bp, 17 predicted proteins | sample MGYA00564408_ERZ1292630 | MGnify/ENA primary metagenome ERZ1292630 (study PRJEB36523, sample SAMEA6512641) | groundwater metagenome | collected 2019-01-08 | study: AquaDiva: Metagenomics assemblies of 32 groundwater samples | reverse complement strand
GAAGGATTCCATGGATCATTATGAATTGGATAATTATCATGATGTCCATTTGGATAATCATTTCCAGAAGGATTCCATGGATCATTATGAATTGGATAATTATCATGATGTCCATTTGGATGAGCATTTCCAGAAGGGTTCCATGGATCATTATGAATTGGATAATTATTATGATTGCCTCTTTTGTCATCACAATCTATATTTTGACCACGATAAAAAGTATTTTTTCCCATTTCATTTGGAAAAATATCTATATTTGTTTTTATTTTTTTATCAATAGAAGCTTCTTTAGATATATTCACATTATCTCTATCTTTTAGAGAGCTAGAAACACTTTCTTTAGATATATCTTTATTTTGTGGAATTACTCTGTTACTAACATCTAAATTAGTATTACTAACAGTAGAAAATTTTCCAACATTGAAATCACTCATATTATAACCTTTTTTTATTTCCTTTAAAAATTATGGTTGAAAACCAGCTCTTCTGAGTGCATCCGCTGAACTAGTATTTAACTGAGTTTGTGTATCTGAATTATTATTTACTTGCAATGAATAATTAGTAGAATTTACACTTCCTCTATCATTCTGCCCAGATATATTTTGTCCTTGAGCCGTAATATTTATACCACTACCAGTCGTAACAGAAACTCTTCCTGAAACACTAGTATAACCAGTTTCTGATGTAGAACCAGGAGTACTAGGACCACCACTTGGAGAGGTAACAGAAGTATTACTACCTGTGACTAAAGTTGCAGCTGAAATTGTAGTTGGTTTTTTAAATTTAACCATTACAGGAGCAATTCCATCAGCCGTATTAGTATCTACCATTACACTAGAGTTTTGCCCAAGGTTAGTATTAATAGATGCTAAAGCTGCTGCATCTTGATTTGGATTAGCTTCAGAACTTGGTTGAACATATCCCTCAAGAGTTCTTGCTTCACCTCTATTAACTTCATTTCCTGAATCTACAGCCGTTTTAAATTGTGTAGCAAACTGTTCACTAACATTATAAGTATTTTGACCAACTCTTATACCTGTCATAAAAAAAACTCCTTTTTTACATAATAAATATTAAAATCTTAATTTACCGTTCATACCTACGAATAAATTACCTTCCGTTGTTCCTCCAGCTCTAAGAGAAAAATCACCATCGTTTCCTTCATATAATCTATAATCAGCTGATACAACGCCATATTGTCTTCCATCTCTATTTTCTAAACCAAGGTTTAGAGTATTTCTATCTCTTGATAATGAAAAAGTTACATCTCCAACGAATCTATCATTGTTACCACCTATTCTTTGGTTAAAAGATAAAGCTGCTGATGTATCACCATTTGTATAACTAACCCTACCAAAAGCTACATCTGTATTGACTTCAGATGTGTTTATATTTCCTGTAGTAATTGATGTTGAATTTGTAACAACACCACCAACTATAGAAAGATTAGCTCCATCACCCAAGCTTCTTTCATATTCAGCAGCTACTAATCTACTAGAAGAATCTCTTCTTAAACCTGCTGTTGGTGCATCTGTAACCCCAAATGACAATCTATTACCTGCATTAGCAACTATTGTTGTACTTTCATAAGTACCCAATAAAGCAAAATTAGATCTTCTAGTCGGTTTAGTTTCAGGTGAACCAGAAGTAGGAGTAGCTCCTGTAGTAGTATTTCCAGAAGAAGCTATATTTTCAGCTGGTTTTGCTTCAGGTCTAGAATCTTCTCTTATTATGTTTAAGAATGCTTCATAAGCTTCTGTTTCATTACTATCTATTTGCTGATTAGTACTTCCAGAAATTGAATTACCTAATGGAGATACTGTCGGGTTTTGATTATTTATTCTTCTTGAATTATTTAAAATAGCTAAATCTTGATCTGTTACACTATCAATTCCTTTATTTATTAAATTATTTAAATTAGTAGAAAAATCTAAGCTAACCGGTTTAGTTCCATTGGTAGAACTTCCATAAGCATAACTATTTCCATTTAAAGGAGGTGATGCTTCAGTTGAATTTCTTATAGTTATATTTCTCTGCCCATCTCCAACATTTATAGGAATAGGTTGCCCATTATTATTATTTCTAACTACTTCAGCCAAAAAACTTTTACTAGCTGATCTTGTATCATTATTTTGAATAGAATTAGCTCTTCTATCTAAATTAGATAATTCACCAGTATCTAATACTCCATCTTGTGTATAAGTATTAAAATCAGTTAAAAAAGTTGGGTCTAATCTTTGAGCTAAATTAGGGCTAGTTAAAGAAGATTCATTAGTATTTTCTGGCTCTCTATTCATATTAAAGCTAACTGTAGTAGGTGTTATACCCTCTTCTGTATTAGTAGAAACAGTTGCTCTTGAAGGTTGCTCTTGATTAGCTAATTCAGGAGGTGTAGGAGGTTGATTATAAACTTTTGGTCGAGTATAAGTAACTGACGCTAAATCAAAATTCGTAGCTGTATTTACAGGCGGATCTACTCTAAGCTGAGTCGCTGTTATAATAGGAGTAGGATTAAATCTAACACACATTTTATAATTTATTTTCCTTTCTCAACATATAATGGAGCATTACTTATTAACCAAGTAGCATAAGTTTCAGATATTTTCCAAGAATGACCTATGTATCTTTTAGGAATACCATTTACATATCCTAAAAAAATGCAAACTTCTTCTTCAGAAACATTTGACATTAATTCGTAAATACTTCTTCCTTTATAAATTCCTTCTTTTGCTGGAGGCATTTCCATAGTAAATTCGGCACACTCTTTTATAGAATTAATGGCTAAAGTCATTATCAAATCCTCTTCTGATTTAGTTAAAGACTGAAATCCTGATTTAACAGTTTTATAAAGAGGAATATCATAATTATCTATAAAAGTTATATTTAAGTCTTTCGTTTTACTAAAAGTACCTAAATTAAATTGTTCTTCAATTACTTCTTCTTCTTTTTCTTCAATTTGTTCTAACTCTGTTGATTTTTTTATTTTTATTAAATTTGAAAGACTTTTTACAAAATTGTTTGCAATATTTATAATTTTATTTGATATTTTTATAAAAGGATTGAATATTTTTTTTAATATTTTATACTCAATGAAATTAGATAATTTATTAAAATAAACTAACAGTAACGATTTTGCATTAGTAATTAAATTATTAACTTCAGAATCTTCTTGTATATTCCCATCATCATCAAAAATGTCTTCTTCCAATATTGTTGTTTGATATTTTTTATTATTTAGAGTTGCTGTATTTGTTTGCTTTTTATCATCTTTTCTATCAAATTTTATTACATCAAATTTCTCAGTATAATTATTACTGTTCTCAGAAGATATATTTTTTTCTGCACTTTGATTATTTTTCATAATTTCTTAATTAAAATAGTTTTAATCTTCATTTTTAATAAAAAGCATATTCTTTTATTCATTAATAAATTTCATTAAAAAAAAATCGTTACAATTTTATTATAGATTTTTTTTTATTAAACCATCTTACTTAAATTAAAATATCATACTAAAATCATACCAATGTTAGTTTTTTTTAATGTGAAAATTTACTTTGTTTGTAAATTTTAAGTTAGTATTATTTTTTTAATTGATAAAATTAATTATAGGTAAAAATTGAATAATCAAAAAATAAATATACCTCCACGAGATAGTAATCATATTACAAGATCTCGTTTAAATTTAAAACTAGATAGTTGTTTAGAAAAAAAAATTACTTTTATTTCTGCTGGAATGGGTTTTGGTAAAACAACCTTAGTTTCAAATTGGTTAGAAAAAAAGAATAAAAACTGTATTTGGTTATCTTTGGATAGTATTCATAATAATATAAACATTTTTCTTAAGGATTTTATTAATTTAATTAAATTCATTTTACCAGATTTAGTTATTAATTTTGATTTTAATTCTACTAATATAGACAATGAAAATTATTATTTTTTCTTAGATAACTTTATAAATGACTTGAAAAAAAGAAATATTCAAGATTTTATTATTGTAATTGATAATTTAGAACTAATAAGTAATAAAAATGTTTTATTTGCAATTACTTATATAATAAAATTTCTTCCTCAAAGTATTAAATTATTTATAATAAGCCGATTTTTAAATATAAATATTTCTGACATAAAATTGATTCTTTCTGACACATTTTTTATTTCAAATAATGATTTAAAATTTAATTATGATGAAATTCATGAATTTCATATAAAAAAAAATATCAAACTTAAATACAAAGAAATTATTGAAATAAGCAATATTACAGAAGGTTGGGCATTAGGTTTAGAGTTTTATAGCTTGTTTTATAGTGTCAGCAACTATTCTATAAAAAATAATTTTGAAACATCTAAAATATACTATGAGTTATTTATAGCTGAAATAAATAAATTAGAGCCAAATATAAAAAAATTTATAATTGAAACATCTTTTTTAGGTTCTTTTTCATTAGATTTAGTAAAAAATATTGTTGATTATAATAATATAAATGAAATAATTGAATATCTTCATAGAATCGGTTTTATTGAAAATATTAAAGATTCTAGTAAAAATGTATTTAAATATAATAATCTTATTTCTAATGTATTAGAAAAAGATTTAAAAGAAAAATCAAATTATTTTGAATTAATAGAAAAAAGTATAATATATTTTGAAAAAAATAAAGATTATATTAGATTAATAGAGCAAAATTTTAAAAAAGCTGATTATAAAAGTATTATAAATATAATAAATGATAATAATATACATATACAAGATATAAAGAGATTTTTTAATTCTTTTCATTTTTTTCAAATAAATGATATTTTAGATTCAGAAATTATGTCTTATATATATGTAGAATATTTATATGCTTCTTATGAATATTTAGACTATGAACAAAAAAAAATAGAAATTTTTATAAAAAAAGCTATAAAAAAATTTTCAAACTTTGAAATTTATAATCTTTATAATGAATCTGTTAATGGAAATATTAACTCTCAAGAAAAATTAGAAACTTTTTTAGATTTAGACGATGAAAACTTAGTAATAATAGTTTATAGTCTTTTATTTAGATTTTTTCATACCAGACGAGATGCTAATAGTATATTAAGAATTTCAACTAAAATATCTAATAAAGTCAGACATAAATATAATAAAATAAGAGTAAATTTTGGGTTTGCAAAATATTTTGCAATTACGGCAGATTTTACCAAGGTAGAAGAAATATTAAATGAAATAATATCTTATATTACCAAAAATAACTTTGAAAATAGTATGAATAGTTTTTTATTATGTAGTTTATGCGACCTCATTCACACAAATCAAATAATGGGAAATAAAAACAATGATTTTTTTATAGAAAAATTTAAATACATAGAAAAAGTAATGCTTTATGATGAATATAATTTAGTTTCTCATTATTTAGGTCTTTTATTTGATTTTTATATAAAAAATAATAATTTTAAAGATGCTAAAAGAATACTTTTCTCATTTATCTGGTCTTTAAAAAATCATAATGTTGGTATTTATAATAGAATTGCTTTTGAGCTTTTTTCTGAAAATAAAGAAAAATTGAAATCTTTACTTGATGTTGAAACAAAAAGAATTAAAATTGATAGCAACTTAAATATGATTTTTTCTCAGGCATTTCTAATTTTAAATGAATTAGACAAATCAGAATATTATCTTTCTCTAATAGATATTAAAAGATCTAAATCTTATGAACTGATATATTTAACATCAAAAGCTATTTTAGAATATAAACGAAATAATAATATAGAAGCAAAAAAAGAAATGCTAAAGGCTCTTCATTTAACAAAAGATTTTTTATTAGTAGGTGGATTTTTATTAACTGCTAAGAGTATTTTAGTTATGAAGTATTATATTATTAATGATATTTATACTTCGATAAAAGAAAAAAAACAAACCTTTGATTTATCATTTATAAAATTCATAAAAGAACTATTGGAACAAATAAATGATATTATTCATATTGATGACACAAGTAATAATAACTCTATAAACAATCTTACAAATAGGGAAAACGAAATATTAATATTAATGAATCAAGGTTTATCAAATAAAGAAATTACAGAACAGCTATTTATTTCAATGACAACCTTAAAAACACATATATCTCATATATTTAAAAAACTGGGTGTTAAAGAAAGGAAAATTGCATTAATATTCTATAATTTAGAAAACGCAAAAAATAAACAAAACGATTTATTTATAAATTAAAAAACAAACTCAATTGTTAAAACTAAACTAATCTCATGCTTTTAACAAAATTAGTTTTTCTTTCTCTTGTAAAATTTTTAGCAGAAGTAAGACCTTCACCAGTTGGACTAGCAATAGTAAAAGAAGTATAACCTTCCCCTGTTAATCCTAAACCAGCATAATTAGGTCCATTAACAACAAAAATAGAAGTATTTATTCTTCTTGCCATTTCGGTTATAGTATCAATATTTTTTGAAAAAATACTTGCTGTGTGACCAAAACCATGTTCAGATTCTACAGCTAAATCGATTGCTTTTTGTACATTAGGAACTCTTGTAATAGCAAGAACAGGCATAAGTAGTTCTGACCAAACAAAAGAATGTTCTTCAGGAACTTCGCAAATAACAAGTCTAACCGAAGAGTCAACAGTAATACCTATTTCTTTTAGAATTACAGTAGCATCTTTACCTACCCATTTTTTATTAACAACAGAATGTTTTTTTCTGCCTTTACTTTCTAATAAAACAAGTTGTTCAAGTTTTTTCAAATTATAAGATGAAACTTCATAAGCTCCATTGTTACACATTTGTTTTTTTAATTCATCTGCTTTTGATTCAACAACAAAAACTTGTTTTTCTGCAATACAAACAATATTATTATCTAAGCTAGAACCTAAAACAATATCTCTTCCTGCTTGAGCAATATCAGCAGTTTCATCTACAACAACAGGAGGGTTTCCTGGGCCTGCACCGATAACTTTTTTTCCTGAAGTCATTGCTTTTTTAACAACATCTGGACCACCAGTAACAACTAAAAGTTTTATTGATCTATGTGCCATAAGTGCTTGAGCTTGATCAATTGTTGGGCTTCTTAGAGTAACCATCAAATTTCTTGGCCCACCAGCGGAAATAATAGCTTCATTTATTACACTGATAGTATAATTAGAAACATTTTTTGCCATTGGATGAGGGCAAAAAATAACAGAATTTCCTCCTGCTAACATTCCAATACCATTACAAATAATAGTTTCAGTCGGATTAGTACAAGGTGTAATAGAACCAATAACACCAAAAGGGCCTCTTTCCCAAACCGCAAGACCATCATCACCAGATTTAGAATTTGATCCTAAATCTTCAGTTCCTGGTGTTTTATCAATAACAAGATGGTTTTTAACGATCTTATCATCATATCTACCAAAACCAGTTTCATTAACTGCCATTTTAGCTAATATTTCTACATGCTTCTTACAGTTTTTTCTGATACTTGCAATTATTTTTTCTCTTTCAGTAACTGAATATCTTTTAAAATCTTCATAAGCAGTTTTTGCCGCTTGTAAAGCTTCTTCAAGATCATCAAAGACACCTATCTCACGAGGAGGTGTTGGAACAGAGTTATTTTTATCATTGAAGTCATTACTAGATAACATTCTAGATAAAACATCTTCAACAACTGCTCTTACTTTATTTTCAGTTACTTCCATAATTAATGCTTAGTCCTTTGTATAAACAGTATTTCCATGTGCGTCCCAACTGTCCACTATAGCCATAACTACAGCATCACAAGGTTTATTATTTGTAGCTTCGGTTTGTCTTGCAGAGCTTCCAGCAGCATAAAGAACTACTTCTCCTACACCTGCACCTACAGAATCCATAGCTACAACATAATTTTTATTAGGCTTTCCTTGGACATCTAATATTTCAAGAACAAGGAGTTTTAAACCTTCTATTTTAGGTTCTTTTTTTGTAGCAACAACAGTTCCTACGACTTTACCTAGTAACACTTAGTTATATCCCCTAGTTTTCAGAGTTTTTTGCATTACCATCTTTATTTTGTTCTTGTCTTCCTAAAGGTAATATTTTATCTACATTTGAATGAGGTCTTGGTATTACATGAACAGAAACAACTTCACCAATTTTTTCAGCCGCTCTTACACCAGCATCTGTAGCAGCTTTAACGGCAGCAACATCACCTCTTACAATAGCAGTAATAAAACCACCACCAGTTTTTTCATAACGAACAAGTTCAACTCTTGCAGCTTTTACCATTGCATCAGATGCTTCAACTAATGCTGCAAAACTTTTTGTTTCAATCATTCCTAACGCTTCAGACATTTTTATTCTCCATTTAAATAAAATATTAACTTAATATATCAAAAAATATGTTAAAACATATCTCGATAAAAACTATTTTTTCTTTTCTACAGTACCTTCTACTGATTCTATTGCTTTTTTTGCGGCTTCTGCTGCAATCACAACGTCTTTTTCATCACCAGCAAGATATATTCTTCCAAATGCACCTGCGGCTCTTATTATTACTATATTTATATCAGCGGCTTTTTCTGCTTCATTTGCTGCAAGGGTTGCATAACCAGCAGGATAACACTCCATTATGAAAAGAGATTGTTTTGCAATAAGCATCATTCCTTTTCTTCCAGATCTATTTATAAGCATAGCTTGATAATCATCTACATTTCTGATTATTTGACTAGATATGATTTGAGGTTTAACTCTATCATTTTCTTTTAAGTTAAGAGCATCGAGTATTGCTTGTCCAGCTTGTCTTACATCTGCTTGAGAATCTGAGTGAAGTTCTAACATACCATACTGTCTTTCAACAATAAGTTCTGCTGGAGTTACATCGGTTGCTTTTAGAGCAATATCCATAACTCTGTTTATTTCCATACCTGGCGCTATCTCAACATATAATGCAGCTTGTCCTTCTACTGGTAAGTATCCTTGAGCGGTTGTTGCTGAATATGACGCAAATTGTGGTTGCATACTATCTATAAAAACGTAAGTACGAAGTTGAACTTTTTCCATTATATAGAACCTTAAATTATAATGTTGAATATCACAAATGTTACTATTATCAAGTTTTTTAGTCAAGAGTTTGAGTAAAAAAAGTGTACTGTATTTCAAGATTATAATAAAAAATAATGAATTTAAATTATATAACTCTATAAAATACAACTTTATTCTAGCAAGTTTTTATAAAAAAATAGTATAATTATAATAAGATTTATTTTTATTAATAATCTTTGAAGCTCTGCTTCAAGGTTAACAAAATGAAATTTTGTTTCCAAAGCTTTGTTTTGGAGTTAATAAAAACAGGAACCCAGTACACTGGGATTTATTATTTTATTTAGGAAATATTTATTATGACAGATATTGGACAACTAAGAGTTTCTGGAATGGCTTGGGATTCTAAAATTGAAGTTGATAAAAAAGATAAAACCTCTACCCAAGGAGAAATTCTAAGAGTTAAAGCAGATGATCCTGAAGCACAACAAAAATTAGCTGAGGCTGCAAAAAATCATAAGGGAACAGAAATTGTTGCACAAGATGGTGAAGATTTAGTTTTATATGCTTCTGACAAAGATTTTAAAGCAGCAGATGTTGCTCAAATAAAAGGTAGTACTGTTACAAATGTTGATGGAATGTCTATAAAATCACCTCAAGGGAAATCTTTGCCTGTTGTTAGTATGTTTACTGATGATAATAAAGAATTAGGTTTAAAACAATCAGACTTTGCTGCTGGTATATCTGTTCTAAGAGATTTGGGTGAAGCTGGTGGAAGCCAAAAACTAGATGAAGGAACAAGAAGAACTGTTATTGATGGTGCGTTAGCAAAACCATCTGTTTTCCATTGGTCTATAAAAAATTAACTTAAACCCATAAAATAATAAATAACTCTGATAAGTTTGTTGCTTATAAGAGTTTTTTTTGTTAAGAAAAAATACCAGCTATTTTAGTATTACAGTTTTTACATTTTCCATCTGATAAATTGTTCATTAATGTTTTGTGCCAATCACGGACAATTACAGCCGTTTTACAACTAGGACAATAAGTTGTTTGTCCAGACATATCATGAACATTACCAACATAAGAATATTTTATTCCCATGCTCATTGCTAACTCTCTAGCTTTTGTTAATGTTTCTGCTGGAGTCTTTTTTATATCTTGCATTTTAAAATCTGGATGAAAAGCAGTAAAATGTAAAGGTATTTCATCTCCTAAATTTTCTAAAATCCAATTACACATTTCTTTTGTTTCTTCTATTTCATCATTTTTTCCAGGTATTTTAAGATTAGTTATTTCAAACCAAATATCAGTTTCTTTTTTTAACCAAATCAAAGTATCAAGAACATATTTCATATCACTAAAAGTTATTTTTCTATAAAAAGTTTGGGTAAATGCTTTTAAATCAACGTTTGCTGCACTGATATTTTTATATACTTGAGGTCTAGCAGATTCTGTTATATATCCAGCAGTAACTAAAACTGTATGAATACCTTCTTTTTTTGCTTCTTTTGCTATATCTATAACAAATTCACCTATTATTGTAGGATCATTATAAGTTATTGCAATGCTAGGGCAATTATATTTTTTAGCTAATTGAACTATTTGTTCTGGCCCTGCATCAATACTCTTTTTTTCTAAATCTTTTGCTTTACTTATATTCCAATTTTGACAAAAAAGACAACCTAGATTACAACCAACTGTTCCAAAGCTTAATATTCCAGTACTTGGTAAAAAATGGTTTAGAGGTTTTTTTTCTATTGGATCAATTGCAAAACCAGTGCTTTTTCCATATCCAAGAGAATAAAGTTTTCCATCAATATTTTTTCTTATATAACAAAAGCCTGATTGACCTTCATTTATATGACAATAACGAGGACATAAAGTGCAAAGAATTTTCCCTTTGTTATCATATTCCCACCAAAGAGCTTCTTTTATATCACTTTCCATTTTAATTAGGTAACAATTTTCCTATAAGTTCTAAGAAAGACTTTTGATTAAATTGATCTTTTATTATAAAAGCATCGGCTCCAGATTCCATACATCTCTTTTTATCTTCATCAGAAGAATGTGATGTTATCATTACAACAGGTGTTTTCTTGTATTCAGGAGTATCTTTTATCCATTTTGTTAAAGTAATTCCGTCCATTTCTGGCATTTCTATGTCAGTTATTATAATATCAGGATTATGTTTTTCAATATTATTTTTACCTTCTAGTCCATTTTTAGCAAGTATAACTTGAAATCCAGCAGATTCAAGAATTCCTTTTTGTAAATTTCTTAATATAACTGAATCATCAACAACAAGCGATTTTTTCTTTTCTCTGGTTGTTTTATCGTCTTTAATTTCGCCATATTTTTCTTTATAAAAACCTAATTCTTTTTTTACATTCTCTAATTCTTGATTTACTTGATTAACCTGAACATTAGAGTTAGCACTTGTCGAAACCATTTCTGCCATTTTAGCATTTGATTTAGTCAAAGTTGAAGTAAGTTCAGCATTTTGATTTTTTGTTTCATCTAATTGTTTCTTTAAAGATGATATTTCTGATTTAAGCGAGGTTTCAATTGAAGCAAAATCATTACTAGCAAGTTCAGTTATTTTTGATTCTAATGAAAAAACTTTATTTTGTTCTATTTCTAAAGCAGATTTATAAGAAGAAGATTCATTTTGAGATTGTTCAAGGTCTTTTTCTAATGAAAGTAACTTAACGGATAACTCCTCTATTTCTTTCTTGAGATTTTCAGAGTTACCTGAAAATATACTAAACAACTTTTTAAACACAAAAACCTCATTTTTAAGTTAACTTCATAGACTAAAAGCATATATATAATATCAAAAAAACTTATTAAAAAATATGATAGATTAAATTATTGATTCAAATTTTTATTAAGCAAAAAACTTATTAAATAATCAAATTTCTTTTTTGGCAGTTTCAAAAATCATCTTACTTTTTTTATTAAAAACATATTTATCAATTAACTCAGGTCTTTTTATTAAAGTTATTTTGAATTTTTCTTTTAATCTCCACTCTTCAATTTTTTGATGATTTCCTGAAAGTAAAATATCTGGAACTTTCCAACCATTAAACTCAGAGGGTCTTGTATAATGAGGACAATCTAATAAACCATCACTAAAAGAGTCTTGTTTTGCAGAATCTTCGTTACCCAATACATTTGGAATTAATCTTGCTATTGATTCAATAATTGCTAATGAAGCCGTTTCTCCACCAGTTAAAACATAATCTCCTATTGAATATTCATCTGTTATTAGATTATCTCTTATTCTTTGATCTACGCCTTCATAATGACCACATAAAATAATTAACTCATTTTCTTTTGCTAATTCTTCTGCTACTGTTTGAGTATATTTTTTTCCTGTAGGACATGTAAATATTCTTCTAATGTTAGAAAAATTTTCGATACTTTTTATTGAAGAAAAAATTGGTTCTGCTTTCATAACCATTCCACAACCACCACCAAAAGGTGAATCATCGGCTCTTTTATGTTTATCCGTACAAAAATCTCGTATATTTATTATATTTACTTCTATTAAATTAGATTCTATTGCTCTTTTTAAAATACTAGTGTTAAGAGGTGAGATAAAAAATTCTGGAAAAAGCGTAAGTATATTAATTTTCACTTTTATCTTTTTTTATTCCTGAATAATAATCATAGTTAAAAATATTTTCGGCTCTAAATTTTAATGTACTAAGACTTATATAATTTATTTTTTTTTCATAATAAGAAGAAACGACAAAAAGGATAAAAAATAGTATTAGAAGAAAAGAAGATAGCTTGAAAAAAATATTTTCTTCGTTATGTTGTATAAACAGTCTATAAATTATAGATTTTTCATAAGCTCTTTGAACGGTAGGAATTAATTTATCTATTTCAACGGAAAGGGTTTTAAAAATTTCATTTTCCATTCTACATTCTCTACAAGAAGCAATATGTTCTTCAACTACATTGTTATCTTCTTTTATAAGTTGTCCTCTGGAATATTCAGTTAAATAGAGTTTTATATGTTCACAATCTGCAATTTCTATCATATAATCTCATTTTCTTTTTTTATTTCAATGTTATCATTTTCTTCAAAAAACTCACGGATTTCACTTTCATATTTTTCATCAACTTCCTCTTCGATAGAATTATCCATGCTCAAAGGATTTTTTATGGTGAATAAACCTGTTCTATTTTCTAAAAATAATTGTTTTAATTCTCTTTTTACACGATATAGCATTCTTCTTACTTCCATTTCATCTATTCCTAAAATAACTGAAACTTCTGAAGCAGAAAGCCCTTCAAAGTCAACCATAGCAAAGATAGCTTTCTCTTGTTGATCAAAACTTCTTATTTTTTCAAGAAATCTACCCAAAGATTTTTTTTCTTCATCATCAAACGCAATTAATGTTGAATAATTTATTTCATAATCAGTTTTTTCATCAAAAAAAGAAGATTTTACTGTTTTCCCTTTTGTTTTTACTAATTCAATATTTTTTATAAGGATTTCATATAACCAAACTAAAAAACCTTCAGGATTATATAAATCTTTTATATTTTCACTTACTTCTTTGAATGTATTTTCTATACAATTTTCAGCTATTTTTTGATCTTCTAATAATGTTACAGCAATCGAAAAACAAAAATTAAGATGGTTAATAAGAAGTGCTTCTAAAGCCCTTTTATCACCTTTTATTGAAAGTTTTACTAACCTTTTTTCTTCTCTATGATTTTTTTTCATTAAACAAATCCTAAAAATATTTTATCATATATTTAGCTTGTTTTCTTTTTTGATAATATTTATATATTCAAGGAGTTGATAAAAAAAATATCAAAACTCACCTTAACCCCTCTCTTTGCTCAAAGAGAGGGGCTTTTTATAACTTTTAAATTTTATAAACCTAAATTCTCATAGGTAATTAATTTAAAAAGAAATGTACTAAATATTTTCATGGTAACGAAAAAACTTTATATAAAAAAATATTATAATTAGTATTTTTACATTATCGAATAAATCTTAAAAAAAAAAAGTGCCTGATATTACAAGATTCTAAACATTAGTTTTTAGATATAAATAATCTAATGGTTATCAAAGTACGGATTATTTCCTTTATAATCAATTTCTTGTCTAGGCCCTCTAAAAGATTCGCCTTTTTCATATTGACCTACAAATATTTTTCCATGTTCTTTTTTATATTCATCTTCATCATGAAAAGGTTTATCTGGGTTTCTCCAAGGATCTAATATTGCTGAAGTTCCATCAGGAAAATTAACACGAGCTAAATTATGATTCGCTGCACCAGCTATTCCTGTATCTATATGAACAGGTTCTATCGTTATATCTTTGAAATTTGAACCTTGATCTAAAATCCAATCTTGCCAAGCTGTACAACCATCTCCCCAATTACCAAAACTAACACTTGTGATTGCATTATTCAAAGATCCTGTTGCTAAACTACCAGCATCTTTCCAATGTTGTTGGGCCAAAGCTCTAAACTTAGTTTCAAATTCTTTTCTTACTGGTGTCATTGGAGCAGAACGATCTATTAGATTATAGACTTTATCTTTTGTTTTTTCATCTGCAATAGTGTTTAATTCTGAATCGATCCAAGCATCAAAACTTTTACCTGTTTTTTCTAAATATTTTTCATTAAATTTATCTCTAATTTTACTTCTTTCTTCTCTAGGAACTTTTTCTAATACTTTTACAATAGTTTTTTCATCTGTACCCATTCCATCCATAGCTTTAAAAATCATATCTGTTGCTTTATCTAAAATTTTATCTCTTAGAAAATCTTTTGCACTTTGTTCAGTTTTAACAACACCTTTAGAAAAATTTAATTCTATGGGAGAATTTTTTGCAGAACGAGCAGAAACAGAAACAGAAAAATCATTTCCTTGTTCAATATTCGATAATATTTTTTGAGAAACTTCTGAATCACCAACGACTTCTGATAACTTTTTTACTTCATCTTTGGTTATTTTTTTATCAGATGCGATATCTTTTATGGCAGAATATGCTTGACTACTAACAGAAAAATTTCCAGACATAAAAACCTCTAATAAAAAAATACGATATTATTTATATCTCTTATTTTAGTACAAAATTTTTAAGTTTTCTAGTTTTTTTTATTATCTTTACTAAAAAGACCGATAAGGATTTTTAAAATTATAAAATTTATAAGTTAGTTTAGAATCCGTTTTTAATATTTTAAAAATAGATTCTAATCCTTGATCAGAACTTAAAAAAATATCTGGTTTTATTATTTCAGCGTGAGCAATTATTTTTATATCATTTGTAATAATATTTTTAGGTAAAGAAATATAATGATTTAAAGTTGATTTATTAGGAAAAATTATTTTTGAAAAATCTGCACTTAATTCAGCAGATTCATCATCAAAAGGAAAAATTTGAAAATAATTAGGTATATCTTCTCTATCGCCAAATCTACAATATTCAGCAATTGTTATAGTTGATAAATAAAAATAAGTTTTTGAATTATCAATTTTTATTTTTTCTAACCAATCTAAAGCTTGATTGTTTAAGGAATCTGAGCTTTTTAGTAAAGAAGATAAAAAATTAGTATCAACAAATATTCTCTTTATTTTTTGAGTACTGGAAGGCATTTTATATTTCAATGCTCCTGATTTCTTTTATTTTTTCTTCTATATTTATTCCTTTTAATTTATCAGAAACTTTATCAATATGATTTTTTAAATCAGAAATATCAAAATTAGAATTATAATTTAACATCTTAATAAATTTAGGAGATCTTATTTTTTTTGTTTTTAAGTCTTTTTGAACAAATATTTCAATTCCAACTTCTTCATAAACCATATTTTTAGAAAAGTTTTTTATTTCTTTTTCTGGAGTATCAATAATAAGTATTCCATATTTATCTGTATCTAAATGAATATTAGATTTATTTTTTCCACCTAGCTCTATAATTTTTCCATATACATATAAAATCGTTTGGAAATAATTTTCCTCCAATTTGTATTCTGTAGTAGGAGTTATTTCTAGTATTTTATTATTGTTATTATTAAAAATATCTATTTTTTTATTATTATTTTTTGACCACTTTTGAAAAAAATTAATTGCTTCTTTTTGTTTTTTTTCTAAGTTTTTAAAATTATTAGGATTTTCCAAATTACTACTTAAACTCAAAATAGCAACTAAAGAAGTTTTGAAAATATGTTTTACACTGCCCTCTTTAACTTCATAAGAAATAGTGGCTCTATTTTTTTTATCTTTATTTGGAAACAATAAATACTCTATATTAATTAAAAAATTCTTTAAATCAGAAATGTCAAAATTACTTGGAGAATAATTTTTATTTCCAGATTCAATTTCTATTTTAAATGTTCCAATCTCTTCTTCATTCATAATATTTCATCTCATTTAAATATTATTATAACATAATTAAAAATCAAAAAAGCCTCATGAATTTTTTTAATTCACGAGGCTTTTTTTTAATTCTATTTAAAAACTAAAATCCAATTTTTGCCATTTGTAAAAATGGATAAGGCATAATAAACAATGCTAACATTCCAACAATACTTATAATTGCTGCCATTGTAAGAGCTGCATTTGGCAATTCCCATTTTATACTTTCTTCTGGATCTTTTAAGTACATAGCTTTCATTATTTTTACATAATAATAAAGAGAAACAACACTATTTAAAGCACCAACAAAAGCTAACCAAGCATAACCAGAATTAACTGCTGATACAAATAAATAAAACTTACCAGTAAAACCACCAAATGGAGGTAAACCTGCAAGAGAAACTAAACAACAAGAAAAAACAAATGCGATGAAAGGAGATTTTTTTGCAACACCTGCAAAAGATTCAA
>ERZ1292630.2518-Hain-H41-02um-R3-2518-length-16850-cov-7_pt1 | contig 16850 bp, 11 predicted proteins | sample MGYA00564408_ERZ1292630 | MGnify/ENA primary metagenome ERZ1292630 (study PRJEB36523, sample SAMEA6512641) | groundwater metagenome | collected 2019-01-08 | study: AquaDiva: Metagenomics assemblies of 32 groundwater samples | reverse complement strand
TGCAAGAAACGCATCGAAGCGTCGGTCGCCGACGCCTTCAGCGACGGGTCCGTGATGCTGGCCGCCACCAATTTTCTCCGCGCAAAAGTGACAAGATCGCCCCGCTCGTCACCCTCGCGAACTACTCCACTCGCCCCAGCGGCAGCAAGGTCCTCCGTGGCGCGCGGCTCGTCATTGTCCACCTCCTCGCGGCCCTTGTCCCCGCGTCGTGGCCGCTTCACGCCCACCACGGCATTGCTCCCCGAACGCTGGCTGGCCGGTTCGATCACCGCGAGTGAGTGGCTGGTCCGTCTGGCCTTGGTCCGTCTTTGGTCCCCATCCACCTTCGGAGGCATGTTTGGGCCGACACAGGAGGGAAAACACACAAAGAGAGAGAGAGACTATTTGTCGTTACGTTCGACGGCAACAGGACAGCGATCTCATTTGCGCGTTGCGCACCGGAGCGGAGCGTCCTCACCCTCACTACCCGTCCTCCAGTTAATTCGCGCCCTCTCAGGGAAAGGGGGGGAAACAGAGAAAAAGAGAGAGAGACACCTGTTCCACCTCGGGCATAGGCATGATGGCCGCCGCGAGAGCGGAATGGACCCCTTGGCTCCATGCCCTCCTCCCAGAGCGGCAGGGTAGCAGCGATGGAACACTAGAGTTCCTCCCACACACACACACATGCTGATGCCCCCTCCGAACCATTTGCCAGTCCTCCGGCGTGGCCTCTCTCTCTCTCTTCCCTCCTTGTTCTGTCAAAAGTTACGCGGCCGCCGCGTCCTTGCGCGCCTTTTTCTTCGGCGGCATCTCTGCCTCCGCCTGGGCCTCCACTTCTGCGGAGGCCGCCGCCTTTGCGCGCTTTCGCTCCCGCTTCCGGAGCACAGCGTAGTACTGCTCGAGCGCTTCGGTCATCACTTGCGCATTCGACTTCTGCTTCGACCCCGAGTCGAAGAAGGCGAGCCGCCCTTCGACTTGCTCGCGCAACTTCTCGCCAAACACCTCGGGTGGCTGGTCCATGAAGCAGTCAATGCGGCACGCGAGCGCGGCCTTGTTGGCCAAGTAGCGGCTAATCTTTCCACGGTGCTCCTTCGCCGCCCGTTGGATGAACGTCGAGTGGAAGATGAGGCCGTACTTAGGGGTGTTACCCTTCTTCTTCTTCAAAGCGCGGAAGAGCGCCTTCTCGGCACCGAGGATCTGGATAGTCGATGCCGGGGCCTTGGCGAGGTTGGTCAGCGAGCCTGCCTTGGAAATCAACTTGGCGCCAATTTGCTGCCCCATGAGCTGCGTTAGGTTGGGCGCGACGGCCATCATTTTCGCGTTCAAGTACGTGTGCAGGTCGATGCGGTATTGCGCAAGGGACACCACGCGCTCGGCGAAGGCCTGAATGTTAATCCAATCCACATCGGCCATGTCGCCCCCCATCGACGTGACGGCCTTCTCGTACACACGGGCGGCGACGGCCTCGTCCTCGACGATCTCCTGCAACGCTGCCTTCACGGCCTCCGCCTCCTGACTTTCCAGGGTGGCGCGGTTCTGCACGAGCAACGCTACCTTGGCGAACTTCAAGGGCTCTGCCACTTCGCGCGCCAGTTCCGGAAAGTGCCACCCGTACCACTCCTTCACGCGCATGCCCAGCAGGTTCACTCCCTTGTCCATGTGCTCGATGAGCGCAGAGGCCTGGATGATCATGTTGTCGCTCCGGTGCACGTTGAACTTGACCTTGTTCCGCGAAAAGGCGTGACCAAGACCGCACTGTGCTTGTCGAATGTCGCCCGCCTCGTGGTCGGGGAGGAGGGCCTCGATGTGGACGCGGATGATGCGGCAGAGCTCGCCGATGGAGTCGTTGCACACGATTGGGTATTTGAGGGACTCGTGGATCGCCGACCCAAGCTTCGTGTCTGCCACGCCGAGCTCCCACGTTGCGGCCGACTTGCCGCCGACCTTCGGGAGGTTGCTTTGCAGAAAGGTGCTTAGGAAGGGGCTCATGAGGCCCTCGGTGATGCAGACGCAATCTTCGAGTGCGTTCTCGGGGCTCGTGAAGGGCGCGAAGGAAACGAGCTTGACAAGGCCCTGCACAGCGTTGAGAGTGCTGAGCGATTTCTGCAGCTCGAGATCCGTCGCGGCGATCTCAGAAGCGGACGTGAGGCGCTGAAAGAGAGCGTAGCCGGTCGGCGACTCATACAGGAGGTAAAGATTTTTCGACATATGGTCGTCGTTGTGCGATCGGATTGAAAAATAATTCTTGAAGAAAAAGTCAAGCCGAGGATGGCGATGGCAACGAAGAAAAAGCAGAAGATAACGCAGGCCTCCTCCCCAGACTCGCATCAATAACTTTCCGAAAAACGCATCCATCCGTGGGCATCGGCACCAATCAACGGTTTAGCAAAAAAACAGAGAAGACAGTGGACGGTGGGAAGGGGATGGCGTCGGGAGTTACGAAAAGAAGTGAATAGGGGAAAAAAGGGGCAACGAAAAAGAAAAAGAAATGGGGTTTGAACGGCGGCTGTCACATGAACCCCGCCGCGCTCATTGCAAAAAAACGCAAATATCTCCATCTCCGGGTGCGAGAGGAGGGCAACCCAAGGGCGTCAACTAGCTGAACAGGGAAGCTGGGAGGCAAGAGCCGCGTGGCAGGGGCTGGCGGCGTCGATGTCCCCGGTCGGAATCACAACCAGCTCCCAGCCGTGAAGTTGGCAAGCATGTCGTATACGGGCCATGATGTACGGTTGCCGTGCGGCCTTGTCGCTCACGCCCACGGCCGCAATGTCTCGCGACAGACGGATCTCCCCGTGAATCTGGACCTCCTTATACTGAGTCTGTACGGCACTGTTGGCCCACCGCGGCGCCGCGTCGCCGCTTGCGAGCCGCGCCACGGTGCGAAGCTCATCGTCTGTCAGCGTCTCAAAAATGTGGGCGGCGTGATCCAGCGTCCCCATCGGCATGAGCGTCTTAGAGCCAGAGTCCTCAGCGGTGAGAGTGCAACGGTGGGCCACGTTCTTCAGCAATAGCCAGCAGGTGCCATACTGTCGCGCTTCCTTGACACCTCGAACATCATTGGTAAAATTGAGCACGCCGTACTTAGGTCGACGGAAGCCAGGACTGCCGTCGTACGCCTTGTCGAATTGCACCGACTCCCACTGGACTCTCGTGCCCCCTGGCGTCGGGTCGAAGTGGCCCCCCGTCAATGATGTTTCAAACTGATTGCGAAAATGAGTGTCCTCGAGCAACTTTTCGCAGATTTCCTCTTTCTCCAGTTTGACGTGTACGATGATCGGGGCTTGCGCGAGGTAATCTTCGATGAGCTGCGCCGACGTCGCGATGCCCAGCGCTGACAGGCGAAGGAGCAGCCGGGGACGCGCTTCGGCGGACAGGCGGGCAGCGCGCGTGTGGCAAAGCTGAAGAGCCTTCAGTTCCTTCTCGCTGCACGACTGCGCCAACGCCGCGGTAATATCGGTTTGCGGCCACCGAGAACGCCTGGCGGCTGTGGCAAGTGGCACGACTCCAATCAACACCTGTTTCGAGCAGGCTTCGCAGCGAACGCATTTTCGATGCGGGCACTCGCACACGAAACGACATGCAGCGGCGGGAATCTCGCTCCCGCAAGTCGTGCACGCGGTATCCATGGCGCCGCTTTCGTGGAACGTCATGTTGACGCCGTCAGCGCAAAGCACGTCAAGGCGAGCCACGGCTTTCACGCCACCGAGGCGACGGACCGCACGGGTCGTGAACCGTTTCGGCGGCTTCACGCCGCGAAGGGGGCCGTCGTCTGCCGTTGCGCCTTCGACGGATTTCGCGGCTTCTTTATCTTCTTCTTCTGTCCTTTGAATCATGAAAACGAGGTCGATCTCCCCGAAGTCGATGGCGGCCATCCCCGGTGGAATCTCCACCGACGGCCAGCCTTTCGTGTAGGCCAGTTCGATGAGGCGCGAAACGTCTCTAGGGTACGGCACCAGTGTGCGTGTCAAGGGATCGACGCTCGACCACGACGCGGTTTCGTTCGCCACCGGTAGGTCGCACGGCGGCAACCGGCGCACCTCCCGGCGGTGGCCCTCTAGAGAGCTCTGCGCCATCCGGTTGACGTCAATCGCGAACACGGCTTTGCCGATCCGCAGCACAGCGACGCCACGACCTTCATCAATCGCGCGGGAAATTTGCCGCGAGTGACGCTGTGCATATGGCACGAGCACGTTGGTTCGAGGGTCGACGCTGACGAACACTTCGCGATCTTCTGACTCAAGCCACGCATCCGCTTGTGCCTCCGACACACCCGCGGATGCGTCCTCCTTATCGTCATCGGAGTCTTGAGCCGCCAGTTCGGCGATGTCGTCGCCTGCATCATGCCCATCCAGCTGGCCCGACGACCCAAGAAGCTGCAACCGGCGGACCGGCATCGTTCCTGCCATGCCAAGGGGGCCCGCCCGCGACATAGTCATGCTGGCGAAGGCCACGCGGCACACCAACCCGTCGTGCAGCATGTGAGCAGTGGGTTCACGCAGATGCTGACGGCGGTACTCGAGCCAGGCCATGACCGCGTAGTCCATGTCGACGGCCGCGCGGCTGTCCCGGACGTGGATGACGTACCAAAGTGCGGCGTAGCAGTCGGGGGGCACCCTGTCGTAGCGTTTGGCGACAAATTCTGACGCGGCGGCGTGCGCGTAGGACGCCGTCATGGCGTTCATATCGACCGTCAGGACGCCAGCACCCACCTCGATCATGGTGGCGCATGGGCAGTCAGCGCGTTTGGCTTCCTCCAGCGCGTCGCACGACGTTCGCGACAGGGGGCATTCGGTCATCTCCCCGCGGCGACGGAGCGTCCACAGCGGGCCGTGCCATGCGCCGTTTGGCACGCGCTTCCAGATAGAGGGTGGCGTCTTGCGAACGGACCGGCATAGCACAGCCAGTATCAGCCGAAGCAGCTCCAGTTCGCCGCCACCTGTCTTTTCGTCCTTCTCGTCGAAAGGAAGCGCGACGTTGCGTCGGCCACTTACGAGCGCCACTTTCCACATGGGTGGCACCATGGCGTCCGGTTGCCGCGACGTGTACGCCGCTTCCAACGCGCGACACGAATCCGCGGGGAGCAACTTGGCTTCGCCGCTCGGCGCGATATCGACCCAAGGAGGGAATGTCACAGCGGGGTCCTCCACCTCGTCCACGGGGGGAGAGGACGGCGCCACGTGGTCGCCACGGCGACAAAATCGAAAGACGGATTTGGCACCGCCGCGATGGGCCGCCACCTCTGTTGCTTGCTGCTCGCGAATTTGAACTCCCCTGGCGATGTCGATTGTGTACGTCACTCCGTTTATGCGTGTGGTCACGCGAGGTTGGAGATGTGCACACGCTTGTTCGAGCATCGCGGAGAGCGCTTCTGAGTACGGCTCATAGACGCCCGTTTTGTGATCGACGGAGTACCACTGCGATGATTTCAGGGTCGCGGCGACGGAGGCGGGCACGGCCGCGGTGAGCACAGCGACAGGACGGGAGATGGGCTTTGACGCGGCGGGGTGCCCCGCTGTGGGAGGGGTTGAGGACGCTGATGGAGCTGGCGCTGACGACGCGGCGGTTTTCTTCTCGGTGGCGGTGGGCATTGAGGGCACCCGCTTGGTACCAGCGGCCGGCGGTGGGCGGGGTACTGGATCGCTGGGAGACGACGGCTTTGATTCCGCGGAGCCCATTGAGAGGCAGTAAGCCAGAGAGAGAAAGGGGTTGTGTGCTGAGAAGGAGGCGACGCTACGCTTTTGAGGTCGAAATCACACATCAAAGCACGTCAACCACACTGCAGTATCCTCTCTCGTTCGCGCATCGACGCCGCTGACGACCGAGAATCGTGAGGCATCGAAAGAGGAAAATAAATTGGGGAAAAAAACATCAGGGGGTCGAACGGATGGGGTCGAAGGCCGCGAATCGTCTGTTTAGGGGCATCAACGAAATAGGGGGGCGATACTTGACGAAAACCGCTGATGCAGTGATGAGAGCGCCCGGTGGGAATGAACATCGCTTCCGACGATGGCGAACGCAGCGGCAACGACGAATGGGATGAGCAGCCACGGCAACCATGATGATATGCAGCGGCAATGTTGCATCTTCGACAGACTCGTCGTGTTGAGTGTCTCCGGATCGGCTGGCACGTCGGTCGTCGTCGTGCAAGGCGCATCGTCACCACCCTCGTCACCGTCGAGCGATTCGACTGTTGGGGGATGGTACACCGTGAAGGGACGCAGAACGCACTCGATCTCGTCGCCGTTCTTCAGCTGCGCGTGGATGGCCCCAACGCATCGCAAATCGATCGAAGGGACAACAACGGTCACTGTCGGCGCTTTCGGATGGTGGCAAGGCCCCACGTGGAATTGTAGAGCGGTGACGTGATCGTGTCGCGACGACGACGCATCATCGTGATCGTCGGCCACGGCCAACCACAGTGCCTGCAGCCGCTCTGACAACGAGGCAATCGACTCATCTGCACGTACAAACACAGTGGCCGTTGCGGCTGGCGTCGCAGGAGCACGGCGATGGCGCACGAAGCGTCGCACCGTGAAGCGGTACTCAGCGGCCACCTCAATGATTCGGGGCTCACGAATCGCTGAGATAGCGGGCACCTGCAGGCGATCGTCGGCATCCAATTCAGGCGCCAAGCAGCCTCGAAACAAATAACAAGAAGTTGCGGTCTCGCCGTCGTTGCACTGGGTCAACGAGAGCACATTGCGCGCAATGCCGGTCTCCTTCTCAATCCGAGCAACGAATTCCTTCATGGTTGCATACTGCTGCACGAGCACCACGGAGCGTCGCGGCGACGCAGTGTCTTGTCGAATCAGACACTCAACGGAGAAGGTGACGACGACGACGACGAGACGAAGGTGCAGGCTCGCGATCGCCTCACGGTCCCGCCGCGCGTCCAGCAGTGCAGGAGGCTCGGGTTGAAAGATGGTGCTCGTTTCTAGACTGCGATACAGTAAAAACGATCCCTCTGCCAGCACCCAATGTGATTCAACGCGCCGACGAAGGTCCGCGAGAGTCGCCGTTCCTCGGAACGACAGCACCGTGCGAGCGCAATAGTCACTTGACGGCAGAATGTCGTCCATGATACTCGGGACGCCAGGGTCGTGGGGGGTTGGTAGCCAGAGGGCCACGGACACTTGAACGTCGAGTTCCTCCCGCAAGTGAATAACGACCATTCCGTGGTGAACCTCAGCGCCGGTCACCTGACACTCCGACCGCGGCGGCATCGTACCGTCGCGCTCGGTGGCCAACGTGGCGTCGTCCTTTAATGTGTCATTTTGTCGACTCACCACATCCGTGAGATCACCACGCTTCGGTAAAGAGATGCGATGCCTATCGCCCTGTGAGGTTTCCAGCAGCACGGTGCAATGCGACTCGGAATCAACGCACAGATCGAGGTCGATCGGCGCGTCGCGATAGTCACGCCTGTTTTCGATGACGGTGCAGGCGAGGACTCCCCGGTCGAGGATTCGAGCGGCATCTCGATACGTAAAAAAAGCTTTCCCGGCCGTCTCCGGTGGGATGGCCAGTCGGTTGTCGCCGCGTAGGTCCCCCAAGGGTCCCCCCCAAGGGTCCGTGCCGCGAGCGTCGACGTAGCCCAGCGCAACATTTCGAGGCGGCTGCATTGGGTCGGCGGAACAAACTCGAACGTTCAGCACCACCATGTCGTCCAGTCGCGTGCCAGCACTCTGGGCGAGCACTGCTGTTCGCTGGCCATACAGCATGGCTAGCTGTGAATCCAGCATGGTGGTGGTTGATGCTCGCGGCATCGGCGTCAAGGCAAGAAAGGGACCGGGGCCTTCGAAATTGGGCGCGTCACGACATGATGGGGAAGGTGCATGACAACACACAACTCCTGTGGCCCTTTTCTCCGCAATTGCTTGTTGCTTCACGAAACGAAAAAAAATGCAAAATAGATGGATGTGAAAGTCGCACGTGTGAAGTGGGCTTGTAGCTTCAGGCATAGACGCCCGAGACGGGGGCGTATCCCCTCCCACCCGCGGTCCCGGCTCCCGCGGCGTCACGCTGCAGCGTCGAGCGAACCCGAGCCCCGAGCGCCTGCACCTCCCCACCGATGGCATCGGTCAGACCATCGCCGCCGTAGCGCCGATACAGGAAAAGGGCCACGGCCGCAATGATCGCGACGACCACGACCCTCTTAACGAACCAAGCGACGGCCTCGATGGCGGACGCCACCGACGACGTGCTGTCGGCGGCGGGGGAGGCTCCGGGCTGCGGCACCCCTCCACCGCCGCTTGTCCACACGCCGTCGCCCGCCGCCGTTGGTGTCACTGAATTGGCCGCTGTCGCCGCTGTCCCGATGTTTTCAGTCCACCGTGAAGCAACCTTGAAGCCCTGGAGATTGCCAGCGCTTGCGGCGTCACTGAGATAGTAGCGGAGCCGAATGAACACCGGCGCCGCGCCTTCGGTGGCAGGGGGTACGTCCAATGAGAGGACCTTCCCTGCATCGGATTCGGCTAGGGGGGGCACTGCCGATAGGAGTTGCTCTTCGGCGGGTGTGAGACTCGCCGATCGTGACAAAAGGACTCGCACGGGTGACGCGGCCAGGGACGCGCCGCCGCGCGTTAGTTGTGCAACGAATTTTCCACCGTTTGTTGCCATCTCACCCGCGATGCCACCTGCCGTCAGCACCGACGAACGAGTGTAGAGGGCATTCGAGCGCAAGATGACATCGACCGTGCGAGGACCGTTGGCCGCGCTGCCTACCGCCGCGAATTGCAGCGCTTCGCTGGCGGGGACCGCGCCGAAGGCCGCGGCGGTTGGCTCCAGCGGCATGTAGCAAGCCGGAGAGTTCGCCACGTAGCTGAAGAAGTAGAATGGGACGGGCGCGTCGGGGGAGGTCGGAGCCGTTACGCGAATGTTTAGTGCGGTGTTCATCGCCACCGACGCCGTGAGCGCCGCGAGCGCGACCCCGGCGCAGCTGACATCCGATCGTGCCGCGTACGACCGCGGAACGCCGTCGGAGACGAAGGAGATGTTGAGAGTCAACGGCACCGCGGGGGCGCTGCCGCACTGGTGGCCGGTGGCGTCCGCGGTGGCGGTACCGTCGCTGGACAGTGACTTCACGCCCAGCACGATGGCTTCTCCGGATCGCACGACCCATGTCGCCATGACGGTGAACGCGTTGTTCACGCTGAACGGTGCCGTGGGTCCGGCCGCCTCGCTCGTGGTGAATCCGAGGACTGGGGTGCAGAGGTCGACGGCGTTGACACCGCGGACGACGACAGTACTCACGAGAAGGCCTGCGACAAGGAGCGGCATCGCCACAACACAGCTCCGCATGGAGAGTGTGCGCGAGAGAGGGGGGTGAAAATAGGAGAATCCCTTTTTTACAGCGTTGGTACGGTCGTCACGGGGGGAAACAACAAACGACTTACAGTCGTCAGATAAAAATCGAGGCCTCCCACTCCTCGATGGGGGCGAAATGCAAAAAGTGGTGAACGCTAGATTCTTCTTGAAGCTGCGTGCATGATGTAGAAACCGTGGGAAGGGGCGAGTCGCGTTGTTGGGGTGGGAGGGAAGGGAGGAAGGCGTCACACTTCCCGCACGCGCAAAAACGCCTCGGACGACCGTTTATTGTGTGCACCGTCCACGTCGGTGCAGGTGACGATCACGCGGTCGGTCGGGTAAAGGCAGAGCCCAAAGGTGGCACGCAAGGGCGACGGCCGAATCGAGGCATTCGGTGGAGGCGTTCCGCTTTCCGGCACGACGCCGAGGGCGGCGGCTGTGGTCCACTTCGCCGTTCTTCCGTCTCCGGAAACGAAGTTGTCGTCGACGTCCGACGGCCGGACATTGGAAAGAAGGCGGACCGCGGCATCCACCAGTTGGTCGAAGTCTCCATAGGCAATGTGAGGGAAGTACAGCGGCACGACGCCCTTCACGAAGAGCAGCTTTCTGGCCATCCGCTCCGTCGAGCACACGGCCACGATCGGACACCGAGGGCCATACCGTCGGAGCAACCGGACCGAGCGGCCCGAAACGGTCGCGGTCATGACGCATGCCGCGCCGAGGGAGAAAGAGGACAGCACGGCGGCCCGTGCCACGGCGTCATGGGGATCCATCGGCAGCCGTGGCGAGGCGGTGATGCCGGTCGCCTTCATGGCACGAGCTTGCTGGTCAGGGGATTGTGATGATGGGGCCAGGAGGTTGAGATCACCTTTGTTAGTCGTTGCGATGGTTGGCAATGTCGGAGAGGAGAGCATCGCCGTAAGATGTGCCGCGGGGCTCTCGTAGGCCATCGCGATGTGGCCCACGTGGGAGAGAGCCGACACGGCTTCGACGGGAAACTCCCCGGACGCGCTCTCTGCGGATAGCATCACGGCGTCGGCGCCGTCCACAACCGCGGCGGCCACGTCCGTCGCCTCCGCTCGGGTGGGCCGATTGTGGTTCACCATGGACTCCAACATCTGCGTCGCGCAGATGACTGGCTTCGCGGCTACCACCGCGCGGGCGATGAGCAACTTTTGAGCCAAGAACACTCGCTCGAGGGCAATGTCGACGCCGAGGTCGCCGCGCGCTACCATGATGCCGTCGGCCGCGTCCACAATTTCGTTAATGCGGCGGACGCCTTCAACGTTTTCCACTTTGGCAATGATCCAAATGTCGCGAGCGGCGGCGGCAGCGGTGCCGTTGTCCCGAGCGGTGTCGTCGCGCGCCGCTCCCTCTTGCCGCGGTCGACGTTGCTGCTGGGCGTCAACCAACACTTGTCGCACTTCATGCACAAAGGAGGCGCTGCGCGTGAAGCTGGCGAACACCGCATCGACGTCCAACTCGACCGCGAGCTGCAAATCGAGCACATCCGCCTGGCTGACGTTGGGCAGCCTTAGCTCCTGCGACCCTGGAAAGTGCACATTGTTCCGACCTGAAATCGTTGAGCCGCATCGCACCACGCAGCGGGCTTCGTCGCAGCGGATGCCGATCGTCGTCGTCAACACCGGCGCGTCGAGCACTTCGAGTTCGAGGGCACCATCGGCGATTAGCACTCGGGAGCCGCGGCGCAGTATGGTACTCAAACCGGGCGGGTAGTGCACGTACCAACGCGAACTGGTGGACGTGGGGGGAGGCGACACCGCGGCGAAGGATTTTGTTCCTTCGTCCCTCCGCTCGTCGTTACCGTCGACGACACTATCAGCGGCCGTCAACGTGTGGGAAAATATGCCCACCTCTTGGCCCTTGTTCACCACGAGCGGCGCGACACCACTTTGAAACGAGCCGAGGCGGACCTCCGGTCCCTTTGTGTCGAGGGCAACGGCAACGTGGACGCCAAGTCGACGGGCGCGGTCCCTTACGAGTGCCACGACGCGTCGGTACGAATCGTGATCGCCGTGGCTGCAGTTGATGCGAGCGATGTCCATCCCCGCCTGGATCATCGCATCCAGCACCGCCGGCTTCGCGCTGCTGGGTCCGATGGTGCAAACAATGCGGTGGAGTCGCTGTCGCTCCCCACGGTGCGTCTCAGCACGGCTGAGCTCTTGCGGCGGCGTGGAAGACGCTGATGACGCAATCCCGTCACTGTCATCTCCGCCTTCCACGCCGACCACGGTGGAGGGGTCCAGCGCCCAGTTGTGCCATAGCATCGTTGTGGATGCGTCGCCGTATGCCGCCGGTGAGGACCATCCGCCGCCCATCGCGAAACTGTGGGCGCGACGGCTGTGAACGATCGCCGCGGAGGCGGCCGCCGCCGTGTCGAGGCGGAGCATTTTCGGGACGGTCGGAGTCGTTGGTTTCACGACAGCGAACGCGATCCGGGACGACGACCGTGACGACGAGGAGTAAGAAGCGGTGGATACAAGTCGCTTCATGATCATCATGTCGGTGGAACGGGGATAGCCAATTTTGATAACCTTTTCCTCCTTTTCGTGGAAAGGGAAATAAAAGTCAAGTGACGTTTCATTCGAACAGTACGTTCCTCTTCTCTCAGCGGTCATGACGGTGATGTCGGCGACACAACAACAAGAGAGCCGCAACGCGCGCCGTGCAAAGAGGCGACATCTTGCGGACGTTTCGTTCCGTTGGGAGCAAAAGGAGAAGAAACACGATCGGGGGAAACAAAAGAGCAACCGACTATTGTTACAGTTGAAACGACCAAGAATATAAAAGGAGTGGTTTTGTGCCAAACACACCGATTCATATTTCGTTTTTGTTTCTGTCGTCAGTCGTCTTTGAGGTCCTTTGGATCATCGACGATTTTGATGTAGCATTCCAAGTCCTTGACCCATTCGTCGTGTTCCTGCCACGTCTTCGCGGCGCACAGCAACCTACGCTCCTCCGCCCCCTCGTGAAATAGAATCATGAAGTCGAGACTCGGGTTTTCCGCTTCCCGGTGGATGCGTTTGTTCGGGTGGGTGACCAGCCTCGTTTGGGGCGTGAACGTGATCGCGCCTTTCGGGGGTTTCCCACCGTCGAACTCTTGCTGACTTTCGAAGTATGCAAACCCGACGCCTTTGCTGAGCACGAAGTAGCGGCTTTTCCAGTTTTTGCCGCAAAAAAATGACCGTCCCACGGAAAATTTCATCAGCAGCCCTTTCCTCGTTGGAGGGACGTAGGTCTTCTTGGCCTTGAAGTCGGCGACGCACTCCGGATGCAACTTCTTCCCGTTCAACAACGACCGTCCCTGACGAAGCACACAGTCGCAGTGCGCGCACCGTTCCACGCGGCCTCGCCGGTACGCGGGGACACACTCGTTGTGGAGGGGGCCCTCGGGGGTCATGGAGCCCAAGAAGGAGCCCATTGGCACGCCGCAGTGGATGCAGTTGCCGTCCAGCTTGCCTTGCACTTTGACGTCGCCCGGGTTCACGCGTTTCCCGTCATCGACGACCTGATTGATGGGCGTGCGTAGGTCGCCAGCTCCCGGCGGGGCCGCCGATGCGCCGCCACTGCTCGCTGTCGTCTCAACCGGGGCGCTCGAGGACGGCGGATTCGCAGGTGCCGCCGCAATGTGAGGAGGCGGGTTGGGCGGCGGGATCGGCAAGTCATCAAGCTCATCCGACATGGCTGAGTGGTGTTCGAATGAAGGCTAGTACTACGGGGTGTTTGCAGAAGACGAAGGGCGAGATACAGCATCTCTCACATGGTGACCAAGAATCCAACGCTTATCGTGACTCACCAACGAAGTGTTGCTGCACAAAAAAATGGCTCCTCGATGCTTCTTCTTTTCTTTGGCTGCAAAAAAATTGTTGTGTCGAGAGGAGCGAAGTGCTGTCAAATCGCTTCTGATGTCCGAGGGAAAAGGGGCCCCTAAAAAAACGGGGCTACTAAAAAACACTAAACAGTGGAAAATTCGTTGAGTAAACGAACCCGTCGGCGCTGATTGCGAGTGTGCGGGGGGATCTCTATGAGTCAACGCTTCGCATTGGGTGGCGATGGGATCTGCAAAAAATAAAATAGGAAGGCACTGGAAAGATTAAGAAAATGACAAGGAAAAAAAAGCAACCGCCGGGCGGGGATTACCTCCTTGGCCCTCGAGGATCTTACATGAGGTCGTCTAGGGTAACGGCGCTACCGGTGCGCGGCATGTGTCCGTCCATTCTCCCGACGCCTCCTGTGACCATCGCGTTGCTGCCCTCGTCGGTTTCGACGCCGATTTCCAGCTGACTTGGACGCCGGTTCATCTCCCCGACGATGGCCAGCCGCGTTTGCCGCTTCACGCGGAATTTTTCCACCTCCCCCATGAGCACGGCATGCAGTTCCTCGACGGTCGCGTGGTTCGTCGCGTTGAAGTGAAACGGCGGCGAAAGGCCCTCCTGCAAATCCGCGGCTTCGAAGTAATCCGCAAAGTAGGGATGGTTCAGCGCCTCCTCCGCGGAAATACGGCGCTCGTGGTTAAACTCGAGCAACTTGCTCAGCAGGTCGAGCGCCACGACGTCGGCCGTGGGCACCACGCGATTCCACGGCTTGGGGGCGATGTTTTGCAGTCCGTGTTGCATGTACTGCCGCGCGCTGCTCGATGAGAAGGCCTGCACCGTCGCGTCGTCCGGCGTGCCGACGACCTCAACGATGCGGTTCAACTGATTAAAAAAGGTGGAGCCGCGGAAGAGCGCTTTGCGGTTGTAGAGTTCCGCCATGACGCACCCGGCGCTCCATAGGTCGACCTTCTTCGTGAAGCCGCGGTACTGCATGACCAGTTCAGGGGCGCGGTACCAGCGGTGCGTCACGTAGTGCGTCTTCTCATCGTCCACGGTGTCCTCTCGCGCGAGGTTGAAGTCGCAGATTTTGACGTCGTTCTCCTCGGACACGAGGATGTTTCCAGGATGAAGATCACGATGCACCACGCCGGATAAGTGCAGCACACGCAGGCCGAGAAGGATGTGGTACATGTAGTACTTGATGTGCGCCTCCGTGATGACGATGCGCCGGTCGTTGATAACCTGCGATAAGTCGGTGCGCATGAGCTCCGTGACCAGGTAGAGGCGCTCCTGATGGCCGCTGGGCGACGGCGTCGCGGCGGCGGCGGCAGGTGCCGCCGGGGGCTGCGATCCTGCCGCGACAGCGGCCGGTGGCCGGCCAGGCAAGACGCGATCCAGACCCTGAGCAAGTGCTTCCGCGGAGGCGGGCACGAGAAAAATGTCCAGGAGGCCAAGAATGTTCTCGTGATGAAAATGGCTGAGCAACGTCACCTCACGGATCACCCTTCGGGCCAGAAAGGCATCGTTCAAGATAAAAATCGACCCCGAGTCAACGAGCGTTCCGCAAATCCGCTTAATGGCGACGGCTTTTCCAGTGGCGGTGTCGTTCCCGGCGCAGACGGAACCATAGCTACCAGAGGACAGATAGCGGTCGACCGAATAGGGCACCTGCGCGCCACGCAGCTCCATGTCTTGGAGAAGCAGCTGGTTCTGCTCGTGCGACATGAAATAGGGGGTCAGACTACGTCAGCTAGACGTATTGCCCTTGTTTCCCGGGAAGGGTGAAATGTTCTAGGTGCAAGAGAGAGAGGAGGGAAAATGGTCGTCAACTGTGGTGTGGTGTCGGTTTGATGCACGCACGATCACTCGGCAGCCGGTATTGGGATTTGTTTCGTGGCCGAAAGCCTTTTTGGGAAAAGAGCCCTGCGGTTCGTACACTACATCGATCCGTTCGCCCACACACGCCAGAAGGGCGTCTAATGACGGGGCGCCGCCGTGGGCTATGGGAGTGAGCCGTTGGACGGCGGTGGATCCATCATCATCATCATCGTTTGGCGGCCGCGACGGCCACTGGCGGCGGCGGAGGGGGTGAAAGGCTGTTGGTCGTCCCGAGAGGAAGGAGCGCTGCCATTGGCGGCGGGGGGCTGCTGCCGTGCCCAAGGGGGGCGTGCGGGGCCGACGTCGCCGCTGCCGCATTCGACTTTCTCGCTGTTGCCACCGCGGTCGCAAGCTCGGCAGCCTTGTGCTGCAATCCCGGCCCCGTCCCGTTGTAGAAACGACCTTTCCAGCACACCCCTTCCGCGTCCGTGTAGACGCCCTCGCCGTGTACTCGGTTGAAGCGCCACTGTCCAACGTAGAGGGAGCCATCAGGCCACTTGTAAGTGCCCCGGCCATCGAACTTCCCGTCGACGACGGTGCCGATGTAGGAAGCGCCGCTCGCGAACGTCACGCTCGCCTCACCGTGCATGACGTCCTCTTTCCACTGCCCGTCGTAGGTGAAGAAGCCGTCGCTGTAGTTGCCCCCGCCGTGGCGCCTCACGAGTCCCCCCTCGCGACGCACGAACTGGCCACAGTACCTCGCGTTGTTGTCGAAGACAAACGTGCCCGTGTCCTCGGTGGGCAGCTGTGCCTGGGCGTCCCCTTCGTCGCCGGCGCCCCCGCCGCGGGGACCTCCTTTGTCGTCCTTCTTCTTGGGTGGCATTGATAGTCAGTCCTTAAATCTTTTGTGACTTGTGTGCGTCGCTGCGGATCTCCAAAATTAAAAACAGAACGACTGACGAAAGTCAACACATCGTGAGCTATTGGGAGGGGTGGGGGTCTCCCCATCGTCCAATTAAACGGGAGCCGGGGAGGAGCTGACACGTCACAAAGCGAAAGGGCGCTTCGACACAACAATGGAACTGCGAGAAGAGAGGGCGAAATCAGGTCGAGAGAAATAGACCCGACAGGGGACAACATAGATCGAGGTTCCATCTCCTGATGCAAGGAAAGAAAAGGTTGGACACCTGAAAACAAAATGAAAAAACAGACAAGTGAAATGGGGAGTTTGTCGAGAATGAAACGGATAGGGCTGCAGCGAAGAGCTTTTGTGGTGTGTATCCGATAGCAGTGGTGTCGGAGAAGAGGAGGGACAAAAATGTCAGAAAAAATACAGGGAAGGAGCAGGTGCTACTCGGAGGACCCTTCCGAGAGATGCGACAAGACGAACACCGAAGGATAGAATTCCAGGAGTGCCTTAAAGTTTGAGATTTTTACTCGGATGATGTTGGGAAACATCGATCAAATCGGGCCGTGACATGGGAAATACAGTCGATCTGTCGGACTGCTGTTTCTTGCGTAGCTTCCTTTTCGGCCCCCGTGACAAGGCCTGGGCTCTGGGCGAGGACGCGATCTGTCATGGCGCTTGTCGGTGCCGCGTAGCCAGAGGGGGACGCGCCCAGAGATGGCGACTGCTGAGCCTTGAGTCGCGGAGAGATGTTCATGTTCAAGTGTCGGAACGCGTCATGCGCTTCCCCCGCCGTGCAGCGATCCTCGGGCCGCCGCTCCAACATCCGCCGGAGGACCTCGACGACTTGATCGAAGGGCGCACCGGGATGGGGCGACGGCGGCTGAAACGGGATGGCTTGGCTCTCGACCGCCGCGGCGTATCGAGCGCGCTGGTCGGTACCGTCGCTGCTGTTCAGCGGCACCGGAAGGTGGCCGAACAGCATCACGTACAGCGACAGCCCC
>ERZ1292630.2516-Hain-H41-02um-R3-2516-length-16856-cov-7_pt1 | contig 16856 bp, 6 predicted proteins | sample MGYA00564408_ERZ1292630 | MGnify/ENA primary metagenome ERZ1292630 (study PRJEB36523, sample SAMEA6512641) | groundwater metagenome | collected 2019-01-08 | study: AquaDiva: Metagenomics assemblies of 32 groundwater samples | reverse complement strand
TTGTTCCTCCTTGCCATGCTTCACCGCTCCTGTTGAATCAACCCCCTCCCTCCCCCCCCTTCCGGTTTCCCACGCAGTTCTTCTCGTCGTCGATTTCTGTTCGGTCGACGGTGGAACTGCGACTGCCCCCCTTTCCCGAGCGACACAGCCCCCCTCCATATCGCGAGTGTCCTTCCCTTCCCTCCAATGGTGATTTGTGTGAAGTAATTTGACGAATTGGGGGAAGGTGCGGGGGGGGATGAGGACCCTTTGCCGCCCACGAGATCTCAACCGTCCAGTTATCAGCGGCGTGTGTGACAACAAACGCGCCTGCCGAAGGAGACGGACGGACCACATGGTGGGCGAGGCAAACGGGTGAAGCCCCTCCTTCATTTTAACCGCCCCCCTCTGTCTGTTTGAATAATTTGTGGCGAAGGATCACCCTTCCGCTCGGCGCGATCGTTCCACGTCTCGTCGCATTCAATAAACACACTTTTGTCCGGTGGCGCTGTTTTTCCTGCCCTCCTACGAGGACCTAGATCGTACTAACCCCCTGGTGCCACGGCATCCACCGACTCAGGCATGCAGCACATGCGACGCAGCGGGCATCAGGCATGGCAGGAGGCAGCCGTCCGTGCCTGCGTCACGGCTGTGCTCCTCGTGGTGGCCGCAGCCGAATGCGCCCATGGGCAACATTTGCTCCGCCCGGCGGACCTGACGAGTGCCTTAGACAACACTATCGCGATTGGGCTGCGACGACAATCGTGGATCCCTCAAAGGCGCCGCGTCGACCTCACCTCCTCGTTCGCCGCGTCGGGTCGCGCGGATGAATTTTGCGTGTCACCCGCACCACTGCCATCGAGGACCGCTCTCAGCAGCGCCACGACGGCGTCGACAACGACGACGCCGACCGGGACCGGAGACGTGCCGTCAACGGTGGCCGCCACGTCGTCGGCCATCAACGCGTCTTCCACTGCGGCGCCACCGTCCACGTTGTCGCCCAGTCAGCAGGCCGCGGCGCTGGATCTCGCCGCGGTGGCAAACGCAGCGGAGTTCGCCGCCTCATTGATCGCGCCGTCCTTCGCCTGGCTCGTCATGCCACAAGACGCGTATGTCGTCGCCCTTCGCGTGCAAGTTGCCCGTGGGGTCAGTGCACCCGTGTCCGCGTGTGGAGACAAGCTGCCCGCACTCGACGTCATGCGCACGAGCGCCGCGCCGCCCACTCCTTTCCTGTCGTGCCGTGGAATGCACAGCGTGGCGCTCGCGTGCCGAGCCAATTCCACGCTCCGTTTCACGCTCGTCGCGGTCACGCAAGATGCGTATCTTGGCGACGGCGCCAGTGACGTGACGTTGTCGATGAACCGCTGGCTCGAGGCCGGATCGGAGTGCGCGATCGGACTCGCGGAAGACGTGTTTCGCTTCCTGGAAACCTTTTTAGAGTTGACGCCGGCGGCGGCTTCTGGCGGGACGGCCGCGGCGTCCACGCTTCCGACGGCCGCCGTCACCCCAGCGTGCTTTCGGGCCTCCGCGTTTTTGGCCTTCCAGATGCCTTCGACAATATCGGCCCTGGTTCCTAGCGCGAACCGGCTGCCGACCATCGCTGCCGGTGGCGAGGCCACCGCGTTCTGGTTGGGACCCTCGCCGCTGTACACGCTAAACGCCCTGTCGCGGCAGTACGAACGGAAAGTTCCGAGCGGCGTCGGAGGCGGCGCTTCCTTTGTCTACGTCGCCTCCGTGGCACTCGCAACGAACGTCACTCAAGCTTGCAGCGGATTGTCCTTATCGCAGCGGTACCTCCTGGAACCGTCCGACGCCAACTCAACCGTCGGCCGCAACCGCTGGACGGATTCGGTGAAAAACGACGTGGCGGCGATGGGCACGAGCGGAAACTGCAGTTTGATCCAGATTCGAGACGCAGAAGCGAACGTGTCGGCAGGCGGAAACGGTTCGACATCTTCATTGCGCAGTTGGTACGCCTTCTCACTATCGGTGGTAGTCCCGTCGGGCCCAGCGGTCGTGGTGGTCAAGCCGTTCGCTTTTGCAGTGCTGCGCACCTCGCGGCTCTATGCGGCCGCGACCGACGCCATCGCCGAGCCGAGCCTGGCGGATGTCGCCGGCCAATGCGGGGCTCTGCCTGCCGCCAATCGTGCTGTGGAGGGTGGGCGGCTGCCGGCGCTGGAGTTTGCCTCCGCCATCGCAGAACATTTGTCCATTTCGGGCGTCGTGCAGCCACCGCTCCTGCTTGATTCATCGACGGCTCCGTGGCCCACGGCGGTGCCTGCCGGAGTCGCCTTTCGCTTCGCGGTCGTTGACCCCGTGACAGGAGCTCCCCGTGACATGGACATCCCGCTACCGCGCGGCACGGCGGCCGCGACGATCACAACCCGACGCCGCGTGGTGGTCTGCGATGTGTCATCGATGCACTCGGCCCCGACGGCCGCGGAGACTCTGCCGATTTCAAGTCCCCCTGTCGGAGGCGTCGTGTACTCCATGAGCTTCGTACCCATGTGCCCTACCCTCACGGACATCGCCGTTTGCACGGCCCGCAGCGATGCGTGCCGCTTTGCGGTGGGTGGTGGCGGTTTGGGGTCCTGCTGCTGGCGAAACGCGCCAGTGTCGAAGACGCCGCAGAGCGGTGGGTCGACGGCACCTTGCAACTTTTGTCGCGCCGCCTCCTCCTTGTCTCTCGATGCGGCCACCGCGACTTCCGCGCAACTGCTGCCGCAACTGGACGTGGCGTGCCGGTTGGGTGCGTCCCACCTGGCACTCCGAAACCTCCTTTTCGTCACATGCAAAACCTACGCGGGCTTGAGCCCCGAGCAGTGCGTCGATGACCACTTCAGCTGCTTGCAGTGGGACGCGGTCCAACTTCTCGACCAGCGACTCGGACAGTACTGCCGGCAGACGCGGCAGTGCCTCGACCCGGGCCAGGAGTGCATCACCCGGTCATCGTTCGCCGACACCACCACGCCGCCTCTTGGTTTGAACCACTCCGTCGTGGAAATGGTCCCCATCACCTTAACGGCGACCATCGCGGCGGAAGGTATTCGTCAAGGCACCGCGATCTTGAAATTGTCACTGGACTCGCCGCGCTTCCCGTGGCGGGAGGACATCACGGCATCTGAGTTCGCCGCGCTGGTGGAGTCCCCTCCGGCGCTTCAGTACGGCGCTGCCACGCTCAGTCGACATGTATTTCAGAAAAATGTCACCGTGTCTGGCAACGGCACCTTCCTGTCCGTGCCGCTGGGCCCCGCGCCGGTGTACAGTCCAAGGTGGGAGGAGACGTGGACTTTGTCGGATCTGCGGTCGCTCGTGACGCTTCCCGCCGGTTTCTCGATGCGACTGCACAACCCCGTCGTCGTTCGAGTCGTCGACGTGCCACCGTCGAAGTCGCTGCGCCGCGCGGGTACGGTCTCCGTGGCGCTCGCGGTGGTGTCCGGCGCTCTCGGGGGCCCCGCCGCGTGGATCGGGGTCGCCTCCACGCAGACGATGCTGTTCATGAGTGCGGTCCCGTGCGGCAGCCCCAGCGTCAGCGAGGTGTTCGGTGACGTGTTGTTCCTTGCCAGCCCTTTCACGCTCGCCGCGGGGGACTCCATGGACCAGGTGGACGTTTTCTTCGCGACATGGGGGGTCATCGTCGGCGCGCTCGTGCTGCACGGCGGCGTCGCCTTCTCGCATTGGATCATGACCGACTCCATGTCGCTGCGCTATAGCGCCTCGCAAACAGGCTTCCCGTCGTTATTTCTGTACAGTTTTTCGGTGCTGTATGTGAGTCTCGTCGAAATTGGCGTTTCCCAGGTCGCGTCCTCGCGGCAGGCAGTGGTCCGCATCTTCGTCTTTATCTTTTTGGCAATTCTGCTTCTCTGCACCGGATGGCTCTGGCTGCGGTACATCCGGGGCGCCACGGAAATGTTTTTCGAACCCCTCCCCCGACCCGACGTCGCGTCGGCGACAAATGGGGATGGAAGTCGTCAACCCGTGTCCTCAGTGCCCGCTCCGCGCTTGAGCACCTTTTCGGAGACGGTCGCGTGGTTCTTTCGGCCAACAGGCTGGTGGCCCCACGGCCGCTGTCTAACGTGCGTGCGCGGCCTCTCCAGGAAGGGCGCGGTGTACTCCACCTTCATCGCCCTCATTGGCTTTGCCGTCGCCGCCGCCAACGCGTCGGACTACGGCGAGAGCAACGCCATCTGCCGCACGACGTTCACCAACGGCGCCATCGGGCAGACCGTCATGCTCATCGCGGCGCTCGCGTTGCGCCCCTTTCGCGTGCCGGCGCTGAACTTCTTCTGGTGTCTTGCCCGCTTCCTGGAGATCGTCGCCCACTCGCTGAACGCGAGTTGGGCGTTCAACACTCAAGGCCTGCCCAACTATTTCGCGGAGTCGAATGTCGCACATCTCTTCGTGGTCGGCTATGTGGTGCAAACGACATTCAACGTCGTGGCCGCCGTCACGGCGATGCGCGACGTCATGCGGGAACCGCCCTCCGAAGAGCAGCTCACGGCTCTCGGCACCCACTCCGCCGGCATCGCGATCGGCTTGCTACGGGGTCACACGGAGATTCCTGGAAGCACCGAAGCTGCCGCCCCGCAGCCCCCACTGTTTGCTTCTCTCAAAGCGGAGGAGACCGCTCTCGACGACACCATCGCTTCGCTCGTCGCCAAACGCGACGCGGCATGGGAGCTGAATGGGTCGGGCACGAACCCGTTACTCTCGGCGGTACCTTTCGGTTTCGACGACGCGGCGCGACGAGCGAATGACGACGTCCCTGACCCACCGGAGATGCGGCTTCTCGCGGAGGATCCGAAGCTGCCGCTGGGCGCCGGCCTGGCGACACGCCCCCATGTCATCCGCTTAGGGCCGCTCCCCGAGGGGTTCTCTGCCAGCAATGTGCTGTTCGCCGTCGGAGCGCTCGGGGCGGTGTCCGTCGACGTCGTCAGCGGATACGCCTTCGTGACGATGCGCAACTGGCATGCCGCCCACGCGGCGCAAGCAGCCATGCACGGAAGGCTGCTATTTGGACACCGCGTGGAGTGCGAAGTGGTGGGAAGCGACGCGTCGCTCTTGTAACCCGCTCTCCATTGCCTTTTCTGCGCGCGCGCCCGCCACCCGTCGTGGCTGGGACACATAGTGCTAGATTTTGTAACAGTTTTACATCAATCCCACGGCGTGTGCATTACGTCGGAAAAGGGTATTGTCGAGAGGCATCGCCGACTGACGTTTTTTTTTGATTTGGAACCCCCCTCACTACACCACAGATTATTACTGTGAGTATGAGTAGCGGTTCCTCGGCATCGCCAGTAGGCCGCGCGGCCAAGCCCCCGCCGGACGCATCGAGCGCGCCGCGTACCCGACCGTCCGTTGGTACCGCCGCGACGCGGCCAGCGCCTTCCGGGTTTACGGGAAGCTGTCAAAAGGGTGCTTTTGCGGCTGGTAGCCGCCACACGTACAACTGCGTGTCCATGCTGTCGCACACACCCGACTTCCAGCGGTTCACGGCTGACAAAGACCAGCGAGAAACGTTTTCGTTAATGTGGGTCCTGGGGGTGCTGGGACTCGTGCTCGGCATCTACATCGACTTCATGCTTTACATGACGAATCCGCCTGGGCGAGGCGGCGCGGCGGCCGCGAAGCAAAATCCCGTGCCATTCGGCCAGATGGCGTCCCTGTTCACTGGGCGCTTCATGATTGGCTCGCTGCCGCAGATGCTCCCTGACGTGGTGGCGCTTCCGGTTTTGGCCGTTTGGTTGTGGCTGCCCATTGGCTGGACGCTGTGCGCCTCATGGGCGACGCGGGATGCTCGAACGGACCGGGTCGTGCTAGTTCACAAGTTACGCCAGCACGGCCTAGCCCTCCTCCTCGTCGCCGTCCTGGTAGGACTCATGCCGGCGACGAACGAAGGTGCATCCCGCCGAAACACGACGGACTCCGTCTGGAGCGACGTACCGGGCATGGTCGCGAGCGCGTGGAATGCATCTCCCCTGCACGCCATTTGGCAACGGTACCTCTCCCTCGGCGCTCAGTCTGCAGGTGGGAACACGCGACCCGCGTTCTCCACTGTCCAGGATGCCGTCACCTTGGGCCGAGCTGCGCTTGAAGTGATCACGCCGCTGGCGCGTGGGGACGGGGCGTTGGCCGGGTGGACGCCGATGGTCGCGGTGGCGGCGGCGAGCGTTGTAGCGGGCTACGCCACCATCGCGAGGCGCTTCGGCGGCCGGTGGGCGTCGACGGTCCAGTCGGCGTCGCCGATGCTGGTCGCCACCCTGCAATGCATGGCGGTCTTTGCGGCGACGTGGCTCAGTGCCATGCTGTTGCTGTCGAGCGAAGCGTCATCCGTGGCCGACATGCCGGCGTGGATCGCCGCGCAAAGCCTTGCCAACTGGACGTCGACGCTAAGAATGCTCTCCGTGCACGTGACGGTGTTCTCGTGGGCGCTCTGCTTCGCCACCTTGCTACAGGCGTTCGTGCTGCGTCCACTGTGGCGCGCGGCACGGCGTGTATTGTCCCCGAGGCATGCGCGGACGTGGGGCCTCTGGGTCGTTGCCCTTGCGGCGGTCGCTTGCTACCAGTTCACGCTCACGGCGGACGCGACATCCTTTACCGTCATCCTGCCCGCGTTGGGAGTGCTCGCGCTTCTGGTACGAGGCTTCAAGCCGGATGCCCCGACAGATGAACCGATTCTAGACGACGACGACGACGATTAGGAGAAAAAAGCAGGCAGACAGACGGAGGGAGCCGCCAGGCTAGAGAGGTAGGCGGCGAGCACACATAGATAGAAGCGCAGACACGGCCGCCGACGGGGTTCGCCACGCCTTCCTTCGCGACGGGCGATTATTGCCGACTCACCCTTTGCAACGAGCGCGCATCGGGGCGCGCGCGGTGGGCAACGTGGGGGGCGCCTCGTTTCATGTCGTTCAGTCTGATGATCCCCTTCCACCCAACCACCGGGGTTGGTGATCACCACCATAGCGCCATTCCCCACATCCCCTTCCCCTTTCTCCGATGAGCGCACGAGGCGGTTTCCGTGGTGGTCGCGCCGGTGCAACCCGCGACGGCCCCCGCGGTGGCAGCGGCCATCGGCACGCTGACCCAACCCAGCAGCAGACACCTCCGTCACCAGCCTCCTCCGCCTCTCTGCTGCAGCAGCTCCGCGCCGTCGTGCCATCGGCGACCATTGGCGACGCCGCGTCGGGACCGTTGGCCAGTGGGCCGCAGCAACCCTCCCTGCCTCCGTCCCGTGACGTCGTTCTCCACGACACTCCGCTGCCGCCACCGAAGGCGACAGCGGCGCCGCCCTCGTTCACGGTAGAGGCCGGGGCTCCGCCGCCGACACGGCCAGCGCAAGAACACCTCCAAAATCAAGGCCACGGGGGGCATCCATTCTCGATCGGCCTCCCCCCAGGTCCCATCACCGGGCTCACGCTCGGACAGGGATTCGGTGTGCCAACCTTCACCACCTCGGTAGGACCCTATGGCGGCCCGCTTCCACAGTCGCACCACCTCCACCACGCGCCGCCCCAATTTCAGCATATAGTGCGATTCGACGGCCGCGGCGGAGGCGTTGGCGACAACGGACAGCGCCGGGGGCCCAACAACAACATGCATCCCGCAGCGGCTTCCACAGCGCCTCACGTCGCGTTCCACCCGCCGCCATTCGCGGTGCAACTGCCGCTGCCGCCGCCGAGTGGCATTCGCCTGCCGATGCCCGCCGCGGTCGCGGTGCCGCCTTTCGGCTTCGTCCACCCCGGTGGCCGAGGCGGCATGCCACTCGGCGGCGCCCCGGCGGCTGCCTCCGGGCATCAACAGCGGCCGCAGCACAGCCGCGGCGGCGGCACGCGCGGGGCCGGCAACCGGGGTGGGCGCGGCGCCGCGGCCGCCGAGCGTCTGCGGCCCCACGCCAACAGCCAGCGGGTCACGGACGAGGGCCTGATCCATGAGTTTGAGCAGCAATACTCGGCTCAGCCTACGGCCGCCGAACGCGACCCTGCCGCCTCCGCGGCTGGCGTGGCGATGCTGGATGTGCCGGCGGCGATCGCCGTCATCGACCAGCACGATGTCACGTTCGTCGTCACGGACACTGGCACAGGCAAGTCGTCGCTCATTCCCATCGCGCTGGTCGCCCGCGGCGCGCGAGTGGTGAGCGCCCAACCACGCCGCACGGCTACGGTTAATCTGGCTGCCCGGGTGGCCGAGGTCCAAGGGGCCCCGCTCGGCGAAAAAGTCGGGTATCGCGTTCGAGGTGAGAAGGCCGGCGCGGACGATGTGCCCTTGATGTACATGACCTCATACACGCTGCTGCTGTTCCTTCTGACTCATCCGAGAGACCTCATGTACACGCACTTCGTCATCGACGAGTTCCACGAACGTCAGCCAGAGGTGGAGGTCATCATCGCGTTGCTCAAGCTGGCGAAGCGACACGTCTTTCCGAACATTAAAATTGTGCTGATGAGCGCGTCGGTTGAGACCAGCGCGTGGCAGCAGTATTTCGAAGAAGCTTCCTTCACTCTGGGTGAATATTCCACGTGCGAGGCGCGCTTCCCTGTGTTTGAGTATTTTCTGGAGAAGTCGTGCCGTCTGATTGGAGCCGCGGACACCGTCTTCCCACTCACGCCCGTCGTGGAGTCGCTCGCCCTCAAAAACGCCCTGTTCATCATCCGCCGGCTACTCGAGTTCCTTGCCGAGCGCACGAACCCCGAACACAGCGTGCTCGTGTTCCTCCCCGGCAGGTCCCTCGTCGAGGACATCGGCGTGCACATTACGCAGAATCTGAGTGACAAGATGGAGGCGATACCATGGTACCGAGATATCGAGCTGGACCGGGTGCACGCCGCGATCAAGCGCACCGGCGGGCGGAAGCAAAAGGTGTATCTGGCTACCGACATCGCGGAGGTGTCCATTACGATCCCTGACTTGGTGTTCGTCATCGACTCCGGCACGACCAAGAAGCCTCGCATCGACGCGGCCGCGCGGCACAGTGTCATTTTTCCGGCACTCGAACTGCTCTACGAGAGCCGGAGCGCCTTGTCGCAGCGGCGAGGCCGCGTGGGCCGCGTGCAGCAGGGCTTCTATTTTTCATGCATCCCCACGGTCCACGTGCCCCAGCTTCCGGACATGCAACCGCTCATCGCCCATGCGCGCATCGACGAACTGTCGATGCATTTACTGCAGGTCACGCCCAATCCCTTCTCGGTGTTCCGCCTGTGCCGCAGCGCGCCGCAGAGCGCCTCGGTCATTCTTAGCGAAAGCGTACTGGTCGACACTGGCTGCGCGCTTCCTGCTCGCAATGCTCTTGCGCTCAGCGAGGCCGCGCCGCAGCCAGAGAGCGAAAGTTGGACGGCCTTCATTGACAAAGAGGTGGCCGGGCGCCCGGTGGAGGGGCAGCAGTACGTGACGACCGCAAAGGGGTTCATCGTCCAACGCCTGCCGCTCTCCGTGGCCGCATCACTGATCGTCGTCAACGGACTGCTGTTCGGCATCGAGACGGAGGCCATCCTTGCGGCCGCCATTGTATCGGTCGGCTCGCCGTTTTACACCTTCTTCGAAGGGTCGCAAGCAATGCAAAGGGAGAACACGCAGCGCACCAGCGATGCCATGCGGTTCTTCGCCCGGGGCGAGCACAGCGACCTGCTCGCCAGCGTGGTGCTCACATTGCGCTTTTTGGTCATGTCCCAGTCCGGGCTCACGGACGCAGATGAGGAACGTTGGTGCCTCCAAAATTGCTGCGCACGCTCGCGTTTGCAGACCGTGCTCTCTCTCACCAAGCAAATCCGCGATCAGCTTGCCGGCGTCGTCAGCTACTTGGAAATGGAGTCCGCGGAGGCAACCTTGCAGCGCGTTGAGGCGAAACCCGCGCGACTGTCGTGGGTCATCTCCTCAGCTTTCCTGGAACGGGCCGTGCTCTGCGTCAACGACAACGCCGATGCACAGCGCCAGAACTCCATCGGCCCGAGCCTGTTTCTGCAGTTCCAAGCACTGCCCGACCGCAACGTCGCCACCGTCGTCGACTGGGCCAAAGGGACGATCGTCATCCCCGCTATGGTGGCCGAGCGCTATCGCCGTGTCCTCGGCTCCTTCTCGGTGCGCTTAGCGCCGGCGGAGTTCTACGCATTGATGCTTGCCACTGCCTTCGCGATCGTCGCCGAACCGCATCCGCGGCCCGACGGCCGCCATCTCATGTCATGCCAACTGCACTCCACCACGGTGGTCACGTCATGCGACCCGGAGTTCGCGCGTCTGATTCTCGCATTCCGCGAAGGGCTGTGCGCTCGCATGCGGATGCTCGCGCTGATGGTCTCGCGCAAGATCGCAATCAACAATGAAGAGGCGTTGCGGCAAGCCGCGGCCGAGATTGACTTACCGTACCTCGCCGCTCCCGAGGAGCACAGCGCGCGACTGCTGCAGGGCTTGGAGCGCCTGTGCAGCGCGGCCCGCGAAAACCCGAATTTGGTGGTGCGCATACCCGGAAATGCCGTGATCACGCCGAACTACGCACCTTCCGTGCGCTCGGCGATTATGTCGAAAAGGTCGTCGCATTCGACTTTTGAGATGACTGCGGTGGCACCTCCAATCGTCGCCGATGGGGGGAAGCCGTTCGACGCGGTGCACGAGGAGGCAGAAGACGACGACGACGACGACGACGACGATGGCGCTGGCGATGGCGACGAGTGAAGGGATCGCGTCAGGTCCTTCTTGATTTTGTGTTGTCTGCGACGTCGCATTTTGGTGGTGATATAGCGACAACCCCCCGCACCAATGATGCTCTGTGTTGTGTGTCCCCTCTTGCGGCGAGCGCCTTGCGCGACCCTTTGCCGCCTTGGCAATCTGGCCCACCTCTCCCTCTCATTGAAATGGACTCCCTCCGCTAAGTAAACGGTTGCAGGGCGTTCGTTACGTCCACGTGCGAGTGACAGACGGTGATGGGGGTCGCACGAACGTCGGCGTCTTTGGGGTTTCCGTGACGTTGTCGGTCAGACCACCAAAAAGGAAGAGAAGCAGATCGTTTTGCGCTCTTTTTTTTCTTACGCCCGTGATGAGCGGCGTACCGAAAGAAGACAATTCCGCCGCGGCGTGCATCGCGTACGCCAATGAGTGCCGCCTTCGCGGCAACGACCACTTCAAAGCGCATCGCTTCAGCGACGCGCAGCTAGAGTACAGCAACGGCCTCAATGCGCTTGACCCGGTCGTCGTCGTGAGTCGCCCGTCGTCGGACGGAGGGACGGAAGCCGCCGTTAAATACTCACCGTCGGACGTGCAGGAGGCGACGACGCTGCACGTGACGCTGTTGTCCAATCGGGCGCAGTCTGCGATGTTCCTTTCCAGCTTCGAGGAGGCCGTGCAGGACTGCAAGGAGGGCTTGAGCCGCGACCCAACGCACACGAAGTTGCTGTTCCGTTTGGCCCTTTGCTACGCCCGCATGCGCGACGGCCCCGCGTACACTGCTACGTTGACTCAAATGACCCATCGACTGGAGGAGCTACGGGGCCTCGGAACCCATGATGCCCTTCGCCTCGAGGTGGAATCGGCCTTGGCGGAGCTGCACGCCCAAGTCGCCGCCCTGCGCGAGCCGATGTGGACCGCGGCGCAACTGTTGGAGACGGTGGCGTGCGTGTGCGTGAAAGGGAGCCCACGGCCGTGCAGCATGTCTGCGACGCGACTGCTGAAGTGTGATCCGCGCATTGCGGCGACACCCTACGTCAGCCCCGTGTGCCTTCTGTTGGGCCTACCCTTTGCGCTGATCCGGACCGACTATCCACGGGGGGACAATCAGTTCGCGACGTACATCATGATCCAGCCCGACTCGGGCTTCGCGCTCCCCATGTGGCAGCAGGATGCCGGTGAGGTGATCCTCGTGCGAAAGGACTTGCAAGACACCACCGTCAACCATGCTTGGGATCTGTGGGACTATTTCAACGTCGTGCTGGACGCCTGGGGGGACGCGGACGCGGCCACCAAGGTGCCCTGCTTGATGACGCGGAAGGCATTCTGCGACATGGAGCCGCGTTTCAACGAGGCGCACCCTGGCGTGAAGCTCGACTGGCACTTTCGCGACGATGCGTAATGGATGGAGATTGTTTCCATCACACGGACATTCGATTTTTTGCCTGCCGCCTCTTCTCCCAGATGGAGGCAGGTCCACCGAAGGTCACACTCATGGCACTCGTGCGAGGGGTGTCGTTTGATCTGAGTTGGGTGCACCTCTCCTGTCAAACAGACACATACTGTCACATAGATCGCCACTCACAGGGGACGCATCGATGGACCTTGATGAACTCCACCGGCGGCAAGAAGAGCAGGCCAGCCACGGCGGCGGCAAGCTGGGACTGTCCAACATCAACGAGCATGACTACGAGACCCTCCGAATGGTAAACGGTTATACCTTCGACGTCGCGCCGGTGTCGCGTTTCTCGGTGCGAGAGGCGCAAACCCGGTTCGTGGCGCTAACGGGCTCGTTGAACCCCGTCTTCAAGAGGGAGTCGTTCGATTCGATTCGCGAGCGAATGCAAGTCGGCGAGAAGAAGGAGAAAAATACCAACATGGAGGCCATGGCGGTGTTAGCCATGAAAAAGATGACTGAGAACTTCCAAAAGGAAACTGGCGGCGACCTCCCCGAACTGGAACGAATGTTCTACCCTCGCTATTTCCCTAGCTATGCCGCGGCCATCCGGGCACTTTCACTGCCCAGGCGTTGGTGGTACACCCATCAGCCCTTTCAAACGCTCGAGAATCTCAGCCGGCTGCCACTCGACCGGTTTAACTTTCAAAAAGAGTGTGCCATGTCGTTTGAGGAGTGGTACAACCTCTTCTGGGGATTTCACATGCCCTTCAACACGTGCCATCTGTACTGCAATCTAGTGGCGCAATCCAGCGTCTACACGCAAGAGTTCGTCGATAGTCTGTCCGGGTATCTTGCGGATCGACTGGACTCGTTCGATCGCGGCGGGGATGTGGGCGATGCCCCGGTCCTCCACGTTGGCAGTCAGCTCGGCAAATTGGCCTTCGGGTTGAACCAGTCGAAGCGACTGCGCGTCCCCGTCATCGCCACGCACGAGCGGCCCCGCCCCAACCCGTATCTGCTGGTGATTCCGAACAACAGGCAGACTGAGTTCAAGATCAACCCTATCGAGAAATCATCTCTCCAGCAGGCGCTGGACAAGCATCGACCGCGCATCGTGATCGTGAGTGACTTGCAGGCCAACAAGGACGTGACGCAAGTCATTCGTGGATGTGGCAGCGTGAAAGAGTACTTGTATCTCGGCATGCCGGACTCGCACATTGAGGGGCACGGATGGGACACGTGGGGCATCCCACATTATCGCCCAAAGGACGACAAAGAGCTGGTGCCCGCCCACCTGGCCGACCATTATCACAAGCTACCGTTGCCGCATCTCGGCCGCTACCTCATCCACAAATACGACAACACCTTCGTCATGGGCCTCGGCAATGTGACCTCGTTCCATAAGGACGCCGTCCGCATCACGAAGGCCCAACAGAGGTCCTTCTTCAGGACACGTCTCCTCACGCGTTTCTAGCGACCCCACCGTTGCACACGAGCGCGAGGGCCCCAGTCCTTTGGTCCCGGGTGAAACGTGACTGGGGGCTATTGGGGGAACGGGTGGAAATCCGACCTCCCGCAATCAAAATGGCGGCGACGTGCGTTGCGCTCTTGTTGTACATTTGTAAAACTGCCTCCCAAAAGAAAACCGAAGGAAGCTCCCGTTTGTCGAAAGTGCAAAAGAGTCAGGTCACCCGCCCCAAGTTTCGATTGTAAAAACAACACCAACCGGTCCTCCCACGCAGCCGGTCGGTCTCCCGAATGAGCGGCTTGACGCGAACCGACGAGTCCAGGCTGGCCGCGCTACGCAAACGAGCGGCGGCCGCTGAGGAACGTGGCACCAGCCGCCCCGAGCTCCGCTGGGCACCCTCGACCACTGCCCCGGCGCCTGGGCGTGCTCCACTGGTGACCACCGACCAATCCCCATTGACTGAAGCAGAGGAGCTGCAGCTATCGCTCCTGGAGGAACGCTACGAAGCGTTCCTGCAAGAGGGCATCCGCAAACTACGGTCGACCGGTTCGCCTCCAAGCCGGGCGCGCCCGTCACATCAAGCCCACTCAGATCCCTCCGTGAAGCAAGGCGGCGGCAGCTGGTCGGTGCTGTCGAAGCTAGTGGGTCCTCACGTGGCGCAGCGCATCCGCACTAGCATCACGGGCAAGGACGCCCCAGAATCAGACGAGCCCCAGCGCTCCTGCGTGAAGCACCATTGGACGTGGCTCACTGAAAATTTTGTCGTGGGCGCCGTTCCCTATGCGGTCATCAATGTCGGGGCCGTGCCCTACTCGTCGATGGCCTCAGACCACAGCGGTCACCTCCTGGGCCTCAAGGATCAATGCATTCACCGAAATTGTCGCATCGCGCTTGTCGTGAGTCTCATGGAGCTCGATGAGCTCGAACGCGACGGCCTGGAGTACGCCGGCTACGCCCAGCCGCGCGACTGGGAGGAAATGATGAGCGTCACGACGTTTGTCCATGTGCCGATGCCGCGCGACATGCACTTGCGCGATCGCACGAGCGAAGCGGCTGCCACCACCGTCGCGGCACAACAACAGGAGGAGGAGGAGGAGGAGGCAGCCTCAGACGAGGAACCAAGGACAAGCAGAGGAGGCGCGATCGCCACGCCGTCGTATCCGCTGGTCTACGTGCAAATGCGCGACGCGTTCCGAGCCATCGCTGCGGTCACGTCCGGGGCGACGTCCGCGGCCGTCTTCGTCCACTGTAAGTCGGGCAAATACCGTAGCTGGGCCTTCACCATGTGCTTTCTCGTCGCCACGAGGGGCCTCACATATGACGAAGCTAAAGACCTGCTGCGTCTTTCGCGCCCAGTCTTCGTGACGACGCCGGAGCTCGAGCTGTTCGTGTGTCAATTCGTGCAGTGGTTCTCCAGTGAAGGGCACTTGCTTCCACCGTCGGCGGATGCCGCGACACGGGGCGACCCAGCGGCGGAGGACGTGCCCGCTGCGTTGATGTCTCCCTCGCCGCCAATGTCGGGAGGTAGTCGCACGCTGTCGAAAAGTTCGTCCGCAGAGGCACTAGCGGATCATCAGCGTTCGCCGGAGCTGGCTGCCAACGGTGACAGTGTCGCCTTGCACGGTGCGGCGATGCGGCCGCCTGCGTACGACTATGTTTTGAGATTGGCGTTGCGCTTGAGCGACGAAGATCGCATTCGGCTCGTCGCGGCGCTCTGTGCAAGTGCCGACGGCGTTTGAACGTTTTCGGCGAGGCGAAAGGGGCGGCTGGGATGCCTCGCGTGAAAGGTCTCTGTACGAGTGCTGAATGTCGATGGACCAGCAAAAACGAGGGCGTTTTGTGGTGTCTGGCATGTTGCCGGCTTCCCATGTTGCATCCCCTATTCAGAAAAACACCATATCCCTCCTCGATATCGAATTTGCATCTCTCCCGTCGTCTGTGTCTGCCCCCGCCCGCTCGCTCGCTCTCTCTCTCTCTCAGATGACCAGCCGCAGCGTCTACGGCAACGGCCGCGACGTCCGCCCCTGCCAACCCTATCCGTCGCCACCCTACGCCGGCGGCCAGGTCAAAGGGCTCTTCATCGGCATCAACTACCCAGGGACGTCGGCCGAGCTCCGCGGATGCCACAACGACGTCACCTCCATTCTGGCGACGCTCAAGAAGATCAACTTTCCGTTAGCGGAGGCGTGTATCCTCGTGGACGACCCTTCCTTCCCCCACTTTGGCGGCATGCCCACGCACGAGAACATCATCCGCCACCTCAAGTGGCTCTCCGAGGGAGCTCGACCCGGGGATACGCTGTTCCTTCACTACAGCGGGCATGGCAGCCAAGCGAAGAACTTCAAAGGGCAGGAGAAGGATGGCTTCGATGAGACCTTGGTGCCGTGCGATTACGAGCAAAGCGGCCAGATCGTGGACGACGAGATTTACGACTTGGTCGTGAAACCGCTGCCCCCTGGCGCACGGTTGACGGCGGTGTTGGACTGCTGCCACAGTGGCACGCTGCTCGACTTGCCGTACACTTTCGCGGCGACGGACAGCGTCTATGCGGCCGGCTTCAACAGTAGCTCCCCCGGCTTCAAGCTGGAAAATCCGCACAACGTGCCAACCTGCAAGTGTGACGCGATCATGTTCAGCGGCTGCAGCGACGAACAAACCAGCGCGGATGCGGTCGGAGCGAAGTTCGACATTCCCGGCAACCACCCCGGTGCGGCAGGTGGCGCCTGCACGGGGGCGCTTGCCGAGTGTCTGACGACGACCGCGGGACTCACCTTCACTCAAATTCTCACGGTCATGCGCGACTCGTTGAAGCGCCGCGGGTTCAAACAGTTTCCACAGCTGTCGTCCAGCAGCCCGATCAACCTGGCGCAACCCTTTTCGCTCTTCGGAACTCTGCAGTCCGCGTCGGCCTCAGGCAGCCCAGCCGCACAGTATCCCCCAGCCCAGTCACAGCCGCCGCTTCCCGCCCAGGCCAGTATCGCGAGGCCGCCGCAGGGTTATCCCCCTGCCAGTGGCCCCGGTTACCCAACCGCCGGCCCGGGGTACCCCACTGCGGGGCCCGGCTACCCAGCCTCCGGCCCTCCTCCCGCTGGGCAGGCGTATACTTCGGCACCAGGCTACCCTGCTGGTTCCGGCTCGTTGCCAGCAGGACCCGGCTATCCGCCTGCTGGGCCCGGCTACCCGACGTCAGGGCCTGGATATCCGTCAGCGGCACCGGGCCGGCAGAGTTACCCGCCCGCGACTCAAGGTCCGGGATATCCTCCGGCGTCTAGTCCCGGCTACCCGACTGCTGGCCCCGGCTACCCGCCCGCCGGCCCCGGCTACCCGCCCGCTGGCCCCGGCTACCCGCCCGCCGGC
>ERZ1292630.2231-Hain-H41-02um-R3-2231-length-18136-cov-4_pt2 | contig 16859 bp, 11 predicted proteins | sample MGYA00564408_ERZ1292630 | MGnify/ENA primary metagenome ERZ1292630 (study PRJEB36523, sample SAMEA6512641) | groundwater metagenome | collected 2019-01-08 | study: AquaDiva: Metagenomics assemblies of 32 groundwater samples | reverse complement strand
TCAGCGACCTTCTGCCCGCCCTTGAACAACATCATAGTCGGGATGCCGCGCACGCCCAGCTTGCCCGGCGTGTCGGGATGGTCGTCGATGTTGAGCTTGGCGATCACCACCTTGCCCGCCAGTTCGTCGCTGATTTCCTCCAGCGCGGGGCCGATCATCTTGCACGGGCCGCACCATTCGGCCCAGAAATCGACGAGCACGGGAACATCGCTTGCCAACACATCGGCGGCAAAGCTGGAATCGGTAATGGCTTTGGTGGGCATGAAATTTCTCCTGTTGGGACAGAGATAGGGGGGTGTGCTGCGATGCTCAAGTGGTGTTGATAACAGAATGCCTATTGCTGCTGCAACTTTGGCTTATGCTGTTCGATGACCGTATCGGGTAATGCTATCAGGCGCGGCCCTTCGCTGAACAAGAGCGCGGCGGATACGTGGTGCTTAGGAAATATCACTTGCAGTGCAGCAACATAGGCCGCCATCTGCCGCAAATATCCTGTCGGCACCTCTACCGCATTATCGGGGACAAAGCGCCCGCTTTTATAGTCGATGACGCGCACTTCGCTGTCCGTGACCAGCAAGCGATCGACCGTCCCTGCAATCACCCGGCCATCGACCAGCGCGGAAAATGGCGCTTCGGCAAGCGAATCCGGCCCGAACAGGTCGGCAAAGGCGGGGTCATCTAGCACCCCCAGCACCGATGCGACCATGCCATCACATTCGCTTTTCCTCGCGTCTGGCACACGCATAGTCAGCCATCGCATCGCGGCTTCATAGCGTATAGCGGGCGGTGTGGTCGGCAGCCGCTCAAACAGAGCATGGATCAAAATGCCGCGCTGCATTGCGGTATCGCGCGACGCTGCACTGATGTGTTGCGGCACGGACAAGTCATCAAGTTCTTGCTGGGCCGACGGTGACAGAGGCCGGGGTGGGCGCGGATCCTCTGGCGCACAGGCACGCGCCCATGATGGGATGTCAACAGCATCCGGCGGCGCAACCGCCTCTGTTTCATAATGGGCACTCTTCATGCCATCGACTGCATAGGTCAGCGCGCCGCCCCACATCGGTTCAGCCTCATATTGCCGCCCGCCAATCGCTAGGGCCGCAGACTCCAATGCACTATACCAATTGCCTTCTGGTAATTTCACTTTTGCTGGGTCTTTGCTGTACGGCATCGCCCCCGCCACAAACAACATCCGTTCGGCACGGGTAACTGCGACATAAAGCAAACGCATATGCTCCTTCATCGCCTCTGCGGCTTTGGCATCGGCAACTTCGCGCAGAATAGCGGGCAGATCATCCTTCTTTGTCCCTAGCAGTGGCAATTCGCCATGTTCGTTGTTCCACTGGATAACCTTATCACGATTGCCAACTGGGTTCCCAGCCGCATCGGCAAGGATGACGATGCGGGCCTGAAGCCCCTTTGCGCCATGGACGGTCATGACGCGGACGGCATCCTCACCGCCTTCAAACTCCCGCTTTATGTCGCCGGTTCCAGCATCGAACCATGCTAGAAAACAATGTAGCGACGCGCCAACGCGCGTTTCAAATGCCAATGCCTGACTGACCAACTCCTCTATTGGGTCGAGTGCAGCATTGCCGAGCCGGGCGAGCAACCGCGCCCTGCCCTGCATCGATCCCGACAGGACGGTTTCAAGAAAATGATGCGGGCTCTCATAGCCTGCCATGCGCAGCAGATCGTGTAATGGGGCGAGCCTGTGTTCCAGATGCGGCTGCCAATTGAGGTGACGCCATAGCGACACGGGGAACTTGCCATCGGCGTCCATTCGCCAACCATGGTCGATCAATTCCTGATGTGTCCAGCCGATCAATGGTGACGTCAGTAGGGCGGCTAGGTTGAGGTCATCATGGGGTTGCAAGGAAAAACGCATCGCGGCCAGCAAATCCTGCACTGCGATGGGTGATTGCAGCTTGAGGCGGTCAACGCCCGCGACAGGCACCCTGTTGGCGATTAACCGCGACACCATGAGTGCCGCGATGTCGCTACGGCGGCGCACCAATATCATGATGTCCGACGGTTTGACGGGGCTTCCGTCTATACCATGGTCCAACCAGTGCCGCACTGTCAGGCCTATTTTCCCTGCAATGCGGCGGGTTCCGCTGTCTATCCAGCCTTCTTCACCAGCATCTTCGTGTTCGTTTCCCTCAGTGCCGGGCGCATTGGCATAAGGTTCCAACGGCCACAAAGTAACCCGGCCCGGTGCATGGATTACATTCGACATGTGGTTGACGCTGTTTACATTAAGCCCGAATTGCGTCGGCCCGACCTGTTCTATCAGAGCATCGACCAGTTTCAATATTGGCGGAGAAGACCTGAAATTCATGTCTATGGCTATGTCGTTGAACGGGTGGTTTGCGTCTTGGCCTAGCCGTTTAAAGCGTTCGCGCGCCTGTTCGAAAAAGATTGGGTTGGTCCCCTGAAACCCAAAAATTGCCTGTTTGGTATCACCGACAACAAACAGGGTGCGCAATGCTTCTCCCTTTGCTCCGGCCCCCGCAAAAAATTCTTCACTCAGTGCCTCGACAATCTGCCATTGCCTATGGTTGGTGTCCTGCGCTTCATCCACCAGAATATGATCGATCCGCATATCCAACTTATAGCGTATCCATTCCTGTCCACCGGATTTCAGCAATTTCACTGTATGAGCAATCAAGTCGTCAAAATCGACGAGGCCATCGCGGCGCTTTCTATCCACATAGGCCCGCGCATAATGCCTCCCCGCCTCCAGCGCATTCGCGAGCCGGTCACATGTGCGCATCTGCGTTGCCTTGTCGCGCAAGTCGCAAAGCATCACTGCAACATGCTTTGCGACGTCTGCAACATCACCCATCTGCTTTGGGTTCGAATATGCTGCGAGCAGTTCCCCTTTTTGCGTGAACAGCGCCAACAGGCACGCACTGATTGTGGCGGCGCGCGTTACCGCATTGGCACCCAACCAATCGCCTATAGCGGTAGCATTTTTTAGCCCTGTTGCTGTGTTCCACCGCAAATTGGCAGCAATTAAATCGCGGATCGTCTGTTCGTCCGCCTCGGACACGTTGCACGCTTTGACCAACCATGTTTCAGGCTCCGCATCTGACGGCAACGCAAATTGCCTACGCAGCCATGGCCCCACTCCTGCTGGCAGATTGTCAAGCGCCTCATGCGCGGCAGCACAGTGATAAAGATAGGCCTGCGTCGGCCCTTCGCCCAGATCGAGCGCCATGGTTTGCAGTCTGTCGAGGAATCCCAGATCACCGCGCGCGCGGGCATTGACAATCAAATCGGACAGAACATCGCGCTGTAGCTCTGCTATTTCGCGGTCTTCAATTGGCCTGAACCCCGGTGAAAGCCCAGCTTCTTCGGGGAATGACGCCAACAATGATTGGCAAAAACTATGGATTGTTTGAATCGCCAGTCCGCCACCGGGTGCGTCAATAACGGTGGCGAACAATGTGCGGGCAAGGGCAAGTTTAGCTTTATCGAGGTGGCCGGGGGCGTGTATTTCGTGCAATGCCAACCGCAGGTCGCTATCTCTCATCTGTACCCATGCGGCGAGCTTTTCGCGGATGCGCCAAGCCATTTCCGCCGCACCAGCCTTGGTGAAAGTAATAGCGAGAATTGACTGCGGTTTAACGCCTTCGAGTAAAAGCCGCATGATGCGCGCCGACAACACCTGCGTTTTGCCCGTGCCCGCCGATGCAGACATCCACGCATTGTCGGCGGGATTTGCTCCAGCGGCCTGTTCATCGGTCAGTCGCTTCATCGGCGGCGGTTTGCTCATTCGACGTCGCCTTGTGCCTCGGGGTCATGCCTGCCGCGCCCATACCATTCTTCCAACCGCATCAATTGGTCATAATCGGCATAAGGCGCATATTGCGGCACGAGTTTGGCGACAAAACCCTTATCACCTGTCAGATAGTCAGCAATTAACCGATCCAATATTGTTCGCGCCTCTGTGGCAAAATTGCTCGCATCCATTTTACGGTCAGGCTTTCCTTTCAATGCGTAAAAGGGCTCCTCTCTCCAACCCAATTGCCCAGTCTTCGTATGACGATTGGCGCGCCAATATTCGAACAGGCTGACATGGTCAGCAGCACCGGGAAAGGCCCCCGCCTGTGCCATCGCACCGAGCAACCCCAGTTGCAGAGCATAGCCTTCGTCCACCGCCTTGGATGTCGGGCTGCCGCCGGTTTTATAATCAACGATCGCCAACGTGCCATCAGCCAATCGGTCGATACGGTCGGCTTTGCCCGACAGCGTGATGCCGCCGATGGACAGGCTACCGCGTTCCTCCGACGCCCCAACGATAGGGACACGGCCTTCGCCAATATCTGCACACACCATTTCGACAAAATTATACAGTGTCGCGCGTAATCGCGGTGCCCATATCGCCCGCATTATCGGGTTGATACCCGCACCATTCAGCAGTGCGTCAAGATGTTGGTCGAGCGCGGCTTGGGTCCAGCTGCCACCTTTCAACCAATGCTCCAACACATTGTGCACCGCCGTCCCGCGCCACGCCGCCGATGGATCAGCGTCCAGATTTTCAAGCGAACGCAGCCCCAACGCATTGCGGGCATAAAATGCGAACGGGTCGGCCCGCAGCGTGTCCACTTCTGTCACGCTTAACCGTCGCGGGCGTTTTTCAGCCCCGGGATAAAATGCCGATATTGGCACAGGGCTGGGCTGATCGCACGCATCCAGCGCGGCGGCGATGCGCGCATGAGGTCCGGCGCTCGCGGCCTTTACCGCGTCGCTACCCAGCAATGCATCAAGGCGCAAACGCAAACGCGAGGCGACTGTCGGCGAGCTCCCGTCGCGTTTCGAGCGTGTGATAATCACTTCATCCCCGCCCAAAGCGCAGGTAAAATCGTGCGATGATAATCCTATCTGCCGCTCATTTCCTGGCAGACCAAGACTCCTGCGCACTATGGGCGCGAGCCAAGCATCGGGAGCAGGACCGGCTGGCCATTGCCCCTCGTTCAATCCAGCCAAAACCATGCGATCAGCCCGCTGCAAACGCGCCTCAATCAATCCCCAGATGAACAGTCGCGGATGACCACCATGCGGCGGTCGCACGGGCACAGACCGCATCATCGTGCGCACCATAGGTTCCAAGTCATCAAGCGTCAGTGGCGTCAGCAGTGTCGGGGCGTGGCGCACTAAATCATCCATGAATAGCGTCAACGCGCGGCCTGCTGCACCGGTTGTCATCGCATCGCCCGCCAAATGTCCAAGTGCCGCAATGATGGTGGCCAATATAGCATCTAGCTTCAGCGGCCCTGCATAACTGCAATTGTCCAAGTCGCTTAATTCGGATGAAAGGGACGCCCACCAATCTGCCAATGCGATGTTTTTTACGGCCCGCTGCGTAATCAACTGCGCAATGGCATCCAGCCCAGACGCAGGACGCGGTCCGCGTAGCAAAAGATCCAATTCGCGCACATGGTCAAGCCATATGCGCCGCCCATCACCCGCTGCCATATGCGGGTGGCTAAGCAGGGCAATCAGTTCGACCGGTGCCCATCCGGACGCGGCGGCGGCAATCAGGGACAGGAGCAATTCCCCGGCAGCCATATTCGAAAGCGGTGTTCCGGCAGAATCATCGGCCACGATGCCCCATCGCGCCAGATGCCCTGCAACACGCGCAGCTATGGCACGATCTGAAGTCACCAAAGCCGCCGTTTTCCCGGGCGTTTCTAACACCTCACGCAGCGCAAGTGCGATGGTCAGCGCTTCTTGGTCCGGTGTGGCGAGATCATAGAATGTTATGCCCGTTAACTTACGCTTTGCCCAAGGTGATCTGGGCCAACTATCTGTGAATTGCGCGGAAGCCATCATCGTTCGTGTAAGCGCCACGCGCTTATGGTGGTCATGCGGTTTGGTTTCACCTGGCCAAATCGCCACTTCGTCGCGGTGAAAACCCATGCGGTCGAGCAGGAGTTTCAGATGATATTGTGGATGCGCCTCGCTATTTTGGCGTGGTTTACTCATGTCGGTGGGTTTGCGAGGATCTTCGCCCAATGCATCCCACTCTTCGGCGCTCATACCAACGTCAAGGTGCGGCAGGACAACTGTACCGCCCGGCGCATTGGCAATTGTTTTGAGCAGTCTCGCAATCGCAGGCGCGCTGGTGCTGATTCCCGCCGCAACGACAAATGGCGCGGGCAGACCGTGAGCAGCCCAACCGCGCGCTGCCTGATTCAATAAGCGGTTACGCTCGTGCGTGCGATCCACCAACCCCAAAGATGATAGCAGGCTTGGCCAAACCGAAAAAATTCCTTTCAACAGCGCAAATGCTTGGCTCCAATGCCCAGCCATGCCCTCATCAGGCTCGAACGCACAAAATTGTTCGAGCGATATTTCCTCAATCAGCAATTGATCGATAACCTGTGCCACGCTGGTCGCCAGCCGCATGGCTTCGCGCATCGGGATGTCAGGCTTTGCCCTTGCGACCATCTGCGCAAGCAGCAATTGTCGGTGCAGCGGCTCAATGGCTGCATTGCTTTGCTCAGCGCCGTCTATACGGTCAAGCGCAGCACCAGCCGCTTCGTCCAAATCACCATCGCCGAGTGATACGAGGCGCGGCAACACCATAGCTTGGCCCGAATGGCGAATGAAGGCGTCTCGCACCGCCGCAATAGCGCGTCGGTTGGGTAGCAAAATCATGCCGCGTGCCAAATGCAGTGCAGACCCACCGTGCATTGCAACTACGCCGTGGATGAGCGCATCCGCAAAGGCCCTGTTGAGCGGGATGGTATAGAGGCTGGGGCGTGGCCCCTTAGCCACTGACAAGCGCACTTTCTGTGGCCGCAATCGCAGCCGGATAACCGACGTCGAACCAATCGCCATCGTGGACCAGTCCAGTGCAGCGGCCCATCGCTATGGCGCGGTCCCAGAAAATATTGGTCGAAAATACATCGCCCGGCGGGTCGACGATCAACCGAGGGCTGAGCATCTGGATGCCCGTCCAGACATAGGGTGCATTCGTTCCCGCAATGCGGCGCGTCAAATGCCCGTCACTGTCCATTTCAAAATCTCCACGCCCCTGCGTGTTACCAGCCCGTGCATAGGGCACCAACAGCATCAGCACATCCATGCGTGCATCATCCCACGTAGCGCCCATGCGGCGCAAAGCGTTATCGCCGACGTCGGTCCACCAATTATCGGCATTGATGCACAAAAAAGGATCATTCCCCAACAACGGCTTTGCCTGAATCAGGCCGCCGCCCGTATCGCGGAGCAACGCACGTTCGTCGGAAATCAAGATGTCGAGGTCGGCCGCTTGCGCGGCTAGATGCGCCTCAATCTGGTTGGCCAAATAATGAACATTGACGACGACGCGGCCAATGCCGGCGTGGCGAAGATGATCGAGCACGTGGTCGATCAAGGTCACACCTGCAACACTTATCAGTGGCTTTGGGCGATTCGCAGTCAACGGCATCATCCGAGTGCCCTTACCCGCCGCCATCACCATGGCTGTGGGGGGAGCATCGCTCATATAACGAGATCAATCCAATAGGGTGCGCGCTTGTCCTGCGGCACATTCGTGTCAAACCACGCACGCACCGGTGCTAGGCCAGGTTGTTCCAGATTACGTTCCAGCAGTCCCCACATGCGGGCCTGAAAGCTCGTGTAATGCGCCTTGCCGTCGCGTCGCCACAGACGGCAAAACACGCCCAATATCCGCGTATTACGCTGTGCGCCCAGTGTCCAATAGGCGTCTTCGAACCCGGAATCGCGATCCGTCGCCGCCATGTAATGCGCCAGCATCGCTTTCTCTATCACTGGGGTTACATCGCGCCGTGCATCCTCCAGCATCGACACCAAATCATAGGCGGGGTGGCCAATGCGCGCGTCTTGAAAGTCGAGCAGGCCGAAATGTTGCACGCCTGCCGCGCCCGCAATCAACATGACATTTTCGGCATGAAAGTCGCGAAGTTCGGTCACCCATGGCTGGCTGTCCTCCATAATCGGAGACAACACCGCACCCCAAGCACCGTGAAAGGATGCGCGATCTAGCGAAAGGCCGACCGTCGGGCCATACCAGTCGATGAACAGGTCGAGTTCATCGCGCCAATTGGCCATGTCGTGGGGGCGCAGGCCCGTCGGCGGCGCATGGCGATGCAGTTCGATCAGAACATCAACAACGCCGCTATATATTGCGGATTCACGAGCGATATCGGCGTCCACCGCTTCGCGCATACGATCATCGCCAAGGTCTTCGATCAACAACAATCCTGCATCAAGGTCGCGGTGGATTATGCGCGGTGCCGACAGGCCAATTCTGGTCAGATATTCCGCCATCAGGATGAAGGGGCGAGGGTCTTCGTGCGGTGGCGGGGCGTCCATCAGCACTGCGTGTTTATCGCCGCACGCAACCCGAAAATAGCGGCGGAACGATGCATCGCCCGCCAACGGCGTCACTTGTGCCCCCGCCCATCCGCTCTCACGCAGAAAATCATCTGTGCCAATAGGTGGAATCATTTCAGAAAGGGGCATCGCGCTTCCCAAGCCTCCGGCACCGTGGCTGTCAAGCGTCTCGCGCTCACACCGTCGCAATCTCCTGCTATATCAAGCCGCAGCCACAACATTTCACCGCGCCAAATGTCGCCGATATGTTCAGGCCATTCTATCATGAGTGCATGGTCGCTGCGCGCCTCATCCAGACCCAATTCGACAATGTCCGCTGCGGTGTTGATGCGGTAGAGATCGACATGCAGGACGGGCAGCCTTGTCTCTGGCGGGGCATAGGGCTGGACAATAGAAAAACTTGGACTCGGCGCTTCGCTTGTCAGGCCCAGCGCCGCCAGAATCGCGCGCGCCAGCGTGGTTTTTCCTGCACCAAGATCGCCCGACAGCGCAATGACGTCGCCCGGGCATAATATTGCCGCGATCCGCGCGCCCAGCGCCGCCATCTGGGGTTCGTGCAACAGCATGATTATCGCGGCAGGAAGGCTGCGGCCATCGCCCCCTCGCCTTCCTTCACCACCAGTTCAAATCGCCCATCGTGGGCCGATACCAACTGCTTTGCCAAGGCAAGGCCGACGGCATGTGTCCCGCCCAATTCCAGACCGGGGCCATTATCGGTAACGACTATCTGGGCAGTCGTCGCATCGCCATCCGCAAACACCAAAATCCGCCGACCGCCTTGGGGGTTATAATGCGTGTCTGCAAAGGAAGCCATGGCGTGGGCAATAATCTGATCCAGCGCCTGGCGTAGCCGCTTTATATCGCCGGAAACCTGTCCAACACCAACGCGGATATCGGAAATAATGACTATGTTCGCGCTCTCACACTCGGCGCGAACAGCGCTGACCGCATCGTGGACCAGTGACGTAAGGTTAACCGCCCGTCGTTCCATCGGCATGGCACCCGCCTCGCTTTGTGCTAGGTCGAGGACCGTATCAATTTGCTGGCCCAGCGCTTCGGTCGAAGTCAGGATCGCCTTGACATAGCTTTTCGCAGCATCGGGTAGTGCGCCTGCATAGCCACTGTCGAGCATCTCGGCAAAACCGCCAATCGACGTGAGCGGCGTGCGCAATTCATAACTGATACGCGACAGAAAATCCGCCTTGACCCTGTCGGCGGCTTCGAGCGCCTGTGCCCGATCGCGCAGCGCGCGTTCAATCTTTCGGCTGTCGGTGACGTCGATGAGCGTAAACAGCGCATTCCCATCGGGCAGCGGTATCGCTGCAAAGTCAAATTGCCGTTCATCGGCAAAGGCGATCCGCCCAGCCCGTTGTTGTCGTTCGCCCGTCGCGCCAATCACCATTTCGCGCAGAACGTTTTTTTGTCGCGGGTCGGAGAGTTTAGTTGATAATGTGTCAAGCAATTGGTCAAGTCGAGGATGACCAATCAGCAATTCCTCACTCACCTCCCACAGGCGACGAAAACGCTGATTCCACAGGTGCAAGCGTCCATCCGGAGCAAAGACGGCCACTGCTTCGAACAAATTATCAAAGGTCGCCGTGCGCACGCGCAGCAATGTATCACGCGCGCTGGCCAATTGTATCTGTTCGGTCTGATCTTCAAATATCAATAGCAAACCGCCGTCAGGGGTTGGTTGGGCAACCGTGCGCAAATGGGTTCCGTCGCGCAGCAACCAGCTTTCCTCTACCAATGTCGGTGCCGCAAACCAGCCGCGCCGCTCTGCGCGCCAGCTCGGAAAATCGCGCACTTCTGGTGTTCGCCCAGTGTCGCGCATCCGGTCGATTACGCGCTCGAATACTGGGCCAGCCGATGCCCATTCCTGATCTAACGCAAACAGCCGCAAAAATGGCCGATTCACAAAGCGCAGTGCCCTGTCGGGAGCAAATTCAGCCACCCCAGCCGACATCTGGTCGAGCATCGAACGGCGCGCGTCGGCAAATCGGCGATATTCGGTGCGCGCATCCTCCAATTCCTGCCTATCAAGTGCGTAACCCGCAACGCCGACATCGTTGATGGCAATATCCACGGCCTGAACCATCCGCCGTTCGCCGCTGATCGTCACAGGGATTAAGCGGTCAACCTGCTGCGAGCCATCGTGCGCCATGCGTGCGGCGTCGAGCGCGCTGACGCCGGCGATTGGTTCTATCAGCTCGATTTGCTGTGCAATGACTTCGGCAGCGCTATGGGCTTCTGCTGCATCGACATAGGCATGATTGACCAGCGCCAGTTGCAGATGGCTGTCGCGGAACCACATCGGGAATGGCGCGGCTTCGATAAGCGCGCTGATGGCTTCGAAAGCAGCAATCGCATCTTCACGTTGATGCCGCAGGCGATTGGAATGTGCCTCGGCTTCGCTGGCATCGGAAATCCAGAGCAACGCCGACCCCGCCGCCGCCAATGCGCCGGGTGCCTGGGCACCGCGCACCGCAATGGCGCGTTTCCCATCGTTGGATCGCAGCAGCATGGCAAAAGATTTGGCGGTGCGCTGTGCCAATGCCACGGCATCAACCAGCGCTGCCAGCGCGTCAGCCGACACGCCGTCGGGGCCATCGCTGGACAGCGCAGACAGCGTCGATGGCAAATGACCTTGCGCAAACCAATGCGCGATGCTCCCCGCACCCTCCAGCCGCCCGTCAGGCCGCACCAGCAGCGGGAGCGCGGGTGAGGCCTCTAACATGGCGGACAATTGCCCCGCGCGACGTGCGGCAAAGGCCGCCTGCCGCTGCATCATCAGCCCGCGCATAATCGCCCAGCCAGCGACGACCAGCCACAGCCCCATGGCACCGCCAATGACGGTCATCATCACTGGATCGGTCATCGGCATCGCCAGTGCGTCAAGGCAGTTTTAGGCGCGGTGCAAAGCATCCTGACCGCCTATCGCCACTGCCGCTAAGATGCAAAGCGCAATGCGTTCACATCGCCACAGTTTAATCAATAACGGTAATGATCGGGCTTGAACGGCCCTTCGACCGGCACGCCAATATAGTCGGCCTGCTTTTGGCTAAGCTGCGACAATTGCACGCCAAGCTTCTCCAAGTGCAGCGCCGCTACCTTTTCATCGAGATGATTGGGCAGGACATAAACGTCTTTGCCGTACTGCTCTGAGCGCGTCCAAAGCTCGATCTGGGCGAGCGTCTGGTTGGTAAAGCTGGCCGACATCACAAAACTTGGATGGCCAGTGGCGTTGCCAAGGTTGACCAATCGTCCTTTGGACAGAATGATGATCTGCTTACCATCAGGGAACTCGACCAGATCGACCTGTGGCTTTACCTCGGTCCATTTATAGTTGCTGAGCGCCGCGATCTGAATCTCGCTGTCGAAATGGCCGATGTTGCAAACAATCGCCATATTCTTCATCGCCCGCATATGGTCGGCGGTGATGACGTCGGCATTGCCGGTTGCGGTGACGAATATATCGGAGCGCGGCACGGCCTGCTCCATCGTCACAACTTCAAAACCCTCCATCGCGGCTTGCAGCGCACAGATGGGATCAACTTCGGTCACGAGCACGCGCGCGCCGCCGTTGCGAAGGCTTTGCGCGCTGCCCTTGCCGACATCGCCAAAGCCAGCAACGGTTGCAACCTTACCCGCCAACATGACGTCGGTGCCCCGGCGTATCGCGTCGACCAGGCTTTCCTTGCAGCCATAAAGATTGTCGAACTTTGACTTGGTGACGCTGTCATTGACGTTGATCGCGGGGAACGGCAGTTCGCCTTTCTTGGCGATGGCATAGAGGCGGTGAACGCCCGTAGTGGTTTCTTCCGACACGCCCTTGATCGCGGCGACGGTTTTGGTGAGATAGCCGGGGCGTGCAGCGACAAATGCCTTTAATGCGCGCTGCATCTCGACCTCTTCTTCATTTTCTGGCTCAGGCATGGTTGCCCCAGCCTCAAGCTTAGCGCCCCACAGCGCAAACATTGTCGCGTCGCCGCCATCATCAAGGATCAGGTTGCAGGTCTGGCCATCACCATTGCTTTCCCAATCAAAAATGCGCGCAACATAGTCCCAATAGTCGGCAAGGCTCTCGCCCTTAATCGCGAACACCGGCACGCCTGACGCGGCAATGGCGGCGGCTGCATGGTCCTGCGTCGAGAATATGTTGCACGTTGCCCAGCGCACATCGGCACCCAGCGCAGTCAGCGTCTCGATCAGCACGGCTGTTTGAATAGTCATATGCAGACTGCCGGTAATCCGCGCGCCTTTGAGCGGCTGTGACGCGCCAAACTCTGCGCGAAGAGCCATCAGGCCGGGCATTTCAGTTTCGGCAATGTTGATTTCAGCGCGGCCAAAATTGGCAAGCGTCATGTCCGCGACAACATAATCTAGTGCTATATTAGCCACAATATTCTCCGGTAAGCTATGTGAAGTTGCCAGCGCCTTTAGCCGCGCCGCCTTCGCCCCGCAAGTGATATAAAGAAATCCTTATATCAATATGGTGAACGATGGTGCCAAAAGTGGTCGCATGGGCAAATTGCTGGCTAGCCACACCGCGCGCAATCCCATAATAGCCTTTTCAGGTCCAAAAAATGACAGATGAACTCACCCCCCGCGTCAGCGTCATCATCCCCGCCTATAATGTCGCGCCCTATTTAGGCGAAGCATTGGCATCGCTCGCGGCACAAACAATGCCCGATTTCGAGGCTATCATCATCGACGATGGTTCGCCCGACGATATTGCCGCCGCCGCCGCGCCATGGCTGAAGGACCCGCGCTTTCGCCTGATCCGCACCGGAAATCACGGCCTTGCCGCCGCGCGCAATCGCGGGGTTGCCGAAGCGCGCGCCGATCTGATTTCCCTCCTCGACGGCGATGATCGCTACAAACCCGACTATCTCGCCGCAATGTGCGAGAGAATATCGGCGCCAGACGCGCCCGCTTTTGTCACCTGCGATGCCGTGTCGTTCGGTAATCCATCGCTTGATGGTGAAATATTTTCCAGCCGCTACCCACAGGATGAACCGATAACATTGGAACGATTTTTGTCGCGCGACGTCAATATCTTTGGCCTGTCGATGATAGTGAAATCCACGTTGCTGATGGTTGGCGGCTATGACGAGACACTCCATTCTGCCGAAGATCTGGATTTCTGGCTCCGCCTATTGGCAACTGGCGCGGTTGGCGGGCTGGTTCGGCGGACCTTGGTCGATTATCGCCGCCGTCATGGGTCGCTATCGCATAATACGGTGCCGTTGATGCGCGACACCGTGACGGCATTTTCTAAACTGATTGCCGCCCTGCCCGACGGACCAGAGCGGGCATTGGCGCAGGCGCGCCGCGATAGTGCACAATGCTTTGGTGATTTTGAAGCGGGTGTCGATATGGCGCTAGCGGGCGATGTGCGCAGCGGGCTGGCTAAAATGCGTAGCAGCGGCCTCAAGTCCGACAAAATACAATGGCGCGTGGCAATGGCGGCCATGGCGATGCTTCCGGCCCTAGCGCGACCGCTGCTTCTCCACTATAGAGGGCCATTGACGGCATAAGCCAAAACAAAAAATAGTGAGGAACGAAGCATGACAATCTCCATCGGCGAACGCCTTCCCGAATCCACGCTCATCAAAGTGACTGAAAATGGCCCGGAGGCAGTTTCTACGGCAGATTATTTCAAGGGCCGCCGTGTCGCCATTTTCTCGGTCCCCGGTGCCTTCACACCGACTTGCTCGGCGCGCCACTTGCCAAGCTTTATTGATAAAGCTGCGGACCTCGCGGCCAAGGGAATCGACGAAATTGCGGCCACGGCTGTCAACGACCCGTTCGTCATGGGCGCATGGGCGAAATCGGCTGGCGCAGACAACATCACCATGCTTGCAGACGGCAATGCCGGTTTCGTCAAGGCGCTGGGCCTCGACTTCGACGGTAGCAAGTTCGGCATGGGCATTCGCGGACAACGCTTTTCGATGGTCGTCAACGATGGCGTTGTTGAGCAGCTCAACGTCGAAGCCCCCGGTGAATATGTTGTCAGCAGCGCTGAACATATGCTCGGCCAGCTTTGACGGGCAATATGGCAAAGGGTAATAAGGCGGTCGATAAAGCCATCGACCAGATTCACCGCCGTTATGATGCGGCGGTTGGAAAGCTGCGCGAGGCTGTGGCGGCCTATGTCGCCAAAGGCAAATTGCCCGACCCGTTATTGCGCGCCAACGGCAGCTTTGCCTATCCCGAACTGCGCATCCATTACGATGGCGAAGAACGCGATGGCGGCGAAAGTCTGGCGTTCGGGCGGCTGGCGCAATCGGGCATCTATGCAACCTCGATCACGCGGCCCGACCTGTGCGAAACCTATTTGCGCGAACAATTGAGCCATATCGCCGAACAATATGCGGTCCGGTTTGAAATCGGCGCGAGCAAACAGGAAATCCCCTTCGCCTATGTGCTCGACGGAATGACTGGCGGCGCTCTGGGCGGGGTCAGCCCACAAGATCTGGCGCGCCATTTCCCTGCTACCGAACTGGCCGACATCGGCGATGAACTTGCCGACGGCCTGTTTATCCTCGACGACAGCGGCACCCGCCCGCTGGCGCTGTTCGATGCGCTACGCACCGACTTCAGCCTCGCGCGACTCAAACATTATACCGGCACCCCGCCCGAACATTTTCAGCGCTATGTCTTGTTCACCAACTATCATCGCTATGTTGATGAGTTTGTAACTTGGGCGGCTGGGCAAGTTGGACAGAACGGCTATACCGCGCTGTCGGGCGCTGGCGGCCTGTTTGTCGATCAGCCCGGTGGCGACCCCACCCAATTGGTCGCGGACAGCGCATGGCGGCGGCACCAAATGCCCGCTTATCACCTGATTGCGCCAAATGGTGCTGGCATCTCGCTGGTCAACATCGGGGTTGGCCCGTCGAATGCCAAGACAGTGACAGATCACCTCGCGGTGCTGCGCCCCGAAGCATGGCTGATGATCGGCCATTGCGGCGGCCTTCGCCCGACCCAGCGGATCGGTGATTATGTCCTCGCGCACGCTTATTTACGCGACGACAATATCCTCGACCGCGTATTGCCGCCCGAAATCCCGATTCCGCCGATTGCCGAGATTCAACAATGTCTGGCCCAAGCGGCAGAGCTGGTATCGGGCGAAAGCGGCAGTGACCTCAAACGGCGGATGCGCACGGGCACCGTCGTCACCACCGATGATCGCAACTGGGAATTGCGCTATAGCGAAAGCGCGCTGCGTTTTTCGCAATCGCGCGCGATCGGCATCGACATGGAAAGCGCGACAATAGCCGCGCAGGGATACCGTTTCCGCGTCCCCTATGGCACCTTGCTATGCGTGTCGGACAAGCCGCTCCACGGCGAGCTCAAACTTCCCGGACAGGCCAACCGTTTCTACGAAGAAGCCATCGCCGCGCATTTGCAAATCGGCATCACCACCTGCAACCTGCTCCGTGACGAGGGGAAAAAGCTCCATTCGCGCAAGTTGCGCGCGTTTAACGAACCGCCGTTTAGGTAAAGGGATTTACCTCTTTCCTACAGAGTTTGAAATGTGAGATAGTGGGGGAATGATTATCATTTCCCTCATTCCTGTCACCCTGCGTAGGCAGCTGACGGGTGTCTTCGCGCACACATTTTCATCGTCATTGCGAGGAGAGCCGAACCTGTTTCGGGCCGGCGAAGCAATCCAGCCTATGCCACCGCTTCTGGATTGCCGCGTCGCCTGCAGCTCCTCGCAATGACGAGAGTGGATGAGGAGGTGTATTATGTGTATGATACGACTGTGTATCGTTGATACCACAGCTCTGTAACCCGCAAGTGGCCGTTGTTTCCCCGCTACGTCGTATCAACCAAGCCGGTTTGCATTGGAAAACAAACCCCGTTCCTTGGTGTCAATTTTGGCCGACCTCTGTGCCCTCACCAGCCACAATCGCGCCCGGCATTCTGCTCGTTCAGCCACGTCATCAGCGGCGCGAAATAGGCGATCATCGCCCGCCCGCTCATCTCGCGGGTGCCGGTAAATGCCTCCAACGCGTCTGGCCACGGGCGGCTCGCACCCATTTCCAGCATCGCGTTCATCCGCGTGCCGACCTCGGCATTGTTATAGAATGAACAGCGGTGCAGCGGCCCTTCCCAGCCAGCCTGCTTGCACGCCGCCTCATAGAATTGGAATTGCAGTATCCGCGCGAGGAAATAGCGGGTGTAGGGCACGCCCGCAGGGATGTGATATTTCGCGCCTGAGTCAAAGCCATCGGCGGGACGCTCACCCGGCGGGACGATCCCCTGATATTGCAGGCGCAGCGCATTCCATGCGGCATTATAGCCATCGGGGCGAATGCTCCCGGAGAATATGCCCCAGCGGTAGCGGTCCATCAACAGGCCGAACGGCAAAAACGCCACCTTGTCCATCGCCTGGCGCAGCAACAGCCCGATGTCGCGTTCTGGTCCCGGCACATTGGCGGCGTCGAGTAAGCCGATTTGCACCAGATAATCGG
>ERZ1292630.1068-Hain-H41-02um-R3-1068-length-27672-cov-7_pt1 | contig 16872 bp, 10 predicted proteins | sample MGYA00564408_ERZ1292630 | MGnify/ENA primary metagenome ERZ1292630 (study PRJEB36523, sample SAMEA6512641) | groundwater metagenome | collected 2019-01-08 | study: AquaDiva: Metagenomics assemblies of 32 groundwater samples | reverse complement strand
CCCTCTCGGTCGACGACGACGCCGTCGACTTCATCGTGTCGGAGTGGATCGGCTTCTACTTGCTGCACGAACGGATGCTGCAGAGCGTCTTGGCGTGCCGCCGCCAGTTGGCCTCCCCGTCGCCGAATGGAACGTCCCGGCTGCCGCGTATGATCCCAAACACCGCAACGTTGTACGTCGCGCTCGTCGATGTCGAACCTCTCAAAGATGCGATCCGACGTCAGTGGACCTTCGCCCCGAGTGCACCGGGCGGTGGCAGCATCGCGCTGCATGGGTTTGCCGAGACGGATATCACCTCGCGGCTCTCGAAGTCGCCCCTCGTGGAAGTCGTGCCGCCCGCCTGCGTCATCGGCGGCCACGGCGTCGTGGGAGGCGATGCGCCGTCGGGGCCGCATGCGAGGGGATGCCAAGCCCTCGTGGCGCCCTCCTCGCACCGTGGGGCGAAAGTTGTGGCTTGTTGGGACCTGGAGGACGACGGTCTTACGCCGGAATCGCTCGATGTTGTCGTCGGGCAGGTCCGCTTTGCGTTCTCCGCGCCGCACACAGCCGCAGCGCCGCCGTCCCGCACCGAGAACGACACCCCCCGCGTCGCCGGCGGTGTGATCATTTGGTTTGACGTCGCCTACGACATATCAGCGGTGTGCCCCGCGGCCGCTTCGCAACCGGGAACCCGGGTGTCGCCACCGCGTCACGTCATTGCAAGACTGGACACTAGCCCCTTTTCGGCCCCAACCCACTGGAAGCAAACGCTCGTCTTGTTCCCTGACGGCGCGTCGATTCCGGTCGCCGATCTGCAGCGCGACGGGGATGTCGTTGGCGTTCACCTGCGGCTCTCGTGCGCCGAAGGCAGCCGCTGTTACGACATTCAGCTCGAGTTGTTTGACGGCGCCGCCACCGATGCCGAGGCGGCGACCGCGGAGGATTAGGACGCAAACCACAGTCCCCAGCCGCCAATGAAACGATCTGCTGGTCTCATCTCTCAGCGTTTCATTTTTTTCTTTTTTCCTCACTTATTCCCTCACCACGTTGTCACGTGAGCCCTCTGAGTTTTTTCGTTGCCCTCCATTGGTTCCCCGCCGCTCGACAAATGGCGACCGATCAGCTGACGCCCGAGATGATGAGGTACATGGAGGAGAAGCGCATCAACCAGCTCTTCGAGTTCCTCTACCACGAGACGCTGTTGACGCTGCCGGCCGATCCCGTTGCGCATCTGCTGACGCTGCTGCGCACGAAACCCGTTCCCCGCATCGTGTTGAGTGGACCGCCCGCCGGGGGCAAGGGGACGCAATGCGAGCGTATTGTGCAAAAGTACGGGGTCGTTCACGTTTCGACCGGCGATTTGCTCCGGGCCGAACTTCAGAAAGGCAGCGCCGTCGGCAAGCAAGCCCAGACGTTCATGAACCAGGGATCCTTAGTCCCCGACCACATCGTGCTCCAAATCGTGAAGGATCGGCTGAGCCAACAGGACTGCAAGAGCCGCGGCTGGCTGCTCGACGGCTTCCCGCGCACGCGCGTGCAGGCCCTCGCGCTGCAGCAGCTGGGCGTCATCCCGTCGTGCGTCATTATCCTAGATGTCCCCGATGAGGTCGTCGTCGGCCGCATTGAGGGCCGGAGAACGGACCCCAAGACGGGCAAGGTCTACCACATGGTGACCAACCCGCCGCCCGCTGGGCTCGAAGTCGTTCAGCGCGGAGATGACACCGCGACCGCGATCATCGCTCGCCTCGCCTTGTACCACACACACCTGACCGACATTCGCGCGTGCTATGCGTCCGTGTGCGCCATGCTAGACGGCGACCGCGACCCGTCCGCCATCGCCGAGGACATTAGCCAACACATCGATGGGCACATCGGCGTGTGACCCAAGGGGACTCCCACGATTCAGGGGGGCAAGGGACATGTGTGTAGAAAAGGGGTTCATCGAAGCCGGAGTGCCCTTCGATTGATTCATGTTGACTTTCACCCAGCAAAACCCACCCGTTTCCGCTCCCTGGCGGCGTGCCTGGCACATGCCACGTCTGTTTTGTTCTGTGCTTGTCTTGTGCTGACCCTTTTTCGAGAAGGACTTCCAGAAGGGTCCAACTCACCCCCCCCTCCCATGCTCCGAAAGACGGATATCAAATGGCGGCTCTTCCCTTTCCACCCGACGCGTCAGGACGCGGCGCTGTCAGGCCTTCCGGCGAAGTCCGTGTTCCCGCTGCTGCACTACAACAATCTGCTGCCCCGGATGTACAAATTCGACAAGGACTACATGGGCCGCCGCGGCTTTAACGAGGAGGACCACCCTCTCCCCGTCGTCGGCAGCCGCTCGTCGGAGTACTCCAAGGCACCAAAATGGTCTGAATTTGATAAATATGTGAATCCGCAGGTGCTATCGTCCTGGTCGCACCTCTCGCCGACGGAGCAGTACGCCGGAAAACGGAATGGCTACCTATACCCCGGCGTCGGGTGGCGTCGCCCGGGCGGGAGCTGGAAATTCGCGAAGAACTTCAATCGCTTGCGCCGGGGCTACATGATCGGCATGTGGCAGGAGAAGGCGATCATTCCCTTGTGGAAGCAGGTGCCACGCGTGACAGCCATTGGCCCCCGGGCTCGATACGAGGGCAAGCTCGAGTATTCCACGCTGAATCTGTCGAAACTGTTGTGGTCCATCGACGCTGGCTTGATCAATCCCAACGAGACGATCACGTTGTACACCCTCGTGCAAGCGCGCGTCGTTCCAGAAGTGGATGTCTGCTGGCCGGGTCTCTGCCTTGAAGCGGGAGATTTGGGCGACCGTAAGCTGCCCTATCCGATCAACGTCGAGGTGCAGAAGGCGACCCCGAAGGCCATCGAGCTCATCGAGGAGGCGGGCGGCAACGTCGTGTGCACGTACCTCTCCGCAGACGGCATCTATCACGAAATGCGACCCGAGGAGTACCCCGTGTTTCCCGAGCAGGAGATGCCCGACCGGCTGTCGTATGAGGCCGTCATGAGCCGCTCCAAAAGCAGAGGGTTTCTTAGCAACTGGTACGAGGAGGAAGGGAAGTACGCGCACCCTGAGTCCGGTCGGCGGCTCTCCCACTACGTCGCGCCTCCGTTTGCCCGCGACTTCCCGGCTACTTTCGAAGAGTACGAGCGCGTGAAGCATCACCAGAAGTGGCACCTGGGGCAGCCAGGCACCGGCACGGTGTTGCCCTTTACGCCGACCAATGCGGCGGAACACGTGCGCCCTGCGGTGGGCCCGCCAGGATGATGAAGCTCACTCAAGTTCCCGTTCCCGCCGCCTTCTTCCCTTCCCGGTCACGTGAGAAAAGGAGGACCGACGGTCGAATCTGCCGGAGGCGTGAGCGTTGCCTTAGTCACTCACATACAGATACCTTTTATCAGACGACCCCCTTCACGTCATCAATGAGCACGTTCGCGATTGGCGAAAAAGTGTTCTTTGAGCACGCGGAGGAAAGCTGGATTCTCGGCAAGGTGAAGGACGTGCTGCCTGGCCCCAAGGCCGGTGAAAAGCATTACACATGCGAGGGCGCGGCACTCGTGAAGGCGGGTCCGCCAAGTACGTCCGCGGGTCCGTTAATATCCACAACGGGGCTCCCCGAGTCGAAGCTCCATCACATCGTCGGCGGCCATCCCGACGAGGACCCGACCTGCGACGACTTGTTGGACCTTTCTTACCTGCACGCCTCCACGCTCGTGCACTCTATCCGACGCCGCTACTTCGACAATGTGATTTACACCCGCATTGGACCCATCATCGTGGCGCTCAACCCGTACGATTACACGTTGCCGAACTACGTCGACGCTCGCATGCCGCAGTACATTGCCGAAGGGGACAGGGTGATCGCGTCGAAGAGCACATTGCTGCCGCATGCGTGGAGTACGGCGCACTACGCGTACTGGCAAAACCGTACCTTCAGCAAGAATCAGAGCATTCTTGTATCTGGCGAGTCTGGCGCGGGAAAGACGGAAACCGCGAAGATTGTGGTCCGGTATCTGGGCATCGTATCCACCTCTCGCTGCAGCGCCACCGAAAGAAACGACGCCGAAGAGGTCACCAAGAAGGTGAACGGCACGAGTCCGATCCTCGAGGCTTTCGGAAACGCCAAAACTGCGCGCAACGACAACTCGTCGCGATTCGGCAAATTTATGAAAGTTCAATTCGACACTCGTGGCGTCATGGTGGGTGCCCTCATTGAGGTCTACTTGCTAGAGAAGAGTCGCATCGTCACGCACGCGCACCAGGAGCGCAGCTATCACTCTTTCTACCAACTGCTGAAAGGGTCGACGCAGGGGACCAAGACGAGAATGCAGCTCGACGACGCGAGCCGCTACCGAAACCTTAACGTAGGAGACGCCGTCAACATTGCAGGCGTGGACGATGCGGAGGACTACAGTGAAGTAGCGCGGTCCATGGACATTGTCGGGTTGACCCCGCCCGAACAGCAAGCCGTCTGGGAAGTCGTGGGCGGCGTGCTTCACGCGCAACTGATCGATTTCGTGGAAAACGCGAATGGTGAGAGCAGCGTGTCGGCCACCACTTTTTCCCACGCAACTCAAACGGCGATGCTGTGGAACGTCAACGCCACAGAGCTAGTCAAAGAGTATTGCACCACCACCAGCAACGCGAACAACGAGACGTGGACGAAGGCACTCCGCCGGGATCAGGCCGCCGACGTACGTGACGCCCTCAGCAAGGCCCTCTACGAAAAGTTGTTCCTCAACCTCGTCCACCGCATCAATGCGTTGATCAGCGTCTCGGAAGACCGTTCGGCCAATTGGATCGGTCTGCTCGACATTTTCGGATTCGAATCCTTCCCTATCAACTCCTTTGAGCAGCTGTGCATCAATCTGGCCAACGAGACCCTCCAAGGCCACTACAACCACACCATCTTCACCCGCGACATGGAAGAGTGCAAGGAGGAGGGCATCGACACCCAGTCCGTCGTGTTCTACGACAACAACATGTGCCTGGAATTGCTCTCGGGAAAGATGTCCATCATGTCGTTGCTCGACGATGAGTCGGCGCTGAGCAAAGGCTCCGATCAGAGTTTCTTCGAGAAGGTGCGCGACACCTTCGCGGCCCATCCAAACTTTGTCGTGCCGCGGCTGCAAAAAACGTCCGCCTTCATCGTCAAGCACTACGCGGGCGACATTAGCTACACGGTCACCAATTTCCGAGAGAAAAACAACGACAGCCTGAAAGACGCCATGAAACTGCTTCTCCGGCGCAGCGGCACGTCGTTTATCGCCGGCCTGCTTCCCGAACCCGAGGACCGTCGTGGAAAAGCGCTGACGGTTGGGGGTCTTTTCCGCCAACAGTTAAAGAATCTGATGGCGACGATCAACAGCACCAACCCACATTGGATTCGCTGCGTGAAGCCTCATAGCGCCAAAAAGCCGCGAATGTTCCGTGGCTGCGAGGTGATGAACCAGCTGTGCTACGCCGGCGTGTTGGAGACGATCCGTATCCGAAAGATGAGCTTCTGCGTGCGGTTCCCATTCGACGAATTTTGGCGGCACTTCAAAAACATTTTGAAGCGGAAGCTGCCCGCGGGAGGCGAGAAACAGGCTGCCGCCGACATCATCAAGGCCGCGAAGCTGGGTCGTGAATCCGGTCAAGTGGGAAAGACCAAGATCTTCCTCAAAACCGAAGGATTTCACGCCGTCTCGAAACTGAACCAGGCCGTGTTGGAGCACATCACCATGGACGTCCTCCGCGCGGCAAAGGCCAAATACAGCGCCTCGATCGTAACGCACCGTCGACGACTCAAATCGTACATCGCGCGCATTCAGGCCTTCGCGCGCGGTCAGCAGGGCGAGAAGGCCATGCGTGGGCTCGAACTGCGGGCAAGGGAAAAGTACCTCCTCGTGTCCTTCCGCGGCATCATCATGCTCCAAACGCAGGAGGACAAGGTGCGCAGCGCGTTGGACGCCGAAATGGGGGAGTCCTTTCAGCTCGTGGTCACTCTCCGTCGAATCGACATGGAGAAGAAGCAGGCGGAGTGGCGCATTCAACAGCTGTCGAAACAAAAGAAAGACCGAGAGCAATGTCTCGCCGACGCCGCCGCTGCGCTCGGCGCGCTGTTCGACGAGTCCCTGTCCACAGCGCACAACATCGTACAATTCTTTGGCATTGGTGGAGACGAGGAGCGTTCGCGCGACGTCATCGACGCGGAGTTTAATCGGGAACAGCAAAGTCTTGTCGACGCGATCACCAACGACCGCGCCGCGGTGCAACGTGACCTGGCCGAGCGGGCCCGCCAGCGTTTCCTGACAGATGTTGCGTTATTGTCCAGGCTAGAGAGCATGCGGCGAAGCGAGATATCCCACGAGGAGTTCGTGGAATTCACCGGCCAGGGCGCTCTCATCAAGTTGCAGGAAGCCGTCTTTCTCACCTTTCAACACAACATCGCGGACGCCGAACTGAAAGACCGGCAGCGCATTTTCAGCCTGAGAGCAAAGGAAGTCGGGGAACTCGAAGAACGGTGGTGGGAAAAAAAGCAGGCGAAGGATCGGGTCGACATGCGTAACTGCCAGTCCGCGGAGCACCGCCTGCGGGTGGACATTCTCAAAGTCGAGCAGCAGGACGTCATCGCGCTGCTCACCGCCATGGAACGCAGCTTCGAAGACGCTGGGACACGGGAATGGAAACGCCTGCGTCAGGACGAGGCACGGAGCCAGCGCGAGATGCAGCGACAACGTGAGCGGCACGAAAAGGCCCAAGTGGAGCACTTCGAGCAACAGCGACGAATGGCGAAACTGGTTTGGCGGAAAGCGCTCGCGGAGAAGCAAAGCGTCGAGGAGTTGCAGCGCCAATCGGCAGAAGTTCTCGCCGAGGAGACACTGAAGACCATCGCCTTGACGACCACGCTGCGTTCGTTCCAGGAAAAGGAAATCAGTCACCGGCAACAGCGGAGCACGTTTATGGACGCGTCGCTGCCACTCGCGGCCTTCTCCGCGGCGGCGATGGCCTCCCCGACGCCCCGCACCCCACGACTTCGCTCAACCGACCCCAAGACGACGTCGTCCGCGGCGCACCTCGGAGGCGAGGCAGAATCGCCCGCGCGTAGCCGCAGCCCCAACGGCCACCCCTGTCGCCCCTGTGTCATCACATCGTCCGCTGCGTTTTCCCCGCGGTCGCCGACCGGGCTCTCCTCGCCTCGTGCGGGAGCGTCCCCTGCGCCCGGCGCTGCCCGTGTGCCGCAGTACATGAGGCCAATTGGGGCGTTGTCAACCACTCGGTCGCACTCACGCGGATCGTCGAGCGCTCCCGTGGCGACGTTTGCCTCCCAGCGTCGGCGTGATGCCGCCTCGATACACAAGTCGCACGCAAACGAACCCTGCGGTAGCTCGTCGGTGGGACTCCTCAAGCGCTTGCAGACGCTCAAGCGGGCAAACCCGGCGACGCTGCAGCGGCCACCGATGGACCCCCATGAGGACGGTTGGGTCCCGCCCGCGACGGATGCGACGTACCTCCCGGACGGCTCGGTCGTTCGCCTGCCGACGATGCGCCACGCGTTGGACCTCGAGGGAGAGGAAACGGCCGCCGCCATGTTGAACAGCGACCTGCTTTGACATTGAACCCGTGCAGTTGAAATTACCTGTTTGTTGTACTCAGCCGAAAATGGAAAGAGAGAAAGAAGAGACAATTCCCGGACGACGAGCGCGACTCCGGTTGCGACTTCGTTGATTGAATCACACGTCTCGTGTGCCGCCTCGCCGTGCGACGCTCTTTGTTTTCTTTCTCCCTCCCTCGGCTTGCTTCGCTCGTTTCGCTCGATCAGCTTGCGTGCCTCCTCCGGAACGTGCGCAACACTCTTCCAGGCTAAGGCCAGCTGCACCGAGGCACGTTGCGCATTGTTCTGTGTGCGCCGCTTGCAGAGTGATCGATCTTGACTGCCACTCACCATATTTTGTTTTTCGCCCTTTCTGAACGACCATGGCGACCCTTGCGGCGGCTGCCTCCGGCTCCGAGGACGGTGCTTCCGCCATCACCTTGTCGTCCGCGGTGCTCACGTCAAATGCGGTCGATGACTTCGACAAACCGATGACCTGGCGGCTCTCCTTGGAGGTCCATCGAAAGCTGCCCGAGCCGATCGAGGTCGTCTTCGGGTGGATGGGCAGCGCCGCCACGTCGAAGGACGACGTGGTGCTGGACGAACTTGAGGCGGGGCCTCTCGACGTTGGCCGCAGCGTGATGGACCTGGATTGCGATCCGCCGAGGCTGAAGTCACTCAAACAGTCAGAGATAGTCGGCAACACGGCGGTGTTCATTTCCCTTCGCTACCGCGGCCGCGAATTCGTCCACGTCGCCGTTCTGGCAAACGTGTCCTTCAGAACCGAGGCGCTTGAAGACAATCCTCCCGACGTGCTGACGGCATCGGTGCTGTCGAGACACCTGTTCACGAAAAAGACACATGTGACCCGTCACGACATTTCTTGGGGTGACGTGCCGGCTCAGACACAGGAAACCGTTCCGGACGCGCTCCCCGACACGTCCGACCCCTCGGCGTGCAGTGAGGGTGTCCAAGGCGAAGACACCACGGTGCGCGATTCGAAAAGGAGTCGTGACACAGCACCATAGAGCTCGTTTCTGCGAAAAGAGAGAGAGAGAGAGAGAGAGAGAGAGATGAAAAATATCGAAAGAGAGATTTCCATAGAATATCAATCAAAGGGCAGAGGCCACAAGTTTCGACACGCAATAAAAGAGCGTTCCGAGTTTACATCTGGCAGATGTATGTCGAAAACGGAGCGGGTGTGTAGTTGTAGGTAAGAAGTATCACTGGTACTAGCTTGCTCTCCCCCTGCCCTCTTATTTGATCCCAGAAGAAACATTGGCTCGCGTATTCCCATGGCGGCGAACCTCGGCCTTCCAGATCCCTTGCTGAATAGAGTGAACAAGGATCTCAAGTCGAAGGTCGACACGCTTCACAGTGAATGGAAGCGGTTGTTGGCGATTGTGCAACTGGAGTCGGAAGTCATCCGGGGCACGCAAGAAAAGATCAAAGTTGCCAAACAGCACAAGCAAGCTGCCGCCGTCACGTTGGAAGATGCCAACAAAAAGTTGGCGGACGAAAATCACGGGGCGACCGTCGCTCAGCAATCTGCCGACAACGAATCCAAACGGCTGACGCTTGCGCAGGGTCAAGCCAAAGATTGGGTGGTCAAAGTCGAGCAGGTCGCAAGCGATGTCGATCGCCGAAGGGCCGCTCTTTCGACGATGCAGGAAGCGGCGTCGCGCAACGAAACCGATGCGTTGGAGGCCATCGCGGGCAACCGAATTGCCGGGGTGGAAAGCAAGGACCAGCAAGTCTCCCTCGACCAGCAGCAGCAAACCATCGCGCGACTACACGCAGAGGCCCAGCGGTTGGTAGCCTCAACGAGAAGCGCTGAGGTGGCGCGCGAAGAAGAGGAGATGGTCTCGACGCAAATACAGCGGGAGACACAGGAGGCCTTGTCGATGGCAGCCGCATCAAGGACCGAAGCCCAACGGCTACGGCTGCAGATTGCGACGATGACCGAGCGGGAAAGCGCCCTTTTGGCGACTGAAGCGCTGGCGCGGCAGCAGCGAGCGGACATGGTGTCCCTGCAGATGCAAAGACGTGAAGGCCTGGTCGAGGCCAAGCGCGATCAGCAATGGACGGAGTTGGAGGCCAACAAAGTCGAACGGTTGATGTACAACTCACAACTTTCACTGGCCGACGCGGCGGCGACGTTCAAAGCCACGGAAATGGCGACGGCCGATGCAGAAAGGGCAGTCGATCAGATGGAACGTTTCTTGATGCTCGCCATCACGGAGCAGCAGAAGCGGACCGGTGAAAACACACTTCTGAGGCGTGAATGCGAAGCCGCCGTCGCGGGTCTCGAGCAACTCGCGCTGCGACGCGCAGCCCTCATGCGAGAGGCTGAGGAGATCGGCGTGGCCGCCGATGACGACGATGAGGCCGCAAGGGTGGCCGAGCGACTCCGGGCCTCTGTGGCGTCGGAGGTCGAGCGGCAGTCGCACATCATGGATAAAGGAATGTCGGCCATTCGCGAGGTCCTTTCGCACCACCAGGCCGTGACGGAGCAAACCGCGCTGCTGCAGCGCGAAACCGCCTTGCGGAGCGACGCGCTGACGAAGACGGACAACGACGCGCGGTTGTTGAAGAGGCGGTTGGACGCCATGTCGGAGTCCGCCTCCGCACTGGAGGATGGCATTGCGGACGCCCAGTCGCAGCTAGCGGAAGCGACGGCCGCATCCACCAGGGGCGGGAAAACTCAGGAAGAGGTTGCCGCGAACAAAAGCGAAATCGAGCACCTTCAGGACGTGCTTCGGCAACTCGAGCGCCTCACAGTCGCCTCGCGCAAGGCGGTTGACGACGCCACTGCAACAGCGAGACAAGCCACCCGGGAGACAGAGCAATTGCACCGCGAGATTTCGGACGTGGAGGCTGACACCCACGTGCTCGAGCGCGAACTCGGCAGCTTGCAGGTGGACCTGGCGAGGCAAAAGAGTGAGAAGCACGATGCGTTGGTGGTCGCTCAAGGCCTTCACCTCCGGACCGAGGAGCGCCGACGACTGGCGGCCGCACAACTTGATCAACTTCAGGATGGCACGGCGCAACGCCGAGCGCTAGAGGCAGAAGCCGCTGCCGAGCTAGTCACCATCGACGCGGAATACGGCGCCGCGCTGACGGAATCCATTGCGGTCGAGGACGAGAGGAGGAAGCTGGCGGCCACGCTGCGAGGGCTGCTAGCGCAACAAACGATTCTCAAGTCGCGCTATGAACACATCACGAGTGGCCTGGAAGCGGTGGTGGTGGCCGCCGAGCGTGCTGGGGGAAGGGACGGGGAACTGGTGGCCGGAGGGGCCGAAGCGACTGGCCGCCGTTCGCCGACGACTTATGAGGCGGCGACAAAAAAGGCATCGAACTTCGCCGCTCTGCTGGAAATGGTTTCCACCGCCAGTCCGGGAATAGATGCGGAGGCCCGCGTCGGAGAGCTGATTGCGCTCGCTGGTGGCGAGGTCGCCGAGCTGGACTCCATGCTCCCCACCAAAGTTGAGGAGTTGCAAAGCCGCTGGATCCTGCAGCGCGGCATAGAGAGACAATCGCTGCTCGACAGGGGGGATGCACTAGACGAAGACATCGTTGGCGCCGAAAAGGACCTTCGCACGTTGGAGGAGGCGCTTTCCCTTCTCCGAGGCTCGCGCGCGGGACAAACCGTCGCGGAACAACTGGCCATTGCGGACGCCGAGGATGCCGTCATCGCTCGCGCCGTGACGGAGTACGCCGCGCAGCGCGTCGCGGAGATGGAGAGGGCGGGTGGATTCGGAACGGACGCCGAGTACCGCGCGACGCAGCTGCAGGAGCTACAGAGACTCTCCTACGAAGTCGCGTCGCTCGAAGAGCGGCTCGCGATTGCCAAAGAAGGCTCCGCCCTTGCCCTGCAGCAGCTCGCGGTTGCGACCGCCGCGCGAGACGATGCGCAGCGGCAGGTGAAAAGTTGGGAGCGCGAAGAGGTGCGTCTACGTCACGCGCATGCGGAGGAGGCCATGGTCACCCAGAAGATGGGACTCGCGCTGCGCGCGAAAGTCGAATCGACCCTCTCCACGCGCAGAGGGGTCGAAAGCTACCGACAAGCCCAGCGATCGATGACGACCGCCGCGGCCGTCGGCCGCTTCACCGAACTGCTGCGAGGCTGGCGGCATCAAGCCCCTGACGTCTACGCCTTCGCGGCGCAGCGCTGTGACACATATGGCATCGAGGACGTGCTGCCGCCGTCCGCAACCGCAATGTGTCTGATACCACCTCAACAGGCGGTGGGCCATGCTCAGCCCGCGACGCGGCTGCCACCTCGGCGATGCACTTCGTCCCACGGCCGTGTCCCTAGCGGCGGAGACAGGCCACCCACGGTGACTGCAGTCCGAGGGTCGTCTGTCCATCGTGCAGGGGCGGCATTAGTCGTGGGCCATAGCATGTCAGCCACTTTGACGACAAAACCGCTGGTGCCGACCCGGTCCTTGGCTCATCGTAGCGCACCGCGATGAAAGGAAGCCCCGCAGCGACGGCTCGCTTTAGAGGGGGGATTCAGAAACTCAGTGGGGAATGCCCCCTCCCCATTATGCCTTCCTATCTTCCTTGGGCACCGGCTTGACACGTTTAGTGGGTTTCTTTCGTTGAGATTTCCTTCTCGCCCTTCATTTTTTCCCAGCGGTTTACTTGTTCCTTGCAACACCGATGTCTGTTCCAGACGCCACGAAAAGCCCTGTGGTTCACGATATCTTTGGCGAGCTTGCCAGCCGCGCGGCTCGTCTGGATGTGCAACTCAAACTCTTCCCGTCGATGCTGTCGAAGGAGTGCTGGACGGTGCGCGACCACTCGTTGATGGATGTCGCCCTGTCCCGGCTACCCGCGAGCGAGGCGAAACGCACGCGAACCGCGTTCGAAGGAGGCCGGCGCACGAAGCGAAAAGTCGCCGCTCCACCAGAACGCGGCCTTGACGACGATACTGCCGCCACCACCGGCGTTTCGTTGGACAATGCGGATGACGATGACGACGACGATGAGGCGTTGGCGGGGGAGGCAAAATCTCACAACTCTTTCATTGCCGCCTCATCCCCTCTCGATCGCCGCCCCGCGCCGACGGCCCACAACGGAGCAGCCGCGAAAAAGGATCACTTTCGCGAAGCGCTGCTCGCAAAATTTTCTGCCCGTTATGGGGTCCCTGGTGCCAAGTCGAAGGCCAGCGGGAGCGGTGATCCGCGGATCGTCGGGTCAACGGGAAACCACTTCTACTCGCGCCGCCGCGACGATTCACGAGCGTCCACCGCACCAGGGTCCGTCCTGGACGACACGTCGCAGGATGGATTTGCCGCGCTGCAGTATCGTGCACTCATGAATTCAACCGTCGGCGCCGGGTTTTACTTGCGAGATCCAGTCGAAGTACCTGTCAGCCAGTACGCGTCGGCCCAAATCCGCGCGCTTCGCTTCGCCATGTCGCAAGTGAGTCCGACAGGATCAAGCAACAATGTGCTATCGCAAGTGCCTCCCTCGTCTCGCCAGCGGACGGACGACTTCTCGGAGGCAACCCATCCTTACCTTCGCGCATTCCGAGAACATTGCGAGCAAATTGAGGAGGATCGGCGGCAAGCGTTGATCGAGGACCGGCGTCGCGCACCGGTAGATTTCATTCAAGAGAACGTCTCCGTCGTCGCCGGCAAAGGATACACCGACCTCGTGTCGCAGCGCATCCAGAGAAAGGCGCTCAACGAGAAACGCAAGTGCATCGCGGACGCGGTGCTGCACGAGTGGTGGTCGGAACACCACAACCAACGTGCGGCCGCGGCCGCGGAGCGGCAACAGAACCGACGTGGCGGTTCATCCGCGGCTCCGAGCGCCGCCAACGTGGCGAGTGCCGACGACGTTTCCCGCCTGGCCGCGAAGCGGTGGCAAGTGTTCGTTCCGCACGCTTCCTTCATCGCCGCGCTGATGGGCAACCTGCGCCGGGTCACCAGTGACGCCGCCTACGCCGAGCGAGTGAGAATGGCGAAGATGAAGAAGCGCCTCAACCCCCACCTCATGCAGCGCAGCTGGATCACCGTGCGCCGCGTCCTGAGGGCCTACATCATCCGGTACAAGCACCGTCGGTACGGGCCCCACATCGCGGTTCTTGTGAAGTTCCTTCGTTACTATTATCAATCCAAACGGCTGGTGGACTCCGCGTCCGTGTTCCGCCGGAGCGTCATCGCATGCCAAAGGCAAGTACGGAGCTTCTTGGTTACTCGGCGAGCCCGCATCGTCCTGGGGACGTTACAATGGGTTGCCACGGAGCGACAGTGCCACGTCGCGTCCCTCACGGCACAAGGGGTCGCGGGAGCCCCCTCCGCTCACCACTACCCACTACCTCATCCCGCCACCATGCATCGGCGATCGTCGCTGCTGCAGTCGAACCGCAGCCACTCGGTGTTCCAAGCACCGATGACGGAACTGCGGTTGAGCCGGTCGGAAATGGTGACGATCCCCCAAGCCGAAGGCATCCCGTCCACGGTGCCGTACGCGTGCGCTCCCGAGGAACGCACCGCGTTGGTGGCCGCCATGGTCACCGATGCCTGCCGCCAGCGGGTCAGTGATCTCATGGGGTATGATCGCGATGTTGCCTTCTACAACGAGCAGTGGAAGCACTATGTCTCCCTGCGGAAGCGCCTCCCTGAATTTTACGGCAATACCAATTCGGGCGATGGTAAGTCGATGACGGCGAACGAGGCGGTGGGATCGATGAGCGAGGGCGGCGACGGCCTGCCAGTAGCCATCCGTCCACTCGAGGAACCTACGCTCCCGCCCCCGCCGCCCCTTCGGTTGACGTTGTCGCCGGTCGCGCTTCAGGCCGCGGTGCTCCAGCATCGGCTGTCGCAAATGCAGCGGCTCGGAGTGCTACTGCCTGTCGCTGGTACGGACCCTGCCGCTGCCGCCGCCTCGTCACGTCGTCCAGAAGCGGCGTCTGCCACGACTGTGGGTGCAGCTGCACCGGCAGCCAGCGGCGCCGCTCCACGGGTCGCGTCCTTGCTTTTGCCCAAGCCGCCGCCCGTTTCGAAGGTACATCGTGCCAAGAGACGCAAAGTGGCTGCCGCGAAGACGGTCCGCGTGGGCGGTGTTGCAGCGCCGGCGACATCGCAGTCGCTTGACATCACGATCACTACCGACCGAGGTGACGTGGTTGAACTGCAGGGCCGCAGTTCGCCCCCCGTCGCAGTGTCACCCGCGTGCAGCAACGGCTCTGCCACGACCCGTCGCACATTAGCTGGCGTACCGAAGCAACCGCTTAGATCGGACACCGACTACGCGCAACTTCTCGTCGGTGAGCCGTCTCCCGATGCGCTGCACCGGTACATTCAACATCGGCCGGGGCCACCAGTTGCCAGCGGCGCTTACAGGGAAACACAGAAGCAAGGGCGCGATGCGGCGGCACTGCCAAAGTTCAAGGCCGCCGCGTTGCAAATTCGCGAAATGCTGTCGTCACCACCGACTCGGACGACGCCGAGGCCCCCTCTGCACACCCGCGGCTCTCAGCAGCTGACGCCCGCGGTCACAACACCCGCCACGGCTCGGACGGTCGCCCGACGGGCACCTTTGGGGTGGTCCAGTCACACAACACCGTCGTCTGCGCCTCCGTTCGGGGGTGGTGGAGGCGGCGGCGGCGGCCCGAATAGCGGCTGCATTCCTTTGACACAGTTCGACCTTTTTGGTCATCATGCGCACGGCGAGGGGAGCGCGTCGTCGCTGCTGCGCACCGCGCAGTTGATTGGCTCATCGTCAGCGACACAGCGGACGTTGGCGCCGCCGCCGTCGCCGCATCGCTTGGCGATCCGGTCGCTCCCGACAGTGACCGGCCCGGCTATCTCCTCCTTGGCACCGCGCGCCGTCATGCTTCGGAACGCCCTTCCACGGACGCCCCACGCCGCAGTGAGTCACGTGGCCGTCACGCTGGACGACAGCGACCGCGGCGGGTGCCAGCCATTGCCGATTTGGCACTCGGCCGGTGGCGCACCGCCGCGTCGGTTTTGATCACGAGCGCCCATGAGCCAGCCCGCTTTTGCCTAGTCTTGTTCCTCTCAGTACAATTCAGTTGAATGTCCAATGGGTATTTGTTGCTACCCACCCGTTCTCCTCATGTACGGCGTGACGCCACTCCCCTCTCTCTCATTTCGAATCGATGAGAGAGGGGATCGTCTTTCCCCCCGAGGTCCGCGCCGCCTCCGCACTCACACCTCCCACTGAAAAAATCCCTCCTTGTCAACAGGCAGCCCCAGAGCAAACGCTTAGATCCGCCACACCCCGTCTCACTCGAACCCGCCTTCGCCGTCTCACTCGAACCGCCTTCGCCGTCTCACTCGACCCGCAGCCGTCTGTGACCCGCAGCCGTCTGTGACGTACACTGTCGCTTGATGTGTGCGTCCCCTTGATTTCTCCGATCTAAGAGAGGCTACACGCGCAGTCGTCTACGACCGATTTGATCGCGCAGATGTCTGCCCCTCGCATCTTCGCCACCACCACACAGGACGTGGCTCTCTGGCGCGAGATCGTGTCCATCGAAGACCGCACGCGCGGAGTGAGTCGTTCACCCGACGGCGGCTCAGGGGGCAGCGTTTCTGTCCGTCGAGGACATGGTCCGCACTACCGCGATCAACCATCCTTGTGGTACGTTGGCCCGGTCTGCTCTCAGAGCGAATCCTATTGCCGCCCATCCACGGCGACTCTGACTCGACTCGCCGCTAAAAATCAACACCTTGCGTCGTCGCCATTGCGGACGTTGAATCCCGCGGCAGAGCTGACCGCTTCCTCACCGCCCCGACGGCCGCACCGCCATGCGGCATCCGCGGCGTCGTCCATGCGGCGTCGCATCGGGAAGCTGGAGTCAACCGTGTCGGAGGCACAGCACAGCCAGGAACGGCTGCTGTCGGAGCTGGGCGACATTCGCAACATGATCCTTCGTGCCAGGACGGCAGCGGCGGCACCCTGACACCATGATGGGCACGCCCTACCGTCGTTGTCTCATCGATAGACGTTGTAGGGCATTGCAAAGAACATCTCCGTTTCCCTTTCGCCGTGCCGGCTGTGGACACGGAAGTAGGAAACAAGAACTTGACGCCGCCCGACGTCGCCTTCGGGGGGACGGTGATGTGTGGTACGATTCGAGTCGTGGCAGACGAAACAGCTGCGTTTGCTGTGAACTGCGAAGCCCCAAACGGGAACCCTTCCCGCGGCTTGAGTGGAGCCGCCGCGCGGCGTTGATGGCCAATGAAACGAAATCGGCGGTCGCGTGATTCGGACCGCAACTGCGGTTTTAATAGCCAGTCAGTCACTACACCTCATTACCACGATCCAGGGATGGTGATAACTCTTC
>ERZ1292630.2512-Hain-H41-02um-R3-2512-length-16883-cov-4_pt1 | contig 16883 bp, 17 predicted proteins | sample MGYA00564408_ERZ1292630 | MGnify/ENA primary metagenome ERZ1292630 (study PRJEB36523, sample SAMEA6512641) | groundwater metagenome | collected 2019-01-08 | study: AquaDiva: Metagenomics assemblies of 32 groundwater samples | reverse complement strand
GCGCGTTCGCTTTCCAGCAACTCGCCGAACTGCTTGACGACCGTGATGCTCGCCGTCACTTTATCCGCGAGCGTGTCTTCCAGCGCCTCTATTTTTTCCTGTCGCGTGGGTGGCGGGGATGGTTCCGGGGCAGGGGCGGGAATGGCTGCTTCCATCACCGGCTCCGGCATGGCCGCGACCACCGGGGGCGCGGGAGGCGCTGGTATCGGTGCCGGTACCGGCGCCTTGACGATGGGTGGCGCCACTTCCGGCTTTGCCGCGACCGGCGGGGACACAGGTCGCGGCGGTGCGGCGGTGGCCGGTGCGGTGGCAGGCGCCGTGGAGGGCGTGGGCAGATAAAGCGTCAGGCGCTGCTGGATGAGGCGCGCCTTGACGCGGGTGGCAGGCTCACAGGCCGGGCTGGTGGCGTATTTGCCGAGCAGTCCATGCAGAAAGGTCACAAAAACGAGCTCGATGCGCCCGTCCTCGTGTCCGTACTTCTGCAATCCGCGCTGGATCTGGTTGTAGAGGATAAGCCCGTGTTCGGTCCGCTTCAGACCTTCCAGATGATGCTTGAGGCTTTTCAGCAACGACGGATCTGTCGAGGTGTCCGTACCCGCCAAGGCAATCTCCTCATAACAGGCGTGAATGACCTGTCATTGAGATTAGACGCCGGAACCCCGGTTCACAACCCGGGCACGGTCGCCTCAGGCGCCGTTGCCGTTGGTCAGGCCCTGGGGCCGGGTTGGCGGGACGATGGACATTTCCAGCTCGATGCGGTTGCGGCCGAGCCGTTTGGCGCGGTACAGGGCACGATCGGCGCGGTCGATCAGGTCGGTGTGGCTTTCGCCGGGGGTATACAGGGCGATGCCGGTGGAAAAGGTCGGCAGTGCCAGCGCCATGTTTTGATGTTCACAGCGAACCTCCAGCGCGCGGTTCCTCACCTTGGTCATGGCCGCGACGGCCCCGTCCGGGGTGGTGTTGGGCAGCAGGACCGCGAACTCCTCGCCGCCGTAGCGCGCGACCATGTCGTGGTGGCGCAGCACGGTCAGCACGTCGCTGGCGTAACAGCGCAGGATGGCGTCGCCGGCGGCGTGGCCATGAACATCGTTGATGGCCTTGAACTCATCGAGGTCGATCATGGCCAGCGTGAGCGGCGCGCCGTAACGCTGCGCGCGGCTGGTCTCGTCCTGCAGGCGGCGCATGAAGGCGCGCCGGTTCGGCAGGCCGGTGAACTCGTCGGTCAGCGACAACAGCCGCACCTTGTTCAGCTCTTCATGCAGCCGCTCGCTGTCGGCCTTGATGAGCTTCAGATAACCTCCGGTGCGGTGCAGCTTGGAGTCGAGCGAGCGCTGTCCGTTGATCAGTTCCTCGAGGCCGCCGACCAGGATCTGCCGCAGCTGTTCGATCTCCTTGTCGCCTTCGGCCTGCTGCAAGGCGCGCAGCTCGATCTGCAGCAGCGCGCCGAATTCGCGGTTCTGGGTGAGCGCGTCGGTTACGCTCTTAGCGAGCGCTCCCTGCAGCTTCTCGATCTCGTCACGCTGGCGGTCGAGGTGCAGGCGATAGGCGCTGTTGACACGGCGCTCGGCCAACAGCGCGCCGTTCTCGGTCGCCGGGAACGTCGTCGCGGAATTATCCTTCGCGGGGGTTGCCGCGGCCTTGGGGGCAGTGGGTTCCGGCTTGGGTTTTTCCGTCTCTCCGCCGGCGGCGGGTGCGGTCACCGCGGCGGCGGCCTGACGAATACGCTCGTCGATTTTGTCGGGTGAAGCCGCGGCACCCGAAGCGGGCGCGAAACCGCGGCGCAACTGAATCATGCGCGCGTTGAGCCGGGTGATGTGATCGGCGGAGGGATCGCGTGCGTAGGCATCGAGCAGCAGATGCAGCAATGCGGCGTAAGTGTGATCGACCTTGGCCTGCACACCCTCCTGCTCTTCCACCAGGCGTGCGATCTGGTCATAGATGACGATACCCGAGGACGTGCGCTTCAGCCCGTCGAGCAGGCCCAGCATTCTTTTCGAAGCGGATGCGCGGTCCGCTTCGGATTCGTTATGCACCACTTCCCCACCTCCTGTTTCCGCGACGGCGTTCTAGTTATACACCGCCGACATGTGCGGCGCGGGCACCGCCTCCCTGTGGAGCGGCCGCAGAAACAGCAAACTTTCTCTTGAAGCTAGACGTCCGTTTTTAGTTCAGACACCAATCTACCTGTACGTATCCCAAATGACAACGCACGCCGAGCGGCGCGGTGGTCAAGCCCACGCTTATCAAAGGCTTATCATCGAAGATTGAAAGACCGGTTTAAGCCAAAATCAGCGCGAGGGATGGGCGTTGCCGCGGCGCTTGCCCTGGAACGCCGCTATCGATTTGACGATTTCCTGATATGGCAGCGCGTCCAGCGAACCGTAGGCCGCCTGCGCCTGCTGCACCAGGGCGTGGATATTCTGCACCCGGGCTGCCCCTTCCTGCGGCGCCATCTGCCGCTGCAGGCCGATCAAGCCGCCGAGCATGACCTTCATTTCCTTGCCGAACGGCAGGGCCGCGGAGGTATCCGTCACCTTGAGCGCGAAGCGCGCGCGTTCGCGCATGAACGCCAGAAGCGTGGCGCAATTGTTGCGCGCGATGCCGGAACGGCATTCCACGCCCATCTGCTCGGCAACGGAAAAACGGCTGGCCATTTCACAGGCGCACTGGGCGCTCAGGATGGCCTTCTCGAACGGGCAGCGGGAGTTCATTAGAAATACAGAATTTTAAGAATCCCTAACAAAAAAATTAGACAGGATTTACAGGATTAAAAGCCAGGATTAACAGGGCGAAGCGGGGATGTCGCCGCTGAGCGCCCGCACACGGAGGTGCGGGCCGGGCCGAATCGAAGCCACGATGGCGACGCCAGGGAGGGCGTGCCGGCCGTCCGTGGCGTGACCGAAAGACTTCGATATACCCGGCCCCGCCATCCGTGGCGGGGCGCTCGCCGGGACGAAGGTGAGACGGGGTTGTCGCCGAGGCACTTAACGTGCATCGGTGCCGCCGAACGGGTGCAACGGGTTTGGTTGTGCACCCTGGGCCACAATGTAAGTGTCTTCGTCTGTTTCCGGCTCGCCCTGTTAATCCTGTGAAATTTCTTTTCAGGAGCGATAAATGTTATTGCAAGGACAGATTGCACTCGTCACCGGAGCAAGCCGCGGCATCGGGCAGGCCATCGCGCTCGAACTGGGACAGCAGGGAGCGCAGGTGATTGGCACCGCGACCACGAGCGATGGCGCGGAAAAAATCAGCCAGGCTCTGAAGCAAAATAACGTTGCCGGGCGAGGAATCGTGCTGGACGTGAACAGCACCGAGTCCATTGCCGCGGCCCTTTCGGAACTGGAAAAATCCGGCGCCACGCCGACCATTCTGGTCAACAACGCCGGCATCACGCGCGACAACCTGCTGCTGCGCATGACCGAAGAGGAGTGGGACGCGATTCTCGATACCAATCTCAAGTCGGTCTATCGGATGACCAAGGCCTGCCTGCGCGCCATGACCAAGGCGCGCTGGGGACGCATCATCAGCATCAGCTCGGTGGTGGGCGCGATGGGTAACGCCGGGCAGGTCAACTATGCCGCCGCCAAGGCCGGCCTGATCGGATTTACCAAGGCGCTGGCGCGCGAGGTGGGATCGCGTAATATTACGGTCAATGCCGTGGCCCCGGGCTTCATCGACACCGACATGACGCGGGCCCTGCCCGACGCGCAGAAGGAAGCGCTGCTGAAGCAGATCCCGCTCGGCCGGCTCGGCCGGGCCGAGGAGATCGCCCAGGCGGTCGCGTTCCTTGCCTCGCCGCAGGCCGGATACATTACCGGCACGACCTTGCACGTGAATGGCGGAATGTACATGAATTAGGCGGGTAGCCGCCGGATCCCGAGGCGCAGCTCTTCCGGAGACGGCGGCAGTAGCGCCCGGGGAAACATGGCTCTTTGCGGGTACGGCGCCCATTGCCGAAGGGGCCGCCACCGCCCGAGGCGCATGCTCTTTCGGCGGTGGCGGCCAGGCGACTCAATGAACGTAGTCTATTGTGGCGGCCCGGCATACTCCCTTCGAAGGAGCTTCGCCTCGGAAGGGAGTCGCCCGTTCGCCTCGGGCACTGGGCGCCACCCCGCTGAAAAACATCGTTTGCCGATTGGCTGGACGATTTTAGGCAAATGGTGTTAACTATGCGCCCGCACGAGGGCAGTAAATCAATTTTGGAGGGAAAATCACCCATGAGCAGTGTAGAAGAGCGCGTCAAGAAAATCGTTGTGGAGCAACTGGGCGTCAATGAAGGCGAGGTCAAGCCCGGAGCTTCCTTTGTGGATGATCTGGGCGCGGATTCCCTGGATACTGTGGAACTGGTGATGGCGCTGGAAGAGGAATTCGACTGCGAAATTCCCGATGATCAGGCGGAAAAGATCACCACGGTCCAGCAGGCCATTGATTACGTCAATTCCCGTCTGAACTGATTGCTCATTAAGAAGGGGCCGTCATCCGCAACGGGTGACGGCCTCTCGGTTTTATAAGCGCGGCGTGAATGCCGTGCCCGCAATGAGGGATTCGTCTTTGAGCAAGCGACGCGTCGTCATCACCGGTCTCGGTATCGTTTCTCCTCTCGGCATCGGAGTTGCGGAAAACTGGCGCAACATCCTGGCCGGCAAAAGCGGTATTACCCGCGTCACCCATTTCGATGCCACCGGCTATCCCTCGATGATTGCCGGCGAGGTCAAGAACTTCGACCCCACGCAGTTCGGCATGACCGAGAAGGAAGCGCGCCGCATGGACCGCTTCATCCAGCTCGGCATGGCGGCCGGCATCGAGGCGATCAAGGACTCCGGGATTGAGGTGACGGAAGCCAACGCCGAGCGCATCGGCGTGCATATCGGTTCCGGCATCGGCGGCGTTGGCACGATCGAGGACACCACGCTGACCATCAAGGAAAAAGGTCCGCGGCGGGTATCGCCGTTTTACGTCCCCATGAGCATCATCAATATGATCTCCGGCGATCTGTCGGTGATGTACGGCCTCAAGGGACCCAATCTGGCGATGGTAACCGCCTGCGCCACGGCCACCCACGGCATCGGCGATGCCGGCCGGCTGATCGAATACGGCGATGCCGATGTCATGATTGCCGGCGGCGCCGAGTCCACCATCACGCCCACCGCGCTTGCCGGATTCGGCAACGCCAAGGCGCTGTCCACGCGCAACGACAGTCCCGAGACCGCGAGCCGCCCGTGGGACAAGGACCGCGACGGCTTTGTGCTGGGCGAGGGCGCGGGTGTCGTGGTGCTCGAGGAATACGAACATGCAAAAAAGCGCGGCGCCAGAATCTACTGCGAACTCGTCGGCTTTGGCATGAGCGGCGACGCCTATCACATGACCAGCCCGCCGGAAAACGGCGAGGGCGCGGCGCGCTGCATGCGCAACGCCCTGCGCAACGCCGGGCTCAATCCCGACCAGGTGCAGTACGTCAACGCCCACGGCACTTCCACGCCGCTCGGCGACCGTGCCGAATCGCTCGCGGCCAAGGCCGCGTTCGGGGATTATGCGCGCAAGATCGCGATGAGCTCGACCAAGTCCATGACCGGCCACCTGCTGGGCGCGGCCGGAGGGGTCGAAGCGATCTACACCGCGCTCGCCATACGCGATCAGACCGCGCCGCCCACCATCAATCTCACCACGCCCGATCCGGAGTGCGATCTGGATTACGTTCCGGGCGCGGCGCGCAAGATGAAGATTGACGTGGCGATTTCCAACTCCTTCGGTTTCGGCGGCACCAACGGGACGCTGGTATTCCGCAAGCTGGCGTGAATGCCAACCCGGCCCATACGCTAAACACCGCCACACCGGGATATGTCTGCCGCCGTCTCGCGGCGCTTCCCGATCTCGGCGCACTCCACGCCCGATATCCCCAGCGCTATCCACACCTGCTCGCGAGCGTCGCGCGCGGCACGCCGCGGGCGCGCTATGACATCCTGTTCGCGTTTCCCGGAGACATCCTGACACTGGACGCGGACCATCGACTGAGCCGCAACGGTCAGTCGTTGGGCGCCGGTGATTTCCTGGATGCGCTTGATCGTGAGTGGACACGGCAATCCACGGCGGCGATTGAGGGCGCTATGCCGGCGGAGGCCGCGCCGCCTTTTACCGGCGGATGGTTTGTTTTCCTTGGCTACGAACTGGTGTCCCAGATCGAACCTACCGTAACCGGCATCCGGCATGAACCGGCGTTTCCGGTAGCCCGTGCCACGCGCATCCCGGCCGCCATCATCATCGACCATCTCGCGCAGCACACGCTGCTCGTGTGCGAGACCGAACGCGCCGACGAAATTCTTCCGGTGCTCGAGGCCGATGCGCAAAGCCCGACGACACTGAGCGCCGAAGAGATCGTTATTGCGCAGGTTCATGAAGAAGAACCCGCGCGATTCCTGGAACATGTCCGGCGGGTGCAGGATTACATCCGTGCCGGGGATGTGTTCCAGGTGAACCTCTCACGGCTGTGGCGTATTCCCCTGCGCTTGCCCGTCAGTCCGGCATCGCTCTACCGTCGCTTGTGCACAACGAATCCGGCGCCATTTGCCGGCCTGATGACCCTGGGCAACGGGCGTGCCGTCATCAGCTCATCGCCGGAACGCTTGGTGGAAGTGCGCGGCCGAACCGTGCGCACACGACCCATTGCCGGTACGTATCCACGCAGCCAGGACCCCGGAGAGGATCAGGCCTTGTCGCGGGACCTGCTGCGACATCCCAAGGAGCGCGCCGAGCACGTGATGCTCATCGATCTCGAACGCAACGATCTCGGCCGCGTGTGCCGCACGGGTTCGGTACAAGTGCAGGAATTCATGGCGCTCGAGTCATACCGGCACGTGCATCACATCGTCTCCGAGGTCAACGGCGAATTGCGCGATGACGTCACACCGGCACAGGTGATTCGCGCCGTTTTTCCCGGCGGCACCATCACCGGCTGTCCCAAGGTGCGCTGCATGCAGATCATCGCCGCGCTGGAACAGGCGCCGCGTACCGCCTATACCGGTTCCATGGGATATCTGAACCGTGACGGCAGTCTCGACATGAATATTCTGATCCGCACCCTGATCCAGAATGGCAATGAAATCACTCTGCGCGCCGGCGCCGGCATCGTGGCCGATTCCATTCCGGAGCGGGAACTGGCCGAGACCCGCGCCAAGGCGCGTGGCATGCTGGCCGCACTGAGCGACGCGATATGATCACGCTGGTGAACGGAGTGCCGGGCGAAAGCATTTCGGTGCACGACCGCGGCTTTCAATACGGCGATGGCTTGTTTGAAACCTTGTCGGTGGTGAATGGCAGCCCGCACCTGTGGGACCGGCATATGCAACGGTTGTTGCGTGGCGCTGCCAGGCTCGACATCCATGCGCCATCCGAAAGCCTGTTGCGTCAGGAAGCGGAACAAGTGTGTCGTAGCGCCGGGCACGGGGTGCTGAAAATTATTCTCACGCGCGGTGTTTCCGGGCGCGGGTATGCGCCGGACAAGCAGGCACAGCCGACACGTACCGTCAGTCTGTCGCCCTGGCCGGATTATCCAGCCGAACAGCATACGCATGGCGTCGCCGCGCAGTTCTGCCGTACCATGATCTCGCGGAACCAGGCTACCGCGGGCATCAAGCACCTCAATCGGATCGAGCAGGTACTGGCGCGCGCGGAACTGGAGCAGGATTGCCGCGAAGGCCTGATGTACGATGAATTCGGTCACGCGATCGAAGGCACCATGACGAATCTGTTCATCGTGTCCCATGACAGCTTGCTCACGCCGGATCTGTCGCACAGCGGCGTGGAAGGTGTCATGCGCGGGCTGGTGCTGGAACGGGCGGTGGAACTGTCGCTGGAAACACGCGTAATGGATATCAACAAAAACGATATTTTGCAGGCGGATGAAGTGTTTCTGACCAATAGCCTGATAGGTTTATGGCCGGTGCGCCGTATCGAAGCGAAGCAATATGCCTTGGGCAGGATCACGCAACGGATTCAGGAGGCCATCGTCGATGCGTACGCGGCGGATTAGGCCGGCGATCGGTTTGCTGGTGTTGAGTGCCATGGCCGCCGTTTATCTGTTCTGGGCGTGGAATCATCCGCTTCAGCCCGGCACGGATGTTTATGCGGTCAAGCCGGGTATGTCGCTGCGCGCCTTTGCGCGCGAGCTGAGCAGCCGCGGCGTGCTGCCGGAAAGCCATTCTTTTGTGTGGCTGGCGTATCTTACCGGGCATCAGCGCGACCTGAAGTCAGGCGAGTACCGGTTCCGCAACGGAATGACGGCAAGGGAATTGCTGGAGCAGGTTGTCGCGGGGCGCGTCATTGAATATCCCGTCACGCTGGTGGAGGGCTGGACATTCCGGCAGTTTCTGGACGCGATCGGGGAGGCGCCCAAGCTTACGCGCACGCTCAGCGGTTTGTCCTCGCGCGCCATCATGGAAAAGCTGGGGCATAAAGGAGAACATCCTGAAGGCCGGTTTTTCCCCGATACATATTATTATTCCTCCGGCCAGACGGAACTGGTAATTCTGGCCAATGCCTATGACAGAATGCAGAAGCTGTTGCAGCAGGAATGGGAAAAGCGCGACAACAATCTCCCGTTCAGGGACGCCTATGAAGCGCTGATCCTTGCTTCGATCGTGGAAAAAGAAACCGGACGCGCCGACGAGCGCCGCCTGATCGCCGGCGTCTTCATTAACCGTTTGCGCCACGGTATGCGGTTGCAAACGGATCCGACCGTGATTTACGGTATGGGCGAGTCGTTCAGCGGTAACCTGCGGCTTAAGGACCTCAGGCGCGATACGCCCTATAATACGTACACACGCACCGGTCTGCCGCCCACGCCGGTGGCCATGCCGGGGAAGGAATCGTTGCAAGCGGTGATGCATCCCGTGCTCAACGGAGCGTTGTTTTTTGTCGCGCGCGGCGACGGCAGCCATGAATTTTCCGCGACCCTCAAGGAGCACAACAAGGCCGTGACCAAATATCAGTTGAAAGGCAAAGCACGTCCCGCGCCGGTTTCCGGTGCGCGCGACGCGGCTCCCGCCGCGACGATCTCCCGGTAATAGCGCCATGCCGCGAGGAATGTTCATTACCTTGGAGGGCGGAGAGGGCGCCGGCAAGAGTACCAATCTGGAATTTGTCCGGCAGTGGTTGCTGCGCGACGGCCACGACGTGGTGGTCACGCGCGAACCCGGCGGCACCGAGCTCGGTGAGCGCGTCCGCGATATCCTGCTGCATGGCCGCGAGTTGTCTATCTCCGCCGAGAGTGAAATGCTGCTGATGTTCGCGGCGCGCGCCGAGCACATCGCCAGGGTGGTTCGTCCGGCACTGGATGCCGGCAAGATCGTGCTGTGCGATCGCTTTACCGATGCCACCTATGCCTACCAGGGTGGTGGCCGCGGCATTCCGGCGGCGCGAATAGCGACGATCGAAAGCTGGGTGCAGGGCGATTTGCGCCCGGACCTGACCTTGCTCTTCGATGTCCCGGTGGAGGACGGACGCCGGCGCGCCGGACTACGCAGTGAACCCGATCGCTTCGAGCAGGAGAACAATGAATTTTTTGCGCGCGTCCATGCGACCTATCTGGCGCGCGCGGCAAGCGAGCCGGGGCGCATGCGGGTCATTGACGCCAGCCAAAGCCTGGAGAAAGTGGAGAAACAAATCGGCACCGTGCTGAAGGAGGTCATGGGTGGCCGCTGATAATTCCCCGGGAGGTAACATCGCGGCAATGCCTGAGCGATATCCCTGGAATGAGGGCCTGTGGACAACCCTGGCTCCGCAGTTCGAGCGCCTGCCGCACGCCCTGCTGTTGCACGGGCGCCCCGGTCTCGGCAAGCACGCCTTTGCCGTTCAGCTGGCGCAGGCGATTTTATGCGCCCGTCCCCAGATGGGCGCAGCCTGTGGCATGTGCCAATCGTGCCGGCTGTTCAAGGCCGGCACTCATCCTGACATGCATGTCCTTCAGCCTGCGGCGATTGCGGAATCAGCGGAGGATCTCGGAGGCCGATATGTGGCTCGATACCCCGCCAGTGATACGAAACGCGAGCGTGCCAGCGCCGATATCACGATTTATCAGATTCGCTGCCTGATTGAGGATGCCCAGACCCGCCCGTTTGTCGGCAACCGGAAAGTGGTTATTCTGAGTCCGGCCGAGGCCATGAATAACAATGCCGCGAACAGCCTGTTGAAGCTGCTGGAAGAGCCGCCCCCCGGGAGCATGCTGCTCCTGGTGACGAGCCATCCCGCGCGTCTCCCGGCCACCATCCGCAGCCGTTGCAGTCGTATCCTCTTTAAGTTGCCAACCCGAATTGACGGCCTGGCTTGGCTCCAATTGCACACCGGCGGCAAAGCTGAGTCCGCCGCCGTTCTTCTGGAACTGGCGGGGGGTGCTCCGCTGCTGGCGAAATCGCTGATGGAAGAAGGGTTCCCTGAAATCCGTGCCGGATTGCTCAAGGATCTGGATGACCTGAGCTTGGGACGTGAAGAACCCGTCGCCTGTGCGGCTCGATGGAAGGGTGTGGGTGCCAGACATTGCCTGGGACTGCTGCATGGGTTCGTGTCCGGCCTGATCAAGTCTGGCTTGGGAATTTCCGGCCCGGCCCGCGCCAATATCGTGGCCACTGCGTCTATAAACCATGACAAATACAAATACAAACTCATAGAGTTATATATGTTTATTGATGTTATTTCTGAGTATTATCGGCTTCTGGGCGGTCCACTCGACGAACTTTTGATGTTAGAAGATGTTTTGATACGCTGGACCCGATTGAGCCGTCTACAATCAATAAAGTAAGCAACAGCTCTATATGAACGACAAAACCATTCCGCCCATACCCGCCGGTGCCGCCAAACCGATGAAACCCACTCCCATTGTGGCCCGGCCGGGGGTGTTGTCGCTGACCATCAAGGACAAGAATGCCCTCTATGCCGCCTATATGCCGTTTGTGAAGGGGGGCGGGATTTTCGTGCCCAGCAGCCGGCCGTACAAGCTCGGGGAAGAGGTATTCATGTTGCTGACGCTCATGGACAGCAAGGAAAAAATCCCGGTGGCCGGACACGTGATCTGGGTTACGCCGCCGGGCGCCCAGGGCAGCCGGACTTCCGGCATCGGCATCCAGTTCAGCGAGAAGGACTCGGGCATCGCGCGCAACAAGATCGAAGGTATCCTGGTCGGCGCGCTCAATTCCGACCGGCTCACGCACACGATGTAACGTGACGTTGCTCGTTGATTCCCACTGTCATCTTAATTTCGAACCCCTAAACGCCGGTCTGGAAGACGTACTCCGGCGCGCCCGGGAGAATGGGGTTGGCCACATGCTGTGCGTGTCGGTCACGCTGGAAACATTTCCCGAGATACGTTCGCTGGCGCATGGCCACGCACGCGTGTTTGCCTCCGTCGGCGTGCATCCCAACGAAACCGAGGGACGCGAGCCCACGGTCGATGATCTGGTCGGCTTGGCAAAAGACGAAAGGGTGGTGGCGATCGGCGAAACAGGATTGGATTACTATCGCAGCCACGGCGACATGGCTTGGCAGCAGGAGCGGTTCCGCCGCCACATCCGTGCGGCGAAACAATCCGGCAAGCCGCTGATCATCCACACCCGCGAAGCCGGCGACGACACCCTGCGCATCATGCGCGAGGAGGGCGCGGCCGACATCGGCGGCGTGATGCACTGTTTCACCGAGAGTTGGGAGGTCGCGCGCGCCGCGCTCGATCTCAATTTCCATATTTCCTTTTCCGGGATCGTCACTTTCCGTAATGCCGAAGCCCTGCGCGAAGTTATGAAACAAGTGCCGGATGATCGGCTGTTGATCGAAACTGACGCGCCGTATCTGGCGCCGGTACCGTTTCGTGGCAAGACCAATGAACCCGCTTACGTGCGTCACGTCGCCGAATGCGCGGTCAATGTGCGTCAGTCCGACATGGATTCGATCGCCGATATCACCACGCGCAATTTCTTCACCTTGTTCCGCCACGCGGTTCCGGTTGGCAGCTGACGCCTTCGCGCCGCGCGTCGCGGCTGCATTTAGGGCTGTATCGATCAGCCATCTCCGATTAATATATGTCTGTACGTCGCGGGAACCCCGTGGGTTGATCACGGACCCGCCGATAAAATTCTGACGAATGTGCGGTAACGCACGTCCGGGATTCAAATCTTTATTGCCGTCCCGCGCGTGATTACGCGCGTGGCAGCAGATGTTCGGCGCGGTTCAGCCGCCGCAAGCCCGCGGACATGAAGGAGATCTTGCATGACGACAACTCGCGCTGGCGAGAACAAGAAAGTCCTGCACGGCGTCGGCCTGCTCACCGACCATGACATTTTTTTGTTCCGCCAAGGCCGGCATTCCCGACTGTACGAGAAGCTCGGCGCCCACGTGATGAAGGTAAAAAACGTCGCCGGCGCGCACTTCGCGGTGTGGGCGCCGAACGCGCGCGCGGTTTCGGTGGTCGGTGATTTCAACGGTTGGCGTCCGGGATCGCATTCACTGCATTCGCGCGAGGACGGCTGCGGCATCTGGGAGGGTTTTATTCCCGGTGTCGTGGCGGGCGCGCATTACAAATATCACCTGACGTCACAAAACGGCCAGTATCAGGTCGAGAAGGCCGATCCATTCGCCGTGCGCACCGAAGTGCCACCGCGCACGGCATCGATAGTATGGGGACTCGATTACGAGTGGAGCGATGATCAATGGATGCGGGCGCGCGGCGAGGCGAACGCGCTCAACGCGCCGATATCGATCTACGAGACGCATCTCGGATCGTGGCGGCGTGTGCCTGAGGAGGGCAATCGTTCCCTCAGTTATCGTGAACTCGCGGTACAGTTAACAGATTATGTTTGTGACATGAATTTTACTCATGTCGAATTAATGCCGATAACGGAACATCCTTTCTACGGCTCCTGGGGTTACCAGACCACTGGTTACTTTGCCCCGACGTCTCGTTACGGCACGCCACAGGATTTCATGCATCTGGTGGACCGGCTGCACCAGAACAATGTCGGCGTGATTCTCGACTGGGTGCCGTCACATTTTCCTACTGACGAGCACGGACTCGTGTATTTCGACGGGACTTACCTGTTCGAGCACGCCGATCCGAAGCGCGGCTATCATCCGGAATGGAGTTCGAGCATCTTCAACTATGGGCGTCATGAGGTTCGTTCGATCCTGATCTCGAGCGCGCTGTTCTGGCTCGACAAGTATCACGCCGACGGCCTGCGGGTCGACGCCGTTGCGTCGATGCTGTACCTCGATTATGCGCGCCAGCCAGGCGAATGGATTCCCAACGAACACGGCGGCAAGGAGGATATTGAGGCAGTTCAGTTTTTGCGCGATCTGAACGAGGCGGTATACCGGGATCATCCGGACACGCAGATGATCGCCGAGGAATCCACGGCCTGGCCGATGGTGTCGCGTCCGACCTACCTCGGCGGGCTTGGTTTTGGCATGAAGTGGAACATGGGCTGGATGCATGACACGCTCAACTATTTTTCACGCGACCCGATTTACCGCAAGTATCACCATGACCAGCTGACCTTCAGCATCTGGTACGCGTTTAACGAGAATTTCGCGCTGCCGTTCTCGCACGACGAAGTGGTGCACGGCAAGGGCTCGCTGCTGTCGCGCATGCCGGGCGACGACTGGCAGAAATTCGCCAATCTGCGCCTGTTGTTCGGCTATCAGTACGCGCATCCCGGGAAAAAGCTGCTGTTCATGGGTGGCGAGATCGGCCAGTGGCGCGAATGGAATCACGATCATAGTCTCGACTGGCATCTGCTGGGACACGCGCCGCACCAGGGCGTGCAACGCTGGCTGCAGGACCTCAACCGCTTATACCGTTCCGAGCCGGCGCTGTTCCGGCGCGATTTCGACGCGGGCGGGTTTGAATGGATCGACCTCCATGACTGGGAACAGAGCGTTGTCAGTTTCCTGCGCAAGGGCGATGTGCCGGGCGAAATGGTCCTCGTGGTGTGCAACTTTACCCCCGTGCCGCACGCCAGCTACCGTGTCGGCGTTCCATGCGGCGGGTTCTGGCGCGAAGTGTTGAACAGCGACGCGACTATTTACGGCGGCAGCGGCCAGGGCAATCTCGGCGGGGTCGAAGCTGCTCCAATGCCGGCACACGGCCGTTCTCATTCGTTGTCCCTGACCTTGCCACCGTTGGGCGTGGTTTTCCTCAAAGGCACTGGCGGCGACTGACGATAGAGAGGACTTTCATGGGCCAAGACCCGGCCCGTTGACTGCCGTCGCCCAGGAACTGAGGTCGATGCTTTGATGCATTCATGCAGCTTTTAGCACGTTGTTCAGGGACCTGCCTGGAGTAGCGGTGTCAAAATAATCCGTAAGCTTTTCTGTTTAAAAACAGAACAAAACCATTTTTCATTAATGCATCTTCCGAATAATTTTCATGGTTGGTTTGGAGCGATGCGGCCTGTGAGGGGATGTTTAAATTCCATGGAAATCAGCCAGTTCTGGAACGAGCGCCGGATCCAATACTTCGTATAATGTATATTATGTAAAATAATAAAAAGAGCTAAACCGGCCTTTAACCAGTATCCGCAGTTATCTAGCCCCCTTTCCAGTCAGCTTGGCGCGAAATGTTTTCACCCGGTTGCCAATTTTTTCTATTCACATCCGGCGCGTCCTTGAGCGCCAGCACCCGTTCAGGGTAATCCTTGGTCGCCTTCAGCAGTTCGCGCAGGATATCCGACGCTACGGCACGCGTGAGGCCGAAGGATTCACCCACCCGGGCGACGCTGTAGCCGAGATGCTGTTTCTCGTCGATGTAAAACGGCAACGCCGAGACCAGATCATGCCGATCCCAGGCGCGCATCGGGGTCAAATCGACCGGTTCACCGTCATCGAGCGCGGCATTGAGGTATGCCACGATATCCTTCCGTGTTTTGAGATGGCCCGAGATTTTGAAGGGAACGCTATTCATGTCTGCCTCCGGGCTGTCACTTCTTTCAGGTGGATTAAATCGGATAATCCAGCTCACGTTGACGTCGTATGGCCAGGATACGGACTTGATCCTGCACAGGCAGGAAGCGGTATAGCGGTATAAGGCTATGTACCCCGTCTTGCCGTAAGAAATCACTAGCTCGCGCAATTCACCCACGATGGTTCGGCCGATCAGTGGATGGTTTGATAGGGTATCGATGGCCTCACAAATGGCGCTCGCAGCGCCCACCGCTGCCTGTGGGTCGCGCTCAACAAGGAAATCAAATACACGCTCAAAATTCGCGAGCGCGTTCTCCGAATAGACTATTTGCGCCACGGCTTGGGCCGGGCGGCTCGACGGTTTTCTTGGCCAGCCGTTCCAGCCAGGGATGGACGTCCTCGGCCCGGTACACGGCGGCACCCTCTTCGACCGCAGCGTCGGAGACAAGCGCCTCGCGCACGAACTCCCGCATCCGTTCCTCGCGTGCAACCTCGCGCTCCAGCGCTTCGATCATAAGGCTATGCGCGGAACGCCCGGTTTCCTTGGCCAGGCGAGCGATACGTGTCTTGAGCTTTTCCGGCAGCTTGAGCGTGGTCGTGGCGGTCATGACAGAGCACCAAAATGTATGGGTAACACTATTAGTAGCACCGCAAAACTATGATGGTTCTTGATGACGAAATACAGCAAATGCGCCGCCTTGGATTCAATGCTGGGATAGGCCGGCGCACCGAGCACGCTTTGTTCCAGGTTCCCGAGAATGGACCCAAGGCCCGCGTCCCGCTCCTGACCGAACAGCGGGCCGGCCTCACGCCGGGCAATCAGATCCTTCTTGAGTGTGGTAATGGCGGATCGGGCCTCGGTTGTCGCGGGTAATGTACCGCCGGCAGTGCCCTTCGGTTCCGTCAGTAGCCCTTCGTCATAGCGCTGCAACAGCACTGCGCGGTATGGGAAGATTTACCTGACGCGGGTCACAGACATCCTCCCCTGCTCGAGTAAGCAGCTTATTTATCGTCTCCCTGGCTTGTTGTTCTGGCTGCGGGATCAAGGCTTCCTCCAACCCCTTCTAATTATGCTGGAATCCTACCACCTGGGTCCCGGCTTACACCATGCTGGGGTGACGATAAACCTTAGAAAAGCCTGGATGCCCTAAATTCACGAAACAAGTGGAGGCGACGGCGCAGCGGTGGCGGCCAAGGTCGTGGGCAGCGATGCGCCGACCGATCTCGCGGTGCTGCGCGCGCACAGCTCGGGCCTGCCGTATGCCGCGCTCGGGGATTCGGCGCGGCTGCGCGCGGGCCAGCTCGTGATCGCGATGGGCAATCCGCTGGGGTTCGAGTCGAGCGTGTCCACCGGGGTGGTGAGCGCGCTCGGGCGCAGCCTGCGCAGCCAGACCGGCCGGCTCATCGAGAACGTCATCCAGCACACCGCGCCGCTCAACCCGGGCAACTCGGGCGGGCCGCTGCTCGACTCGCGCGGGGCGGTCGTGGGCATCAACACCGCGATCATCGCGCGCGCCCAGGGCATCGGCTTTGCGATCCCGGCGCGCACCGCGCAGTGGGTGCTGTCGCAGATTCTCGCGCACGGGCGCGTGCGCCGCGGCTATCTCGGCATCGGCGGGCGCGACCGGCCGGTGGCACGGCGGCTGGTGCGTGCGCTCGATCTGCCGGCGGAGCGCGCGGTGGAGGTGCTGTCGGCCAAGCCCCACGGCCCGGCCTGGCACGCCGGCGTGCGCAGCGGGGATTTGATACTCACGCTGAACGGGCAGGCGGTGCAATACGTCGATGACTTGCACCGGGGGCTTTCCGAATCGCCATTCGGCGAGCCGGTGCGGATCGAGCTGCTGCGTCGGACGCGGAGGATGGTGCTGGAGGTGGTGCCGGAGGAGATGAAGACGTAGATACTCTGTTCGCCGTCAATCAATTCACACGATCAAGTTCAGGCGCTGGCC
>ERZ1292630.1688-Hain-H41-02um-R3-1688-length-21313-cov-7_pt2 | contig 16895 bp, 13 predicted proteins | sample MGYA00564408_ERZ1292630 | MGnify/ENA primary metagenome ERZ1292630 (study PRJEB36523, sample SAMEA6512641) | groundwater metagenome | collected 2019-01-08 | study: AquaDiva: Metagenomics assemblies of 32 groundwater samples | reverse complement strand
TAATTCCTTCAGAAAAGGTATCATTCTCTCCTTGAGTTTTAAGGAAACAAGCTCTCCAAAATCAACTCCGCAGTAGTATAATAATTTTTTACTTTTTAAAATATCTTTTGCCTTATTTACAATGCTTATGAGAGATTCTGAAAATTTTGCATTATTTCCGCATTTCAGATTAGGCAATAAAGAGAACATACTCCAGTATTTTCTATTCGTAAAAATCCGTTTTATGTTTTCCAGTGTGGGCCTCTCGAATAATACAACAGACATCACGTTATTAAAGGCATTGCGGAAAGATTCTATTATTTCTTTTAAATTATAACTGTCGGATGAATATAGAATCAGCTTTTTGCCTCTCGATCTATACTGCAGCATGAATATGTTAAGATGAAAGGCAAGGAGCTTTATAATCTCAAGAATCGCAGCCGCAATTGGTTTTATTTTCATTCTTATTCTATCAGCGCCGTTTCCTGCATTGTAAATGTGACATTTAATCCCTCTGCTTTCAGCAGCCTTTGATACAATTATCCCTATCAGCCTTTCATTCTGAGGCATCTTGTCAATCCTGTCAGGAGTATATTTATACTTAACAGCGGCTACCGCTGCCGGTTTTATTTTTTCAATTGCATTATTCACTATTTCTATCAGCCACAGGATATAAAGAACAGAGTAATGCCTCAAGCAAACCAGAAAAGCGTCTCGATAACCTTCTCTTACGCCTATCTCATCCTTTAAATTGAATATTCCTTTCAATGGATCAAAAATCTCAGCGGATTTCAGTAAAATTCTTTGATGGGATTCTTTATCTATAAAACTGGTTGTATTTAAATATGGAATATTCTGCCTTTTGAGAAACGCCTGCGCACATGGCTGCACAGCCAGAATAGTTGTATTTTTTTCTCTTAAATCGTCAATGGATTTCTGCCTGACAAAGTCTCTAATCTCATCCTCAAATTCAAAAACTACTAACCTTCTCATTCCTCAATCCCAATAATATCCCTTATGCTCACGGTAATATTTAACTGTAAACTCCATACCGCTTTTTAAAGAAACTTTGGGTGACCATCCGACATGCTTTTTTATCTTAGTGATATCTGAAAAGAAATCTCCGGGCTCCTGCGCAGCCCTCTCCGGAGAGAATGGAGCAAACTCCCATTTCCCGCTTTTGGAAATATCAATAATAGTTTTTACCAGTTCAATGAATGTTACAGGCTTATCCACTCCTACGTTAAATATCTGGCCGTAGGCATCTTCCTTGGCCGCGCTCATAAGCAAGGCATCAACGCAATCATCCACATAAAGGAAATCTCTTTTTAATTGCCCGTCACCAAAGACCTGAATGGTCTCATTATCTATAGCTAACCGGACAAACCAGTTTGCCACACCGTAATGATGGGTTCTCATCTGTGCCCTCGGCCCATAAATATTAGTCAACCGCAGCAGGACACACCGAATCCCAAAATTATCGTGATAGACCTTAATAATCTTCTCAGCGGTCAGATTGGATATTTCATATATCCCTTTCGGATTCGTAGGAGCATCTTCAGTAACAGGGAGATTTACAACCGTCCCATACTGGCCGCGTGTTCCGGATCTTACAACCACAGCGTCCCTGTTATATTTCTTACACGCCTCCATTAACACAGCTGTGCCTTTTATATTTATTTCTATATCAGGGAACGGATTGGTCATGCTCTTAATATGGCTCACCTGACCGGCAAGATGAAATATATAGCCCTTATCCTTGACAAGATAATTCATTGAATGCTCATCGCAGACATTTGAATAATTGACATGCACATCGCCTTTTATCGGTTCTATGTTAAATACATTAGCGCCGTATTCCGGTATCATGGCATCCACTAATGTTACCTCAGCTCCCAGCTTAACCAGCCTTATGGCAAGATTGCTCCCTATGAAACCGAGACCTCCCGTAATTAACACTTTCTTATTTTTAAAATTGTCTTTCATTCCGATTAATTCTTTCTCAATATCAAAGCAGCCAATTCTTTGGAGCCGTTAGTCAAAAATATCTTTTCTATCAGCGTATATTCCTGCTGCAATTTACTATCTGTATTATACTCTTTATAAAATTTTGAAACGGATTCCAATTCATGCCTATACATGCGCCGAATCTTTCCATCCGCTGTATTAAGACGCAGTACGGGTTCACCTCCCGCCATCTGTTTCCCAGTAACAACTAGTATATCACCTGAACGGGATATAGCAGGATCCATGAGATTGGCACGCAGAGGCTGCATCTTCCTTATCGGGTCAGTCCATGTTGGATATTTATCTACCAGTATAGCATCATGCAAACACGGGTCATTTCTTGTGTCATAAATAAGTTTTCCGTCCGGAGAAAAATAGAATTCTGTTTCTGCATTTCTTCCGAATAATAAGATGCGGCCAGACCCCCTTATTTCATTTGCCCTCTGTACAATATAACTGTATGGGATATGATGATGCAGGATAGAGACATAGGTACGATGCGAATAGAATGACCACAAAACAAAGAATGCCAAAAATACTATACCGCCATAATAATGCATCCTGCCGCTAAATCTTCTTATGGGAAATGCAAGAACCGTTGTGGCCATCAGAGTACCTATCAGCAAATATCTATGAAATGTTCTCCCTTGAAAAATGAGATAAACAAAATATATTCCGCTGAATGCTATCAGGAATCTAAAGAGTCTGTTTTCAATCTTCCTCCAGAACAAAATGCCGGCTAATAAAGGGAAAAGTGTATACTCGAAATATCTTACATGCGCCTTAATAAAGAAAACCGTATCGAATGCAATGCCTTTAGCCTTTTGCTGCAGAAAGCTGCCCATTTCAGAACCGGCAGATATTTTTACATAGGCCGCAGATGTAAATATGGAGTTCACAAACTTATATATCTGGTCTATAAATAGTATGCCTGTAAAAAAAGGAATCAGGAAAATTGTAAGCATGATATCCTTCAGCTTCAGGCCAAATAAAAAATGATACAAGATTAACATCAGCAATATCATAACTGCTGCGTTATACTTTAATAAGAATGCTATAGTAAACAAAAAGGACGACAAGACAAGAAAGCCGTATTTAGGTTTTGCGCTGGAATTAAACTTATCAATTGATAACAACCCTGCCAAAAGGACTGCTGCCTGTAAGGAATCGGTATGTCCAAACCTGTTAAAAGCTATCAGAAAAGGATTAAAGGTAAGCAGAGCAAGCGCGAAAAGCGCTGTCGCTGTATCCGCATGTCTTTTAATCAGGAAATAAACAAGCAACAGTGAAAAAAAGCCACCTATTACAGCATTTAATCGAATGCTGATTTCATTTAGCCCGAAAACAGCGGCAATCGGGACATTGAAAATTATCGCCTGCATCAATGGATTATTATTATTAAGGAATGTATGCCAGAGCTTCCATAGCCCGTCGACCCATGACAATTTCTCAAAACAATCTAACACGACGCCTGTATTGAGGGCATTCTCGCTCTCTGTGTGGTTTAAAGGACTATACCCTAAAAAAATAATCCTCAGTAAAAGTGCAGTTATCAGGAGAAATACTAAAAGTGCCTTATGCGAAACAGAACTGTAGTTAGAGGTTGACATTGATTGATTCTCTGGATTTAAAGGATTCATATGTTACACACCACCTGAAATTTTAAAGTTTACTATACCACCATGCCCCGGGCAACAAAAAAGTGTCTCTTTAAGAAGGTGCGGGTGAATGATATAGGGAGTAAGGGACGCAAAAGCCAGATAACAAAATTCGTTAAACACCCGATGTGAAATAATATAGGATTTGCCGGCTTCAATCCCCATTGGACAGTTCGCCTTTGTCTTTTTAATTGTAACTTTTAAATCCTTGTTTTCCAATCCCTCTAAAAACATTTCTACTTTTGAATTTGAAGACGGGCATTGAACCATAGCAGCAGAATAACTACCGGTCTGGAAACCAAGCTTTCCCCCATTCAACAGGGTATATATGTATGGATATAACGAGTGAAATGCTGAAACACAGGGGAACCCCAATTTATCAAGGATTTCCTTAACATCAAAAATCTGGCCTGTCTTCAGATTAAGCCTGCATGAACCTTTGACGTCCTTAACAAAAAGCGATAGTCCATCTGTTGATTTACAGCAGGCAGGCATGGATAACCGCACCTGTTTTTCGGACGGATTATGAACAGCAAACATTATATTTGTTTTATGGTCGGGACATCCAACCCAACCATTTTCAGCATTGGATAAGCCATAAATATTCGGCATGAGAGGAGGGAAAATATTGTAAAATGCAGCAGGACAGATTTCTTTGCCTCCGCCTAAATTAAGCTCAAATGTCTCTCCCTCACCGTACCGGTAGGGACACGTATTTGAGGAAGATTTGACTCTCATAAAAACTCTATGATCAAGCACTTCAGCAGAATGGAATCTGCTTATCATTTTTTTGACAACATTTATCATTCTTCTGGATAACTTAGCCGGAGTGCGGAAAACTTCAAATTCAACGGCATGATCATTTGCAGCAGGGCATCGCGCAACTATACTGCCATCAAGCAACTCAGCATGCGGGGCATACACAGCCGAAAAGAGAATGGGATATAGCTGGTGATACGCTTCAGGACATAATCCCTGAGGCTTCAAGTGTCTGACAGGCCATATTTTATTTCTTCTGTGATATCTGCATAAAATGGTCCCGTTTTTGTTTGTGAGACAGATATTACTATTCTCGACATTTTTACATATAGCCATAGCTGATTTTATATCAGATATCTAAGTCCGTTTAAAATTACTCTGGGGTTGAAGGAGAGCAGAAGATTCATGTCAAGCTCACCGGCATTTGCACACGCAATACATTTCAAATCATCAAAGTGGTCAATTGCTTCTCTCATCCCCACTTCCCTATAGTTTTTACCGTATGTAAATAGTTTAGTGCAAGGGATAATCCTCCCATTGCTATTCAGCGTTATATTCAGACGGCTATACTGACAATGTTTTACCGGAAATGGAAGCTGTTTGACATCTTCAGCATAAAGAATCTTCTCATACGGAAAAGGCCACTGTATCAGCCACTCCAATGTGGTACGGGAGGTGAGTACAGGGAATCCTTTCTTTTTATGCTCAAGAACAGTCTTAAATATCTCCCTCACATGCTCATCGCTTGGAGATATCTTGTCTTTCATATCGGTAGCATAACTGTACTGTGCAAAGTTAAAAGCATACCCGTATTTCTGTGCAAGATGCGAAAGTTGGGTTACTGCATTATTGTCTGTATGTTTAGTAATACAGGCATGGTATCTAACCTTAAGATTATTCTGCCAGCACAGCTTAGTCGCCTCTTCAACTTTCCTGTAACAGCCTTTGCCACGGCATAGATCTGTTACTTCTTCTCCTCCATCGGCACTCATACAAAGCGTATCTGCCTTTCTGACCTCCTTAATTTTTTTAGGAACAAGATAACTATTGGAGTTTAACTCACAAAAAATACCTTTTTGCTTTATATAATCAATAATCGCGCCGATGTCATCTCTCATCAGCGGCTCACCCCCCATTAACCGAATCCATCTGGTACCTAAACCGTATAATTCGTCTATCTCCCTGAAAATTTCGGCGGTAGAAAGGTCTCTATCTTCTTTTGGGCTATGGAGATCAGCATAGCAATAAATACACCTTAGATTGCATAATGTAGTAACCTGATAATTTACTATCAAAGGAACCCGCTTTTTTGATTGCAATGACTTTAAAAGATGATATCCCAGCATAGAGCTGCTTCGGATTTTTTTTGCAAAATTACTCATATTCCCCTTCCTTTTATAATTATCTGAAATTAGCCGGTAAAAACTTTGTAAATCCTTTTCCCATGAACATCTTTCCGATATAACTTAACAGCCCACGATCTATGAGGGTAACTTTCTGCCTGAAGGCATAAGCATACCCCTTAAACAATACATAAATGACCTTCAACAGTCCAAGAGGTGATATCTTCAATAAGAACCCTATCCATTTCAGCAAAAAAGGGAAACTTATAGCAAGGGCAAAAACCTTATGAATCTTCTCTACTTTTTTTGAATCTCCGCTATTCGGCATAGATGAATAATGGAAATTCGGAACATTTTTATAATTGCCGGAAAGAAGACCATTTTCTTTGCAGTACTCATAAATCTCTGTCCCCGGATATGGCTGAAAAATAGACACCCATGCATAGTCAGGGTTACATTCAATATTTAATTTTATGGTCTCAAGGATATCATCATACTGTTCGGTAGGCAGTCCAATCATATTCTGAGTAACAATAGAGATATTATATTTATGCAAAAAACCGGCTGCTTGGATTATTCTCCTGTTACTCATGTTCTTCTTCAGCACTTCGTGCCGTATCCTTTCAACGCCGCTTTCAATTGCCATTATGACCGTTTTGCATCCGGCTGATGACAGATACATAGCTGCATCTTCAGTAATCATTTCAGCTCTTGCAAAGATGCTGAAAGGAAGCCCGACACTTTCCGGATATCTCCGAGCAAACTCCTTAAGCCATGCCGTATTAGCTCCAAATACATCATCCTGAAATGTTATTCTTTTAATTCCGTAATCTTTTCTGACAGCTTCTATCTCTGATAGAAGCCTGCTTACTGATTTATGTTCAACCACTTTTTTCTCGCCGTACATTTTATTGTATGCATGATTAAAGCAGTAGGAACACCTATACGGACAGCCGCGGCTTGCCATAAAAGTCCTCGATTGATATTTACTATAACAGTCATATTTATACAAAACTGCCCGATCTGGCATGGGGAGGTTGTCAAGGTCTCTAATACGCGGCCTCACATTATTCTTTATTATATTGCCGCCCCTTTTAACCCATAGATTCAAAATATTGGAAATATCTTCTTTTGCATCAAATTTATTTGCTAATTCTAACAGCGGATAATCTCCTTCTCCCCTGCATATAATGTCCAGTGATTTTTCTTCAATAACATCCGGCGAGAATGTCGGGTGAGGTCCTCCCATAATTGAAATAAAATCCAACCTGCTCTTAAGAAAACGATTAATATTCAAATAGTAGTCTTCCGAACCAGCTATGCATGAATAGCCTATAACATCCGGCTTAAATTCTTTAATTTTACTCAAAAAATCTTTCTCGAAGTCAGGAATAATAAGTTCACATTGATGTCCATTAGCTTTTAAAATTGCAGATAAATCGAGAATTCCCAACGGCTCATCAATATGAAAAGCGGAGCTTGGGGAATAGACAAAAAGCAATCTCATTATGTTTTCTTTCCAAAGGCGCTGAAGATTCTATATATCAAGCCTTTGTAAATCTCTATCCCGTTGTGCTGACAGATTTCGTGACAACAAAAACAGCGTATACAATCATCATAGTTAAATTCTAACCTCTTCCCTTTTTGTTTAATCACCTTAGGCGGGCATATCTTCGCGCATTCAAGGCACAAAACACAGTTTGATATATTCTGCTTGGGCCTCGGCGTAAAGTATGATTTCATGACTCTTGCAGAAATAAATGGAATAGGCACAGTCTCCAATTCTTTTGCCTCAGCCTTCTGAAAATTTTGGAATATGAACTCTTCTAACCTGCCTCCTATAAAATCTATCTTACCAAGGTCGGTCTGCCCGACTCCTTTTTCCCGTGCAGCATTCAATATGAGATATTCGTCTTTATCAAAACCTGCCAGATGTGAAATAACACTGTCTATAGCCACACCATCAGTAGACGCCATGATAACATCAAAATGACGGATGCGCCCGTTTACAGGGCCGTTGCCGTCCATCCCTATAATACCGTCAAGGATAGTTAATGCCGGCGATATATGCCTATAATTGTCAGCAAGCATGGTTGCAAAAGCCTTTCTGTCAACTCCGCATTTAAGATGCCATTGCGACTTTCTTGCACCTACTATACAGCCGAACATATTCTTTATAGCCAATGTCAGCTGCATCTGAATATGGGTCTTTAACTTTGGCAGATTAATAACCAAATCAAAATCGTCAATCTCCCCAGCAATCTCCATATAATGAAAGGTATCTGATTTGTGAGGTATAACAGCTTTTGAATTTTTAAAGGCTACTGCATGGACTCCCGTTTTTGTCAGGACATCATGCATTCCGCTTTTCTTGAGAACCATTGACAATGGCTTGATAGCAGGACTATCTCCAACAAAGACCTCTGCGCCGCATTCCTTAACCATATCAATAACAGCATTGAGAAAGACAGGGTTTGTGGTTACTGCTTTTTCCGCCCTTGCGTCTGTCAGACAGTTAACCTTCAAGAGAACCTTCTTGCCTGGACGGACATACCTGGATAATCCGCCTAAAGGAGCAAGAACCTCTGAGATGGACTCCTTTAATTTTTCTAATTCGTATCTATCGCACCTTACGGCACTTACTATCGTCTTTGTCATAATTTTGCTAATGTGAAAACTGAAAATTCTTTTAATCAGGATAGAAGCTTGTCGACTCTAAATTGAATTTTAACTTTCATTACAATTCCCTGTCAAACATAATAAAATAGGGATATGCTTAAGATATTCATTTAGATATTCTTACTCTAAATCCCTTCAATATGAAGTTGTTCATAAATGCAATGAAATTACTGGCAAGATTTTTAAGCTCTAAAAAAGAATCAAGCCGTCTCAATCTCTTCCAGAAATACTGCGGACGCATATAGAACTTCCGGTATGCCATTAACGCTAAAGAATATATCTCCTCTGCCGGCATATTAGGATAATCATACACAGGCACACTATTGGTATCGTATCTTGACCAGTCTTTTGTCCTCAAATAACCGTTTTCATCCAGATAATCATAAAAAGGCGTCCCCGGATGCGGGGCCGTAATGTTAAATGTAACCAAATCAAGGTCGAGTTTCTTTGCGAATCCTATGGTCTCATTCACGGTCTTCAAAGTTTCTCCCGGAAGTCCTACAATGAAATAGCCGCATACTTCAAGCCCGGCTTTCTTGCAATCAGTTACGGCCTGCTCCATTTTTTCTATGGTAATATTCTTTTTAATATTATTAAGGATATCCTGACTTGCGCTTTCCAGTCCCATGTTCACGGTATGGCAGCCCGCCATTTTCATAAGTCTCGCAAGCTCATAGTCGATAGAGTCGGCACGGAGATTTGTATTCCATGTAAGGTCTGTTTTTTCTTCAATCATTCTGCGAAACAGCTCTGCTGCCCATTTGCGGTTATAAGTAATTCCATCATCGTAAAATTTCAATTCCTTCACTCCGAGGTCTCCGGTAATCCACCGCAATTCCTCCATGACATTTTCAACAGAGCGGAGCCTGTATTTGCCGTAAAAATGGGAACTGCAGAATACACATCTGTTAATGCAGCCTCTTGAAACCATTGTAACAGCCAGAGGCTTCCTCTTCATCTGGGGTTCCTGATAGAGTGTCAGCGGCAGAAGGTCATGGGCCGGGATGCCGAGTTCGTCCATATTCTGAATCGGAGGTTCCTGAGGATTTTTTACAAACTTGCCGTTTTCTCTGCGACAGAGCCCCTTGACAGAAGAAAGACTCAATGTCTTTGACAAATTCAATATGGGAATCTCCGGCTCTGAAAATATTACGAAGTCAAGGTCATTACTTAATGAAAGGGTATCTTCCGGCAGAGCCATAACATGAACGCCTATGGCTCCAACAAGCGCGTTCTTCCATATGCTCTTTACCTCTCCGGCAACCTTCAGATCATTATAGAGTGAAGTTGTTGATGTGTTGATAATAACGATTTTCGGTTCTTTAGCTGAAATTCTATTCCTGAGCTCGCTTAAAGAGAGCCTCTCTCCTCCTGCATCAATAAGCCGCACACCAATACCATTTTTACGCAAATATCCCGCAATAACTACCAAATCAATAGGAGGCCAGCGTATATCTGTTTTAAGATTGCCAAAGGCGCCCTTTGACCTCTGATTTCCATACTTGCCAAAAGGCGGTGGTTCAATCAGCAATACTTTCATGCTATTAATTTCTGTCACCTTTTAGAGCAAAGCCCATGGTCTTTATGATCGTGACAGCCAGCCTGCTTAATATAACTGTGCTGAACATAGCAAGGCTAAGCCATTCGGCAGGCTTAAGATACCATTTTAGAGGCAGAACAAAACCCGACTGGTTTCCTCCGGCTAATAACAGGAAAATGCTTTTGGGCCTTAACCAGAAAGAATAGTTTGCTTTAAGAATATCTCTTCTTAATTCATCTTCCTTGCATGAAAGAGGCACATATGGCAGAATGGAACTTTCCACAAAAGCTCCGACGGTATTGAGATTTTCCCAATTTGCTCCCACATTTAACCTATTTTCACTTTTAGCAATTTCATACAATTTTGTGCCGGGATAAGGGCATGCGTTATTAAATCTCGCATAATCAATATTTAATTCTCTTGCTAATCGGTAAGAAGAGAGTCTCTCTTCCCTTGTTTCTGTTGGCAAGCCCATAATGAATGTAGCTCCCACTCTAAATCCGAACTTTTTTGCAAGTTTAACTCCTTTTATATTGGCCTCTACCGTTTCTCCTTTATTGATAATTTTCATTAATCGCTCTGAAGCTGTTTCCATGCCAAAACCTATAGTGGTAAAACCTGCTTCCTTTAAATAGGAGAGAATCTCTTCGCTAAGAGCGTCTCCCCTTGTATAGCAGCCAAATCTTGTCTTTTCATAAAATTTATTATCACGCATCAATTCGCATACTCTCTTGGTCCATTTTCTGTTTACAACAAAATTGTCATCCCAGAAATCTATGAACCGCTGCTTGTACTTATTTGCCAAGAAATCGACCTGTTCTATAACCTTTTCAGGTTCCATATATCTGTACAACCTGCCTGAAATGCTCCTCTGACTGCAGAATATACAATCGTATGGGCAGCCCCTTGAAGCCATAATAAACCCGAGATTGTACCTATGCAGATTCTCTTTAAAAAAATGATACGGGAAAGAAGGCAGGGAATTCAGATCTGTCATCAGGCTGGCATCTTGATTGTGAACAATGTTTTTGTCGGCATCTATAAACGATATGCCGGGTACAGTTGAATAATCTGACCGGCTTTTAATCAGTTCATACAATGTGTTAAGTGCCTCTTCGCCCTCCCTTCTGACCACTATATCGACATAACCGCTATTCAAACATTCCTCGGGCAGAACGGTTGCATGTATACCGCCCAGTATGACCTTGGAGTCAGGATACCTTTCTTTTAATGTTTTTGACAGCTCATACGCCCTGTTGATATTGGCAGTCAGACAGGATATTCCGAATATATATGGAGGTTCCATGCCCCGCAGATATTCATTCAGCATACTATTTGTTATCGGTGTTACCGACTCATCTATAATTTTAACTTCCTTATTTTTCTGGCTTAGATAACCGGCTAACATACCTAAACCGAAAGGAATGCTCAAAACCACATATTTCTCGAAATGTGCCAGTTTCTGTGCCCTGTTGGTCTTAGGGCTTATCAATATCATATGCGCTGCCTCCCTGTTTGTCGCAGTTGTCAATTCCTATCAGCCTGTCTACAATAAAAATCGGCCTCTTTCTTGTCTCCTCAAGGTTCCTCCACAAATATTCACCGACTAACCCGATCATTATCATCTGTACGCCTGATGTAAAAAGAATAAGCACTATTAATGTGGTAAAGCCCGGGACATTCACGGCAAAAAAGATTTTCTGCAGGATAGCATATATGCCAAAAAGAAAAGCCAGGCATGCTATTAAAATTCCTGACAGAGACATCGCCCTTATAGGGAAATAACTGAAAGCCAGAAAAGAATCTATAAAATATTTTATTTTCTTTGACAGCGACCATCTTGATTTTCCGTGTTTTCTCTCCTCTTTGCAGTAATATACAGTTTCTCTGTTAAAACCCATCCATAATATCTGCCCCATAAGTGTCGTATTTTTCTCTTGCATATGAACCAGAACATCAATGACTTTTCTGTCAATAAGGGCATAGTCAAAACCGCCTTTCGGCATATCTTTCAGGGCAACACGTCTCAGCAGATGATAATAAATATTCGCAAGGAAAATCTTGATTCTGCCGTCTTCCCTTGATTCTCTCACTGCACAGACAACCTTGCTGCCCTTCTCCCACTTTTTATATAACTGTCCTATTAATTCAGGCGGGTCCTGAAGATCAGCAGCCATTATCACTGCACAATCTCCGCGGGCATAATTAAGTCCTGCCAGACAGGCAACAAATGCCCCGAAGTTGCGCGAAAGTTTCACGATTCTTACACGGCTATCGCTTTTTGAAAGTCCTTCCATGACACTAAAGGAATTATCGCCTGAACCGTCATCTACAAAAATAAATTCAAGCGATGCCTCCTTAATATCTCCTGAGACTTTATTCAGCCTTTCGTAAAGTATCGGAAGGCTATCTTCGTTATAGTAGACAGGGATGACAATACTAATAAGTTTCATCGAAGAACTCCTTTATTGCCTGTATAACGGTATCAACTTCTTCTGTTGTTAGTTGAGGATATACAGGCAGGCTTAGTATTTTTTTGCAAAGATATTCGGCTGTTGGAAAGTCTCCCTCTTTATAGCCCAGATCAGCATAGGCTTCCTGCAGATGCACAGGGATTGGATAATGTATCAGCGTCTGAATGCCTCTCTTTGTTAAATAATCCATCAAATAGTCTCTTTTGTCGCAACTTATAACAATCTGATGATACACATGATGATAGTTATCGCCGGGAACTAACTGAAAATTCACAGGGTATCCTGATAATCCTTTCTTATAACTCTCTGCAATCTCTCTCCGCCTATTATTCCATGAATTCAGATAACCAAGCTTAACTCTGAGTATCGCTGCCTGAAATTCATCAAGGCGGCTGTTGATTCCCTTGATAATATGGTGGTATCTCTTTTCCTGTCCATAGTTCCGCAATTTTAACATCCTATCGTAGAGATATTCGTTGTCGGTAACTATTGCGCCTCCGTCGCCGTAGCAGCCAAGATTCTTGCTCGGATAAAAACTGAAACATCCTGTATCCCCAAAACTGCCGGCCTTTCTGCCTGCTAACATAGCGCCGTGCGCCTGTGCGCAGTCTTCTATTACCTTCAAACCGAATTCCTTTGCCGCCTTAACGATATCATCCATTGAGCATGGAACCCCATAAAGATGAACAGGCATTACCGCCTTAACCCTTCTTATCATATCATGATTCAGATTCTTCAGCAGCGTCATGAGGGCATCCGGATCCATCAGCATCGTTTCTTTGTTTACATCCACAAAAATCGGCTTTGCACCGGCCATTGATATGGCTGAAACTGTGGGGACAGCCGTATTCGGCACTGTTATGACTATGTCGTCATATCCTACCTCTGACGCCATAAGCGCCAGGGTAAGGGCTTCAGTGCCGGAAGCAACGCCAATGCAAAATTTTGTTTTGCAATAATCCGCAAACGACTTCTCAAACTCAGAAACTTCGTTTCCCAATATAAACCATCCTGACTTCAAAACCCTAGAAATGGCAGAATCAATCTCAGCCTTTAACAAATTATATTCCAAAGAGAGATTTCCTGCTAAGATATTCACGCCCTTGCAATCCCTTCCATGATTGAATACCGCAACCCGGTTAAAAGGCTAAGGGAATTATCCACTAACAGACCGTCAAAATCTAAAAAAATTTTCATCTATAAATCATCACTCTGCTGAATTGAAAACTTCATCCCAGTATCGCAGCATAATAATATTGTCACGGAAATTACCAACCATATTTGTCACATTCATGCCGAGTATGCCTTTAACGGCAAGCAGAGGAATATTGACGCCTGCCTGAATAGTCAGGATTACAGCAGAACCTATTCGCGGATTGATTTCAAAAAAATAAGGGGTCCCTTCGGTGGTTAATATGCACTGGATGCATGAGGGACCGGTCAGCTTGACGGCTTCGCAGATACCAATGCTCATCTCCTCAATAACTTTGTTTCTGACCGTTCTACCCTTACAACTGACTCCATTCTTTATCTCCAGTCTTATACGCGGCACTACTGCCAATACCTTGCCGTTTGCATCGGAAAGGGTATCAATGGTAAACTCTTTTCCATTTATTACTTCCTGGTAAATATATCCTTCGGCCTCTTTATATGCCGCAAGCTCCGTTTCATTTTGAATAATTCTGACGCCTTTGCTTCCCCGTCCGGTTCTTGGTTTCATTAAGATAGGATATTTCGGGGAAGCCGGCACAGCCGTCCATGTTTCAGGGGTTGGGAATCCATTATTCTTAAAAAACAGGTATGTCTTGAATTTGTCCTGACAGAGAAGGATCTGCTCATGGCCGGGAAGCAGAACTTTAACGCCCATCTGTTCAAAATTGCTTCTTGAGAGGGAAATAGGCATGAATTCCTCATCAATGATAGGCACAACGACATGGACGTTATTTGCCTTGCAGATATTCAGCAGTGAAGAAACAAACCCGGGGTCGTAGGCATAGGGAACTCTATAAAACTTGTCAACAAAATGTCCTCCGGTTGAAAATTCCCTGTCATAGATATCAGTACCGATAATAGTAAACCCTATCTCATCCTGCCTGCGTAACCCTTTAACGAAAGAGAGCGAGTTTGATGAGCCGATCCCTGTAATCAGAATATTAAGTTTCATTTTTGATCTTATAAAATCAGGCTATTTCAGAATCGCCGAAGTTAACTGGGATTAGACAGCTCTATCCCTTTTTCCAATGCAACAGCCTTTGTTATCTTCCTCAATGACACAGAACGTGTAGTTTCTATCCCGTCCGTATTTATTTCTTTTACTTCCGGTATCGCCTCTGCCTTAGGGATATTCACTTGTTTATTCTTTCTGTTAGCACCTAAATCTCTGTGCAAAAGCATAAACTGTGATTTGACAGCCGCTTTTTTTAGAATATATAACAGTCCCTTCAGCAGACCGTCCTTTTTTAATATATTCGGTATTCTCTGCAGATAACGCTGTGAGATTATTCTGATAAATTTAAGGATATAACTTCCTTTCATATTGTGTTTAATATAATGCAGTTCCATCTCTGCGGTTAATAAATTATTCCAGCTTTTTACAACATCCTCAGGCTCATCTGTATAATTAATAAAACAATTGCGCTCTGCGTCTCTATGAACCAGCATAGAGGCGTTAACATTGCTTACTGACTCCAGATATTTATCGTCATTTGTTATGTACCCCTTTACCTTTGCATAGTCATAAAGCGGTGAACCGGGCAGCGCCAGCGGATAATTGACCATATACTGGTGCCACCCTGCGTCTATCTTTTTCAGGAAATTGATGGATTCCCAAACAGTCTTCTCAGTCTCTCCTGGCATTCCAAGAATGATGGAGGGCACAGTAAAAAGTCCTGCCTCTTTTGTCCATCGGGCTACCTGAATGTTCTGCTCTACAGTCGTGCCTTTTTCCATAATGTCCAGCATCTTCTGCGAGCCGCTTTCAAATCCGTATTCAATCATCCAGCAGCCGGTCTCCTTAAGAGCAAGCAGAATATCTTTATCAACCGTATTTACTCTTGCCCCTGCTATATAAAACAATATGTCCAGCTTGCGGCTTTTTATGCCGTCTATGAATTCCCAGTAATATTTCTTATTTGGGAAAAACAATTCAGCGCCGAAACTGAAGAAGCCTACATTATATTTATTCATTAAAAATTCAACGTAATCAAAGAGATATTCCAGAGAGTGAAGGCGGATGCCTTTCATATGCCTCTGGCAGAAAGTACATCTGTGCGTACAGCCTCTAACCGTGTGTATTACCATTAACTTTTTATTCCTGCGATGCGGCTCGTAAAATCTCGGGTCGACATCCTCGTATCCATTTTTAGTAAAATGCTCAATATACTTAAGAGGATCGATGAGGTAATGTTTCATATCCAACAAATCGTAGGCAGGATACGGCAGCTCGTCAAGGCTTTTAATCTGTTCCCGAGGCATGGTAGTAACTATTCCATTCTCGCCGTCCCGGAATGCTATCCCTTTTACTTCTATTAAACTGTCTCCACTTTTAAATGCGGAGACCAATTCTTTAACGGTAATCTCGCCCTCGCCTTTTACGACAACATCAATCGGCGTATTTTGTAAGATAGTTTCTGAGGCGGCGGAAATGGAACCGCCGACCATCTGCTTGACCATAGGAAACCTGTCCCTGATAATGCCGCTCATATCTTTAATATACTTGTAAGCGGTTGAGACGATACCGCTGAAACCTATTATATCCGGAGAAAAACGATGTATCCTGTCAAGCACTTCGGGATAACCAATCCTTTCAATATCAACATTGACTATTTGCACCTCATGCCCCTCTTTTAACAGCGACGCCGCTATATAAAGAGCGCCGAACGGCGGATAATAAGTAGGTTTTTCTCTCAAAGGCGGTATTATCAGCAGTACTTTCCGCATCTTAACTCAACCTCTCTTCAGCAATATTAGGAATACAGTTTTCATTCCCTTGAATATTATACAATCTCTTAAAATATCTCCCCTCCTGAAACAACTCTGCGAATTTACCGGTTTCCACAACTTCTCCATTTCTTAACACTACAATCTCGTCCGCATCGCTTATCGTAGAAAACCTGTGAGCAACGTTTATTATGGTCATACGTTCATGCAGTTTTTTAACGGTATCCTTAATCAGTTTCTCAGATATGTTATCTACAGCGCTTGTTGCTTCATCAAGAATAAGCATATCCGGTTTTCTGAGCAATGCCCTTGCTATGGCAAGCCTCTGACGCTGTCCTCCGGAAAGCCTGATCCCGTCGTCACCTATTGCCGTATCCAAGCCTCTGCTGCCCTCTTTAACAAACTCTGCGGCATTAGCCATCTCAAGCGCAGCATATATATCTTCATCACTGTAGCCTGTCACCCCAAACAGCACATTGTCACGAACTGTTCCGTTAAACATAAAAACTTCCTGCCC
>ERZ1292630.1364-Hain-H41-02um-R3-1364-length-24111-cov-7_pt2 | contig 16898 bp, 7 predicted proteins | sample MGYA00564408_ERZ1292630 | MGnify/ENA primary metagenome ERZ1292630 (study PRJEB36523, sample SAMEA6512641) | groundwater metagenome | collected 2019-01-08 | study: AquaDiva: Metagenomics assemblies of 32 groundwater samples | reverse complement strand
CACACATCCCCGGCTATCCAGGCACATATTCAACTTCCACCATCAATCCTCTCGCTCGACAAAGCGGCTGCACATGGGTGGTGGATGACGACGACACCACGGGCCGCGGCGTGGCGGTGTCACCTGAAAGCTTGGGACGCACGCGCCACAGGCGAGAGGTCAAGCCCAGTTTCACCGAAATGGTCTCGAGCATTTGATTTTCTCGACGCGTGAAAAAAAAGTCGGTCGGCGATCCAGCGCGTTGCCACTCCGACCGATCCCACACCGCTGTCGAAGGAACAGTGACGCGGCCGGTGGAATCGACCTCCCGTACCAAGCGATGTAACTGTGAAAGGGAAGGGACAGCACATTCGACCGGCTCGGTGTCAAACAGGGCGTTGTACACCGTCTTGACGTATCCCGCTTGGGCTAGCCGTGCCGAGAACATGCCACCACGCCCGCCAAGAGGAGGTGCCGATGCCGTCGAGTCGGTCGACGATGTGAACACGTCGACGTTGTCCGGAATTTGGACACCGGGAAGGAGTCGCACACGCCCGTTGGGTGCGGTGGTCAACTTCACCCAGCGCCCGCTCGCGGCGAAGGCTAATTCCGTATCGTACACAAGGGCGGCCGGGTGGTTCCACATCGCCGTGCTGCGCGATCCGACTAGAACGGACGCGAGGGCCGGCACCGCGAGGAGCGCAGCCAGCTGCTCAATGACTTCAGGGGGTCTTGGTTCTCCACCAGGCGCCTCTTCATTGACGGCACGGTCACTGCGGATGTCGAACGGTGACGTCGCCCCTTTCCAGCAGCGGCCCAGGAGGTCCTTCCACAATGCGCTACGTTGACGTGGCTTCCACCAGTTCACACCGGTAACACAGCACACCCTTATGCCACACTCCACGCTGCTGGCCGGGAAGCAGTATTCGGCCCCCGATTCGCCAGGGCGTCTCGGAGGCAGCTCCACGCACGCGGCGTTGAGCTTCGGAACGATGGCGAGCAGCCGACTGGTGTCAAAGGAAAAGGAAGAGGACGATGCCGCGAGGGTTCGGGTCGGGTGAAGAGGCGGAAGAACTGCAGCTGGCGTTGTCGACTGTGTGCCGGCGTCGGCGAGGGAAGGCGTCGACGAGCAGTCTGTGGGTGGACCGTGCGCTGCGTCACCTCCTGAAATACTCGCCGGCGGGGTAGCACTGTTGCAACCAACGGCGGTTGCTAACACGGATTCGGAATTTCGCAACCGATGTGCCTTCGCGTGCTCCCGCAGTACCGAGCTGACCATCACGGTGCTCAGGTGCCGGCACAGCCCGCCGGGTGCGTCCGCCATTCGCGGGTGCACGCCCAAGAAAGTCGCGTGGCCGAACCAAATGTTCGGCCCGACGGGGCCGATGGGGACGGCAATACCGCCCGGCGGCGTCGTCGTGGTCGCCACCTGTTGACCCGGAGAAGGAGGGCAGTACAGGTCGACCGCAGGGGCGGACAACGGCGAAGCCCCACATGCGGCCATTCTCCGGGCACGGTCCAACACAGCCGCTTGCGCGTCGGTGACACGAAGCATGAATAGCACCGCCGCGGCGCCCGCGAGCCGAGGAAACACCGCATCTTCGTCCACTGAAACAGCTCCTTTCGACTCCGGACAATTTCCAGAGCCTGCAGCGGAAATGCCAGGGGTCAGCACGGACGTTAAATATGACACGTCGCTTTCGTGCAGCTGCGTCGCAAACTCGGCATTTACAAACCAGGCACTGTTGTTGCTACCTTGGCTGACAGCGGCGCGAGGGGGATCGAAAGTTGATGAAGATCCAGTCAATGAAAGCGGTGTTTTCACCTTCGGACTGGCGATCCAGTGGTGAGACACGTAACGGTGCTTCACGAGCGCGGCGTTCAACCCTGGCGTTTCGTCCGGCAGGAATGGATACTTCGCCATACATGACACGGCAGGCGTCGCTGAAGCACTCACCACAGGTCGCTGTCCCGCTCTCACCTTGATATTTCGGTCCCGGGACTCGCCAAGAACGGAATCGTCAAAGTAATGTGTGGTTGGCCCGATGTGGACGGGAATGAGGTCGTCGACATGAAACAACCGGAATATCGACCCGCCTCCTCCCGCGGCTCCTGACGAGGCCGGAGAGTTACCGCTGAACGGGTCGTTGTCGTTGGAATCAGCGGCTTCTTTGCCCGCGTCGACGCGTGATGGCAGTGACGAAGAGGACGCGCGACCCTCTTGCGCACGTCCGTTGGATGAATCTTCGTGGATCATCGGATCGGCGCGGACACCCCCTGGCGACGCGGCTCGAGGACGAATGGACATTTCGCATTCGGCGATGGGGTCCACAACCGCAGCTGGACTGCTAGACCTGCCTTCGGCAGAAGATGTTGTTGTTGCTCCTTGACGTCTGCTTTTGGGAGCGACCATGATTTCGATCGCGATCGCGCCAGGCCTGGGCATGAGAAGCCGGTTCCGAGCATCCAGCTCCGTGGCCCATTGAGACGATTTCGTTCCGATTAATAATTGGGATGCCAAACCACGTAACGCCACGGTGCAGGCGAGGCTCTCGGCGACACGAGTTTGAAACAGCGCGGAAAGCGGCGTCGCCAGCGGCCATCCGCGATGGGTCATCCGGCCAAAAACGGTGCGAAGGTCGTAGGACGACACCCTGGCCGCACTGGTGTACCGTGGAGGCGAGGCCAAGGGAGATTCAGAATAGTGGCGTTTGGTGCCGTCGGCGATGCTGTGGTGCGATGAGCTGTCAGGGGCACCCGAGGTGATTGCCCAGCCAGCCGCCGACGGCCCTGCGACACCGCCGACGTTCACTCTGACGGTGTGGATATCATTTTGAATCCATCGTCCGCGCGTCCCCGCTCGGCGGAGGTACCGGAGCATCGATCGAGTGAACCACTAGAAAAGCTGGGGTTAAGGGAACCCAGGGACACGCAACCGGAGGGGACAATCCAATGCGCCCTCTGAGGACACTCTCACACATTCCCACACCGACGTTACGAGAGGCGAGCAACAAACATCAGATAACGGAAGAAAGAGAGAGGTCCTCCCCCCGCGCAACAGGGCCGTTACCGTCCGCCCGTCAATTCGTTTACCCCAACGCGCTTTTAACCGTACGGTTGTTGCAGCAGGTTTCATCAGGCCGAAAAAAATGCATTGCCATCGGCGGCCGAACCCGTGTAGCGATCCCCGCCCTAGGTTGTTGAGCCCGCTTGAGGGAAAAATCCATCTATTCGCACCCCCATGACATCCCCCCCCTCCCCCCCCGTCGGTTGCGTACCGCGGCCTTCCGGTGCTGCCTCCTGGCGCATGGCCTTGGAGCTGGGGTGTTCAATGTGTATTGAACCCAAACCCCTCCTGTGCAGAAGAGGTATCTAGGAATTCCTAACACACTCGTGTTTGTTTTCCGAGAAGCGCCACCGCCCTTCCCGCCATCAAATTCATTCATTTTACCGACCTGTGGAAGAGTTTGCGGTTGATGCCAGCAGACGCCGCAGTGCGTCTTCATTGATAACCACGTCCGTTGTCGTGGGAGCCTCATTCTTACGTTGCCTCCGCACCGTGGTAATGCCTCCGCGACTGTGCCAAACGAATTGCTCCCAAGCGCCTGCGCTGGTCATGCGGGGCACAAAAACAGCATCACAAGAGTCCGCGAGGACGCGGAGGAGCGATTGTTGGAAGGCCGGCGTGGCGGCGATGTCGGTCGGCGACACATCCGCGGCGCGAATAAACGGCATCAAGGCGGCCAAGGCATTTTTGCTGCTCCCTTTTTGGTCGGCCGTTGGCGCCTTCTGGGCAACATCGACAGCCGCCTTTGAGGACGATGGGAGCTGAAATCGTTTGTAGAGCCGCTGAAGTGAGTATGGGTTACAGTCGCGCAGCAACATCCATCGTCGCGAGTAGTATCCTCGGCGCTCCGCTGCGAGGGTCAGGCACAGTTCTTGATCCGAGGTGAAGCAGCAACCGTCGTGCTGACGGTTGAGTAAGCCGCGGTGTCGATGCCAAGGCGACGCGTAATATTGGTTTGGCGTCGTTGACGACGACGGTGATGGGGCGCGGTGCTGAGGATGCCGTCGGTGGTCGCCTCGTCGATGAGGCTTCGTCGCGGTGGTCGAGAAGGAATCATCGCCGCTAGCCGCTGCTTTCTTCGATTGAGCGTCGACCAAGCTGCAAGGCACGCTCTGAGATGCGTGAAAAAGCAACTTACATCCACCGTTTGTACCTTCTGGAACGGCTACTTTGAGTGCCCCTTGAATCGGGACACGCGATCCACCAGGGTGCCGCCACGCACCGTCCATGGTGAAAAAATCCGCGGCGTTCGCCACCGTTGGGCTGAAGGCGGGGGCGTTCTTGCCGCTTTGCGTGTCGACGCTCCCAGGGACACTGTTGCCGACATCACCTCGCTTAACCGGAGCCGCCGATGATGGAGAAGGAGCGACATACGCACGATGGAGAGCGTCCGTCACTTCCACCAGCATCCGATGCCAGCTGCGTGAAACGAGAAGCGGTTGACCGGTGGCGGCATCCCGCGCGATGAAAGTTGGAGGTGAGAAGGAAGAAGCACTGGGAAGATCTGCGCCGACGATCACGTTTCGTTGGTCCTCGAGTCGATCAGACATATCCTCGGCGTCGCCAGTCGTTCTATCCTTCTCCTCCGCGACCACCGCTCTCGTCTCGTCTTGAAACGCCACGTCACTGTCGTCAGTAGGGGAAGTCGTCGTCCTTGTGATCCGTCGAATAGGTGCGTTCATGAAGGAGCCGCTGTGACGAGCCGCAACGCGACTCGACGGATCGAAAAGAGACCACCACCTCTCCACTCTTGGATAGACGCTTCTCGCCGCGGCGGACTCCAACGGCCGATGAGATGCAACCAACGGGAGGAGGCGCAGGAAGGCGTCGATGCGCGTTGATAGACACCCTCCGGTCGAGCGCGCCGCCGTCCATCTGCGAGACACACGCATTTCTGAAGGCCGTGTTGCGTTGATTGAAAAAAAGAGAGGATGGAACAAAGAGCTTAGCAACCTGGAAAGGTGGTGGATCGCACCAACTATTGTTCCCAACCGCATCTTCAGATTTGCGGTTCTTGTCACAACACACGCCCTACCCTCCCGTGGGGTGCCTCCGGGAGGGGAACAACTCCTGACCGTCACGTGGCGAATGCGACGCAACCAACCGTCACGTGACCGAAACGTGCGTATCGGGAGTCAGCAGCGAGACGAAGGGACGCCAGTGCCACCGGGGAGGCACCTCGTCACCCCGCTTGTCATTTGACGACTGCTCGGTCGCCGTCGCGACTGCGGGAGCGACGCAGAGCCCGAAATCGGCGATGGCGAGTGGAGGTGACCCTGGAGGTCGATCCGATTCAACCTCCGCGGCGAAAAACCGAACCGCACCGCAACCCGCCGCTTCGTTTCCCTCGCCGCCATCGCCACCAGCACCCCTCGCCAGCCCCTCCGCACGCTGTCGGAGGAGGTGTTCGTCATTCGAACAAGCCGACGAGGAGACGTCACTGAGCACCTGAAACGTCGCGAGGCTCGAGCCATCACCCTGCATCATCAAGGTAACGTCAACCGCGGCCTGCCATGCGCCGCCGCCACTGCTGATCGTGGCCGCTACGTCCTCTCCAGGAGACACGGAGGACAGAGACAGAGAGGACGACGGCGATTCCGCGGCGGAGGACCACCAAAAGCACTTGTGGGCGATGCGCCTCCCCATCAAGTGCAAGTCCGCGCTCCACAGGAACGCCCCACGGTCGCCGCACTCCACGGCGATGACGCCCGGCTGATCCCAAGACATGGGCGTGTCCATGCGGAAGTTCGACCCCGGCGCGACGTTCGCGCTGCCGCATGTGGTGGGGGACGCACCAACGTCAGCGTTCACGGGTGGCGCGACGAACACGCCCGCGAGCACGGTTGGCGGGCCACGGTGCGGTGCAGGCCCTGGAGCTCCTCGGAACCGGAGGCGGAGCCGCGAGGCCGGCAACAAGGGGTGGGAAGGGGGGCCGCCGCCATCGGACGGTTGCGGCTGACCGCACCCGTCGCTCCTCTTGCTGCGTCCTTCCCCCTCCGGGTGGCGACGGCACGCACCTCCGTCGACGTAGCCCAATATGGCCGTAAAGGCATTCCCAGTCGCGGTGACGGTCGACCGACTGCCCTCCTCCGACGCGTTGGCGCCACGCTCGACGCCATGCTCGATCGTTGCCGCCGTGGGCGGACAGGGCTTCGACATGCCAACGACGATGCTGTCCTCCACGGTGGCATTCGTTATCCGCGCCGACGGTACCAGTCCGGGTGCCCAGTGCGTGAACGCCCACATGCTGCGTTGTTCGATCGCTTTCTCTGAATGCGAGTGGTTGCCTGCACAACACCACAAACAAGGTACCACGATCGATAACCAAGTTTTGGCATCACACAAAACTGGGGGTACCAAACTCAGCCAATGCATCGATTGCGTCTTCACAGGCAAGGCAGCTAGCGTCGCGGAAAAGGAGCGGTACGGAGGGAAAAAGTAACGAGTGTGTGAACCGAACGAAAGATGGAGCCGCAAAGGACGCTAACAGTGAAAGGGGGGCTCCCCTTTGCACCCGCCGGCTAAAGGCCGACATACCCCTACAAGGATCAACTCAGCCGCGATGAAAAGAAGGAAAAATAATAATAAGAGGAATCGCCGCAGCCCACCTCTTCGATCCCCCTCCACCTTTTCGGATGCGACGGGGAGGGAAACGGAAAAGGGGAGAACAAAGCGGAGAACCACACGACCCCCTGCCGGTCGCCTAGGCGGCAGCGGCAGCACCATCGTCACCGTCCATCTTCGGAGGCTCAACGTAGATGAGTGTGTCGTACGCTTTTTCAACGGCCGCGCTGAGATCCGCGCGTGCCTGCTCCGCTAAGCGTGAGACATGCGGCACCTCGACCGCCTTGGCTTTCTTCGGCTCGGGAGGATCCTTGACGAGGATCAGCTCGATCGTGAAGCAAAGCGTGCTGTATCCCGGAATGCGAACCTTGCCGAGCTGCGGGTCCTTGCCGTAGGCCTGATGCCACGGAATGACCACGTCCCACTTATCGCCCTCTGCCATGTATTGCAAGGCCTCGCCCCAGCCTCGAATGACTTGATTCGGACGCAGCTGGAGCGGCTCCGCGCGGTCGTACGACGAGTCAAATTTCGTGCCGTCAATGAGTGTGCCGCGGTAATGCACCATACAGGCGTCGTTCTCGGCAGGCGACTTCAGCGTTGGAGTCAAGGCCGTGGATCGCAAGATGCGGAACACAGTGCCTCCTGGGAGAGAGTGCCAACCTGGCTGGGCAGCTGTTTTCTCGCAGAAGGTAAGGCCGGCTGTCTTCACAGCCTCTTCCTGAGGAGTGAGCTCATCAAACTTCGGCTTCGCCGCACCGCCGCCCGCCCCGGGCTTCGCTGCCTTACCCTTTGACATTGGTATTATTTCGACTGGGAAAGGATTGACATCAACGAGCACCGGTGTCCGACGAGTAGCAGATGTGAGAGGGGTTCGCAAAACCAGAACGAAAATCTGCGTTCGGACTCTGGGGGTCGTCTCGCTTGCGTTGGAACTCGAGATCTCGCGCGTAAGTCGGGAGAAAGTGTGCGGTGGGAGGGGAGGCTGAAGTGCTTTTCTGGGTGGAACTGATTCAGTCAAATACGTGAGAGAGGGGACAGAGGTTGAGTAGACCGCGTGGGGGGGAAACAACTCCCGAAACGCGATGCTCCTCAGCGACATTTGTCAGCGGCGGCAAAGAAAGGTACCACTTTTGATGTCGTCCTTGGTCGAAGCGACGAGGCGTCGCGCGTAAGGGTCACGCTCATCCGCGGCTTGCTGCGCCGCGAGCCACGCCACTGAATGAAGGGGTGCCACCCAGGGACGCTTTGCTGGTCGCGATTGAACGCCAAAGGATTCGCTTGACTGATGCCCATCATTTCGACGACCGCGGCCGGGTGGGGGCGTGACGCCACCCGTCGGCCGCCATCGCCATCGCCATCGTGGGGGTGGCCCCTCCCAGCGCCCTTTTCTCGACGGCGGCGGTGGCCAACTCGTTGTGGTTGGTCCTCCTCATCAGTTGTTGCCCCATCCGACCCGTGTCCCTTCGAATAAAACGTCGACGGGCTCAGATGGCTTTCCACGTGCAACCTCGCAGCGTCGTACCGCTGGAACGGAGAGACCGCCCCCCCGTCGCTTCCCCCGCCTGCCCATCCCACGTCGCCGCCTCGATAAGGGGTCGACATCTCGTTGAAGTATTGCTGCTGCTGCGCGACGACGTCGAGCGCGGCGATGTGCCGCTGCCGATCTCGGCCGATGTGGTTGAATAGTGACGGCGGCGGTGAGGATCCCTCCGCGGCTCCTCGGCGACGATCTGCCTCCTCCTCTTCCTGGTCCTCTCTGGAGCTACGGCTGTCTCCTGCAGATAACCGCCGATGCCCGTCACCAAACGCGTGCAGCCCCGCCATGCTTGCTTCCACCGACTTGGAGTGACGGAGCCACGCGGGCTCCAAGAGGAGAGCGGACGTAGACGACGACGCGTCTTCTGCGTCGTCGGAACTGCGCGTCGGCTGGGCCTTGCTCACGGCTTTTCGAATGCGCTTGTAAACAAACTCCACGAAACTCAACACCAAGGACAAGATGGACTGCGCCATCAGTGCCGCGCTCTGCGCCATGGCCACCATGCCGACAAGATACGTCCACTTAGGTTGCGACATGGCCAGCAACACGAGGCCGCAGAGCAGCGCCTGAAGCAGTGCAAGGATGATGGACCAAAACGTGTCGAACCTCGTGTGAAAGGGCCGAACGTACGTGACGTAGAATAAATGAAACACGGCGACGAAGAGCAATAACGCGGCCGACAGCTGGCAGTTGCCGCTGAAGATGGGCGCGGTGGCGAGGCTGCCGAAGATCGCAAGGAGGGAAGCGGTGGCGACGTCCTCCAACATGTAGAGCCTCGCGATCCACCGCGTTTCTAAGGGATCGGCCGCATCTGCGAATTTGTTGAAGCTGCCTCGAAACCGGTCACCGGCCTTAAATTGAAAGAAAAACGGCGCGAAGTAGAGAAAGGGCCAAACGACCGAAATGACACCGGCAACGCGTCGGTCATCGACGAGCGCCCCCGAAAAGGTGAACACCGTGGTCGAGAATCCTGCGATGGTTGGCAGCGCGAAACTATGCAAAAATGACGCCACGTTGCCGAAGAAGTAATAGACCATGCGTTGAACGGCGGCGGTGACACCGTTGATTTCCCGCGGCCGCCGTCCCACCAAAGCGCGCCTCCTGCCTGATTGCGTCCCCATGTCACCACCTCCATCTCCTTGCCCAGACTCACCACCAATGGCGCCGGTCATATCAGGGACTAGTGGAGGAGACAGAAACGGCGGCGACGACGGCTTTCCGCTCACCCTGGGAGGCGATGACGATGGGTCGCCAATAAACGGATGGTGCCCTCCCGGCAAGAGCGACCAGTCGACCCCTCCTCCTTTCTCCCTGTCGTGCTTCTTCTTTGGCACGAAGAAAAAGAAAAACGCCACCATCGCGACGATCTCTCCGAACAACGTGAACGCCGAGAGCATCACACTGCCGCCATTCAGCCACTTGAGCATGGAGTCCTCTGGCCCTAACGCCAAGGGCACCAAGGTCATCGTCCACGGTGGTCGCAACGAGTCGGCGTCCTCCCCGCCGTTGTCGCACTTGAGCGCGTCGAGGATGTTGGCCATGTTGTTCGCCTTGTTCGCCACCGAGGGGTTCATGGCGCCGCCGACGGCGGCGGCGGACGTGGACGAGGCGGCGACGGCGACCGCCGCCGAGGGGGACACGAGTGTATTGAGGGCGCTCGCGACACTTCCCGACTTGGCCACTTCGGGCGAAATGGTCACCCGTGGCGTGGGCGTGGGGGATGCCGGCGGGGGAAAGGGCGTCGCCGGTGTGCGCGTGGTGACATCGACGACGGCCGAGGTCGACTCGTTGCCGCCATTCGTCGGGAGAGGCGGAGCGGTCGAGTTGCCAGCACCGGACAGCCTCGTTGAACGATCCACTTCCGAAAACGCTGGGGTCGACCCGGTCGAGTCTCCCGTTGTTGCCGTGCCCGACAATTCCATCGTCACCGCAGTGACCGTTGTCGTCGTCGTGGCGGATGTCCCCGTGCTCGTGTTCGTGATTGTAATGGTCGTCGGAATTGTGAGCGATTTCGACACGGCCCTCGTGATGGATAGCTCTCTCGTCAAACTGACGGTGGCGGTCAACAGCCGCGACCGGGGATTGCACGCCTCGTCGAACTCATGAGTCCCAGGCGGCAAAGGAAGCATCCCGTTGCAGTGGCACTCGCACGTGGGCTCAGTGTAGACAAACGGCGGCACGAAGATGACGTACCGAGAGCGGTTACTCATGGACTCTAACCGCTCGACGATAGGGGGTGGCGCTACGGTGATTGCACCACCACCACCACCGCCACTCACGTTCGCGTTAGATTCTTTCCGCTTCTCGGGCAGCGGGACCATGGCCGGCTCGCGCATGCGGTCGAATAGCAAGTAGCCTTGCACCGCGGCTAGCTGATTGACGGTAGTCCCCGTGGTATCGTCACTGCCATTCCGCCCATACGCGGGGAGGAGAAGCAAAGCGTCGGCCGCCGCGAGCACATTGCCGCCAACGGGCACTGTGCCACCATCGGCAAACCATTCGGCCGCCCCACCACCTTCGAGTCCTACCATTTCCAGCTCATCTCGCAAACCCGGCGCCTGTTGCATCCACCGACCTAACGTGGTGGACTTCGCCCGTAGGCGCTGACTCGTCGACAACGGGACACCCAACGGATTGGCAACCGTGAGGCTGCCGCCGCCTGCCATCGTCGAGTCGTTGAACCGCACGTTAAGGCCATAGAGGGGGTTGCAGGCCTTCTCCTTGACGCAGTCACGCTGCGCGTCCACAGTGATCGACGCGGTAAAGCCAACCATGCCGTCAAAGCGGTTGGACACGTCCAGATCGCGACACGTTGAATTGTCCTCTCCCCCCCGTGACGGTCGGTGCACCCAGAGGTTGTAGTAGGCCGGCTTCCCACCGTTTAAATAACCGACCACCGAGGACAGATCTGTCACCTGGGCGCCCCCGGCCCACGTGGGCTTCGACCACACGTTGCAGGATTCCACGACGATGGTCGCATTGCACTGACGAGCAATGCCGCCACCACCGGCGGCGGTCGACGTGGTGTTACCATACTCGGTCGACAACGGCATCAACTTGGCGGCCACGGATGGTCCGCCTACTTTCTCGACGCAGATGAAGTTCGGTGGCGCCGAACTCATGCCGACGCGCTGAAGGGCGAAGTTGGAAGGCGCGTCGATCGCGGCGAGGCGGATGAATGAATTGTGTTCCACCGTTAGGATCACCTGAACGCGCCGCCTACGCTCGACGACGTCCGCGGCGGTAATGTTCAGGTTGCTCGGAAACCGCGCGATGGCAGCCGCTCCGCTGCCGTTGGGTGCGGTAGGTAAATACGTGAGCGACTCGCTCCCAGGCAAGGGCCGCGTTGTCGTAGGCCGAATGGCGCGGAGAGGAACGCCGCTTCCGATCCATTCTGTCGTGGCCAAAGGGATGAAAATTGCCCGTTGATTTCCCGAGGATAACGTCGCCTGCGACAGGTCAAGCACGTTGCCAATATATCGAAGTTGAACGCTATTCTGAAACAGGCGGCCTTGAACCACGTCGGAAATGCTAAGAGGGAGGTCGACTCGGCTGTAGCTGAAACGGCTAACGGAGCCCACACTGCTGAGCGCGTTGACCGCTTTCGTGAAACCATACATGTAGTAGGTCGGTTCCATCGCGCTCGGTATCGACGACGCCGACGTCGCTTCGTAGTCGCCTGGGGATACCGCCCGAAACACGTCTTCATCGTCAGCGAAATCGACCGCCGTGTCGTTGTCGTCGATGACATGCATGCCGTGCGCGATGTTTAGGGACGCGAGCATCGCGCGGCCGGCGATCGCCATCGGCGACGAGGACGGTGTCCGTATCGTGTCAGTATCGACGAGGGGCGGCGGGTGGACGGACGCGGCAGAATCTATCACGCCTTGTCGCTCGGTTGGAGAAAGAACGGACTGCAAGTCTAGCGTTGGCACGCCGACAATTTGAATGGCCTCGAGGCACATGACGCAGGTGCTCATGCCCGTGCTCGTGTTTCCAAGGATCTGCACGTTGTTGGCCTGCACGTCCACGGTGAACGGCGCATACAGCGCCACATCGGCCCATCGCATCAACGTGATATCCGCGGTTCCCATGATGCCTCCTCCATCGCGGACAAAACGACTCTCAATTCGATTCCGAAACACAAAGAAGCCTGTGTCAGCAAGGATACACTGACCGCTCACTTCTAGTAACTTCACGACGGAAGTGATGCTCGAGAAGGAGTCACGATAATTGATCATTTGAACGTCGATGGTGGTATCGGTCAGATGGAAAGCCACGCGACGAGCGACACACTGCCCATTGATCGTAAAGAAGCTTTGGCCGAATTCGTAAAAGGACCAAGTGGCAATGCGAACGGTGCCTGCTCGGAGTGTCAGCTGGCACGCGGTCACGGAGACGACTTGCCGGCTGGCCTCCGCAATGACAAAGCGCTGCTGGAAAAAACGCCACGTTGCGTTGGGCGACCACAACAGGGGTGACCCTGCACCACCAGCCGTCTCATTGTTGAAACCCGATGTCCGCTGCAGATACTCCCTCCTAGACAGTCCTTCGTAACCTGGAAACGGACTTCCATTCAGACCAATCACCGCCGGATCGCCCACCTGCGACTGGGCGTTGATCTCTCCGACGCCCACGAAGTGATTCAACGGGTAATACAAGGCTGCGTCGCCGAATCGGCACCGCTGAAAGCGGAGGACCGCGATGTCCAACGTGATCGTATCGCTTCTGGTCGGCGTGCTCAAGATCACGGAGGAGTTCGAGATGACGATGTCACCGGAGAGTTGTGACCCGGACCAGTCTAACACGCTCGTCGCGAGCACCAGGGCCGGGAAAAAGGCCAACAGTGACAAACCGATGTCACTCTTTGGATTCGCGACGGTGAGTCGCGTGAGCAGAAACGGCCCTCTCAGGCTGCAGTCGGCGACGCCGACAATCAGAATCACGCCCCGCTGTCCGCTCGGGACAGTCGTGAGAAGATAACCCGCCGTAGTAAGGTCCTCGATCCATATCCCTCCACCGTCATCCGCCACGTTCCGCTGGAAGGTCACGGCCGACAGTTGGGCGCCCGGGCCAGAGTTATACGCGGCGACGGATTGAGTCGTGTAGACATGCGACAACGCGATGGCCGCCGGCGGCGATAAGTCGACGCTCAACGTTGGGGGTAGGAACCATCTTCCAGGGCGACCTGACTCTAGCAGGGATGCCCAGCTCATGTCCGGGGGAAGCCGCTGCCAATCACCCCAGACGCGGGGGTTCGACGATCCATCCGCGGCGTGAAAGGGTGGGACGACGACTGCGGGAGCCACAGACAAATCGAAGCACGACCCTAGGCCGCGGAGCCGCATCACCAGCAATAGCGGCGAAGCGGTCAGTTGTTCCCAGAGCGGCAGGGCGCCCTGCTGGAGAAAGGAAAACAGAGAGGAAGCGGCTTCAGCGGTGCGGGTGGTGGTGTTGCCGCCTCCCGAAGGAGCAGCCGTCCTGGGAACCATCCGCGCCGCCTGGCTCAACTGCTGCAGACGTGCCTGCAACTGACGCCGTGCGCCGCCAAAGGCAGCGGCCAGCGTCCGCCGGGACGACGATAATTGGGCGGCCCCCGCGGTGGTGGATGAAGTGCCAGCGGTGTGTTGGATAGAATAGCCGGCACCTTCATCGAGGTCGATGTCCAGGATCGACGCGAATCGGTTCGTTCCGGAGTGATTGCTACCACCTGACCCCCTACCCACATCAAGCGCGGCTCCCAGTCGCGCTAACCGCCCCGTCATGTCGCGGCTCCACCAGAACGGCGTTCGTAACCAAGGAGTGAAGCTACCCGACCACGTGAAAAACGGTGGCGCACGCCGCGCAAGGTCTTGCAATTCCAGGACAGTGGCGTCGGTGCCCAGTGCGACGGCGAGCGTGCCTATTAAGCGAACTTCATCGCCGAGCTCCGTCAGCATGCGACGCGCGAAGGTCGCCATCATGGAGCTCAAGTCATCGTCGAGTTCCCCTGGAAGGCTGGTGGTGGTGGTGGGTCGTTGTGAGTCCGTGGATCCCATGATGGACCGCGACCGCCCCGCATCGAGTCGCGACAGCAGCCACACCAAGGGGCTCGCGACATGCGGGTCAGGAACCACGGGGGGACCGCTGCCCCCGCTTCCGGTTGCCGAGGTGGCGACGCGGTACCATGGTGATGTCAGTCGAGCCCTTCCCGTCGAGAGGTCGCTCAAGGGCGGCATGAAGGTCACCGTACTCAAGAAGCGGTGGCGAGTTAGCGTGGCTTTCCGGCCGAGAGGCAGCACGCTGGACGACCCCGAGACATTCGGCGCCGAAACGAGCACCACGGACGACGGCGTCAACAGCGTGGACAGCGACCGAACGATCGAAGGCAATCGGATCCATTCACGGACCGCCCTCGTCGTGTCGTTCGAGCGATAATAATGCCGCATCGTGTCGGCTGGAGGCGGCGAGCTGGTCGACGACGAACGTCCCTCCCCTTCGGCGGCGGAGCGAAGTCTGCCTCGGCGGACGTGCTGCCACAACATCATCGCGTCGTCCAAACTGTTAAGTGCGTCGACGTACGGCAACGACAGCACCACGACGTCGTTGAACGCGTACGAAAACGTTCCGGTGGTTCCGGAAAACAACAGCCCGTTGACGCTGTCCAGGAGACTGTCCATTTCCGTGACGCTCAGCGAGGCACCGGGCAGCAAGGCGATTCGCTCCACGAGCAGCGAGCCGGCGAGCGCCCCATAGGGAAAGGGGCCATCGACGCTGGCAATGACGTTTAACGTGCGCGACGCGTTGACCACCGTGGTGATCTGGGAAATGGTCACATAGGCGCCGCAGCCGCGTCGGGGCATTCGTCGCGACCCATCCGTGGCATCTACACGTTCGTCGTTTCCAAGTGCCGCCGGCCAAGCCGAGGGCGGAAGCGCGTCGACGGTGCTCGCGGCATCGCCGGCAAGTGACACGGTCGCGGGAGGCGCGGCGAGCGACAGCACGTCGTCGTCGTCAAGGTAGGCGGTGTCGCCCGCCAGCAAGCTGGCCCGACCTCCCGCGCGGGCGCCGGTCATCAAAGCACTAAACCAACTCGGCTGGTCACTTGCGATCGCGGCGGGGGCGTCCAAGGAGGAGGATGGACTGCAGTCGTCCCCGCCAAAGATGGACGACCGCAGGAGAATGTCCGTGGCGATGACGGTCACCGCGGCGCCGCCGACGATGGCGGTCGTTTCGAGAGTCATACCCGCCAACGTGACGGACGATCCGCCCACCACCACGCTGCCCTCGACGGACACGGCGACAGCGATCGCGCCAGACACGGCCATCGAGAGCCGAGGGCCGAGGTGCAAATGCGAATCGTGCGAGAAGACGACATTTTCGGCCATGACGCCTCGTCCGTACCAAGCCCACACCGCGCAATCCATCGCCGCAGGATTCCCCAACGCGGGAGCTGGCGACGGCCGGGAGCATGTCCGGTAAGGGTGCTTGCCCACGAGCAGCGTGGACTGAGATACGATGAACGAACTGTGCCTCGTCAGTAACACGCCATCCGAGATGGAGACAGCCCTCGCTTCGCCCTTCGGCTGAAAGGCGGCAAGCGACGTCTGACTGCAAGCGGACATCACGACGTGCTCGAACTTCCATTGGGTTCGGTGCATTTGCTGCGGTGCCACATTATTCGCATCGGATCCACTGGCGTCGGCGACAGACAGTTGTCCGAATGGAAGAGCAAAGTCGGTTGTGTAAACGTTGGCCAAGGCGGCGCCAAACAGCGCGGCGTCTTCGAGAAGTGACGCGTCGGAGGGCGCCAACACGTCGTTGTCATCGTTGGAAGGAGCGACCGTTATGGTCGCCCGGAGTACCTCGTAGGTCGCGGAATCGTTAAACATGTCCCTTCCGGTGGTGGGGATCACGCTGAAGCTACTCGTGGTCGTGTCATCGTCCAAGCGGCGGCCGGTCGCGAGGCGCCGCCAAGCTTCATCGCGCGCGTTTCGCATCGTCACTTCAAGCTTGTTGAATCGACGTGACATGGAGTCACTGCCGCCCATGGCGGGTGAGGGTGCCCACCCGCCTCGAAACACCGTGTTGCCAACGAGGGAGGAGGGCCGCTTCACGGACACGCCGACCGCGGAATGGTGGCCGCGAACCCAAACGACGACGTGACGGAAATGGTACACCGCCCGTCTCGTCGACATAAAGTGGTACGCGATGCCGGCGCTGCCGCAACTCAGGACGGGTGAGGCGTATCCACTGCAATAGGCGCGTATCGTATTCGGGTAGCCATACGTCACTCGCTCCACCGCCACCGGGAGCGAGGACAAAGTCAGATTCGTCAAATGCGAGTCGTCGTACGCCCCGGCCGCTTTGCCGGACATGACCTCAAGGCGTAGCGACGTCGACGACGAGGATAAGTCTTCCTCATCGCTGCCTTGGAGCGCCGGGTCGAGCCATTGCTGAGCCGCGGCGCGCCAGCTGGACTGTGCCGTGCGAAGGTTTGGCACCTGGATCGGGCTTACGCGACCGCGAATGCTGTCAAGAGGCTCGCCCGCGCCCGATCCGAAGGTCATTTGGCTGAACGCGATTCCTTCGTTGGATTCCAGCAACCAAAACAGCTGCGCAGCCGCCACGCGATCAAATCGGTATCGACCCCAAATGTTGGGATCCACTCCGTCGGCTTGGGAGGTGATGTTCCGAAGCGCGTCTTCACGGCGGGCACCGCCTCCCGCGACGAAATTTACCTCTGCTGCCATCACGCTTCCCACAAACGTC
>ERZ1292630.2511-Hain-H41-02um-R3-2511-length-16903-cov-7_pt1 | contig 16903 bp, 11 predicted proteins | sample MGYA00564408_ERZ1292630 | MGnify/ENA primary metagenome ERZ1292630 (study PRJEB36523, sample SAMEA6512641) | groundwater metagenome | collected 2019-01-08 | study: AquaDiva: Metagenomics assemblies of 32 groundwater samples | reverse complement strand
CGGTGCCCGGCGACGTTGATCACGTCGTCGGTGCGGCCGAGGATGAAGTAATAGCCGTCCTTGTCGCGTATGCCCCAGTCGAAGGTCGAATACACCATCTTGCCGGGAATGGTTTCGAAATAGGTTTTGACGAAGCGCTCGTCGTCGCCCCACACCGTGCTCATGCAGCCCGGCGGCAGCGGCGGAACTACGACCACGACCCCCTTCTCGCCGGTACCCACTTCCTCGAACGTGGTTTCGTGCAACAGCTTCACGTTGTAGCCATAGGCGGGAAAGGAAGGACTGCCGAACTTGATCGGCGTTTGCTCCACGCCCGGCACCGAGGTCAACAGCGGCCAGCCGGTTTCGGTCTGCCAGTAATGGTCGATCACCGGCCGGCCCAGGCCCTCGGTGATCCAGCGGTGACTCGGCTCGTCCAGCGGCTCGCCTGCGAGGAACAGGTAGCGCAGCGAAGACAGGTCGTATTTTTTCAGGAAGGCCTGATCCTGCTTTTTCAGCACACGGATGGCGGTGGGCGCGCTGAACATGACCGTGACCTTGTACTTCTCCACGATCTTCCACAGGATGCCGGCATCGGGACGCACGGGCGTACCCTCGTACATGATGGTCGCCATCCCGGCGATGAGAGGCCCGTAGATGATGTAGGAATGCCCCACCACCCAGCCGATGTCCGAGGTGGAGAAATAGGTCTCGCCGGGGTTGCCGCAATAGATGTGTTTCATCGATGCGGCCAGCGCGACCGCATGCCCGCCGACGTCGCGCTGCACCCCCTTCGGATGGCCGGTCGTGCCCGAAGTGTAGAGAATGTAAGAGGGTTCGTTCGCCTCCAGCCAGACACAGGGTACTTGCGCATTCAGGTGCTTGGCGCGCAACTCCGCCCAGTCGAGGTCGCGTCCGGCGACGCGCGCCATGCCCGGATCGAGGCCACGGTCGAATAAAATCACTTTCGCAGGCGGAAATTTTGCCAGCCGGATGGCCTCGTCCAGCAGCGGTTTGTACGGCACGACCTTTCCCGCGCGTGAGCCCGCGTCGGCACTGATGACGAGCTTGGGACTGGCGTCGTCGATGCGGCTCGCCAGGCTGTGCGAAGCAAAACCGCCGAACACCACCGAATGGATGGCGCCGATGCGCGCGCAGGCGAGCATCGCAAAACACGCCTCGGGGATCATCGGCATGTAGATCAGCACGCGGTCGCCCTTGCCTACGCCCAGGCTTTGCATCGCGGCGGCGCAGCGATTGACCTCGGCGTGCAGCTCGCGAAAGCTGTAGGTCTTCTCGGTATCGGTTTCGGTGGAGACAAAAATCAGCGCATTCTGCTCCGCCCGGTCCTTGAGGTGCCGGTCCACCGCGTTATGGCAAAGATTGGTCTCGCCACCGACGAACCATTTGGCAAACGGTGGCCGGCTGTAATCCAGCACCTTGCCGAAGGGTTTCTGCCAATGGACCAGCTTGGCCTGTTCGCCCCAGAACCCTTCGGGATCGCTGATCGAGCGTTGGTGGAATTGCTGGTAGTTGGTCCCCATGTTCTCCCCCTCACATATTGGTCGCACGGCCGCCCGGGCGCAGAAAACGAAGTTTCAGTGGAGGCTAATGCGCGAAGCGCGTTATGCCGGAACTAAAACTATGCGCCTGCAAGCTTACCGGGCGCTTACGCCGCCGCCTCGATCCGCCTCAGGCGGCCAGATCGACCACGATGCGTCCCTTGGCCTTGCCCTTGATGAAGTCGTCGAATACGCCGGGCAAAGCATCGAAGGCGATGGTGCGCGTCATGCGGGCGAGGTGCCTGGGCTTCATGTCCGTGGCCAGGCGCTGCCACACCTGCTGGCGCAAGGGCATGGGCGTGTAGCCGGAGTCGATGCCGAGCAGGCAGGCCCCTCGCAGGATGAACGGCAGCACCGTGGTGTTGAGCGTGGGACTCGCCGCGAGGCCGATGCTGGCGATGGTGCCGCCCTGGGCCATGGTGCTCGCGATCCAGGCAAGGACGTCGCCCCCCAGGTTATCCACTGCACCCGCCCACAGCGCCTTGTCCAGCGGCCGGATCTTGGCCAGATCCAGGCTTTGGCGCAGCTTCACCTCCTTCGCGCCCAGGCCCTTGAGGTATTCGGTTTCGGCCTCCTTGCCGGTCAGCGCCACCACCTGATAGCCGAGGCCGGCGAGGATATCGACCGCGATCGAGCCGACGCCGCCACTGGCGCCGGATACGATCACCGGCCCGTTGGCCGGCGCGAGCCCGTTCAATTCCATGCGCACCACCCCGAGGGCAGCGGTATAACCCGCCGTACCCAGAGCCATAGCCTCGAACAGATTCAGGCCGCGGGGCATGGGCACCACCCAGTCGGCCGGTACGCGCGCGTATTCCGCGTAACCGCCGTGGTGCGCCACGCCGATGTCGTAGCTGGTGGCGATCACGGCATCGCCTTTCTTGAACCGTGCATCGCCCGACTCGACCACCGTGCCCGACAGGTCGATGCCGCCGACGCAGGGGTAGCGGCGGATGATCCTGCCCGCGCCGGTGGCGGCGAGCGCGTCTTTGTAATTGACTCCCGAATAGGCAACGCGTATCACGACCTCGCCCGGATCGAGCTCGGCCGGCGTCATGTCCACAAATGCGGAAACGGTTTTCTTGTCCACCTCGTTGATGCGAAATGCCTTGAACTTGTCCATGTCGATGCGCCTTTCTGTTTGAATGCGAAAACGGGCAGCTCGAGACGGGGGAAATAGCAGCCCCGGCCCCTGCTACATATGCAATGCGCGTTTATCCACCGCAAGCGCCGCCTCGTGCACGACCTCGGACAAGGACGGATGGGCGTGACAGATGCGCGCAATATCCTCGGCGCTGGCGCCGAATTCCAGCGCCATCACCGCCTCGGCGATCATCTCCGAGGCGTGGGATCCGATGATGTGGATGCCCAGGACGCGGTCGGTCCTGGCGTCGGCGAGGATTTTCACGAAACCGGCGGTCTCGTCCTGGCCCATGGCACGGCCGTTGTGCGAGAACGGTACCTGGCCGACGCGATAGGCCACGCCCTCGGCCTTCAACTGCTGCTCGGCCTTGCCCACCCAGGCGATTTCGGGCGCGGTATAGATGACCCAGGGAATGGTATCCAGATTGACGTGGCCGGCCTGGCCGGCGATGCGTTCGGCCACCATCACGCCTTCATCCATGCCCTTGTGCGCGAGCATCGGCCCGCGCACCACATCACCGGCCGCGTACACGTTCGGGAGGCTGGTGCGGCAGTGTTCGTCCACCTCGATCAGGCCGCGCTCGTCGATCTTCAGCCCGACGGCCTCGGCGCCAAGATTATTCGTATTGGGAACGCGACCGACCGACACCACCAGTTTGTTGCAGTCCAGCGCCTGCCTGCCTTCGCTGGTTTCGTACTCGACTGTGACCCCGCGCTCGCCGCGGCTGACTTTCCCGATTTTCGCGCCGAGCTTGATCTCCAGCCCTTGCTCCTTCACGAACACCTTCCACGCTTCCTTCGCCACTGCGGCGTCGGCGGCCCCAAGAAAATCGGGCAAGGCTTCCAGAATGGTGACTTTCGCGCCCAGCCGCCGCCACACGCTGCCCAGTTCCAGCCCGATCACGCCGGCGCCTATCACCCCGAGCTTGTCCGGCACCGCATTGAAGGCGAGCGCGCCGATGTTGTCGCATACGGTCTCGTTGTCCACCGGCAGCCCGGGCAAGTGGCGCGCGGTGGAACCGGTGGCGATGACGACGTGGTTCGCCTCGATGATCTCGGGGGATCCGCCATCGGCGACTTCGATCATGTATTTCTCGCCGCTGCCCGAGAACTTGCCGTGGCCCTTGAGCCAGGTGATCTTGTTCTTCTTGAACAGCATCTCGATGCCGCCGGTGAGCTGGGATACGATCTTGTCCTTGCGCGCCTGCATCTTCGCAACGTCGATCCTGGCTCCGGTCACGGATATGCCATGGTTGCCGAACTTGTAGGCCACGCGCTCGTAGTTTTCGGACGATTCCAGCAGCGCCTTGGAAGGAATGCAGCCCACATTGAGGCAGGTGCCGCCGAGCTTGGCTTCGCCCTTTTCGTTTTTCCACTCATCGATGACTGCGGTGGAAAATCCGAGCTGGGCGCAGCGAATCGCCGCAACGTAGCCGGCCGGGCCGGCGCCGATGACGACTACTTCGTATGACTTGAGCATGTTCTTAATTCCGTGAGGAGAGAGTAGGGGGAAGGAAGGAGAATCGGCGGGCTTGCGTTTCACCCGGCTCCCTCCTTGCCGCTCCCGAATTACAATTCGAGCAACAGGCGCATCGGATCTTCCAGCGCGTCCTTCATCGCCACCAGCGACAACACCGCCTCGCGCCCGTCGATGATGCGGTGGTCGTAGGACAGGGCGAAATAATTCATCGGCCGGATCACGATCTGCCCGCCCTCCACCACCGCCCGCTCTTTGGTCGCATGGATGCCGAGGATGGCAGACTGCGGCGGATTGATGATGGGCGTGGAAAGCATGGAGCCGAACACGCCACCATTGGAAATCGAGAACGTGCCTCCGGTAAGTTCTTCCATCGTCAGCTTGCCTTCCGCGGCACGCTTGCCCAGATCGGCAATGGTCTTCTCGATCCGGGCGAAACTCATCTGGTCGGCATCGCGCAACACCGGCACCACCAGCCCGCGCGGGCTGCCCACGGCGACGCCGATATCGAAATAGCCGTGATAGACGATTTCATTGCCGTCCACCGAAGCGTTCACTATCGGGTACTTCTTCAGCGCGTACACCGCGGCCTTGACGAAGAACGACATGAAACCGAGCTTCACGCCGTGTCCCTTCTCGAACTTGTCTTTGTGTTTGCTGCGCAGATCTATCACCGGCTGCATATTGACCTCGTTGAAGGTCGTGAGAATCGCTGCCGTCGCCTGGGATTGCAGCAGGCGCTCGGCCACGCGCGCGCGCAGGCGCGACATCGGTACGCGCTGTTCGGGCCGGTCGGCGAGCAGCTTGTCCACATTGATCGGCGCCGGCACCTCCGGCAGGGCGGGCCTGGCCAACGCAGGTGCGCGCGCCGGCGCGAACGGGGTGGGCCGAGCCGCGGCGCCGCCCTCCATGTGGGCGATGACATCGGCCTTGGTGACGCGGCCGTCGCGGCCGCTGCCGGCGATGGCCTTGGGATCGAGCTTGTTGTCCTCGACCATCTTGCGCGCCGCGGGCATCAGCTTGCTCTGGTCCGAGACCTGTCTTGCCGCTTGAGCAACCGGAGCGGCGGGCCGCTCGGCCGCCTTGGCCACGGCCGCGGCCGAGTCCGCCGCGGTGTCGATCATGGCGATCACCTCGCCCGAGACCACGGTGCCGCCGTCCCCCTTGAGGATCTGGGTGATGACGCCGCCCAGGGGCGCCGGAAGCTCCAGCACCACTTTATCGGTTTCGACATCGATGAGGTTTTCGTCGCGGGCGACGGCGTCGCCCACTTTCTTGTGCCAGCTCAGCAGCGTCGCCTCGGCCACCGACTCCGACAACTGCGGCACTTTCACTTCGACTAACATGACGGCTCCGTTCAGTTTTTTCGCCGCCGTCGGGTATCCCTTCGGCTGCGTACCGCAAAAACAGGTGCGCGTTTCGCGCCCGGTTGTTATCCTTTTCGCCTGACCCTTGCTTCTGCGCCGGCGATCAAGATACTACAGGAAATCTTCTGCCGCAGAGGACAGGAAACCAGGAGTTATTCGCTTCCCTTGCGGCCGAACGTCCTACTTCGACTGCACCGGACCCTTGAACTTGCCGAGCGCCGCGGCGACCAGCGCCTTCTGCTGTTCCTGGTGCTTGGCGTAATAGCCAACCGCGGGCGAGGCGGACGATGGCCGGCCGGCATACTGCAGTTTCTGATCCTCGCGCAGGTTCTCGGCGAAATAATGCCGCGTCTGGTACCAGGCACCCTGATTCTGCGGCTCTTCCTGACACCAGACTACCTGGTTGGCATTCGGGTAACGCTTCATCTCCGCGACGAAGGCCTTGTGCGGGAAGGGATAGAGCTGCTCGATACGGATGATGGCCGTGCCCCTGACGTCGCGCTCGCGCCGCTCGGCCACCAGGTCGTAATAGACCTTGCCGCTGCAACAGACGATGCGTTTCACCGATTCCGGGTCGATGTGCTCGACCTCGCCGATGACGGTGTGGAACTGGCCCTTGGCGAATTCCGACAGCGGCGACATCGCCTCCTTGTTGCGCAGCAGCGACTTGGGCGTCATGATGATCAGAGGCTTGCGGAACAGCCGTATCATCTGCCGGCGCAGCAGGTGGAACATCTGCGCCGCGTTCGAAGGCACCACCACCTGCATATTGTGCTCGGCGCAAAGTTGAAGATAGCGCTCCAGACGCGCCGAGGAATGCTCTGGCCCCTGCCCCTCGAAACCATGCGGCAGCATCATCACCAGACCGCAGACCCGGCCCCATTTGGTTTCGCCGGATGAAATGAACTGGTCGATCACCACCTGGGCGCCGTTGGCGAAGTCGCCGAACTGCGCTTCCCAGATAACCAGTTCGTTGGGCTCGGCCGTGGAATAGCCATATTCGAAACCCAGCACCGCCTCCTCGGACAGGACCGAGTCGATCACGGTGAACGGCGCCTGCTTATCGGTGACGTGCTGCAGCGGGATGAAGGTCCCCGAATCCCATTTCTCACGCTTCTGGTCATGCAGCACGGCGTGGCGGTGGCCGAAGGTGCCGCGGCCGGAATCCTGGCCGGAGAGGCGCACCGCATAGCCGCTCGCCACCAGCGTGGCGTAGGCGAAGTGCTCGGCCATGCCCCAATCGACCGGCAGCCTGTCTTCGCCCATGGCCTTGCGGTCGGCGATGACTTTCTCCACCAGCGAATGCAGCTTGAAGTCGGCCGGAATGTCGGTGATGCGCTGCGCCATGCGCTGCAGTTCCGCCAGCGGCACCGCGGTATCGGCCGCATCGGTCCATTTGCGGTCGAGAAAGGGCATCCAGTCGACCGCATGCTGGCTCTTGAAATTGGAGATCACCGGGTCGGCCGTATGCTGTCCGGCATCGAGCGCGGTACGCATGCTCTTGATCAGCTCCTCGGCGTCCGTGTCCGCGATCACACCTTGCGCCGCAAGCCTGTCGGCGTAGAGCCTGCGCGTGCCGGGGTGCGCGGCAATTCTCTTGTACATCAGCGGCTGCGTTACCGAAGGCGTATCCTGCTCGTTGTGGCCGAGTTTGCGAAAGCAAACAATGTCCACCACGACGTCGCGATGAAACTCCATGCGGTAATCGAGCGCAAGCTGGGTCACCAGCACCACCGCTTCCGGGTCGTCGCCGTTCACGTGGAAAATCGGCGCTTCCACCATCTTGGCCACGTCGGTGCAATACAGCGTCGAGCGTGAATCGCGCGGATCGGAGGTGGTAAAGCCGATCTGGTTGTTGATTACCACATGCACCGTGCCGCCGGTGCCATAGCCGCGCGTATTCGCCAGATTCAGGGTTTCCATCACCACGCCCTGGCCGGCGAAAGCGGCATCGCCGTGCAGCAGGATGGACATCACCTGGGTTCCGTCCTTGTCGCCGCGGCGGCGCTGGCGCGCGCGCACCGAGCCTTCCACCACCGGATTGGCGATTTCCAGGTGCGAAGGGTTGAACGCGAGGGACAGGTGCACCGGGCCGCCGGGCGTGGACACGTCGGAAGAGAAGCCCTTGTGGTATTTGACGTCGCCCGAATGCAGATCGTCGGCATGGTTGCCTTCGAACTCGGCGAACAGGTCCTTGGGCATCTTGCCCAGCACGTTGACGAGGACGTTGAGGCGCCCGCGGTGCGCCATGCCTATGACGATCTCCTGCACGCCCTGGCTGCCGCAGCGCTGGATCAGCTCGTCCACGCACGGAATGACGCTCTCTCCGCCTTCGAGCGAGAAGCGCTTTTGCCCGACGTAACGGGTATGCAGGTACTTCTCCAGGGTCTCGGCCGCGGTGAGCCGGTCAAGCACATGCTTCTTGGTCTCGGCCGAGAACGTGGGCACGGAGCGGATCGACTCGAAGCGCTGCTGCAACCAGCGCTTTTGCGCCGGGTCGCTGATGTACATGTATTCGATCCCGACCGAGCCGCAGTAGGTCTCGCGCAGGCCCTTGATGATCTCGCGCAAAGTCATGCGCTCCTGGCCGAAGTACAGGCTGGCGGCGTCGAACTGCGTATCCATGTCGGTTTCGGTCAAATCGTAGAATGCCGGCTCCAGCTCGGGAATCTGCGGCCGCTCCTGGCGCTTGAGCGGGTCGAGTTGAGCCCAGCGCGAACCGAGCACGCGGTAGGCGGCGATCAACTGCTGCACATAGACCTGCTTGCGCGCGACGCTCAGGTCGGTCTGCGTTGCCGCGGGGCGCAACGTGCCTTGCTTGGCGCGCATGGCAAAGGATTCGATGATGGGCGCATGCGCCACGTCGCGGACCTCGGCCGCCTTGCCCGATCCGGGCACGAGCTGCATCTGATCGAAATACTCGCGCCACTGCTCCGGCACCGAACCCGGATTGTCGAGATAGGACTCATACAGGTCCTCGATGTACGGAGCATTGCCGCCGAACAGGTAGGAGTTGCTCCGAAATTGTTTCATCATGGCGGCAGCTCGCATCAAGAAGAACGAAGATCGGTAGCCACAAAAGACACGAAGGCTACGAGGAACCACCAGGTGTTCCTGGCGCTCCCTGCGTACCCTTCGCGGTACAACTGTATCTTGTCAGTCTTCTCAGCGTTTGTCGATGGGCTTGACGTCGCGGCGGGTGTTGCCGTTGTAGAGCTGGCGCGGGCGGCCGATCTTGTACTCCGGATCGCTGATCATCTCGTTCCACTGCGCGATCCAGCCTACGGTGCGCGCCAGGGCAAAGATGCAGGTGAACATCGACGTCGGAATGCCCAGAGCGCGCTGCACGATGCCGGAATAAAAGTCGACGTTGGGGTACAGCTTGCGCTGCACGAAATAATCGTCCTCCAGCGCGATTTTCTCCAGCGCCATCGCCAGCTTGAACAGGCGATCGTCGTGCAGGCCGAGCTCCGTCAGCACCTCGTGACAGGTTTCGCGCATCAGCTTGGCGCGCGGATCGTAATTCTTGTACACGCGGTGGCCGAAACCCATCAGCTTGACGCCGCTGTTCTTGTCCTTGGCCTTGTTGATGAACTCGGGCACTTTCGACACATCGCCGATCTCCTCCAGCATGCTGAGGCAGGCCTCGTTGGCGCCGCCGTGCGCCGGGCCCCACAGGCAGGCGATGCCCGCCGCGATGCAGGCGAAAGGATTGGCGCCGGAAGAACCGGCCAGGCGCACCGTGGAAGTCGAGGCGTTTTGCTCGTGATCGGCGTGCAGGATGAAAATGCGGTCCACAGCGCGCACCAGTACGTCGTTGATCTTGTAATCTTCGGTCGGCACGCCGAACATCATGCGCATGAAATTGGCCGAGTAAGACAGATCGTTGCGCGGGTACACGAACGGCTGGCCAATGGAATACTTGTAGGCCATGGCCACGATGGTCGGCATCTTGGCGATCAGGCGTATGGCCGAAATCTCACGGTGTTGCGCATCGGTGATATCGAGCGAGTCATGATAAAACGCCGCCAGCGCACCGACCACGCCCACCAGCACCGCCATCGGGTGCGAGTCGCGGCGAAAACCGCCGAAAAAGCGCGCCAGTTGCTCGTGCACCATCGTATGGTTGATGACGATGGCGTTGAATTCTGCCTTCTGCTTTTTATTCGGCAGTTCACCATTCATCAGCAGGTAGCAGGTCTCCATGAAGTCAGTGTGCTGCGCCAGCTGCTCGATCGGGTAGCCGCGGTACAGCAGCACGCCCTGGTCGCCGTCGATGTAGGTGATTTTCGAACTGCAACTCGCGGTCGACAGGAATCCCGGGTCGTAGGTGAACACGCCGGTCTTGCCGTAGAGCGTGCGAATATCGATGACATCGGGGCCGACGCTGCCGCCAAACACGGGGAAATCGATCGACTTGCCTTCGCCGTAAGTGAGCGTGGCTTTACCTTTAGACTCCATCATCATCTCCTTTGCCTTAGTTGAATAACCATAATCAGAACTGGAACTTCCTCAGTAATTACGCATCCATCCCAAAACTTCGGCGAGTCGCGAATCGGTGCATTCGGCGCGCGCGCGGATCAGGTCCAACAAGTCGTTGTCGGCATAGTCCAATAGGGTCTTGAACGACGCCAGATGCTCGCCCTGCAGATGGTCGCCGTGCCGCTCCAGAAAGCGCTCCAGCACCAAGTCCAGTTCAAGCAAACCGCGGCGGCATTGCCAGCGCAGGCGGTTCAGCTCTTCCGCGCCCGTTTGCGTACCCCGCCCCACCTCAGCCATTCCCGATTCTCGCCGAAGATGGGGCAGCAACATTGATTTGCATCAATGTCGGCGGTAATTGTATGGCTATGGCGGCATCTGCGGCGCCCGGCGGCGGCGACAGCGAATCGGCTGCCCCGAGGCTAACCGAGTTCGTTCCGGTAGTAATGCTTGTCGGTCCGATAATAGCCGCGGCGGAATTCCACCGGCTTTTCGCCGTAGCTGAAGGCGACCCGCTCGACGCACAGCAGCGGAGTGTCCCGGGGCACGCGCAGCAGTTCCGCCGCAACGGCATCGGCGGCAACGGCGCGGATCTTTTCTTCGGCTCGGATCATGCGTGTCCCGAATTCGGTCTCGAACAGCTTGTACATCGAGCCCTTGTATTCGTTGAAGATCGCGGCGCTAAGATTCTTGAATAGTGTTCCCGGCAGGTAGATCTGCTCGAATACCGTAGGTTCATCGGCAATATTGAGAACCCGGCGGATCAGCACCAGACCGTCGCCCGCGCTCAACTCGAGGAGGGCCGCAACCTCGGCGCTGGCGCGCCCTCGTTTGCAATCAAGAAGCCGGCTGGCAGGCCATTCCTGCTCGCCTTCGTCCGGCATAAGTCGCAGAAAGCGGAACTGGGCACGGGCTTCGTCGTGGGTTGCAACGAAGGTCCCCTTGCCCTGGCGGCGCAGAAGATGCTTCTCCGCGGCGAGTTCATCAATGGCCTTGCGTACCGTGCCCTGGCTCACTTTGTAACTGGCGGCCAGTTCCATTTCACTCGGAATCGCCTCACCCGGCCGCCATTCGCCGGATTCCAGGCTTTGCATGATCAAGCCCTTGATCTGTCTGTACAGCGGGCTGAAAGTCGGTGCCGAATCGCTCATTTCACCATTTCAAGCACAAAAACTCGGATGCGTCCCTTTTTAGGTTTCATATCTTATATCAGATAGTGCTGAATAAGCGACCGCGGTTGACACGTTGACACTAGCGCGCATTGAATTTAAAATTTCCCACGCCAAGGGGGGATATCCCGCGACGTTTGTGCAGCGCAACCTAAGCGTACCAACCGACTCAGCCCGTCTCCACACCAAACACTTTCCACCCGCCATCCGTCACTTTCCGTTAATCCCTTAGCCCTTTACTGGAGTCCTCACATGTCCAAACCACCCGTTCGCGTCGCAGTCACCGGTGCAGCCGGCCAGATTGGTTACAGTTTGCTGTTTCGCATCGCCGCCGGCGATATGCTGGGCAAGGACCAGCCGGTCATCCTGCAGATGCTTGAAATCCCCGACGAAAAAGCGCAAAAAGCCCTCGCCGGCGTGATGATGGAGCTCAATGACTGCGCCTTCCCCCTGCTCGCCGGCATGATCCCCGCCTCCGATCCCATGGTGGCGTTCAAGGACACCGATTTCGCCATCCTGGTCGGCGCCCGCCCGCGCACAGCCGGAATGGAGCGCAAGGACCTTCTCGAAGCCAACGGAGCGATTTTCGTGCCGCAGGGCAAGGCGCTCAATGCAGTTGCGAGCCGCAAGGTGAAAGTGCTGGTCGTGGGCAATCCAGCCAACACCAACGCGCTTATCGCGATGAAAAATGCGCCCAGCCTGTCGCCGCGGCAATTCACCGGCATGATGCGCCTGGACCACAACCGCTCGCTGTCGCAGATCAGCGCCAAACTCGGCAAGCCGGTCACCAGCCTGCGCAAGATGTCGGTGTGGGGCAATCACTCCGCGACTCAGTATCCCGACCTGTTCCAGGCCGAGGCCGATGGCAAGAAAGTCTGGCCCTTGATCAACGACCAGGCCTGGCTCGAAACCAATTTCATCCCCACCGTGCAAAAGCGCGGAGCGGCCATCATCGCAGCCCGCGGGCTGTCCTCGGCGGCGAGCGCGGCAAGTGCCGCAATCGATCATATGCGCGACTGGGCGATGGGAACGCCTGAAGGCGACTGGATCTCCATGGGCATCCCCTCCGACGGCAGCTACGGCATTGCCGAAGGCGTGATCTACGGTCACCCCGTGACCTGCAACAACGGCGATTTCCAGCTCGTCAAGGGCATCGAAATCAGCGATTTCGCCCGCACCCGCATGGACGCCACGCTGAAGGAATTGCATGAAGAGCGCGACGGCGTGAAACATCTGCTGGGCTGAAACGAGCCTGAAATGAACGTCTGATCCGGAAATTGCATCGTGCGTTTCCGGATCAGGTCACCTTACCGCCACTCGTGGCTGCCCGCAGGCAGCACATGAGAGCGTCCGAGCACCCCGGCACGGCCCGGTTCAGGGGCGAACCTCCCCTTCCCCCTCATTCCTTCTTGCGCACATTGCGCCTAGAGCGCAGAGTCGATCGCGCGCGCCCGGGCCGAGATTGTCGCCGGCGCACCAGTTCGGGCGCCAGGCAGTTACAAAGCAAAAAAAGGAGCCAAGGTTTGATGTGTATTAAAGTACGCTCCGCATAATCTTCGTATTCTTCGCGCTCTTGGCGCTTCTTGAAAGGCAAATATGGCAGAAAAACCGATTTCGGCAGGAGCCAAATTTCGCAGCGCGATGCAGCAGGAGCAACCGCTGCAAGTGATCGGCGCCATTAACGCCTATCATGCGCGCATGGCCGAGCGCAGCGGCTACAAGGCGATCTACCTCTCCGGCGGCGGCGTGGCGGCGGGTTCGCTCGGTCTCCCCGACCTCGGCATCAGCAATCTCGACGACGTGCTCACCGACGTGCGCCGCATCACCGACGTCTGCTCGCTGCCGCTGCTGGTCGATGTGGACACCGGTTTCGGCGCCAGCGCCTTCAACGTGGCGCGCACGGTGAGATCGCTGATCAAGTTCGGCGCCGGCGCCATGCACATCGAAGATCAGGTCGGCGCCAAGCGCTGCGGCCATCGGCCCGGCAAGGAGCTGGTGTCCAAAGAAGAGATGGTCGACCGCATCAAGGCCGCGGTCGATGCCAGGACCGATCCGGCGTTTTTCATCATGGCACGCACCGATGCCCTTGCCGTCGAAGGGCTGGACCGCGCCATCGAGCGCGCCGTGGCCTGCGTCGAAGCCGGCGCCGACGCGATCTTCCCCGAGGCGATGACCGAGCTCTCGATGTACCGCAAATTCGCCGCTGCCGTGAAAGTGCCGATTCTCGCCAATATCACCGAATTCGGGGCGACGCCCCTGTTCACCGTCGACGAACTGCGCTCGGCCGATGTCGCGATGGTGCTCTATCCGCTGTCGGCCTTCCGCGCGATGAACAAGGCGGCGCTCAAGGTCTACCAGGCGGTGCGCCGCGACGGCACGCAGAAAAACGTGGTCGACAGCATGCAGACGCGCAACGAGCTGTACGATTATCTCGACTATCACTCGTACGAAATCAAGCTGGATCAACTGTTCGCAAAGGAGAAATCATGAACGAAGGCCAAGTGGGAACTGCGACCCCGGTCGCACCGAAGGCGAAGAAATCGGTCGCGCTCTCCGGCGTGACCGCCGGCAACACTGCGCTGTGCACCGTCGGCCGCTCCGGCAACGACCTGCACTATCGCGGCTACGACATTCTGGACATCGCGGATACCTGCGAATTCGAGGAAATCGCCTATCTGCTGGTGCACGGCAAACTGCCAAACCGCGCCGAGCTCGAGGGCTACAAGCTCAAGCTAAAGTCCTTGCGCGGCCTGCCGGCCAACGTCAAGGCGGCGCTTGAATGGGTGCCTGCCTCGGCCCATCCGATGGACGTGATGCGCACCGGTGTGTCGGTGCTGGGCGCTGTGCTTCCGGAAAAGGACGACCATAATCATCCCGGCGCGCGCGACATCGCCGACCAGCTGATGGCCTCGCTCGGCTCGATGCTGCTCTACTGGTACCACTACAGCCGCAACGGCCGGCGCATCGAAGTCGAAACCGACGACGACTCCATCGGCGGGCATTTCCTGCACCTGCTCCACGGCAAGGAACCCTCCGAGCTTTGGGTCAAGGCCATGCATACTTCACTCATCCTTTACGCCGAGCACGAGTTCAACGCCTCCACCTTCGCTGCCCGAGTGGTCGCCGGCACCGGTTCCGATATGTACAGCGCCATCTGCGGCGGCATCGGCGCGCTGCGCGGCCCAAAACATGGCGGCGCCAACGAAGTCGCATTCGAAGTGCAGAAACGCTACGAGAACGCGGACCAGGCAGAAACGGATATCGTCCAGCGCGTGGCCAACAAGGAACTGGTCATCGGCTTCGGCCACCCGGTCTACACCATCGGCGACCCGCGCAACCAGGTGATCAAGGAAGTCGCGAGGAAGCTCTCCAAGGCGCGCAGCGACATGAAAATGTTCGACATCGCCGAGCGACTGGAGAGCGTGATGTGGCGCGAGAAGAAAATGTTCCCCAACCTCGACTGGTTCTCCGCGGTGAGCTACCACATGATGGGCGTGCCCACCTCCATGTTCACGCCCATTTTCGTGATTTCGCGCACCAGCGGCTGGGCCGCGCACGTGATCGAGCAGCGCATCGACGGCAAGATCATCCGCCCCACCGCCAACTACACCGGGCCGGAGGATCTGAAGTTCGTGCCTATCGAGAAACGCAAATAGGCTCCCGCGGCAAAACACGCTTCAACTCCTAAAGGAACAGCATGTCGTCCCACGTCTCCAACGCGCGCCCGAAACCGGACCAGGTCCTGGTGGACATCGCCGATTACGCCTCCAGGTTCAAGATCAAGAGCGCCGAAGCCTACGCCACCGCGCGGCTATGTCTGATGGACACGCTCGGCTGCGGCCTGGAAGCGCTGCAATACCCGGCCTGCACCAAGCTCATGGGCCCTATCGTTCCCGGCACCGTCGTACCCAACGGCGCCAAGGTGCCCGGCACGCAGTTCCAGCTCGACCCGGTGCAGGCGGCGTTCAACATCGGCGCCATGATCCGCTGGCTCGACTTCAACGACACCTGGCTTGCGGCCGAGTGGGGCCATCCGTCGGATAACCTGGGCGGCATCCTCGCCAGCGCCGACTGGCTGTCGCGCAACGCCGTCGCCGCCGGAAAACCGCCGCTCCCGATGCGCGACGTGCTCACCGGCATGATCAAGGCGCACGAAATCCAGGGCGTGATCGCGCTCGAAAACAGCTTCAACCGCGTCGGCCTGGACCACGTGCTGCTGGTCAAGGTGGCCACCACCGCGGTGGTGGCCAATATGCTCGGGCTCACGCGCGGGGAAATCATCAACGCGCTTTCGCTCGCCTGGGTCGACGGCCAGTCGCTGCGCACCTACCGCCATTCCCCCAATACCGGCTCGCGCAAGTCCTGGGCGGCGGGCGACGCCACCAGCCGCGGGGTTCGCCTCGCGTTGATGGCAGCCAAAGGCGAGATGGGCTACCCCTCTGTGCTGAGCGCGCCGACCTGGGGTTTCTACGACGTTCTGTTCAAGGGCAAGGAATTCAAATTCCAACGTCCCTACGGCTCCTACGTCATGGAGCACGTGCTGTTCAAGATCGCCTTCCCGGCCGAGTTTCACGCGCAGACGGCGGCCGAGTGCGCCATGGCGCTGCATCCACAGGTCAGGGACCGTCTGGGCAAAATCAAGAAAATCACCATCCGCACGCATCAGTCGGCAATCCGCATCATCGACAAGAAAGGGCCGCTCAGCAATCCCGCCGACCGCGACCACTGCATCCAGTACATGGTTGCGGTGCCGCTCATTTACGGCAGGCTCACCGCGGGCGACTACGAAGACGCGGTTGCCGCCGATCCGCGCATCGACGCCCTGCGCGGGAAAATGGTGTGCGTCGAGGACAAGGGTTTCAGCCGCGATTACCACGACCCCGACAAACGCTCGATCGCCAATGCGATCACGGTCGAATTCAAGGACGGCAAGAAAACCGGAGAAGTCGTCGTAGAATATCCCATTGGGCACCGCCGCCGGCGCAAGGATGGCATCCCGCTGCTGGTGGAAAAATTCAAGACCAACCTGGCGCGCCGCTTTCCGGAAAAGCAGCGCAATGCGATCCTGGCCCTGTGTCAGGATCCGAAGCGGCTGGAAGCGACGCCGGTGAACGAGTTTGTCGATATGTTCGTAATCTGATATTCACCGCGGAGGATGCAGAGGACGCGGAGGCGTTTCGAAGAACCTCTGCGCCCGTCCTCTGCGGTTAAAGCTTTTTGGAGAAACCATGCCACACAATCTGCATAACACGCTGCAACAATTCAAACTGGCCTCGGGCAAAACCGGCAAGTTCTATTCCCTGCCCGCCCTGGAAAAGGCAGGCATCGGCAAGATTTCGCGCCTGCCGGTATCGATCCGCATCGTGCTCGAATCGGTGCTGCGCAATTGCGACGGCAAGAAAGTCACCGAGGCGCACTTGCGCCAGCTCGCCGGCTGGCAGCCCAACGCCGCGCGCACCAACGAGATCCCGTTCGTGCTGGCGCGCATCGTGCTGCAGGATTTCACCGGCGTGCCCCTGCTCGCCGACCTCGCGGCCATGCGCGGCGTCGCCCACAAGATGGGCAAGAACCCGAAAGTGATCGAGCCGCTGGTGCCGGTGGACCTGGTGGTGGACCACTCGATTCAGATCGACAACTATGGCAGCAAGAATGCGCTCGACCTGAACATGAAGCTGGAATTCCAGCGCAACCAGGAGCGCTACCAGTTCATGAAATGGGGCATGCAGG
>ERZ1292630.1346-Hain-H41-02um-R3-1346-length-24217-cov-7_pt1 | contig 16912 bp, 8 predicted proteins | sample MGYA00564408_ERZ1292630 | MGnify/ENA primary metagenome ERZ1292630 (study PRJEB36523, sample SAMEA6512641) | groundwater metagenome | collected 2019-01-08 | study: AquaDiva: Metagenomics assemblies of 32 groundwater samples | reverse complement strand
CCGTTGTGCTCTGCGTCACGATGGCACTACGCGCCTCTCGCGACTTCGGGGCTGCCCCTTGCAAAGACGCCGAGCCATCGTCGAACACGTTCGAGCTGGGGTAGCCGCGGTGGTTGTAGTCATCGTCGTCGTCCTGCTCTCGCCGGCGACGCGCGCCGTAGACGGCGGCCCCCGGGATCAGAGGGGTGATCATCGTAGACAGCGTGCCGTTGGTCAGACCCACGAGCAGCGAGCTGAGGGCGATGACGCCTCCGTCCGACAGCGCGAAGGTACCGTTTACAAGACTGAGGAACACGGCCAGGACGACTGCCCCTCTCACGAACGAGAGGCCAAACAGTGCCAAATGAAGGACCGAATTTTCGTCCGGATTGCGGTTGCGGCCGCCCCAACGACGAACCCAAGACGATGGTGTCGGTGGCGGCGAGGACGAAGCGGCCCCCGACAGCTGCTTCGTGACGATCGGTAAGACGTACTTTCGGATCATGTCCCCGAGGGTGAGCTTGCCAAGAAAGTCGAAGACGTTCCAGAGAGTAATGATCACGGGATAGAACCACACGGGGTTCATTGTGGAGGGCGTCAGCCGTAGCAGCGTGGCAGGGAAGACCACGAGGGAGGCGAAGTAGTCCAGAAAGAGAGCGGCGAACAGCGGCCACGCGTCAAGCAGGATGTGCAGCCGGAGCCGTGACGCGGATACGGCATCATCATCGTGCGCCCCGCCAGAGGCGGCGTTGCTGTGCGGGGGCACCACGGACGCCGCGTTGCCGGCGGTGCTGGCGTTGACGACCAAGGAAAGACTCGACGCGCCTCGAACAGGGGCGACGGCCGTGGTGGTGGCTCCTCCCCCCGTTCCTCCCGCCCCCCCTCCACCTGGCTGCTGCTGCTGGAGTGTGGTCGCCGTGAGACTGACGGGAATGGACGACCCCTCCGCTTGGGCGGTGATGCGGCGCAGCTCGCCTTCTTCGCTAGGCGGTGCGAACGACAAACGGACGAGCACGGCGCTGCCAAGGCAGATGAACGCCGAGACGCCGTAGAATATGTACGTCCCGCGCTCGATTTGCGACCGCAAGTCGGGGTACGCCGCAACCACCATGAGATTCAAGCAGCACGCGACGACCCCGGCGAACGACTGCCCTGCTTGGCAGTACGTCGTGTACGGGTTGCTGTCAACGGGAGCGGCGTTAACCACCGAACCGCCTGGACAGTGCTCCAGCGCTCGGCTCAATAGAGGCTTGGAGACGGAGCTGGCCCGCTCTCCTCCACCTCCTCCCGCGTCCGACGGAGCCATTCGCGCGCGGCCATCGGCGTCCTCCTCATGCTCCGAAACGCGATGGGCGATGCTCTGCGCAGCATAAAACTGTCGGCACTGCCTCTGCCAATACAAGGGGCTGAGGGCGTACAACGTCGACTCCGACATGGCATCGCCCAGACCCAGTAGCATGGCGCAGACTAGCACGAGGCCGTAGGCAAGCTTTTTATCCTCGAGCTGCGCAAACAACCAAATCGCGATCATGACAACGAAGAAGGACGAGAAGCTGACGATCATTCGTGTTCGAAAAGACAACCGGTCGCCAATGACGGTGCTGGTGAGGGTGCCGACAGTGACGAACACGGTGAAGGTGAACGTCACCGCGGTGTCGACCCGGATGTGCAGCGACTGTAGCTTGCAGTCGAAGTTGGTGAGCGTCGTGAGGACGGAGTTCCATGGGATAAGTGTCGCGATGCCCAAGGCGAAGAAGAGCAGTTTCGAGGAAAGGGGCGGTTGCGGCACGGCGGCGGCGGACATTTTGTTATGGCGGGTTGTTAGGATTGCCAATGGCTATGTTTTCGCGTTCACCTCGTGGATTCTGGCCTATGCACGGATTGTAACCGATGTGAAAAATGGAAACAAGCGGCAGAACCGAGTCAAACGGGCTCCATGTGGTCCCTCTCCATATCATGCTGTGTACTGTGGACTGTACGTAGTTGGACTGTATGTAACTGTGTGCGCCGTTGAGAGAGAGAGAGATGCTGTGGGCGGTCCGTCACCTCCACCCCCGTCACCTCCGCCCTTCCTCTTCATTGTGGTTCGACCATTCGTTGCAGGGGGTGGTGTGTACTCTGCGACACGCCCTTCCTTTTGTTCCCCACTACCTCAAACCTTGCCCTAAATTGTACAACCGATCGACGGGTGCGTAGGCAGGTAAATTGGCGCACCATATTGCCTGACCCGCGTACAGGCCAAACACCATGGCCTCGAATCGCTGGCGACGATCCGCCTCCACGCGGATGACGGTCCGCTGCAGCGTCTCGTCGAACTGCTGCGGGGTCAGGGCGGATGATACCTCCTTGGACGTCTTGCGCTCGTCTCTCTCCGATACCTGAGGGGGACCACGCATCACCATACCACTCCTCATTGGTGCTGGGGATGGGGACGTGCCTGGGAGCGGAGTCGACGGTGAAGACGAGACGATCCGCACCGCGAAGCCGCACGACCCCACCACGGCCACAAGCGCCTGCACATCGGCGTCGTCCGACGATGCTAGACCAACCACAGATCCACCACTCGCACTTCCACTACTACTGCCGCCGTATCGTCGAGCCTTCTCCAAAGCGGCAGCGGCAGTTGCTTTACGACGCTCGCCGTGATACTCTGTCATCACGCGCACTAACGTGGCAATACTGCCCAGGGATCGAGGGTGACGGCTGCCATCTGGGACCCAATGGACACAAAATGGAGGACCCCCCTCGGACACGAGCACGCCCGCAATCATCCCTCGACGGCGCCCTAGCTGTGGTTGTGGCTGCTGTTTGGTTCGCTGCGACGGCTGCGGCAGAGACGACGACGACGACGATGTCCCACCATTTCGGCGGACTCCCCCACCACTGGCAGTCGTGGAGGCCGCGTGAAACGTTGCTCCCGCCTCACTATTGTTGTGACCGTCAGCCGTCGAACTTGTGCTATGAGGGTCGACAAATCCATGCACGTGGGTTTTATCAGCGGTGAATGTCATGGGTTCGATGACCTCCACGATGTCGCCGTGGCGAAGGGAGCACGGCGCGAAGGCGTCGGCGTGGGCATCCAGCGTGATCACCGCGCCCGTCGCTAGCGGATACATCACGGGCGCCCGCAAGGGTGTCGCGGTGGCAACAGACGACGACACGGGGCGCGCCGCTGACGAGGACGAGGAAGAGTGTTGTTGCGCGGTGGATTGCCTATGGATCCTGCTAGTAGTGGTCGACGCCGGCGCCGCTGCGTCCGGGGCCGCCCTTGAGTGACTCGCCGTCGCCGACGTTTTGGAAGAGAAGGCCCCTCGTTGGCCGGGGGTAGGGGAAGTCGTCGTCGCGGCAGTTGTCTCACGGCACGAGGCCGCTGCAGATGCGGCATGTTGCCGAGCTTGTCCGTCGGCCGTGCCCTTCGCGCCAATTCCGCCCGGCACTCGAATGACCTGGCTCCCGTGCATCTCCGCCTTTCTAAGAAGCGCCTCGTAGGCGGCGTGGACAGCGCGAAACGCCTGCACCGACCCGCACGGCCGGTCTGGATGCGCCGTGAGCGCGGCTCGTCGGTACGCCGAGCGAATGTCATCGGCCGACACGATAGCGCCACTAGGGAGGTCTAACACGGCTGCGTGACGGGCCAGCAAGGAGGCGGCCCCCGTGGTGCTAGCCATTCAGGGACACCACAAACTACAACTATATGGTATCGGGCAGGGGACCCAATGTTTCATCACAACATCGGACTCACAGTGTATGATGATGTCCCTTTCATGTGTCACACTCTCTGCTGACAGTGATAGGTAAGGTTGGAGATAAAAAAACAGAATTTCACAAAACATCGACATGCGGCGTGAAGGTTGAGGGAGTGTTCCGCACTGCAGACAAGGGACACCCGAACAGATAAACAAGACTGGACACACTCTTGGAATGGCCAAGCTGGAGGCCTACAGTATGTCCCCCGACGGGATCGCCCCTCCTCGCCCGCGCGTGCCGCGATTGGCCGGCGTCGTCGTGCCAGCCGCGGCCGTGTTGTTGTTGTTCTTGTCACCTCCCTTTTCCTCTCCTTGTGGGCTTCGCCGCTTGTCGGCACCACCACCGCCTCCTCCTGCACTGCCCGCCGTTTGGCTTGGCGACCCCGGCCCTGACTTCGCGAGCCCTTTGTACTGCGTCACTCCAGGGACACCGACGACAGGACTGCCATCGGCGCTCTTGCCGCCGCTGTTGGCCCCGGATGGGTTAAAAAAGAACCCACCCGCATCGTTGGTGCCGTCTAGAGCTTGGCTTGACTCACCGCCGCCGTCGGCATTATCTTTGCGGCCCTCCGCGGCCATGTGCGTGGCCAAGAGGCTCGGCTTGAACACGAGAAGAATGACGAGTAACGTGAGAATGATCGCGACCACCACCACACCTGCCACCGCGCGGCCCTTTTCCTTCCCATAGAGGCCGCGGTAGTCCGACTCCCCCAGTAACGAACCGAAGGGCTCAAATTGCGTCGTCCATAGCGTCGGCGGGAGAACAATCAAGGCCGTGATGCGGGGGTTGTTGTAGTACACGTTGGATAACTGCAAGATAAACTGACTGTGCAACGAGTAGAGATCGGGTTGCCCGAAGGAGATGACTCCGTTGGCGATCGGGGACTTGAGCGTAAAGTAGAAGCCATACGTGATCGCGTTGCTAGGTCCGGTGACGGCGGCGCTGCTCGGTGTCCACGGCGATGCGCCAACTGACTGCGGAAAGATGACTTGCAGTTGGCCCACGAGCACGAAGCTCTCCGTCGGCAAACTCGCGCTGAAGGCAATGTCACGCAGTATCGCCGCCACTCGTTGAAGCGTTTCGTTGCTGTCCACAGTGGGGAACGGGATGGGCTGCCCGAAGAGCACGCTCGAGCTGTACTCCGATACGCTCCGGCGGTCGTTAAAGTTCGGGAGCAGTTGACCGGTGGTGAGGTCGTAGGCTTTATCGGGTAAGGACAGCACTTTGACGTAGTAAAGGACGTCCTCGGTGTACGCGGCCGTCGCGCCGAGCGAACGGACGTAGTTGAGTAGTTCGGTTTGTTGCTCGGAGGTGATACCGGAATCATAGACTTGCGGTCGAAACCAAGAGCCGGGCGGAGGGGTGGGGGGCGGTGGGGTCACCGTCGACGTCGCCGTCGTCGTCACGGTCGTGGTTTGCGTCTGTGTGAGCGTCACGCGGCTCGTGACGGTTGCCTCTGTAATACCGTAGATCGCGAGCAACGTGGCGTTGTCTAAAGCGAGAAACTGATTTTGTAGATCGGAACGCGTGAAGAGACGGTTGTTTTGCGACGTTGAGCGGAACGTGGCGGCGAATTGAAATGAGATGGTGAGCGAGGAGCCAGGGGCGGGCGTCACAGTCGTCGTCGTTGTCGTAGGGCTAGGGGAATTCGTCAACGTCGGGAGTGGGGTCGATGTCGCCGTCGGCGTTGCGTCGGCGGCCGAGGTCGTCACGGTGGCGGTCGTCGTGGACGCGGTCGTCGTCGTCACCGTCACAGAGGTGGTCGGAGGAAGAATCGCCGCCGTCGTTCCATTGCTCCACAGTACGATCGACGTGTTCGCGAGCCACGCGCCCAGCATGGAGTTGTTCACAAACGTCACCGTGAAGATGAACAACAATTCAGGAGGTGCGGCCGTCGCGGTTGTCATCGTGGTGCTCGTCGCAACAACCGTCGATGCATTACTAACGTTTGAAGCATTGGCAAGGCCAGTTCCCCCTGGCCCCGGAAAGCTATCAGCGAACCCCGGATGGGTGATCCCTGTGGTGCGGTATGGAGGGGGAAGCGTCACGGTTTGGCCCTCCTCGAACGAGCAATTGGGGTCGCCCAGCTCGGCGCCATTGCTGTAGCCGTCCCCGTCGCTGTCTAACTGGCACAAGGCCGTCGTCCACATGAAGCCTGCTTGACGAAACGCGGCACCGAAGACTCCCACGGTGGCCAGACTGCCCGTGTTGCTCGTGGTGTGACCAACGGCCTGCCACGCTTGACCCATGCGGATCACGGCGTTGCCGTTCGGTATTCTAACTCGGAAAGTCGGCCTCGCATCGACCATCATCCACGCCGTCGTCGCTGCCGCGGCGATGGTGCACACGAACAGCGAGAAGAACCGCAACGAAGTGCCATCGACACGACGAGCTGCTGTGAGAGACATTCGCGCGAAGAGACTTTCCCCGGGTGCCAGAGAGAGAAGTTCACTTCCTGTTCTGTTCGTCAACCTCCACAACCAACATTACAATTGCGCGCCGCTGGGAAGAGGTACCAACTGACATTTTCAGACCATCCCTGCCACCAATGACACACACGTCCCACACACACACACACATGTCATCATTCTCTATGAACGACACACTTTCACCTCGACTCGAGGAGCATCCCTTCCACCGATGCTTGTGTCGCGCTTTCTGGTATTTTCTATTGTGACGCCGCGGGAAGTGTTGAGGCGGCATTCTATTTTCGGTCCGCTATGAGGACCGGAACACACACTCTCTATTGTGTCTCTCGATGCTTGGCGTCACGTCGTTACCCCCCTCCCCGTTGGCCGTCCCCAAGAGAGAGGGGGCGTTTTTTTGTTGGTCACTTTGACGCGTCGACGGATGAGTTAGGCGCCGCCCGCACCTGAGGCGGCGGTGGTGGTAGAGACCCCTAACGCCGAGAAGGCTGCTTGCTGCTGCAAGAGAGCGGCTTTTATTTGATCAAAACTTCTCTTCAGTGCATCGAATTGCGTGCGCTCTTGGGACAGCGTGTCACGCAAGGCGGCAGCTTCCGTCGACGCCGCGGCGCAGGCCGTGTTGGCCTTTGAGAGCGCCACGGCAAGTTCGGCGGACTTGTCCCGCAGCGCAGAGCACTCGTCTTCCAGTCGCTGCTGACGCGCCGCGTCGGAAGCTGTGTTGGCTGCCGTGTGCAAATTCTGCTGAGCGGCGGACATGTCTTTGACGATGCCGGTGACGGTCATTCGTGCGTTGAGTTCCTCGAGCTCTCGGGCCCTATGCCGGTCCATCGTACTACGCGCCGTGAGGGTACCCAAGTCCTGCTCCGCATCATCACAGCGCTGTCGCAGGAACATCAGCTCGTTGTCCTTCAGGACTAGCTGTTTGTGCAGCTCCACCTGCGTCCGTTGTAACTCATCTGCCACTTTCGCCGTTGCATCACCCCCCGCCTTCGCATCGTATAGTTGAGCGTTGAACATGTGGGATTGCTGCTCCAATTGAAGTAGCTTTCGGTGCAATACGGAATTTTCGTAGTCGCACGCCTGCAGGTCCATGGTGAGCTGCTGCTCGCGGGCATGCAGGGACTGGATTTGCTGATTCGATGCCATGTCGCGCTCTTCCTTGACGGAAAGCATCGCACGTACGTTTTCGTATTCTCGCTCGAGCATTTTACACCTCGCGACGACGGATTCGTGCTCTTGCACGCAAAGCTGATAAGCGGTCAGAATTTCTTGCAGCTCGACGTCCTTTGCCTTCAAGGCGTATTGTAACTGCGCTTGTAGACGGTGCTGCTCGACCAACTCGGCGCGCAGCCCATCGGACTCCGCAACCGCCTGCGCTAAGTGCTGAGCGGCCGTCTGTTGCTGTTGCACGAGGCGACGCATGTCTTCGGCGTTGGCGACCAGTTGCTGCTCGAAGCTGCGCTGCTCGGCTTCACACTTGATCGCGGTGTTCACGGCCTGCTGCGTCCGGGCGTCTGCGGCCGACATGCCGGCGTCTCGGTCTTTCAGCATGATTTGTAAGTGGGAACATTGCTGCTGCATCGTGCGCAGCTGCAACGTCGTCTTATCCAGTTCCTCGACGAGTGCCACACATTTCTGAGTTTCCTCGTTTAACGCTTGGCGGTACTGTGTGAGGGACGAGGTGGCTTGATGATGCTGCGCCTGAAGATCTCCCAACGCCGCGCGGCAACCATCGAGCTCCATGCTCTTTTGCTCCAGCGCGTGCGACAGCGCCGCGGCCGAGGACGTCGCCATGTTGTGATGACTGGGACCAGCCACGGTCCATGCCCCCCCCTTCGGTTGATTGGTGGATGATTCGGCAGAGCCCGACGTGGAAGAGTCGTATGCCCCTCCACCGTCGTTGCCTCCTCCTGCGATGAAAGCCGAGGCGGGACCCACCTGGCACTGAACGTCGCGCTTGTTCGCACGCCGAACCGCCTCCTCCTCGTCGGATTTCTGCACCCATCTATCCATCGTCTCGGCTGGCGCATCGGTCGCGGTGGCCGTGTGCACGAGTTGGCTCTGTTGCAACCGGCGCATCTTTTCTGCCCATTCCGCGTTGGCTTTGAGCTGATCCCGCTCCTGCGATACCGACAGCATCGATTGCCAGGCGGCTTTCCACTTTTCTTCAGTAGCCTGTTGCTTGGCGGTCGCCTCGGTGACGGCGGTTTGTAGCTCTTTGCAGCGTTCGTCAAGTTTCCAAGACCGGGTTTGGAGCGCGTTCTTTTCCGTCAATATGTTGGTTTTTTCGATGCTGACGGCGGTGAGCTCCTTTTCGAGCGCGTGCAGTCGCTCGATGCCCAACTGCGGCGACGAACCAAAGAGATCCGCATCGACGTCGCCACTGCTGCCAAACCCGATGGGGATACCTCCAGTGCCACCCCCGCCTCGTGCGGCGCGGAGGTGCTGCTTCAAGGTCGTAATTTCGCGCATCAAAGCGTTGTTCTTCTCGTCGCGCGACCGCACCTCTCGCGCGAAGACCACACCTGCCTGTGAGTGCGTTTGCGCGGCGTCGGTGCGTTCGTGCTGAAGCGTTTGCTCCAGTCGATCCACTTCTCCTTGAAGAAACGTCAGCTGCGCGTTGAGATGCGCGATCACCGCGGCGGTCTGGAGGGACGAGGACGACGATGTAGTCTGCCCCCCTGCGACAATGCCGCCACTTGCGGTGGCGGCGGTTGCCAGCGGCTCGACAATAGAGACCTTCCGACTGGCTTTGGCTTCGTCCAGTTGACGCACGAGGTTTCCATTTTCCGTTTCAAGTTCCAGGACTCGGCGGCCGCGTTCCTCCAGTTGGTGCTGAAGGGTTTGAACCAAATGCAGCACGTCCTGCTCCAAGGAATGCTGCAACGTACGCGTCAGGAGTTGGCGATCAGCGTCGTCGCCGTTGTCGTCATTCACGTCGACAGCGGCGGCGGGGTCCAAAGCGCCCGCGGCGGCCAGTAAATTCTGCGGACTGCCGCTCAGCGCGCGCTGCTGCGCTTGTTTCAAGGCGACCGCGCGAAACGTCCACTGTTCGGCTGGTGAGACGGGCAACGCTTTGCACAGGGTCACACGGTGCCGACCGGCGACCCACGTGGGTCCCTTGGTGACCGTCAGGTTCAGTGAATGGCGGCAGTGCGCCAGCTCGCGCTCCAGAGTGGAAAGTTGAATGCGCTGCGCGATGTTGTGCGCGCGAAGGGTTTCAACGGTATCGACGCCAGCCATTGGAACCGGGAGGGTCAAGGGCGCAGAGTGGTGCGGTAACCCACCTCCTCCCCCCCCTGCGTCTGGCTGCTGCATTCGGCTGCCGACATCAGTGCGGCGCCGGGTGAGGAGGGCTGAGTCTGATGGCATTGTCGTTCCGTCCGCGATGGTGGTCTTGCTTTGCTGCGGAGGCAGCTGCTTCGGCCCTGCCTTGGCACTCGTGGTGGGGCGCACGTTCGGGTGCACTGATGGCCCTAACATGAAAGCAAGGGATGGTGGGAGTCGATGCGGTGAAGTATGCCTTTTCCACGTGTGTAGCTTTTCTCTCCTTCCAGAAGGGTGATCCAATCCGGTCAAAAAGGGTCACAAACGACGATGATGATGTGCTCAACCGCACCAAACAACCACCTTTCACTGAGTGACCGCCGCGACTCGGACCGTCTGTTCGAGGAGATGGGCCACCACTACTACTCACCACAACAGCCACACGAGCTGCCAATCGCCACACGGGAAGGGAGGGTGGGAGGAGGAGAAGGAAGCCTCAACCTCCCGCAGACAATGACAGATGAAGGGAAACGCTCTCTCCACTTCTCAAGCACCAACGAGAGCGAAAAGGAAAAGGGGGAGAGAGGGAGAAAAAACCTCTCAATTTTTTCTGTCGCCCCCCGGGTCTCGGGGGGGAAAAGACGGAAAACGAAAGGACGCGCTCCCTTACGCTACCTCTCGAGCATGTGCTCCTGCAGCACGTCGCGACGCCGTGCGAGTAACAGCGTATCGAGACCATCGGACTTCACCGCTTTTATAATTGCGGACGGGTCGTACAGTCCCCGCGACCAGCTATTGGCCACGAGGCCCGCCATGGTCGGCTCCTCCAGCAAGGCATTGGCGTGCTCCATGAAGAAAGCGATGATGAGCCGCAGCAAGAAGAGCGTGTGCCCTTCCGCGAAGAGAATATCCAAGAATCGACAGGTGGTGGAGATAGGGAAGTGGGCGCAGCAAAGCGCCTGCAGCCAACCATGGGCGAAGACGAGATAGAGCTCCAGTGGATGCGGCTCGGTCGCGGCTGGACGCGATGAAGATAATGATGAACTGGCTGCCGCCGCCGCAGCCGCAGGAGGAGGCTCTGTCGGGCTGAAGGCGCTCGCGGGGGATGCCCCGCGCGAGGCACCACCGGTGAGCGGAGTTGGACTTCCACCACCTCCAGCTGACGAAGACACCACGGAGCCGGACCCTGCGGAAGGGGTCCGGCGAGCGGCGGTCGCGCCGTAACGGCGAGGTTCGTAACGGCAATCCGGCCCCATCACGCGCAGTCGCTGCGCCGGGGACAGCCTTTCGAGGATGACGTCGCCGATCAGCGTGATATCCGACGAGATGAGATATCCATCAAAGTACCCCACGGGGCAGATTTCCTTGACGAGGGAGCGGAAGAGCCAGTAGGCATCCTGCGGGTGATCTACGTTGAGGAGCAACGCCGCGGCCACGTAGCTATACGATTGATGGTACGGCTGCGCATCGGACGTCATGAACGCGTACAGCAAGTCGCGGAGATGCACGGAACCGGGCCCTCGGCCGGATTCGAATAACGGATGACCGGTCAATGTGCGAAGCACGTCAATGTTGACCTCGGATCTCGGATCCACCAAGGCGTCACCAAACACCGCGGGCAACGTGCTCACCACCTCGGCGTACTGCGTCGGCAGGCATTGCCGCTGGGCCGTGGCCCCAGACAGCGCGAGCCACATGGGGCCCCGAAGGCAATAGGGCAACCCGTGGTCATAAATGAGCGCTCGCATCTCCAACGAACACTGCAACGATCCCTTCCCGTCGCCGGTGTTCTGCCGCTCGCAGAATTGCGTCCATGGTGAAAGGAGCTGCGACATGGCGGTGTGCTGGCGTTCCATTTCCCGTTGAATATCGTGATTGGAGGCAGCGAGGGTCATGTCGCTGCTAGAAATGCCACCACCTCCCCCGGCGGTGCCACCCGTGACGCCCGTCGAACTCGTCGTGCCCGACCCACCGAGCTGCAAGAGCCGAGTGGCTTGAATACCAGAGGCGCCCGTCACGGGAAGGACGCCGTAGAACACCACTTCCTTCCAGAGCACGACGTCGCCTGGCATGGCGACACGGAATTCCCGAAACCACCGTCGGCGGCGCACGAAGGACGTGACGGACGGCGACGACGAACAGCTACGTGACGACACACGATAGTCGGCGGCAAAGCGCCAGCCATGATCGTGGTAGAACTCGGGGAGACTCACGTAGTCTCGGTCCGGCGTGGGGACCATGGAGATGGGAGCCGCGGACCCGCCACCGAAGATCGCCGTGCGAGATGTCGTGGTCGCGCGCAAAGCCGTCACGCTGCGGGTGTCGTCGAAGGGCCCGTCGGCGGGCAGGCTGGGCCCCACGTAGCTAACCGCGTCGTCGCTGGACGCTTCCACGATGCGGCTGGTGTCAATGTCCCAAGTCGACTGACTCCAAGCGGCACCGGGAGGTAGGACGAACGCGGCCATGTGACGCGAGCGGTCCCCCTTCCGATTGGACGTCGCGGGCCGATCGCCCGGGAACCGGTTGGCAGCACTGAAGTCCTGAAACGGGAAGAAGCGCCGCTGGTTCTCCCACAGTTCGTAGCAACCAACGGCCGCTTCCGCAGCGATGTCGTCTTCCCGATCCACGGCGGCTTCGTCGGTCGCGTCGTCGGCACAGAGCGCGCCGGCGGGCGAGGTTGGCGGAGGCGCCGCCGCGTTGCTGCCGCTACTCGAGGTGACTGCGGGGGTGGAACTGATTGAGGCGGCTGCTGCGTGCTGCCCCCTCAGCGTCATGATGGGGGTAGTGGTGGATTCCTCGGGAGACCGCCGTTGCGACGGGCCGCAAATCACGGGCGCCAAGAGCGGCGACGGGGGTGGCGCGCCGATGCTGGAGGTCAGCGCTGGGGACACCCCACCCGACACGTTCTCCCTCCGCACGATCCGCGTGGGAGTTAAAGCCGCCGCCGCTGCGGATGCCACCGCCGCGGGGCCTCCGCCTGCTGCCGATTTCGGCGTTGACGCTTTCGGTGGCGCGGCCGCCGTGGTGCCGCTAGAAGTGACGATCGTGCCGCCGGACGACGATGACGAGGAGGCCTTTGCAATTGACGATGACGCCGAATTGATGACCGAGGTGGATGACTGTTGCTGCTGCTGCGGTGGCTGTTGCTGCTGCTGCGGCGGTGGCTGTTGTTGTCGCGGTGCCGTCGCCGGAGTCGACGTGGCAGAGGAGGAGTGCTGCCGGGGAAAGGAATCCATCAACATCGACACCGCGGACGACGTCTCGGCCACTAAAATTGAAGTTTCTTTTTGCACGCTACCTTCTGCGGCCCGCACACATGTACTTGTACCGGTCGAGGTGCCCGAAGAGGGTGGACGCGGAGGCGGCGGCAATTCTGTGCCAATATGTAGAGTGCTGCCGGTCTGGCGACCTCTTCCATCCCACGGAAGACCCTCCCCCGCCTTTTGCGGTGGCGATGGTTGTCCTGGTTGTTGCTGTGACCGTGGAATGGGCGACTCAGTGGAACCAACAAGAGCGGCAGGATAGTTGTCATCGTCATCGTCGTCGTCGTCCTCCAACAGCCGGTCGACGATTGCATTGTGCTGCTCGACTCGGCTGCTGCTTGCCTGGTGTGGTTGTTGAGGTTGTGTCTTCAAACCCTGATGATGCGACGCGGGCTCCAAGGATCGTTGATGCGGTGCGTGAGGCGGCGAAAATTCAGCCACGGCGGTATTGCGGGCGATCGGAGACGACACTAGTGGCGACCCGTGTCGCCCCGGGCGGTGATCACCAACAGGCAATGATCCGAGCTCAGGGCTCCGGATACCTCCGGGATGGTCCGACATTGGAGAGAAAATACCACACCCACTCGAGTGAGTAGAAACAAAATGGGGGAAAAAATTGGCCCGTCGTTTTCCGAACGATGAAACGGAAACAAACCACCACGGTATTCGTAGTGACGCTTATTACAACATGTAGTCTGAGTCATCACGCGTGCGCGCGAAAACACTTGACGAGGTAGGCCGGGTGTATTAAAAGAGTTAAGCGAATGTTTTTACCCACATGCTTTTACCCACACGACCTTCGCGTCCAGGGCCCAATGTGCAGCTTGAGCGCGCGCGTCAGGAGGCGACGCTTCTCGCCAAATAGATCACATAGCATGCAAGGTTGCATCTGTGAAGCGCCAGACGATGGGGTGGAGAGCCGTCCGCACTCGAAAGCAACTTCGAGCCTTGAATGATGGGTATCGAGGATCAGCAAGAGGACTCGAAGGGAAGTCCAACTGGAGCGGTGTCGAGTGTGTGGCGACTCAGTCACCAACCAAGCCTCCAGGCGTGCTGCTGGGCAAACCCCAATACAGCCTTTCGAAGAGCAACCGAGAAGTGAAGCCTGGGTATACTCTCCCTACGATCACTGGCTCGTATTTGGGACGACGTGACAAGCGAGACAGTAAGAAACGGCGTTGTTCTTCCTGGTTGGCCGTCGTAATGCATCGCGCCGGTCGATGCGTCCCCAGTAGTGCCCCCGCAGGAGGGAGGAGGGGTTTACCCCCACCTCAAGCGTGCGAGACCTCAAGGGTCACCCCATTGATAAACAGTTTGTTTTTTCTTTGACCCCCCAAACTGCGTGTGACACCAAAACCACCAATGCATTTCAAACGTTCAATTTTTCTCCACTGTCGTCGTGAATCGATACGTATCGAACGGCACCGACATGAATATTTTTGAGATGTTTGGCTGGGAGATGGATGCGGCGGTCTTTGTGAAATATGATGCACGCTCTCTCTCTGTCCCTCTCTTTCTCCTCTCCATCGTGCAGAACTGCAGACGAAACGATCGTGTGGTTAGTGAGCGATGGGCGACTCACGCGGTTTTTGCTGTTGATCCGAATCTCTCGAAATCAGGAAAAGCTCCCAATACCTAACAAACGAACGTCACGTCGGCGAGCGGTCTCTCTCTCTCTGCGTTGTGTTTTTTGTTGCTCCCTCCTCTTACAAGTCATTCTCCGTCGCAGTGGCCGCGCGGATGCGGTCAGCCGCGTCGTCGTCGTCTGGGGACGCCGAAGGAGGAGCCAATTCGGCCGCTTTTAGGGACACCGACGCCGCCGATCCAACAGGCGGCTGTGTGTGGTGCTTGCTGTCGGATGGCTCGAACAGGGTCGGCATTAGTTGCGTGTTGAGCGAGTCATCCGTCGCGCGGCACCAAGGCCGCAACACGCCGTGCTCATGAAATGTGCCGACTTCGCGAACGTCGACGCGGCTACGCCACATGCGCCCCACCTTTCGCTCATCCCGCAGATGCTCTTCGGCGCGAGCGTGCAACTTGGGATCCGAGGCAATCTCCACTCGGTCGAGCGGATGCCAACGCAACTGATTGAAACTTACTTCGACGCCCGCCACGACGCCTTGATGGTCGTCCATGTGCAAGGTGTTGCGGTTCTCGTGCGGTTTCACTTTCGGCGCGACGTCTTCGGCCTCGGCGGTGATCCAAATGTGCTTCAAATTGCCGCTGTTGGGATCTTTGGAGGACTGGTCGGGCTCAACGGAAATGATCCTGCACGTGGGCGGCGTCACGTCCAACGACGGTCCGGTGTCCCTGATGTGCGGAATACCCGAGTCCCGGCACAAGGGACAATCAATCGCCATATCCGAGAAAATGTTGATCGTAAACTGCATGACGGTGAGATCCGGGGCGAGAATGTCCACGCCGACGCGAATATTGAGATGATTCACGCGCTCGGCGGGGAGGCCGCTTTCCGAATCGTGCATCCCGTCGAGCGCCCAGCCCCATTGCACGGTTCCCGCGCCGAATACGATGGCGCCGCTCGGGCTCTTGTAGAGGGTGACGTGATGGGTGGCGCTTCCCGAGTCATAAGTGGACCCCATATCCTGCACATACATGCAATTGTCGATGGACGACTCGGAGAGGCGAATGAGCCCCGCGGGGCGGAAGCCGTTGTCCACGTCCTCGTCCATCTCATGTCCCAAGATGCCGCGGTGCAGAATCGCGCGCTTTCCACGAGGCAGCCTGGCCACCTTCGTGTTGCGCCACTGTCGAAGAAAGGAGTACTTGTAAGGGACCACCAAAGGGTCGTTCCGCCAGGCATTGATAGTAAAAATTTGCCCCGTGACGGCGTTTTCGGGATTCGCGCCAAGGGGATTGATGCGTCGGCTATCGCGGAAGGTCCCCGTCCACTCGGTTTGATTGGGATCGATTTTCACCAAGTCTTGGCTTTCTTTGTAGCAGACCATGGTTCGATAGTTGTCTTCCCAGCGGATGCGCCAGAACATCTCATTGCCGCTGAAGAAAGCAAGATGCACGCCATGATCGCGCGCGTGCTCGACATTGAGGCGCTGCTTGCCGCTCCAATATTCATCATGACCGACAGAAAGGAACACTTTGTGATTGCGGAGTAGCGATGCGCCGTATCGATCGGTGTCGACTCCCGCCATGTAAGACAGGTCGTACCCCATTCGCTCTAGAAATCGAACAATGGGAAACTCCGATCCGAAGTAACTGTTCACCGGCCGCACGGCACGCGTCGTGAGGGGTCGGTCGTAGCTTGCCTTGTAGCACCGGTGCTTGGGATTCGCCAGATCGTAGGACCCATACATGGACGTCCCGCCGGCGTGGTTGTACGCTTGCCAGACGGTGTCGCTGGTTTGCAAGATCATGTCGCTCTTAGAGGCGTCGTTTCGCACCACGAAGTAGATGAGGCTTGAACGACTCTCATTCAACGGGTTGCGCAGACGTCCCATCCCGTTGGCGCCATAGGCGTGCGGCTGGGGCTCCGGGGCGCGCATGGACGCGCCACCTGGCATCGCGAATCGCGGGTCCTCTCCCGCTTGGCTGTTATCGGCGCGCCACGTGTGCATGGGCTCATCATCCATGCGGATGAGCTTCGCGAGGTACACGCCGGACACCGCCGTCGCCGGAATACGCCACTCCGCCGTCACCTTCCACGCCGCACAGCTGTACAATAAGGTATGCGTGTCGATGTGACAGTGCGGCTGCAGTTGCGGGAGGGGTACGTGCGGCTGCACGGTGGCCACGCGGCGCGCTCCTAAGCCGCCGTAGTACCCTGTGCGGTAGATGTCGACGCGGAAGTGTTTCGACGGGGTATGGATTTTGAACTGAGCGACCGTTCCTACATTGTAGCTGATGTCCGTCGAGAAACCTTGGATGGTCGGATCGCCCGCGCCGTTGACGTCCCATTCGTGACTAGGATTGCCGGGTTTGCAGTTTTCAGCAACGATGTCGTTGACAGGCTGTTCGCAGTAGAGCGGTTTGGGATTGGCCGCATCGTACGCTTCCGCCTCTTGCGCCGCGCGCACTTCCGCCTCGGCGAGAACCGAGCGGTGCGCTTTGAGCGCGTCTTGAATAGCCCCTTCATCGGCGATGTAGGTTGGGCTTGCGAGGCCGCCACCAATGGCCGACAACGACGATAGCAGCAACACCACGAAGGCGATCTTTGTGGTGGCTGACAGCGGTAACGGCATACGTAACAAATAAAGG